>ERZ824488.499-NODE-499-length-51053-cov-7.506098_pt1 | contig 51053 bp, 45 predicted proteins | sample MGYA00519936_ERZ824488 | MGnify/ENA primary metagenome ERZ824488 (study PRJEB31778, sample SAMEA3449153) | human gut metagenome | biome: human gut; feature: human-associated habitat; material: faeces | place: United Kingdom | collected 2010/2012 ... | reverse complement strand
GGTCTGCGGTAGCCCCTTCGGGGCTGTCCTCGACCTCGGTTCGCTTCGCTCACCCGCCGGGAAAAAGCCTTTTATTGCCCATTTTGCCGGCGGGGCTCGCAACGTCGCGCGTAATAAAATTAGATAGCTACCCCCAACGCCTGTGCGCGCTCCTGTGCTCGCCTATTTCCGCCGTCAAAATGGGCGGGCCTTTTTCCCTCCGCTGCCTATCGCCGCTCGGTTCCCCCGCAGGTGGCGCTGGGCAGACTCAAATGGCGGTGCTTGGGATAGTCTCGTGTTACGTGGGTGGACTCGCTGCTTCCATGGGCAGACCTGTTTTCCAATTCGCGGTTGGTGTAAACAATATTCAAATTATACCAGTTGGACGCTTCGATGTAACTTGGATATTTCTGCAAGGCAAAAGGCCAGCGTGAATTTAGAATCACGCTGACCTTTTTAGCGAGCCGGAGGGCCTGTTGCCCGACGGCGGTCTTTTCTATTCAACTGACAAGGAATCCACACCAGACCGGCGAGCCGTGAGGCCCGTTGCCGAGCGGTGGTGACTCCGTAGCCAAGCCGCTTTCCTTCGAGCAGCCCCGCGCCCTACGGGCGCGGTGTGGGGTGCAGGGGCACTGCCCCTGCCCTGTAGCAGGTGGGGGAGTGGGCGTTGATGACGCCGACGGCTTGAAGGTAGGCGTAGATAATGGTGGTTCCAACGAAGGTCATGCCGCGCTTTTTCAAGTCGGCGGCAATCGCGTCGGAGAGGGGCGAGGAAGTAGGGCCAAATTCCCGGAGAACCTGACCGTTGGTCCAGCCCCATAAATAAGAAGAAAAGCTGCCGCATTCCTGCTGAATGTCCCGGAAAACACGCGCATTGCGCACGGCGGCTTCCAATTTGCGCCGGTTTCGGATAATGGACGCGTCTTGCTGCAAAGCGCTCAGCTTGGCTTCGTCAAAGGCGCAGACAGATTCAAGACGAAAGCCGTCGAAAGCCCGGCGAAAGGCCTCCCGCTTGTTCAGAACGCATTCCCATGAAAGCCCGGCCTGAAAGCTCTCCAAAATCAACATTTCAAACAGACGGCCGTCGTCGTGAACGGGAACGCCCCATTCCTCGTCGTGATAGCGCACGTAAAGCTCGTTTTGGGGATTCGCCCAGGAACACCGGCATTTGCCGTCTTTCCATGTCAGTTCTGCCAAGAGAAGGCCTCCTTTCGGTTTGTGTCCTAAGAAATAAAAAAGGATGGAAATGTTCACAGAAAAAACTTCGTGGGATGAAGCAAACCGTATGGGCGTAAAAGCCCGGTCAAGCCGCATGTCAATAGTATGCAGTCCGGGGAGCAGGGGCACTGCCCCTGCCTAGCCCTGCAGGTGGAACATTTCGATCAGGAAGATCCAGGTGAGACCGTAGTAGGAAATGACGGCCACCAAGTCGTTCAGAGTGGTGATCAAGGGACCGGAAGCCACAGCGGGGTCGATGTGAATCTTCTTGAAAAGCATGGGGATGGTGGTGCCGGTGATGCTGGACAGGAACATGGCCAGGATCATCGCCGCTCCCAGACAGCCTGAAACACCAAAGGCAAAGCCCCAGCTTTCCGCCTTGAAGAAGTGGATGTATAGGCCGATGGCGATAAAGGACGCACTGCCCAGGATCACGCCGTTCAGCAGACCGATGCGGGCTTCTTTCCAGACCAGCGCCAGCTTTTCCTTGCCGCTCAGGTTCTCGTCCATCAATACACGAATGGTGACGGCCAGCGACTGCGTACCTACGTTACCGGCCATGTCCAGAATCAACGACTGGAAGCAGACCACCAACGTCAGCTGGGCGACGACGGCTTCGAAAACGCCCACCACGCTGGAAACCACCAGACCCAGACCCAACAGGATCAGAAGCCACGGCAGACGCTTGCGCAGACTCTCGCCGATGGGCTCCTTCAGGTCTTCCTCGGAAGTCAAACCGGCTAACTTGGCGTAGTCATCGCCCATTTCGTCGTCCACGACCTGCAGGAAGTCCTGCGCGGTGATGACGCCCAGCAGCTTGTTCTGATTGTCCAGAACGGGAATGGAGTCCTCGGAGTAGTCCCGGATGGCGTTGACGCAGTCCTCGATGCGCTCCTGCGCGTATACGTAGGGGTAGGAAGTGATGACAAGAGAGTTCAGCGGCGTATTTTCCCGGGCGATGATCAGTTCCTTCAGGTCGATAGCGCCGTAAAAAGTACGGTCTTTGTCGATGACGTAAATGGTGGAGATGTTGTCGTTCTCCGCCGCCTGATCGATCAGCTCCTTCATGGCCTCCCGGACGCTGATGCCTTCGGTCACTTCGATGTAGTTCGTGGTCATGACGCTGCCGATCTCGTCCTCATCAAAGGACCAGAGCAGGTTCACGTCGTGACGGGTGTCCTCGTCGAAGAGGTCCATCAGATTGTTGCGCTCGGTTTTGTCCAGCGTTTTCAGGTACTCTACCACCTTGTCGGTCTCCATGTGGGAAAGTACCTGAATACGCTGCCGGAGCCCCAGCTCGTTCAGGTAGACTTCCACGTCCTCCGCGTATTCCAGCACGGTGGACAGGGTCTGGGCGTCCAGCACATGATAGAGCTTTTCGCGCTCGGCCCGGTTCAAAATGGAGAGCACGTCGGCAATATCGTTTTCGTGATAATTTTCAACTTTTTCTTTCAGCGCCTTGGGGGTGATCGTTCCCCGAACGATGGTGGCCAGTTCCTGACAGTAGTCGGGATGCTGGGCCGCGGCGCTGTCGTGGTCGTCGTCCGAATGCTTCTCGTGGGAGGCGTTCTCGGGCGCTTCGGACGTTTTCAGTTCGTCTTTTTTCAGTTCATCCTTTTCCATCTCGTCCATGTTTCATTCCTCCTTTTTCGTTGCTCCACACCAGATGGGGCGGGCAGGGAATCCCTGACGGCAGACGAAAAAAGGACGCAAAAAAGCCATTGCACCGAAATCCTCTTTCCGAAAGCCGTTAAGAAGGAGCAGAAGCCGACTGCGTTCGGACAATGGCAAACAAGGACAAGCCGTATGGGTTCAGGCGCAGATCAACAGACAGCGGCGCACCCATCGCGGCGGTTTATCGTTTTCCATGCCCTGGCATCGTTGATGGCAACTGCCACCGTCCATTGTCTCACCTCCCGTGAACGGAAACGTTCGTTTTTTGCGCAATTATTGTAACAAAGAACCGGCCTAAAGTCAATTTATCCATGGGATTTTGCCGGAAATTTTCAGCGCTTATTTCCGGCGGCGATCGGTGACGATGTGGACGGTCTCCTGTGGCAAATGAGGGAGCCACTCGGCGTAAAACAGGGGATAGACGGTGTAGCCCGACAGGCGGTCTACGGGCAGCCAACAGGCCCGCTCCTCGCCGTCGATGCATTGCCCGCGCTTCGTGATCTCCCGTTTGCCTATGGGCTTCATCAGAAAATAGAAGGAAAGCTCGTGGCAGTGCAGCCCGGCGATACTTCCTTCCCCCCTCAAAAAAGTTTTCGTGGACAAAGGCCAGCCGGTCGATCTCGTAGGGCAATCCGGTTTCCTCCAGCACCTCCCGGCGAACGGCCTCCTCGGCGGTCTCGCCCAAATGAACGCCGCCGCCGATGGAGTAGTAAAAGTCGCAGGCGTCGTTGGTCGCCACCAGAACGGAGTTTTCCTCCAGAATGATGGCCCCTACCCGGTAACGGAACCAGTTTTCCTCATGGGTAAAGCAGCAATCCTGCGTCTGATCGATATCCATGGATTTCTTCCTGAAATGACGGTATTTTGGGGCTTTCGACTGATCACAGCATGTTTTTTCGACAGAGACCACGCTTTTCCACAAAGAAAGCACAATTTTCCCGTATGTGGAAAACTTTTATACAGAGGGTTTTCAACAGAAAGTTTTCCACATAAAATGGGTTTTGCCGGGCAGAACAGGGCTTTTTCAGTGGAAAACTATGTGGAAAGTTAGGAAAACGTCATGGGAAAGTCATGGTTTTTGTATATCGAATGTTATGAATGGAAATATCTTGGTCATATGTTGCAATGAATATGCATAGGTTCAGACAAAAATGGAGGGAAAAGGCTGGATGAGAGCGGTAGCGGAGCTGCTGGAGAGGAAAAAGTCCCGGCTGAGGGGATGCGTGTTGCTGCTGCTGAGCTGCATGGCCGTATGTTTGTGCCTGCGGATGCAGCCGGAGGCGCTGCCGGACGTTCAGACCACGGAACGGGGAGAAGCCGCGCTGGCCGGGATGACGGTCGCGCTGGATCCCGGCCACGGAGGCTATGACGGCGGCGCTCGTGCCCGGGACAGCGGACGGTGGGAAAAGGACATCAATCTGGAAATCGCGTTGGCGGTGGAAAAAGAATTGGCCGCGCAGGGAGCCAGGGTGATCCTGACCCGGCGGGAGGACGTCTGCCTTTGCGGGGAAGGAACCACCGCCACCAAGGCCCGCAAGCGGGAAGACCTTCAGCAGCGGGTGAATATCGCGTTGGAAAATCAGGCGGATGTGTTTTTGAGCATTCACATGAACGAATACCGCAGCCGCAGCGAAAGCGGGCCGCAGGTGTTCTATCAGCGGGGCGGGGATGCAGGGCGGCTGCTGGCCGGCGTATTGCAGAAGCATCTGATCGCCGGGCTGAAGCCGAGAAAGGAACGCTCGGCCATGGCGGGGGACTATTACGTGCTGCGCTCCCGACTCCCCTCGGCGCTGGTGGAGTGCGGCTTCATCAGCAATTCGGCAGAAGAAAAGCTTCTGCTGTCTCCCGATTATCAGCGGAAGATCGCAGAAGCCATTGCCAGCGGACTGGCGGAATATCGGACGCTCAGCGGCCTGACGCAGCAGGGCGGCGCTCAGAGCGCATTGCCGGACGTGACCAGATAATACAGATAATAAATGCCGGAACCAAGATGCCACAGGAGCAGGCCCAGCCCCGCCCAGTGAGCGGGGGACGGCTTGCCGCGCTCCCGGATATCCCGGAGGAACCGGGGCAGCATGACCACCCACAGCATGAGCGCCGCGCCCATCATGCCCCAGCCGAAGTTGCCGTCGGCGGCCCGGCGGCCGGATTCGCCAAGGATCAGAAATTCCACAACGCCCGTCACATCCATCCACAGGGTCAGCCAGAACAGGGTGTCTTTCTTCTGACGGCGGCAGACCCACAGGGCGTACAGGGGAAAGGCCTGGATCAGCAGCGTGGCCAGCAGGACGCTGCCTAGCTTGGCCCAACTCATTTCCAGCACCATGCCGCTCTGATAGGGCACGATGATGCCGAAATAGTACAGGTATTGCAGCACCATCAGCGCTACGGCGGGCAGCACCCACAGGAGGGTCTGCACCACAAAGGGCGTGGCTTTGGGGCGGCGAATCCATTGCACCAGATAGAACAGGCAGGCGGCGGGAAGGAAGGTCTGCATAAAGGTGGGCTTCGCGGCCAGACTGCACAGCAGCAGCAGACACAGAAGCGCCTGACGCTTCCAGTTCAACCGGGGATGCTCCGTACCGGTCAGGGCCATGCCGTCATCGTAGCAGCGGGCCACGTAGGGCACGCACAGCAGCATCCACACCATGGAGATCATCTGGGTAGGGCTGTGCCAGGTATTAGGCGTGCCAACCCCCAGATAGACGGTTGGATTATAGAAGGACAGACGCAGACTGGATACCAGCACGCAGCACAGGGCGGCCAGCACCGCCCGCCAGCCCCGCAGCGTTTCCTCCCGGAAGAACAGCAAGGCAATGAGGACGAACTCCGCCGCCTTGCACAGTGCCGTAACGGCGGCGGCGGTCTGCTCCAGCGAAAATCCGAACAGCCCCTTCGCCAGCGTGACCAGCATATGCCACATGGGATGGGCGGCATGATGGAAGAACGACCGCCAGTCCGAAAAGCTGCATTCGCCCGCCCACGTCATGTGGATGCTCAGATCGGAGCTGGGCCGGTAGCAAAGCAGGGCGAAAAGCCGGTAGGAAAACCAGAACAGCCCTGCCGTACACAGCAGCAGAAGCAGCCATGTTTTCCAGTCGATTGGTTTCTTTTGCGTCATTTAAGGCTCCTTCGGCGCTTCGGTCTTGCGGTAGACGGCGGCTCCGTGGGTGGAATAGACCTGCTCGTAGCCTTCCAGCGCTACCTTCAGTGTATCGGTCAGGATCCACCGGCTTTTGCCCAGACTGTCCGGGGTGAACCAGCCGTACTGCAGCCCCAGCCCTTCGTCCAGCTCCATCAGGAGCCGTTCGCCGCTCAGATCGGTGCGGACGGTATTGTCAAAGGGATCGTCCGCCGCAGGGTCGTAGGTGATATAGCTTATGGCCGTGGACAGGCTTTCATTGGCCGCAGGCGGGTCGAAACGATCCGTGTCGGCATAGGCGCCCATGGGCGGCTGGAAGCAGAGGAACACCGTTAGCGCCAGACTTCCCGCCAGCGCCAGCGCGGGCAGGAGCTTTTTCTCCCGGCAGATGAGGTAAACGGGGATAAGCCAGAGCATGGGCGCCAGAATGTGGAAGTCCGTCCATGCGTTTACATCATTGAACAGAAGCACGATGCCCAGCGCGCTGGCCAGCCACAGGAAGCACCACACCGAGGCGGCGTTCAGTCCTAATTTCAGGCCCTTACCGTCCTTGCGGACCTGCAGGAAGGCCTTGAACAGGCAGAGCGCCAGCATCGCCAGATAGAACACCCGGAACCACCACAGGACGGGGCTGTAGCGGTAGAAGGCAAAGAAGCCGATCAGATTGGCCTTGAAATGGCTCATGAGCATCCGCACCATCAGCGCAAAGCTGCCCGCCTGAGACAGGGCATAGGGGAAGCCTTGGGCATAGGGAGCCGACCACTGGCTGGTGAGCAGATAAACGCCGATGACAAGGCATAGCCCCAGCAGACTGAACAGCACGGTTTTCAGGCAGAGCTTTTTACCGCCGCCGCAGACCCATGCCACCGGGAGCACCAGCAGCAGATAGTTGATGCGGAAACAGCACATCAGCACCACGCTGACGAGAGACAGAAACAGCCAACCCGGCTTGCGGTTTCTGGCATACCGCAGCAGAAAGGCCAGATAGATCAGCAGAACGCCGTACTGGCACAGCTGGGTCATGGAGGTGAAGGCATACAGCACCACCGGCGCATAGGTGGCCAGCAGGACGCTGATATACACGCAGGTCAGCGGCTTTGGCTTCAGCAGCAGGCAGAACAGCAGCGCCCCCAGCGAGACCCACAGGGCGTTGCACAATACGATCGTGCTATGGCTCAGGCCAAAGAGCTTGACGAACCAGCCATAGAACACGATGGCTGTCAGCCCGTGGACGCTGAGCGTACCGGCCTCCGGCACGATCTCCGAAAGGCCGCTGTAGCCCGTGGCAAAGCCGACGGCGTTCCAGTTCTGCAGGCTGCGCCAGTAGTCCAGTTCATCCGTCCAGACGGGCCAGGAATCCAACGCGCTGCGTCCCAGAATCAGCGAAAGAACCCCCAGCAGCAGGAAGGGGGACAGCACCATCAGTCCGTAGCTTGCATAGCGGAGCACCCGCTCCCGGCGCGCCGCGGCGTTAAGGTCAGCTTTCACAGGATGGCTTCCTTTCCGGATTTTCCTTGAATCCTCATGAGTTTCCCTGCCGGAAATGCATTACTGCATCTTCAGATAGGCGGTGATGAAGCCGTCCAGATTGCCGTCCATCACGTCGTCCACATTGCCGCTTTCATAGCCGGTGCGGTGATCCTTGACCATGGTGTAAGGCTGGAATACGTAGGAACGAATCTGGCTGCCCCATTCGATCTTTTTCATTTCGCCCTTGATGTCGCTCATCTGTTCTTCGCGTTCCCGCTGCTTGAGCTCCAACAGGCGGCTTTTCAGAATGCGGAGGCAGACTTCGCGGTTCTGGATCTGGCTGCGCTCATTCTGGCACTGGGCCACGATGCCGGTGGGGATGTGGGTCATACGCACGGCAGAGTCGGTACGATTAACGTGCTGACCGCCCGCGCCGCCGGCACGGTAGGTGTCGATGCGGACTTCCTCCATGTTGACCTCGAAGTCCTGATCGCCCTCCAGAATGGGGGCCACGTCCAGCGAACTGAAGGAAGTGTGGCGGCGGGCGTTGGCGTCGAAGGGAGAGATACGCACCAGACGGTGAACGCCGCGCTCACTGCGCAGGAAACCGTAGGCGTTTTCACCCTCCACTTGGAAGGTCACGCTTTTCAGACCCGCTTCGTCGCCTTCCAGAATGTCGTTGACCGTCACCTTGAAGCCGTGGCGTTCGCAGTAGCGGGTGTACATCCGATATAGCATGGATGTCCAGTCCTGCGCCTCCGTTCCGCCCGCGCCCGCGTGGAGGCTCAAAACCGCATTGCAGCTGTCGTACTCGCCCCGCATCATGGTTTCCAGCTCCAGAGCATCCGCGTCGGCGGTCAGGTCGGCCAGCTCCTTTTCGCACTCCGCACCCATTTCCTCGTCGGGTTCTTCGTTCAGCAGCATCAGCATGGCTTCGATGTCGTCCGCCCGGGAACGCAGACGGGCTACATGGTTGATCTTGCCCTCAATCTGTCCCACCTTACGGTTGACCGTCGTAGAGCGCTGCAGATCGTTCCAAAATTCAGGCTCGTTCATTTCTTCCTTCAGCTCGGTCAGCTCCTCCTCCAGCTGAGGCAGATGCAGCGCATCGGCGGCCTTCTCCACCGTCTCGCGCAGTTTGCTCAGTTCCTGAGCATATCGTTCGGTATCAATCATCGCCATAATTCTTCCATTTCCTTTCTGAGACGGTAGATGTATGTAGTATCGTGACACGCAGTCCGGGGGTCAAATGGCAACGCCCCTTCCGCCAGCCGCGAGGCCTTTCGCCGAGCGGTGGCCTTGTATCGCCGACCGGCATTCAGCTCGTTCAGCCCGGCGAGCCGTGGCACCTGTTGTGCCACGGCGGTAAACGCTGCCAACCTGCTTTCCCCTGAGCACCCTGTGCGCCATCGGCACACAGTCCGGGGCCAAAAGGCAGCGCCCCTTCCCGCCAGCCGCGAGGCCCTTCGCCGAGCGGCGGCCTTGTATCGCCAATCGGCAGGGAGCCGCACCAGACCCGCGAGCCGCGAGGCCCGTCGCCGAGCGGCGGTAGCTTTGCGGCCAAGCCCCATGTCCCCCGAGCAGCCCCGCGCCCAAAGGGCGCGGTAATGGGTGAAGGGCTTTAGCCCTTCCCGCAGCAGTGCTTGTATTTTTTGCCGCTGCCGCAGGGGCAGGGCTGGTTCCGACCGACCGCGCCGGGCTGCGATTTGCTGACGGGCGCGCCGCCCTTCTTCGCCTGCCCGTTGGTGTTCTCGCCCTGTAGACCGGCCTGCGTCTTTTCCAGGTCGACGGCCTTCTGCCGCTCCGGCAGACGCTGGATCCGGCTCTGGTAAATGCGGCGTACCGTCTCCTCCCGGATCAGGTGGATCATGTCGTTGAACATGTCGTAGCTCTCCCGGCGGTACTCCTGTACCGGGTTCTGCTGGCCGTAGGCCCGCAGCCCGATGCCATCCCGCAGGTTGTCCATGTCGTCGATGTGATCCATCCAGTGCCGGTCAATGACGGAAAGCAGCACCACCCGCTCAAATTCCCGCATGTCTATGCCGATCTCGGTCAGCAAGGCTTCCCGCTCGGCGTAGAAGTCATCCGCGTCTTTTTCCAGCCACTTGACCAGCTCGTCGGGCTCGTCCATCTTTTTGATCTGCTCGGCGTATTTGTCCATCGTGCCGGGCTTCAGACAGAGTTTTTCCAAGTATTCCTTTGCGTCGTTTACGCTCCAGTCGAAGCTGCCCTCGCCGGTGAAGTTGAGCTGGGCCGTGGTCTCGATCAGCTTGTGAACCATGGCGTGAATGGTGGCGCTGACGTCGCCGCCCATGAGGATTTCCTTGCGCTGGCCGTAAATCTGCTCGCGCTGCTGGTTCATCACATCGTCGTATTCCAGAACGCTCTTGCGGATGGCGAAGTTCCGTCCCTCGATGCGCTTCTGGGCCGCTTCGATCTGCTTGGTCAGCATTCCGGCTTCCAACGGCTGATCCTCTTCCAGACCCAACCGCTCGATCATGGGCGCGATGCGCTCGGAGCCGAAGAGCCGCATCACGTCGTCTTCCAGACTGATGAAGAACTGCGTGCTGCCCGGGTCGCCCTGACGGCCCGCCCGGCCCCGCAGCTGATTGTCGATGCGGCGGCTTTCGTGACGCTCGGTGCCGATGATGTGCAGACCGCCCAGCGCCATGACCTTTTCGTGCTCTGCGTCGGTTTCCTTCTTAAAGGAAGCAAAGGCTTCCTGATAGGCCTTGCGGGCTTCCAGAACCTCCGGCGGAACGTTCTCGTTGTGGCCGATGGCTTCCATGATGATCTCTTCCGGGACGCCGTCCTGCCGCAGCTTGCGCCGGGCCAGGAAGTCCGGGTTGCCGCCCAGCAGAATGTCCGTGCCGCGGCCCGCCATGTTGGTGGCGATGGTGACCGCGCCCACGTGACCGGCCTGAGCCACGATCTCGGCTTCCTTCTGGTGGTGCTTGGCGTTGAGCACCTCGTGAGGTACGCCCCGGAGCCGGATGAGGTGGGAAAGCAGCTCGCTGGTCTCCACGTTGACCGTACCCACCAGAATGGGCTGGCCCGTCTGGTGGCGCGCCACGATTTCCTCTACGACGGCGTTAAACTTGCCCTTTTTGCTCTTGTAGACCACGTCGTTCATGTCCTTGCGGATCATGGGGCGGTTGGTGGGGATCTGCACCACGTCCAGATTGTAAATGCCTTCGAATTCTTCTTCTTCCGTCTTGGCCGTGCCGGTCATGCCGGAGATCTTCTTATACATACGGAAGTAGTTCTGGAAGGTGACGGTGGCCAGCGTCTTGCTTTCCCGCTCCACCTTCACGTGTTCCTTGGCTTCGATGGCCTGATGCAGACCATCGGAATAACGGCGGCCCACCATCAGACGGCCGGTGAACTCGTCCACGATGACGACTTCGCCGTTCTGCACCACGTAGTCCACGTCCCGCTTCATGAGGGCGTGGGCCTTCAGCGCGGCCAAAATGTGGTGGTAAAGCTCGCTGTTTTCCATGTCGGCGATGTTTTCCACCTTGAAGAAGCTCTGGGCCTTGGCCACGCCCTCGTCGGTGAGGGAGACGGCCTTTTCCTTTTCGGCTACGGTGTAGTCCTCTTCGTTTTTCAGCCGGGAGACGAACTGATCCGCCCGGGCGTACAGCTCGGTGGATTTGTCGCCCTGACCGGAAATGATCAGGGGCGTACGGGCCTCGTCGATGAGGATGGAGTCCACCTCGTCCACGATGGCGTAGGCGTGGCCCCGCTGCACCATGTCGCTTTCCCGGATGACCATGTTGTCGCGCAGGTAATCAAAGCCCATTTCATTGTTGGTGCCGTAGGTCACGTCGCAGGCGTAAGCCTCTCGGCGCTGGGCGTTGTCCATGTCATGAACGATGATGCCCACGCTCATGCCCATGAAGCGGAAGATGTTGCCCATCCACTCGCCCTGAAATTTGGCTAGATAGTCGTTGACGGTAACGATATGCACGCCTTCGCCGGTCAGGGCGTTCAGGTAGGCGGGCAGGGTGGCGGTGTGGGTCTTGCCCTCGCCGGTCTTCATCTCGGCGATGCGGCCCTGATGCAGGCAGATACCGCCCATGATCTGCACGGGGAACAGCCGCTTGCCGTCCACCCGCCAGACCGCTTCCCGGAAGGCCGCGAAAGCATCGGGCAGAATATCGTCTACGGTTTCGCCTTTGTGCAGCCGTTCTTTCAGAATGGGGGTCTGCCGCTGCAGCTCCTCATCGGAAAGGCCTTTGTATTTGTCTTCCAGAGCCAGAACGCTGTCCGCGATCTTCTGCAGCCGCCGTACCTCCGCGTCGTTGCTCTGTCCCAGCAGCTTTTTGAAAAAATCTTTCATTGCCACGCCGGTTAACTCCTTACCATTTGATTTGTGGGGGATGGAGAACGCGCCCTCGGGGCGGCGCAACTCATCCTTTATTATAGCATCAACCCCCGCCTGCGCGCAACCGGCAAAACACAAGCGCCCGCGTCGGCGGAAAAACAGACTCTAAAACGGGAAAAAGAAGCGAAAAAACAAAAAACCAGCAAAAAAATCAAATTTCATCCTTTACATTATTGCAGAAATTGTGCTATACTTCAAAAGTTGGAGTATGCCCGAAGCCATGGGCGGCTGCATGGACGGGAAATCGCCTGTGACCATGGGTCTGGCACGGCTCCTTCATCACTGACAAAGCGCGGCTTTCGCTGCGCGGGGTCTTGGGCTTTGCTCTGCTACCTCTACGCAGACATCGCCAACTTCAAGAGACCCTTGGCTCAAGAGAGCACATTCTACTGGAGGTGTAACCTAATGGCACGTATTGCGGGCGTGGACCTGCCCAGAGAAAAGCGTGTGGAAATCGGGCTTACCTACATCTACGGCATCGGCGTGGCTTCCTCCAAGGAAATCCTGGCCGCCACCGAGATCAACCCCGATACCCGCGTCAAGGACCTTACCGAAAACGAAGTCAGCAAGCTTCGTGATTACATCGAGCACCATGTGAAGGTGGAAGGCGACCTCCGTCGCGAGGTTTCCATGAACATCAAGCGCCTGGTGGAAATCGGCTGCTACCGCGGCGTCCGTCATCGTCGCAGCCTGCCTGTCCGCGGTCAGAACACCAAGAACAACGCGCGTACCCGCAAGGGCCCGAAGCGTACCATCGCGGGCAAGAAAAAGGCCACCAAGTAAGCCGCTGATCACATCGCTTATGTAGCATGGAGGGATAAACAAAATGGCACCTAAGCAAAAGCTTAAAAAGGTATCGCGCAAGCGCCGTGAGAAAAAGCTCGTGGAGCGTGGCGCCGCGCATATCCGTTCTTCCTTTAACAACACCATCGTGACCCTGACCGACACCAACGGCAACGCCCTGTCCTGGGCCAGCGCCGGCGGGCTGGGTTTCCGTGGCAGCAAAAAGTCCACCCCCTTCGCCGCGCAGATGGCCGCCGAGACCGCTGCCAAGGCTGCGATGGAGTTTGGCCTGAAGACCGTCGAAGTGTATGTCAAAGGCCCCGGTTCCGGCCGTGAAGCCGCGATCCGCAGCCTGCAGGCCGCCGGTCTGGAAGTCAACATGATCAAAGACGTTACGCCCATTCCCCACAACGGCTGCCGTCCGCCTAAGCGCCGCCGCGTGTAAGGAATCATAAGGAGGACATAATTCGATGGCTACGAGCAAACAGCCTATTGCCAAGAAGTGCAGGAGCTTCGAAGTATCTCCCGCAACGATGGGATACGGCAACAAAAAGTCTACCCGGAACCCCGGGAACGCCAACCGCCGCCGCAAGGTGTCTGAATACGGCATCCAACTGAAGGAAAAGCAGAAGGTCAAGTTCATCTATGGCGTGCTGGAAAAGCAGTTCCATAAATATTATCTGAAGGCCGCCCATATGAAGGGCATCACCGGCGACAACATGCTTCAGCTGCTGGAGCTGCGTCTGGATAACGTGGTGTACCGTCTGGGCCTTGGCAAGACCCGCCGCATGGCCCGTCAGGTTGTGACCCATGGTCACATCCTTGTCAACGGCCGTAAGGTGGACATCCCCTCCTACACGGTGAAGGCCGGCGACGTGATCACCATCCGTCAGCAGAGCGCTCAGCTGGAAATGTTCAAGGTGCTGCGGGAGGGCACCAGCGTTGTGACCCCCAAGTGGCTCACCTTCGACGCCCCCACCCTGACCGGCAAGGTGGAAGCCCTGCCCCAGCGTGACGATATCGACTTCGAGCTGCAGGAGAACCTGATCGTCGAGTTCTACTCTCGTTAGTCTTGATACGTTACTCCCTCGATCCAATGGTATAAAACAGGAGGGTAAGACGAATGATCGCAATCGAAAAAGCGCACATCGACTGTGCGGAGCTGAGTCAAGACGGCACCTATGGCAAGTTCATCATCGAGCCGTTGGAACGCGGCTTCGGCAACACGCTGGGCAATGCCCTGCGCCGTGTGCTGCTCAGTTCGCTGCCCGGCGTTGCGGTGACCACCATCAAGATCGAAGGAATTCAGCATGAATTCTCCACCGTCCCCGGCGTGACCGAGGACGTGAGCGAAATCATCCTGAACCTCAAAGCGCTGTCCGCAAAGCTGTATTCCGACCAGATGAAGACCGTCACCATCGACGTGAAGGGTCCCTGTGAGGTAAAGGCTAAGGACATCGTGGTGGACGACGAATTGGAATTCGTTGACCCTGAGGCCCACATCGCCACTTTGAACGAAGACGCCCATCTGCAGATGACGCTGACGGTCGACAGCGGCCGCGGATATGTAAGTGCGGATAAGAACAAGTATCCGAACATGCCTATCGGCGTGATCCCGATCGACTCCATTTTCACCCCCATCAAAAAGGTGAACTACTCCGTTTCCGACACCCGCGTTGGTCAGATTACCGACTACGATAAACTGACCTTGGAAGTGTGGACGGACGGCAGCGTACAGCCGGATGAGGCGATCAGCCTGGCGGCGAAAATCTTGACGGAGCATCTGACCCTCTTCGTTGGCCTGACCGAACAGGTGACCACCATCGCCTTCACCGATCAGGAAGACGACAAGAAGGAAAAGGTGCTGGAAATGACCATCGAGGAGCTGGATCTGAGCGTCCGCGCTTACAACTGCTTGAAGCGCGCCGGCATCAACACCATCTCCGAGCTGGTACAGCGCAATCAGGAAGACATGATGAAGGTCCGCAACCTCGGCCGCAAGAGCCTGGAGGAAGTGGAGCAGAAGCTGGAAGCGCTTGGCCTCAGCCTGCGCCCCAGCGAAGAATAACAACCCTTGATGAACATGCAGGAGGATACAGACCATGGCACAACGCAAATTGGGCCGCACTGCCGACCAGCGCAAGGCGTTGCTTCGCAATCAGGTCACCAATCTGATCTGGTATGGCCGCATCGAGACTACCGAGGCTCGCGCCAAGGAAGTCCGTCGGGCCGCTGAACGCCTGATCACTCTGGCGGTGAATGAGTGCGACAACACCATCGCCACCACCAAGGAAGCCCATAACGACAAGGGACAGATCGTCACCATCGAGACCGTGAACGACGCGCCCAGCAAGCTGCACGCCCGCCGTATCATGATGAGCTATCTGTACGAGATCCCCGATGTCAAGCGCAAGGACGAGGACAAGGCCGACTGGAAAGAGCGCACCAAGGATGTCAAATATCCTGTGGTGGAGAAGCTGTTCCGTGAATATGGCCCCAAGTTCAAGAAGCGCAATGAAGAAAAGAAGTGCGCCGGTGGTTACACCCGCATTTACAAGCTGGGACCCCGCCGCGGCGACGCCGCCGAAATGTGCATCATCGAGATCATCTGATGATCGCAGGGGCTTGGCCCAAAGGAGAGACTGCTGCTTTTGCGGCGGTCTCTCTTTTTATGCGAAAGGTTCGTCGGTTGACAAAAAAATAGGGGACGGGTACAATCTTTCTGCATGGGGCTGTAAACGTTTCGTCGCCGGGGCACACTGAAAAAGAGGGGTGTGGGCTGTGACGATGAACGAAAGGATAGGGCGGCTCTGGCGGCGCGTAACAGGCAGAACAAGGACTCCGTTGCCGGAGTCGGAAACACCTGCGGCAGAGCCTCCTCCCATGACCGAGCTGGAAAGCGCCAATGTGATCGTTCGTCAGATCGACCGCTGGTTGGGTGCCATGGAAAGGCTGCGGTTGGCGGATTACGTGCGCTATGTAGACGACCGCAAGCGGCTGTTCTGGACCAGCTTTTGGGCGGGCGTAGCCCGGGGCGTGGGCATGGCGGTAGGCTTTTCCATTCTGGGCGCGCTGCTGGTGTGGATTTTACAGGACTTGGCCAAGCGAAATCTTCCGCTGATCGGGGAACTGCTGGCGAATATCGTCAGTATCGTGCAGAAACGGCTCCAATAGGAGGAACATATGACAGGACTTTTCTGGGCAGTAGCCGCCGCCGCGCTGGCGCTGGACGTAGGCTCCAAGCTGTGGGCGGTACGATCGCTGGAACAGGCGGTGACGGTGCTGCCGGGCGTGCTGGAGCTGCGTCTCAGCCGGAACAACGGCATGGCGCTGGGACTGCTCAGCGGCAACTGGCTGGCCAATCTGCTGCTGCCGCTGGCAGTGATCGTGGCGGGCTGGCTGCTGATGCGCCGCTACCGCCCAACGGTTTTTACCCGTGTGGCGGCAGGGCTGATCGTGGGCGGCTTTCTGGGCAATTTTGGCGAAAGACTTCTGTTCGGCAGCGTGGTGGATATGCTGTATTTTCCGTGGCTGCCGTGGTTTATCTGTAACGTGGCTGACATTGCTATCTGCTTTGGTGTGGCGATGCTGGTGATCAGTACGCTGCTGCGCCCACAGGATTGGAGGGAACGGCGTGAAAACGATTCAGCAGCAGGCGGAAACTAAAGCCCGTCTGGATGTGATCGCCGCGGAAATGGGCGAATGCAGCCGCTCTCAGGCGGCCAAGTGGATCGAGCAGGGACTTTGCCGAGTGAATGAAATCGTCCGCAGTAAGCCCGGCTATGGGGTAGCGCCCGGCGACAACGTGGAGTTGACCGTGCCCGACCCGGTGGAATTGACCGTAGAAAAGGAAGACATTCCGCTGGAGATCCTTTATGAGGACGAGGACGTGGCCGTGGTCAACAAGCCCTGCGGCATGGTGGTGCATCCCGCTCCGGGCAACGAGACCGGCACGCTGGTCAACGCCCTGTTGTACGCCATGGACGATCTGAGCGGCATCGGCGGAGTGAAGCGCCCGGGCATCGTCCACCGGCTGGACAAGGACACCAGCGGCCTTCTGATGATCGCCAAGAACGATCAGGCCCATGAAAGCCTGAGCGAGCAGCTGCGGGAGCGCACCATGGACAAGCGTTATCTGGCCGTGGTGGACGGCGAAATGAAGGAGCCCTCCGGCCGGATCGAACAGCCCGTCGCCCGCTCCAAAAAAGATCGGAAAAAGATGGCCATTGATCCCGAAGGACGCTATGCCCTGACGGAATGGACACTGAAGGAAAACCTTCGCGGGGCGGCACTTCTGGAGGTTCATATCCTGACGGGGCGCACCCACCAGATTCGCGTCCATATGCAGTCCATCCACCACCCGGTGGCAGGCGACCCTATTTATGGCGCAAAAAACGGCGTGAAAGCACCGCGATTGATGCTTCACGCCTGGCGTTTATCTTTTACCCATCCCCGAACCGGGGAACGACTTTCCTTCTGTGCGGAGCCGCCGGAGGCTTTTGCCCGCACGGTGGAAAAACTGCGGAATCATTCGTAAAGCCCCAGCCAGTCCTTGTGGACGGCGTCCCAGGAATAGTGGGCCGGGAGCAGCGCGCGCTGCTCGTCCGTGGACCTTTGCAGCTTCCCGTTCATGGCCTGCTGGACCAGTGCGGGAAGCTCTTTGTATTCATGGAAGCGGTTGATGGGAATGCCCAGCTCGTCCAGCTGAGGATAGCCCAGCCAGTCGCCCATCAGGAAAACCGCGCCCGCGTATAAGTATTCCTGCATACTGGCCGCGAAAGCGTCGGTGGAGATGGCCAGAATAAACAGGTCGGCGCACAGCCGGAGCCGGGCGGTCTCCGTTAGGTCGAGAAAGTCTCGCAGCACAACAACCTGACAGGGCAGAGCCTCGGCGGCCTGCCGCACCCGTTCCATGTATGCGGGGTCCCGCTTCACGTAGGTCTGCTGCAAGACCAGCGTCATATGGGAAAGGTTCTCCTTTGGCAGAGCCGACAGGGCCTCCACCACTTCCAACTGGTGCTGGGCGTTGTCGGCGCTGTAACCGATGCTGACCACGTAGTTGCCCGGCCGGATGCCGTAATGGGCGCGGCAGTCTTCCCGGGTCTCGTTGCTCAATATCCCATCGATGGCGGCAAAGCCGTCCTGCCCCCAGATGGTCATGCGGGTCTTTTGGTATAGTTCCTCCCCGCAGCTTTGACGGAGCTTATCCCGCATCCGCTCGTTACAGGCGGTCAGACGGTCGCAGCGGCGCAGGTAGGGGAGCATCTGCCGAAGGGAACGGTCGGAGGCCCGCAACAGGTCGCTGCCCCAGAAGGTGCACACCCAGCGGGCATGAAAACGCCGGGAGACCCGCCAGCCCAGCGACAGATCCCGCTGGGACAGGTAATGGTTGTGCACCACATCAAAGGGGCCGTATTTCGCCAGATCGCGGGCGTTGAGGGCAATGCGGGCCCACATGCGCACACGGGGGATATGGCAGATCACCGGCAGGCGGTGAGGGTCGCGGTAAACGGTCACGCCATGCTCCCGGTAGTAATCATCGAACTGGCCTTTGTGCCCCCAGATGGGGAATATGACGATCTCATATCCTGCGGGCAGCAGCAGGTATTCCACCGCCCGCTTCGTCCACAGCGCGTCGCTGTCGGCAATCAGCAGAATTTTCGGCATCAGGCGTTTCCTCCCGTGGCTTTCGAACGGCGCACTGTGAAAATCTCCTTGACCGTGCGCCACAGCGTGGCGATCTCACGTCGGAACAGAAACAGACTCACGGCCAGCAGCAGCGTCAGCAGCAGGTATTTGGCGGCCCCGGTCAGCCAGAGATTCCCGAAGGAAGCCAGCAGCATCAATACGATGGGGTAGATCAGATAGCGCTTGGTCTCCAGCATTTTGTAGTAGCGTTCGCCCACCAGCGTGCGGAACAGCAGCGTCAGAATGGCGGAGAACGCCGAAGCCATGGCCGCACCCGTCATGCCCTGCGAGGGGATCAGCAGGAAGCACAGGGCAATATTGACCACCGCCGAGAACAGATAAATGATGGTGGTCCAGTGGGTTTTTTTGGCGATATTGATGCCCATGCCCGTGGTTTCGCCCAGGCAGTAGCAGATGGGGGAAAGAAACAGGAAGGGGAAGAAGATCACCGAGCTGCGGTAGCTCTTGCCAAGCAGCAGAAAGACCGGCGTTTGCAGCAGCGTGATGCCCAGCCCGAACAGGCACAGCACGCAGGCCATCAGCCGATGAATGGTGAAAAAACGGGTGCTGTCGTCCTGATAATGTTCCAGCACGTAGGGCGCATAGTAGGCGTTGAAGCCGGTCTGGATGATGTTGATGGTGGCCGCCAGCCCCAGCGCGCTGGAATAGATGGCATTTTCGCTCAGCCCCATCAGGTTTCGCAGCACCACGGAATTGGCGTTGGAGTTGAACCAGCTCAGCATGGCCAGCGGTGCCAGCGGCAGGGCGAAATGGCTGACCTCCTGCACAAAGGGGCGGTCGATCTCCCGGGCAAAACGCACGTCAAAACGGCTGCGCTGCAGCCACAGGCACCCTAGACAGAACAGTGCCATCAGCACCGTCAGCACCAGAATGGCGGTTTGCCCCCTTGCGTCGCCGAAGCCCACGGCCAGATAGGCCAGCTTGGTCACCACCACATGGCAAACGCCCTGAATGGTGTAGAGCTTGGCGTTCTGCTCCATTCGATAGCTCAGGGACAGAAAACGGAACAGCACCAGAAAAAAGCTGAAAAGGCAAAGCTGGACGAAAACGCTCCGGCTCTCCGTGCCCATGACCTGCACCGACAGGGAGCGCCAGAAGAAACTCAGCACCAGCGCCGCCACAAGGCTGAAAGCCAGCGGCACCAGCGTGCAGAAGGTGTACAGGCTCTTACGGGTCGATTTTCCCGGCGGCTCCCGGAAAAAACGCACATAGGCCTGATCCAGCCCCAGATAGCACACCGAGGCGATCAGCGAGCCGTAGGTGGAAAACATATTGAACTTCGCCAGCTCCTCCGGCACAAACAGCCGGGTGGCGATGGGGGAGGAAATAAAGCCCAGCAGGAAGCTGATCCATGTCATCATGGAAAAGCCCACCATGTTTTTCAGAAATTTCTTCTTGCTCTGATCCATCGTGCTGCGGGAAAAAGGCTCCCGCGCTCCTTTCGTTCGGCGTGTTATTCGGCTTTTGGGGAAAGGCCGGTTTCATGGGGCAGGGAGACGGTAAAGGCGGTGGACTCGTCGGCCGCGTCCAGCGAGATTCGGCCGCCGTATTCGTTCAGCCGGCGGCTGACGATGGCCAGTCCCATGCCGCGGTTCTCTCCCTTGGTGGAAAATCCCGGCTCAAAGATCCGTTCCCGCAGGGAAGCCGGGATGGCCGCGCCGTTATTACGGATGGTAAAGGTAAACTCCCGCAGGCTTTCCGTGACCGACAGCGTGATCTGGGGCTTTTCCGCCTGTGCCGCCGCATCCATGGCGTTGTCCAGCAGGTTGCCGATGACGCAGCAAAGCTCCCACGCGGGCATGGCGATGCCTTCCAGTGTGCTGCGCACGTCCATCTCCAGCGCAATGCCGCGCCGCTCGCATTCGGCGTTCTTGACCTGCAGAAGGGCGTTGAAGGCCGTCACCTTGGTGCGCAGTACCCGGGACACGGCGTGCAACTGGGAATAAACGGTTTCCAGATAGGCGGTCGCGTCCTGATACTCGCCCATTTCCATCAGACTGTAGACCACCTGCAGGTGGTTGAGAAAGTCGTGCCGCTGGGCCCGAAGCTTCAGATTCAGCGCGTCCATCTGCTGATTGACCGTTTGCAGCTCGGTGATGGTGCGCATCCGCCGGCGAGTCAGCAGCGCGTCCTGAATGTCCAGTATCGCGCCCCACCCGGCCACCAGCGCCCCGACGACCGCAATGGTGCGGAGGGAGATACGATTCTGCCAAGAAAAATCCATCAGAAAAACGTATACCACAAAAACCAGCAAAGCCAGAATTTGCAGGGCGTTGACGGCAATGGCATATACGACGGTCTTGCTGATATTCGGTTTTCGAGGGGCTTTCAGCATATTTTTCTCCGCGGCGGTTCAGAATGGCGGGGTGTCGGCGCCGCAGATTCACTATACACGTTTTCGGGGGAAAATTCAATCCTTGAGCCAGTCCCGGTACTTTTCCGGGGGATAGGTGCGGCGGATCATTTCCTTTAAGAAGCGCAGATCCTCCTCAGAATAATAGGAGGCGTATTTCTGATAAAGCACCCGCAGGGCGGACAGACTCTGCACCCGCAGACTGTAATCGTTCAGCTTGATAAAATTGGCGGAAAAGGGCGTGAGCTTATCAAAAAGCACGCCCATCACGTCATCGGTGATCCAGCCGATATGCCCCTGCCCCAGACGGACGGTCTTATATTGGTCGTTCAGCACCATCATACTGCCGTGGGTATAGCGGCTGATGCTGGTCAGCAGGAAGCTTTCCAGCTGGTCACGCAGATCTTCCAGCGTTTGTTTATAGGGGGCGTAACCGCGCATCATCTGGGTCAGCTGATCCAGCATGGGGTTGGAGGTCAGGAAGAGAGAGCCCAGCCAGGGCCGGAGCACCATTTCCAGCTCCTCCTGCAAGACGGGAATCGCCACATCCACACCCCCAAATGCGCTTTGTAACAACGATGTAGATTTCTACACTTTTTGTCATAATTCCTTGCGTCAGGTTAAGAAAATATTTCGTTCCGGTAATTTTTTCTTCCAAACTTAATTCTCATACGTCAAAAATAAATAAATATGCAAATTGAAAACTAGGTTTTGTGGATGAATGGAACCCCTCCCCCATGGATAGATAGACGCAAAATAAAATCCGCATGAAAGGCAGCTCCCTATACAAATTGTCAGATCACGGGAAAACCCTTGCCAAATTCGTCGAAAATTGGTATGATGAAGCACGGTCACTATTTCGGGCGAAAGACGTGCTTCTGGTTTTCCATAGAAGGCTGCCGGAGAGGGCTTCTGAGTGTGGAAAAGTTTTCCATAAGTCTTTTGCATAATATACATTATGAAGAGGGTTTGGCAGTATGACGAATGCGGGGGAACTCTGGGAAAGCGCGTGCGGGATCCTGAAACAGGAAATGACGGACATCAGTTACCAGACGTGGATCGAGTCCTCGCTGAAGCCTTTCGGCCTCATTGGCGATACCTTGATTCTGGAGTGCATCAACGCCATGATGCGGGAATACGGCATCAACCGTATTATGCCCCAGATTCAGAACGCCGTGTCCACGGCCGCTGGAAAGGCCCTGAACGTGGAGGCGCTCTGTCAGGAGGAGATGGACAGCCGCGTCCGGGAACTGGAAGCCAAGTACACCGGCAACACGCTGGCCCAGCTGAACCCCAAGTATACCTTTGACACCTTTGTGGTGGGCAGCGGCAACCGTTTTGCCCATGCGGTGTCTCTGGCGGTGGCGGAGGTGCCCGCCAAGGCCTACAACCCGCTGTTCATCTACGGCGGCGTGGGTCTGGGCAAGACCCACCTGATGCACGCCATCGGCCATTATTCTCATCAGCTGTACCCCCAGATGAATATCGTATACATCACCAGCGAGGATTTCACCAACCAGCTGGTCAGCGCCATGCAGCAGAACCGCAATCAGGAATTTCGTGACCGTTTCCGCAATGCGGACATTCTGATGGTGGACGATATTCAGTTCATCGCGGGCAAGCAGAGTACGCAGGAGGAGTTCTTCCACACCTTCAACCATCTGCGCGAAGCTGGCAAGCAGATCATCATGACCAGCGATAAGCCGCCCAAGGAGATTCAGAAGCTGGAGGAGCGTCTTTGCAGCCGCTTTGAGGGCGGACTGATCGCAGACATCCAGCGGCCCGATTTCGAGACCCGTTTGGCCATTCTGCGCAAGAAGGCGGAGTTTGAGCACATCATCGTCAGCGACGAGATCCTGGAGCTGATCGCCGAAAAGATCGACACCAACGTCCGCGAGCTGGAAGGCAGTCTGACCCGTTTAACGGCGTACAGCACGCTGGCCCGGCGGCCCATCGACATGCAGCTGGCCCGGGAAGCCCTGCGGGAACTGTTCAATCACAGCGAGAGCCGACGCATCACCTGCGACATCATTCAGGACGCGGTTGCGTCGTACTACGGCGTTTCGGTGGACGACATCAAGAGCGCCCGCCGCAGCCATGACGTGACCGTTCCCCGGCAGATCGCCATGTATTTGAGCCGGGAAATGCTGGGCCTGAGCCTGACGAAGATCGGCGACGCCTTTGGCGGCCGCCACTACACCACCGTCATGTCTTCCATTGAGAAGGTGGAAGACTCCATCAAGCAATCTCCCAGTTTGGCCAGTCTTCTGGACGACATCCGCCGCATCATCAAAGACACCAAATAAGCAGGCAGGCAGGGGCAGTGCCCCTGCACCCCGGACTGTGCGCCTTTGGCGCGCAGGGGCGTAGAGGGACATGGAGATTGGCTGCGGAGTTACCGTCGCGGCACACCGGGTGCCACGGCTCGCGGGTTTGGTATGGCTCCAAGAGGCTTGCAACATGAATAGCCGGTGCGGGCAGTGTGGAAGGTCGGCCGAATTTCACTATCACAAAGCGAGAGCTTTGGCGCAGAAAAGCGTCAGGGCTTTTTTGGTGCTTGCGGGAGCAGCAGAAAGTTGGTAAAATAAGAAACATACAAAACCGAAAGTGCTTCGTTCAAAGGGTGTAAGAGCCGAGAGACGGATGCGGGATGGAACGGTTTTGCAAGGGAAGGAGAACCAGCCATGGAAAAAGTTACGGCGCAGGAAAATCTCAAGCAGGTCACCAATCCCTATCTGCCCTCTTGGGAATATGTGCCAGACGGCGAACCCTATGTGTTCGGCGACCGGGTCTATGTATACGGGTCGCATGATTTTTTCAATGGGGATCTATACTGCATGGGCGATTACGTCTGCTGGTCGGCCCCGGTGGACGATCTGGGGCAGTGGCGTTATGAGGGCGTGATCTATCGGAAGGATCAGGACCCGCACAACGGCGACCTGCAGGGCAACCTTTACGCCCCGGATGTGACCATCGGGCCGGACGGGCGGTATTATCTGTACTACGTGCTCAGCAATGTGAATTTCGTATCCGTGGCGGTATGCGACACCCCGGCGGGGGCGTATCAGTTTTACGGATATGTACACTACCCGGACGGTACGCTGCTGGGACTTGCCCCGGGGGACGAGGCGCAGTTTGACCCGGCGGTGCTGACGGAGAACGGAAAAACGTATCTTTATACAGGCTTTTGCGGCGTGGGCGACCCGAACAAGCACGGAGCCATGGCCACGGTGCTGGAACCTGACATGCTGACGGTGCGGGAAGCGCCGGTCTACGTGGTGCCCAGCACGGCCACCAGCGCGGGAACGGGCTACGAGGGCCACGAGTTCTTCGAAGCGTCCTCCATCCGCAAAAAAGACGGACTGTACTATTTCATTTATTCGTCCGTTAAGTTCCATGAGCTGTGCTATGCCATCAGCAGGGAACCCACCGGGGGCTTTGTTTATCAGGGTGTGCTGGTTAGCAGCGGCGATCTGAACATCGACACCTACAAGCCCGCCGAAAAATGCGCCTACTACACCGCCAACAATCACGGCAGCATGGTGGAGATCGGCGGCGAGTGGTATATTTTCTATCACCGCCACACCAACGGAACCAATTTCAGCCGTCAGGGCTGTCTGGAAAAGCTGCATTTCCGGGCGGATGGCACGGCTCCGCAGACGGAAATGACCTCCTGCGGCGGTACTCCCCTGCGGGGCGAGGGCGAATATCCGGCTTATCTGGCCTGCAATCTGTTCACGGACGTAGAAAAGACCTACGTCCCCTGGTCTGGCTGGATGGACGACCGCTTCCCCAAGATCACGCAGGAGGGCCGGGACGGCGAAGAGGTCTACGGCTACATCGCCAATATGTGCGATCACGCCACTGCAGGGTTCAAGTATTTCGACTGCCGGGGCGTTCGGCGCGTCAGCGTGCGCACCAAGGGCTTTGCCGGCGGACAGCTGGAACTTCGCACGGCATGGGACGGCGAACCGCTGGGCAGCATTCCGATCGGCTACGCCAACGTATGGCACGACACGGCGGCGGACATTGCCATTCCCGACGGCGTACACGCGCTGTATTTCACCTTCGCGGGGGAAGGACGTTTGCAATTTGCGTCGTTTACGCTGCTGCACGGGGATGAATAATGGATAGAGAAAGAGCCGGGGGAAATCCTCCGGCTCTTCATTTATCCAAAAATGGAGGGGCAGGACTGCCTACAGGGAGTCCCTCAAACGTATGCCGCGGCGCTGTCCCGCGGGGAGGAAAGCGGCGCTTCACAACCTGCCCAAGGGCTGTTCACCAGCACGGACGGCCTTTTGCCCCCTTAATAGGTCTTTCGGAGCTTCCCGATCAGCGAGAACAGCAGGAAGGCCGCCACGTTGGCGACGACCACACTGGCTCCCGTGGGGACGGACAGGGCGAAGGACGCGCATAATCCGGCGAAAAAGCACACCACGGAAACGGCCAGCGCACAGAGCAGCACCTTGCGGAAACTCTTGAACACCCGCATAGCCGTCAGACCGGGGAACACGATCAGGCTGGAGATCAGCATGGCGCCCATCACTCGCATCCCCAGCACCACGGTGATGGCGGTCAGAAAGGCCAGCAGGGCGTTGTAGCGCTCGACTTTTTCGCCGGTAGCCCGGGCGAAGGTCTCGTCAAAGGTCACGGAGAAAATTTTCCGATAGAAAATGGCGAATAGGCTCAACACCACCGCCGCCAGCACCACGCTCAGCTTCAGGTCGCTTTCGCTCATAGCCAGCACACTGCCGAACAGGTAGTTGTTCACGTCGCCGGTGGTGCCGTTGGACAGGGAGAGGGCGATCACGCCCACGGCCAGCGCGGCAGTGGAGATCATAGCGATCATGGCGTCGCCTTTGAGCTTGCCGCGGCTGGACAGACGCAGCAGCAGGAAGGCGGCCACCACCACTACGGGAACGGCGACCGCCATGGGGGCAAGCCCCAGCGCGGAAGCGACGGCCAGCGCACCGAAGCCCACATGGCTCAGGCCGTCGCCGATCATGGAGTAGCGCTTCAGCACCAGACATACGCCCAGCAGCGCTGCGCACAGGGACACCAGCAGGCCTACTACGCCCGCTCGGACCATAAACCGATAGGAAAACATTTCGACCAGAGCATCAATCATGACTGCAACCTCCCACAAAGCGCTGCCCCAGGGGGGAATGGCGGTATTCCTCGGGCGTACCCAGGAAAATGCCGTCATGAGAAAGATGCAGGATGCGGTCGCCCTGACGGAGCGCCGCATCCAGATCGTGGGAGATCATGACCACAGTCAACCCCTTTTCCCGGTGCAGCATATCGATGGTCTGGTACATTTCCCGGGTCACCATTGGGTCCAGCCCCGCCACGGGTTCGTCCAGCAGCAGCATGGTGCGGGTGGCGCACAAAGCCCGGGCCAGCAGTGCACGCTGCTGCTGCCCGCCGGACAGTTCCGCGAAGCTGCTCTTTTTGCGGTCCTCCATGCCCATCAGCGCAAGGTTTCGGTCGATCAGCTCCCGCTGAGCCTTGGTGGGGAACAGGTTCAGCCCTCGGCAGCCGGAGGAGACCACCTCCCACACCGAAGCGGGAAAATCCTTCTGGGCCTCGGTGCGCTGGGGCAGATAGCCGATCTCCGTATTGCGGAAACCGGCTTCATAGGTGATCTTTCCCTTGGAGGGAGCGATCAGCCCCAGCAGCCCCTTGATGAGCGTGGATTTGCCAGAACCGTTTTCTCCGACGATGCACAGATATTCGCCCCGCTCCACCTGAAGCGAAAGGTCTTGGAGCACCGTGTGTCCCTCGTAGGAAAAGGAACAGTGGTCGCAGGTGATCAAAGCCATATCAGTCAAGCGCCTCCTTCAGCGCGTCCGCGTTGCGGTTCATCAGGGTCAGATAGCTGGCACCCTCGTCCATTTCCTGCTGGGACACCGTGTGGCAGCTGTGGAACAGCAGCTCCTTCGCACCGGTTTCCTCGGCCAGAATGTCCGCCGTTTTGCGGCTGGAAAACTCAATGTAGAAAACGACCGGGATCTGTTCTTCCCGGATGGTGCGGATCAGCGAAACGATGGTCTTCACGCTGGGCTCGCTGTCCTCGCTGCAGCCGGGAAAGGCCGCGTCATAGCGCAGGCCGTAGGCCGCCGCAAAGTAGCGGAAGGGGAAACGGTCGCCGAAAACGATCAGATTCCGCTTGCCCTCCGCCACGATGGTCTCGAAGCGCTCGTCCAGCGCCTGCAGCTTTTGCTGGTAGGCGGCTTCGTTTTGGATAAAGCGTTCGGCGTTTTCAGGGGAAAGAGCGCACAGCTTTTCCCGCAGAGCCCGAACGATCAGCTGCACGTTTTTGGGGGACGTCCAGACGTGCTCGTCCATTTCCTCGTGGCCGTCCTCGTCGTGGTCATGGTCGTGCTCCGGAGCCATGCTCTGGGAATGCTCCTCCTCCAGCAGGGTAACGCAGTCCGCCATGGCGAAGGTCTCCGGCGCGTCGTCCCCCAGCGAAGCCAGCACCCGTTCCAGCCAGGTATCGCTTTCGCCGCCGGTATAGAGGAACAGGTCAGCGTTTTGAATGGCGATCATATCCTGCGGGGTGGGTTCATAGGAATGAGCGTCCGCCCCGGGCGGCAGCAGCAGCGTGACCTCCGCCGCGTCCCCGGCGATGACCCGGGCAAAATCGTAGGCGGGAAAGACGGCGGCTACCAGCCGAAGCCGGGCAGGTTCCTCCGACGATTCCGCCCGGACAGGCGAAAGGGAAAAAAGCAGCGCAATAGCGCAGAAAAAGGCAGCAATCCGACGAATCAATGGGTTTCCTCCTTGTTTTGACAGGCGGCGCACAGGCCGTAGAGCAGCGTTCGTCCCTCGTCCAGCGAAAAGCCGTGATGATGGGACAGATGCTCCTTGAACAGGTCGATCTCGCCGCAGTGCAGGTGCTCCATAGCGCCGCAGCGCACGCAGCGGATGTGCAGGTGGCTTTCCCGGCAGCGGTTGAGCTGATAATGGGCCGATTCGCCGCTTTCCTGCGGGGCGTAGCGGCGCAGCTCCCCGCTTTCACACAGGCGGGTAATGGCGCGGTACACGGTGGTCTTGCCGATGGCCAGCCCTTCCCGGCTCAACTCTTTTTCCAGCTCCTGATAGGCTTCCTCCGCCGTCAGGCAGCTGTCGGGCCGGTTTTCAAACAGCCGGGCTACCGCTTCCTGCTGACGGGTCTGATAGGAACCGCGGGCAGACATGGCGCAGCCTCCTTTACTTTGCTTATTTGAAAATGAATTTCATTTTCAAAACGGTATTATAAGACATGCGAGCTGCATTGTCAAGCTGAAAGTTAGCATCGGGTAATTCTCAAACATTGCAATTCGGGCCGGGGTGCGCTATACTTACCACATCCCTTTCGGATGTTTTCACCGGTGTGCTTTGGCCGGGGCAAAAGCATCCTTCCTGAACGACAGAAATGAAACCCGAGGGAATCTCGAAGAGAGCGAGGCGAGCAGAAAAATGCGTATTTCTATGATTTGTATCGGTTCCACCGGCGACGTGCGTCCCTATATCGTGCTGGGACGCGAACTGCAGCGCCGGGGCCATCAGGTGACGATTACCGCTTTTTCCGATTTTGAAAAGACGATTACCGGCGAAGGGCTGGGTTTCCACGGCCTGTCCGGCAATGTGCGGGAATTTATGGGCAATATCATGAAGCCCGGCGTGAACGGTGTGGCGTATCTCAATCAGGTGCGCAACTCCCTGAAGGATGTGGTGGATCCCTTCATGAAGGATCTGGAGGACGCCACCGCCGAGTGCGACTGCATCATCGGCACGTTCTTCGGGCAGGTGATCCGCTCCATGGCGGAACTGCGCCACCTGCCTTTTATCCAGACCCAGTATTTCGTGATGGACTATAACACCGACGCGCCCATCGCTTCGGCTCCCGGCCAGCGTATGGGCAAGGCGTGGAACGCGGCCAGCTATCATCTGGGCTATTTTCTCATCAGCACGATGGAAAAGTACTATCTGGACGATTGGCGCAAGGAGCACGGCCTGCCGCCACGTAAGCTGGAAAACAAGGCTTCCTATGAACTGAACGGCCATACCATTCCCGTGCTGTATGCGCTGAGTCCGTTGGTGATGCCCCGGCCTGCGGATTGGGGCGCGAACATCCATATGACCGGCTACTGGCTGGCGGACAATCCGCAGGAATACACCCCGGAGCCGGGGCTGCAGCAGTTCCTTTCCGAGGGCGGAAAGCCCATTTATGTGGGCTTTGGCTCCATGGTCAGCGGCGATATGGGCGAAACGCTGGAGATCGTGCTGGAAGCCCTGCGCATGAGCGGCATTCGGGCCGTGCTGTCCAAGGGCTGGGGCGGCGGCGAACTGCCGTCGAACCTGCCGGATAACGTCTATGTGGCGGGCTTCGTGCCCCATGACTGGCTGTTCCGGCGAGTACGGGCCGTGGTGCATCACGGCGGTGCGGGAACGCTGGCTGCCGGGCTGACGGCCGGGCTGCCTACGCTGGTCATCCCCTTCGGCGGTGATCAGCCCTTCTGGGGCGACCGGGTGCGGGCGCTGGGCGTCGGCCCTAAGCCGATCCCCCGGGAACGCCTCACCGCCCGCAAGCTGAGCCGGGCGCTGATCGAGCTGACCAGTGAAAAGCGCTACGAGGTAGCGGCCCGGGAATTGGGCATCCGTCTGGAAAGCGAAGACGGCGCGGTAAACGCCGCCAACATCATTGAACACGAACTGCGCAAATACCTGCGCCAGGAGGGATTGTCCCCTGTGCTGGTGCGCCCGGAGGAGCATTCATGAGCGAAATGAACCCCAAGACCATGGCCGATCTGACACCCGGGGAAAGCGGAATCGTGGATACGGTGGGCGGCGAGGACGCGCTGCACCGTCACCTGCTGGATATGGGCATCACGCCCGGCGTGAAGGTGCTTCTGCAAAAAACCGCCCCCATGGGCGACCCCATCGAAATCCATCTGCGGGGCTATGCGCTGACCCTGCGGTTGGATGACGCACGGAAGATCACGTTGAAATAACGGCGCTTGGACGGCTTTGCCGGGACGGCGGCACGAAGAAATGGGCTGCCGCCCTGTTTTGACGAAACCGTCATTTTCAGGCTTTTAGCTGCGCATTCCAAAGGAAAGGCGAGGTTTCCTCATGCAGTATACTTTCGCGCTGGCGGGCAACCAGAACAGCGGCAAGACGACCCTTTTCAATCAATTGACCGGCTCCAATCAGCACGTGGGCAACTGGCCCGGCGTGACGGTGGAGCAGAAAACTGGCACCATGCTGCACCATCACCACGGCAAGCAGACCCACATGGGCCTTCCCTGGCGGGTGCGCCGGGAGCAGCAGGAGGGCAAGCCGGTGCCCGATCAGTACAGCGACGTGACCATCGTAGACCTGCCGGGCATCTATTCCCTCAGCCCCTATTCCATGGAGGAGATCGTCTCCCGAAATTTCATCGTCAGGGATCAGCCGGACGTGGTCATCAACATTGTGGACGCCACCAATCTGGAACGCAACCTGTACCTGACGCTGCAGCTGCTGGAGCTGGGCCGGCCGGTGGTGGTGGCCCTGAACATGATGGATGAAGTGCGCAGCCACGGAGATTCCATCGATCTGGCCGGGCTGGAAAAGGGATTGGGCGTGCCGGTGGTGGCCATCTGCGCCCGGAAGGGCGAGGGCATCGACGAACTGGTGAGCCGGGCTATGGAGGCGGCAGAAAACAAGACCGTGCCCCCGAAGTTGGACATCTGTGACGGCGAGGCCCATACGGCGCTGCACGCCATTGCCCATCTGGTGGAGGACGAAGCGAGGGAGCATCATATGCAGCCCCGCTACATCGCCACCAAGCTCTTCGAGGGCGACAAGCCGCTGGAAGAAGAACTGGGTCTGAGCGAGGAGACCCGGCACATCATCGAGGAAATTCTTTCCTCCATGGAAAAGGCCGTGGGCATGGAGCGCGCCGCCGTCATGGCGGACACCCGCTACCGCTTCATCGAAAAGCTGCTGTCCACCTGCTTTCGGCGGGGACAGACGGAGGAAAACACGCTGACCGACCGCATCGACAACGTGCTGACCCATCCGCTGCTGTCCATTCCCGTGTTCCTGCTGATGATGTTTCTGGTGTTTTTCCTTACCTTCGGGCCGGTGGGCAGCTTTTTTGCCGACGGGTTCGCTCTGCTGATCGACAGCGGCGTGTCGCTGCTGGCGGGCGCTCTCCGCAATGCGGGCGTGGCCGAATGGGTGCAGGATCTGGTCGTGGGCGGCGTGCTGACCGGCGTAGGCAGCGTGCTCAAGTTCCTTCCCACCATCGTGATCCTGTTTCTGCTGTTGTCCATTCTGGAGGACAGCGGCTATATGGCCCGGGCGGCTTTCCTGATGGATAAGCCCCTGCGCAAGCTGGGCCTGAACGGCCGCAGCTTTATCCCCATGATGATGGGCTTCGGCTGCACCGTGCCCGCCGTCATGAGCGCCCGAAGCATGAACAACGACCGGGACCGCCGGTTTACCATCATGCTGACCCCTTTTATGAGCTGCGGGGCCAAGGTGCCCATCTACGCTCTGTTCACCCGGGCGTTCTTCCCGGGAAATCAGGTGTGGGTGATGACCGGTATGTACCTGCTGGGCATCCTCGTCGCCATCTGCGCCGGGCTGGTGCTGAAGCGCACCGTGTTCCACGGGGACGCGGCTCCCTTCATCATGGAACTGCCCGCTTACCGTCTGCCCACCCCGGCCAATGTGCTGCGCCAGATGTGGGACAAGGCAAAGGACTTCCTGCAGCGGGCCTTTACCGTGATCTTCCTGGCAACGCTGATCGTCTGGTTCCTGCAGAACTTCACCTTCCGGCTGGAAATGACCTCCGAGATCGGCGAAAGTATGCTGGGCAAAATCGCCGGGCTGATCGCGCCGGTGTTCGCCCCGGCGGGCTTCGGCTCTGTGGAGGCCTCCACCGCCGTGATCACCGGCCTGATGGCCAAGGAAAGCGTGGTCAGCACGCTGGCGGTGCTGAGCGGCGTGGACGCGGAAAGCGCCCAGATGGTTTCAGTGATGAGACAGATTTTTCCCTCAACGCTGGCGGCGGTGTCCTTTCTGGTGTTCGTGCTTCTGTATATGCCCTGCGTGGCGGCGGTGGCGGCAATGCGCCGGGAAATGGAAAGCAGCCGCTGGGCCTACGGAACTATTGCCGCCCAGACGGCGCTGGCGTGGACGCTGGCCACGCTGGTGTTCCAGCTGGGCCGGCTGCTGGGACTGGGCTGATTTCGAGATCAGCCCTGCAAATTTGCAGAATGGCGATAAGGTTCAGCGCCCCGCAGGGATGAAAAACAGAATGGTTTGAAATACCGATGGCACGGGCCGTAACAAGGGTGCGAAGCACCGAGGGGTGAGGACAGCGGCGAAGCCGCTCCGCAGCCCCGAAGCTCGCGACGCGAAGCGGGGCGAGCCGAAATAAGGGTGCGAAGCACCGAGGCCAGCCCTGAAAGGACTGCCGCATCCCCGAAGCTCGCGAACCTGTAGAAGGCGCTGGCTGCATCCGCCGATGGTTCCCGCTTTCACTGAAAGGAAAAAATATGGGTACAGTACTGGACATTTTGATTTTGGCGTGTATCCTTGTATTGGCCGTTCTGGCTGTCCGCAGCCTGAAAAAGAGCGGCAGGCGCTGCGGCTGCGGCTGTTCCGGCTGCACCATGGCCGGAGAATGCGCCAAAGGCACAAGGGAGGAAGAAAAACATGGCTGAAACCCCTTCCGTCATCCGCCTGTTTGGGCTGGTGACGGATTCCATTGTAGACGGCCCCGGTTTCCGGGTGTCCATTTTTACGCAGGGCTGTCCCCATCACTGCGAGGGCTGCCACAACCCCGGCAGTCACGACCCGGCGGCGGGCAAGGAATGGACGCTGGACGAGGTGGAAAAGAAATTCACCGGCAACCCGCTGCTGGACGGCATCACCCTGACCGGCGGCGAACCCTTTCAGCAGCCCGCAGCCTGCGCCGAGCTGGCCCGGCGGGCCCATCAGAAGGGGCTGAACGTGTGGTCGTACAGCGGCTATACCTATGAAAAGCTGCGGGAGCTGGCCCAGCGGGACGAGGGAGTCAACGCCCTTTTGTCGGAGATCGACGTGCTGGTGGACGGACCCTTCCTGCTGAAGGAGCGGTCGCTGGAGCTACTGTATTGCGGCAGCAAAAACCAGCGGATCATCGACATGAAAAAGACTCGGGAGACGGGCGAAGCGGTGCTTTGGACACCCCCGGAGTGGTAAATGGAATAAGAAAAAAGCGGCTCTGTTTTTGGCAGAGCCGCTTTTGTTTCCATAAAAACGCCCCCAAGGCCTTTCTGTGTGGGAAAGTGGCTTCGGGGGCGCTGTGCGTTATTCTTCGTCCGAGAATTTCAGCGGATAGGATTCCACCGCGTATTCCAGCTTTTTGCCGTTTTCCTTCAGCACCCGAAGCACCGCCTCGATGTGGGTGTCCTTGGTGTAGGGAGTGGGGGTGAAATCGTTGTAGTCGGTGCGGCTGGAAATGCGGCAGGGAATGATCTTGAATTCTTCGCTGCTGGCCACGCCGTCCCGGACGCGCACCCGGAGCTGGAAAATATAGGAGGACATATCGTCCGGCTTATTATTGCCCGCAAAGCTGAAATTACCCAGCGAATAGCAGATGTACTTGCCGTTGTAGTATTCGATGGGGTTGATGCGGTGGCTATGGTGGCCCACCACCAGATCGGCGCCTGCGTCGATGGTGGCCCGGCCCAGCCGAACCTGATTGTCGTTGGGGGAATAGTCCTTTTCCGCGCCCCAATGGTAGCTGACCACGATGAACTCGCAGCCCTGCGCCCGCAGCGCGGCAATATCGGCCGGGACTTTCTCTATCAGCTCGTCGTGACGGCCGTTGAAGGTCTGATAGGCCAGAGAGCCGATCTTCACGCCCTTCACAGTCATGATGGCGGGTTCGTCCTCGCTGGCGTAGGGGATCCCGGCGGCCAGCAGGGTATCCTTGGTCTCCTTCAGGCCTTCTTCGCCCATGTCGTCGGCGTGGTTGTTTTCGAAGGAAACGGTGTCGATGCCGCCTGCGGGCAGCATGGCGACGTAGCTGGGGTCGGCCCGGAAAAGGAAGGAATAATCCCGTTTTTTCGGGTTTTTCCCGGCAGTGGTCAGCGTACCTTCGAAGTTGACCATGGTCATATCGTCCGCCAGAAAGATATCCCGGACGTTGCGGAAGGGGAAGGTAATATCGCCCTTCTGCTTTTTCAGTTCCTTCTCAAAGATGGAGGAGCTGGCCTGCACGTTGGTGCCGATGGTCACGTCGCCGGTAAAGGACAGGGTCAGCAGAATGGAACCGTCCTGTTCGTAGACGGGCAGGGAGGGATCCCGGGTGGGCTCGGGGGTTTCCAGGGGCTCGGCCTCGTCCTCGCCGTCCTCCGAGGGAACGGGCGTGCCCTCGCCCGCCACCACGTTGCCCTGATTGTCGTAGATGGTGATGGAAACGTCCTCCTCGGCCAGCGCAAAAGCGCCGGCCAGCAGGGCGAAGATCAGAAGAAAAGATAAGACACGGAAGAATCGCCGGTGATCCATCGGACATCGCTCCTTTCGGGTCGGAGGAATTTCGGTCACAGCCGGTCAAGGAAGTGCTTCATGCGCTCCAGCGCCTCGTTGAGCTGAGAAAGCGCCGTGGCGTAGCAGCAGCGGATGTGCCCTTCGCCGCTCTGGCCGAAGGCCGTGCCGGGCACGCAGACCACCTTTTCCTCTTTCAGAAGGCGGGTGCAGAACTCCTCGCTGGTCAGGCCGGTCTTCTGGATGCCGGGGAACACGTAGAACGCGCCCAGCGGCTCGAAGCAGCTCAGCCCCATATCCCGGAAGGCCTGCACCATCAGGCGGCGGCGGCGGTCATAGCTCTGGCGCATTTCGATCACATCCCGGCAGCCGTCCTCCCGGGCCCGGCGCAGGGCCTCCAGCGCGGCCACCTGTCCCTGACGGGGCGCGCACATGATGGCGTACTGGTGAATTTTGCACATCACGTCCGTGAAACCGGCGGGGGCGCAGAGATAGCCCATGCGCCAGCCGGTCATGGCGAAGGCCTTGGAGAAGCCGTTGAGGTAGATCGTCCGCTCCTTCATGTCCGGCAGGGACGCAATGCTGACGTGTCCCTGACCGTTGTAGGTCAGCTCCGCATAAATTTCGTCGGAAATGACGATCAGGTCATGCCGCAGAATGACTTCCCGCAGCTTTTCCAGCTCCGAGCGGCCCAAAATGCCGCCGGTGGGGTTGTTGGGGTAGGGCAGGATCAGCGCCTTCGTCTTGGGGGTGATCGCCTTTTCCAGCGCCTCGGGGGTCAGCACGAAGTTGTTGGCTTCGCTGGTGGGCACGGCCACCGGGCTGCCGCCTGCGAAGATCACGCAGGGGGCGTAGCTGACATAGCTGGGTTCTGGCACCAGCACCTCTTCGCCGGGGTTGAGCAGAGCCCGCAGCGCCAGATCAATGCCCTCGCTGGCCCCTACCGTGACCAGAATTTCATTCTTGGGGTCATAGGAAATATGGAAACGGTTGTCCACATAGGCGGCGATCTCCTGCCGCAGTTCCAGAAGGCCCCAGTTGCTGGTGTACTGGGTCTCGCCGTCCAGAATGCTGTTGATGGCCGCGTTGCGGATATGATAGGGCGTGACGAAGTCCGGCTCGCCAACGCCCAGCGAGATCGCGCCGGGGATGGTGGCCGCCACATCGAAGAATTTGCGGATGCCGGATTTGGGCACCGCCGCCACGCTCTGGTTCAGGTAACGGTTCGGATCGAAACTCACGCCGTCACCACCAGCCTCTTATCCTGATTGTTGCCCTCGAAGATCACGCCGTCGCTCTTGTAGCGCTTGAGGACAAAGTGGGTGGCCGTGCCGGTGACGGTCTCCAGCGTGCTCAGCTTGGTGGAGACGAAGAAGGCCAGCTCCTTGAGGGTGTGGGCCTCCACCAGCAGCAGCAGGTCGTAAGCGCCGCTCATCAGGTACACGGACTTGACCTCGTCAAAGCGGTAGATGCGCTCCGCTATCGCGTCGAAGCCCTGATCCCGCTGGGGCGTGACCCGCACCTCGATCATGGCTTCCACCCGTTCACGGTCGGTGCGGTCCCAGTTGATAATGGGCGCGTAGCGCAGGATCACGCCGCTTTTTTCCATCTGGTCGATGGTCTGAGCTACTTCTTCCAGCGGCGCACCGGTCATGGTGGCCAGCTGTTCCAGCGGCACACGGCAGTCTTCCTTCAGGATTTGCAAAAGCTCCATTTGCAGACTTTGCATTTGGGTTCCTCCTTGCTTAAAATAGGCCAACGATCTGGCCGTTGTCGTCTACGTCGATCTTCAAGGCTGCGGGAGCCTTGGGCAGGCCGGGCATGGCAATGATGCTGCCCGCGAAAGCGACTACGAAGCCCGCCCCGGCGCTGAGCCGGACGGAGCGAATGGTGAGCTCGTAGCCCTCCGGCGCTCCCAGTTTGGCGGGGTCGTCGCTCATGGAATACTGGGTCTTGGCAATGCATACCGGGCAAGAGCCGTACCCCTCTTTTTCCAGCACTGCAAGGCCTTTCAGCGCCTCAGCAGAGAAGTTCACCGAACCGGCGTGATAGATGCGCCGGGCCACGGCTTCGATCTTCTCCCGCAGGGGAAGCTCGTCCGAGTAGGTGAAGGAAGGCTTGGGGCAGGGATTTTCGTCCGCCGTGCGGCAGACCAGCTCCGCCAGTTCCATGGTTCCGCTGCCGCCGTGCGCCCAGCCGTCGCAGGGGGCGCAGGGCACGTTCTGTTCGACCAGCCGTTCCCGAACCAGCTGAAGCTCCTCCTCCGAATCACCGGAGAAGCGGTTCAGCGCCACCACCACCGGCGTTTGCCATACGTGGCGGATGTTGGAAATATGGCTTTCCAGATTGGCAAGCCCCTGCCGCAGGGCTTCGGCGTTCGGTTCGCTGTAGTGTCCTTTTTCCACGCCGCCGTGGTGCTTCAGCGCCCGCAGCGTGGCCACCAGCACGATCACGTTGGGCCACAGGCCGTTCATGCGGCACTTGATGTCCAGAAATTTTTCCGCCCCCAGATCGGCTCCGAAACCTGCTTCGGTGACGGTGTAGTCGCTCAGCGCCATAGCGGTTTTCGTGGCGACGACGCTGTTGCAGCCGTGGGCGATATTGGCGAAGGGGCCGCCGTGCATCAGGCAGGGCGTGTGCTCCATGGTCTGCACCAGATTGGGGCAGAGAGCGTCCCGCAGGAGCGCCGTCATGGCCCCTGCCGCGCCCACCTGCGCGGCGGTCACAGGCTCGCCGCCGAAGGTATGGGCCACTACGATGCGGCCCAGCCGGCGCTTCAGGTCCTTCAAATCAGCCGCCAGACAGAAGACCGCCATGATCTCGCTGGCCGCGGTGATGTCGAAGCCGTCCTCCCGGGGGGTGCCGTTGATCGGCCCGCCCAGGCCCTGCACGATCTGGCGCAGCTGGCGGTCGTTCACGTCCAGACAGTGCCGGAAACAAATTTTCCGCGGGTCGATGCCCAGGGCATTGCCCTGCTGCACGTGATTATCCACCATGGCGCACAGCAGGTTATTGGCTGCGGTGATGGCGTGCAGGTCGCCGGTAAAGTGCAGGTTGATATTCTCCATGGGCACGACCTGCGCATAGCCGCCGCCGGTAGCGCCGCCTTTCAGGCCGAACACCGGCCCCAGCGAGGGTTCCCGCAGGGCCAGCATGGCGTTTTTGCCCAGTTTGCGCATTCCGTCCGCCAGCGCCACGGACACCGTGGTCTTTCCTTCCCCGGCGGGGGTGGGGTTGATGGCCGTCACCAGCACCAGCCGGGCGCGGGCGTCCCGCTGGGGCAGCGCCGCCGGGTCCACCTTGGCGATATACCTTCCATAGGGGGAGAGGGCCTCGGTTGCGATGCCTGCTGCCTGTGCGATCTCCTCAATAGGTTTCATTTCTGCGGTGCGGGCGATTTCCAAATCTGTCGCCACTTTGTCCCCTCCTTTCGCCCATAAGGCGTATAAAGATACAGGATTCAGTATAACCCAAACAGGGGATTGATGCAAGCGCCATTGACGAGGCCCGCCCCATCCGTTATAATGAAAGGTACGCTCCGCGCAACGCTATTTCGGAAAGGAGAGAAGCAGGACGAAAGCCATCGTACTTCATCCGTCCAAAGGAAAGATTCAGGGCATGATCCTCGGCGCATGGCTGACTTCTCTGCTTTGTCTGCTCCTTCCGCCGTTCAGCGTGGCGGCGGTGTTCATAATGCCCCTGTTTCTGTGCCCACTGGCAGGCTCCAAAAAAGAGGTGTGGGCCTACCCGGTGGGGTTGGCGGCGATCCTGCTGGGCGCGTCGCTGTGGACGCGGCAGGTTTTCTTCCCGGTGTGGCTGCTGCTTGCTATCGCGCCTCCGCTGGTGCTGGCGTACCGTTTTCCCCACATGAAGCTGGAATTTCGGCAGTTTCTGTTCTGGTTTGTGGGGGCCTATGCTTTGAGCGCCGTTATGGTGCTGGCGTGGCCGGTGATGGCCGGCCTTGGCTCCCCGGCGGAATGGATCAGCGCCCGGCTGGTGGAGCTGCTCAAACAATCCAACAGCGGCAACGCGCTGCTGTACCGGCTGACGGCGGCGGGGTATCTTTCCCTGCCGGAGGAAAGCAGCGCGCCGTCACTGCTCAGTTCCCTGCTGGATCAGCGGCCCATGAGCCGCCAGCTGTACCTCTCGCTGGAGCTTCGTCTCCGCCAGAGCCTGACCGCGCTGCTGCCCTCCCTGTGGATGCAGGTGATCCTGCTGGGCGGGCTGATGACCGGCCTTCGGGTGTGGAAGACCCGCTGCACCTTTCTTCTGGTGGACGAGGAGAAAAAGACCATCCCCACGATGGCGATCTCTCCAGGCTTTTCCGGGCTGTCCTTCGGCCGGTGGCTTTGCCTGTTGTTTCTGGGCGCTGGCGCTGCGGGGCTGCTGATCTCCATCAGCACCATCAATGACGTGGCGCTGCAGCTGGCCCGGGTACTGGTCAGTTTTTGCTCCATCGGCTTCCGTCTCAGCGGCGCAATGACGCTCTGCGGCCTCATCATGCGGCAGGACGAGGATCGGCGGCTGTGGGCGGGTCTGCTGACCGGCGCGGTATGGGGGCTGGCCCCGGCGATCCTGTTTCTGTTAGGCATTACGGATCCCATGCTCCATTATCGGAGCCGGGGATCCTTTCAAAAGCAAAAGGAGGATGAATAGATCATGAAGGTTATTCTGTTGTGCGACGTAAAGGGAACCGGCAAAAAGGACGATATTCTCACCGTATCCGACGGCTTTGCCCGCAACTATCTCTTCCCCCGCAAGTGGGCGGCGGAGGCCACCCCCGGCGCGGTGAAGGAGATCGAGCGCAAGCGCGCCAACGAGGCCCGTCTGGAGGCGGAGCGCCGGGCCGAAGCCCAGAAGACCGCCGATTTCCTCAAGGGCAAGACCATCAATCTGCAGGTGAAGTGCGGTGATAAGGGCCGTCTGTACGGCAGCATCACCAATCAGGAGATCGTGGACGCCCTCAAGGCCCAGCACGGCAAGGAGATCGACAAGCGCAAGCTGGAATGCGACGCGGTGCGCCAGACCGGCGATTACGACGTGACCGTCACCGTGTACAACGGCATCAAGGCCGCTATGAAGCTCCACGTGGAGCCGATGGCGAAGTAAAGGAACACGCGGCGCACCGTTCGTGGACGCCTCATACCGGCAAAAAAATCATGCACCAGCAGGAAAGGAGCGAACGCCCCGATGGAAAGTCAGGATTATCTTCCGGCGCTGCCGCCCAGCAGCGTAGACGCGGAGCGTTCCGTGCTGGGCGCGGTGCTGCAGGACAGCGGTGCGGCCACGCTTGCCTTTGAGACCCTGTCGCCGGAGGATTTTTACACCGCCGAGCACCGGGAAATTTTCTCCGCCATGCAGACGCTGCATATCGCGGGCAATCCCATCGATCTGATGACGGTGGGGAACGAGCTTTCCCGCCGGGGCACGCTGGACAGCGTGGGCGGGCCCGCCTATCTGCTGGAAGCGGTGCGCTTCGTGCCCACCACGGCCAACACCCGCACTTACATCGAAATCGTGCAGGAAAAGGCCACGCTGCGCAAGCTGATCGCCGCATCCCAGACCATCAGCCGCCAGTGCTATGCCCAGACCGACCCCGTGCCCGACGTGCTTCGGGACGCGGAACGGCTGATCTTCGATATCGTCATGCGCCGTGGCGGGGCGGAAACGCTGGAACCCATCCAGAAGGTGCTGCTTTCCACCTTCGACCGCATCGAGGAATTGAGCCTGCTGAAAGGCAAGCTGGCGGGCGTGCCTACCGGGTTGTACGATCTGGATCGGATGCTTACCGGCCTTCACGGCGGCGAGCTGGTGCTGGTGGGCGCGCGCCCTGCCATGGGTAAAACCTCCATGGCGCTGGGCGTGACGCTGTTCGCCGCCCAGAAAGCACACAAATGCGTGGCTTTTTTCAGCCTGGAAATGCCTGCGGAGCAGATCGGCCTGCGCCTTCTGTGCTCCGCGGCCAACATCAACATGCAGCGCGTCCGCAGTGGGATGCTGTCCGACGAAGAATGGGTCAAGCTGGGCGACAGCATTAACGCCCTGAGCAACTGCCGCATCTACATCGACGATACTTCCGGCCTGACGCCCTCCCAGCTGCGTTCCCGCTGCCGCCGTCTGATGATGGAGCAGGGGCTCGATCTGGTAGTGCTGGACTATCTGGGCCTGATGGGCACCGACAAGCGGGTGGAGAACCGTCAGTTGGAAGTCAGCGAGATCAGTCGCCAGCTCAAGTCCATTGCGCTGGAGCTGAAGATTCCCGTGCTGGCCTGCGCCCAGTTGAGCCGTGCCAACGCGGCCCGCGAAAACAAGCGTCCCATGCTCAGCGACCTGCGTGATTCGGGCAGCATCGAGCAGGACGCGGACGTGGTCATGTTCCTGCACCGGGAAGGCTACTACGCCGCCGCGGGCGGGCCGGAGGACGGCCCCAAGCCCGACGACAACCAGGGCGAAGTCATCGTCGCCAAACAGAGAAACGGCCCTATCGGCACCGTCAACGTGGAGTGGCAGGCGGAATTTGCCCGCTACACCAATCTGCCCGGCACCCGCGTAGCCGTATACGCGGACTAAATCTGTCAGAAATCAGGGGGAGAACATGGCACAGCTACCCATTGCCGAGCTTGGCAAGGATCAAAAGTTCGAAGGCTTTCTGCTGGTTCGTTCGGCGGATCAGCGCACCGGCGGCAACGGCGCAAAATATCTGGATATGAACCTGACCGACCGCACCGGCGAGGTCAACGCCAAGGTCTGGGATGGCAACACCCCCTGTCCCGCGCCCGGCTCCGTCATCAAGGTACGGGGCACGACGCTGGAATACAACGGTCGCCTGCAGCTGCGGGTGGAGCGTATCCGCACCATGGCGGAGGGCGATCCCGTCGATCTGTCCCTGCTGGCTCCCTGCGCCCCGGAAGCCCCGGAGGCCATGCTGCAGGAGCTGTACGACGCGGCCGACGGCTTTGCCAGCGAGCCTTTGCGGCTCATCACCCGGGAAATGCTGGATCGTTTCCGGGAAAAGCTGCTGTATTATCCCGCCGCCCAGCGGATCCATCACGCGGAGCGGGGCGGACTTCTGCACCACACCACGGGGATGCTGCGGCTGGCCAAGGCCATCCTGACCCAGTACACGTGGCTGAACGCCGACCTGCTGCTGGCGGGCGTGATCCTGCATGACCTGTGCAAGACGGAGGAAATGGACTCCAACGACATGGGCGTGGTGCGGGACTACAGCCGGGAGGGTCTGCTGCTGGGCCATCTGGTGCTGGGCGTGAACCGCATTCAGGAGGCGGCCAACGAGCTGGGCATTTCCGGCGAACCGGTGCTGCTGCTGCAGCATATGATGCTCAGCCACCACGGCGAAGCCGAGTTCGGCAGCCCCCGCAAGCCCATGTTCCCCGAGGCGGAAGCCCTGCACTGGGTGGACCTGCTGGACGCGCGCATGAACGAAATGCAGACTGCCATTCAAAAGCTGAAACCCGGCGTTTTCAGCGAAAAGATCTGGTCGCTGGATCGCCGCCTGTACCGGGCGGACTATGACGCGTTGGAACAGGACGGCACGAATGCGGAGCCGGAGACCGAAGGTTGACGTTTCATCACAAAAGTGTTACAATAACGTGACAAACTTGACTTTTCGCTTCACCTTTGCATCAAGGAGGCTTGCAGCATGAAACGTTTATGGAAAATCGCGCTTTGTCTGGCGCTGGCGCTGGTCGCCCTGACGGCCTGCAGCAGCGAATCGTCCAACGACGGTTCGCAGATCTACGCGGAAGCCACGCAATATCTGGGCCCCGTCACTGCCACCGAAACGCCTACCGAAGCGCCTCAGGAGACGGCGGCGCCGTCTGACAGCGGCAATAGCAGCGGCGGCGTGAGCATCTTCGACAATCCCTATTTGAACGAAGAAGACATTTCGCCCGACGAGGCTCTGGGCGAGGAAAACTACATCGACCCCTACGACACCGGCGCGGACACGGGCTCGCTGCTGAGCGCCAGCGGTGCTTCCGGCGGTGTGGAGACCGTTTACCCCTACGCGGGCGCGACGCCGATCCCCCTCGACCCGGTGGATCTGCCGACCCCCACGCCTCATCCGGAGCTGACCTTTGATTATGCCACCTACACCGCCGGTTCTCTAGGGCTGACCTTTGACTGCCCCAGCGGCTGGCTGGTGGACGAGTCTCAGACGGACGTGTTCGTCCTGACCGAGCCGGAGACTCAGATGCACGACGGACAGCAGTGCATCATCACCATTTCCGCCGAGCCTGTCACCGCCAACTACAGCGAGAAGGATCTGAAAAAGCAGGTCACCCAGCGCCTGAAGGAGATCGGCTCGGTGAACTTCACCGTGTGGAATCCCAGTCTGACGGCTACGCGCACGCTGTTGGATTCCAAGGGTGTTTATGCCAACTACACGGGCACTCTGGCCAACGGGGTGGAGCTGGCGGGCCGAATCCTGTACGCCAGCACGAACAACAAGCTCTACGGCGTAGAGATGGTCTATCCCCGGGACTATCGGGACGACTATCTGAACATTTTCGCCAAGATCCGCGAGACCATCTCTGCTCAATAAGGCAGGCAGGGCTGAAGCCCTGCTCCCCGGACTGCGCGGCTTAGCCGCGCAGGGGCGTAGGGGACATGCAGCTGGGCTGCGGAGTTACCGCCGCTCGGCGACAGGCCTCGCGGCTCGCTGGTTTGGTAGGGTAAAAGTTCTGCGCCTTGGATTATGCGCGATGTGCGCAGGGGCGTAGGGGAACGCGCAGGTTGTCTGCGGGAACGCATTACATGAAAAAAGAGACGGGAGCTGCTGACGGCGGCTCCTGTTTTTTGATGGGGAGATGAAGAAAGGCAAATCGGAAAAGTCTCATGGGAGGGACAAAAGTGCAAGGAATGCTCGATTGTACTGTTTCTGACACGGATGGATATTGACGCGTCTGGAAAAGCAGGGTATTCTTTGGATACAATCTGTTCTTTCCGCCAGCGGGGCGGAAGACGCGGAAAAGCATATGCAGCATCAAGGAGGAATCCCTTTCATGAAGCGATCCAGCCTGTGGCAGGACATGACGGTACTGCATCAGAACCGTCTTCTCGGAAGAACCACGTCGTTTCCTTTTCCCGATGAAGCCGCCGCCCTGCGGGGGGAACGGAGCCTGTCGGACGGGTATCTGTGTCTGAACGGCGTCTGGCAGTTTTACTATGCCGCCGACGGCGTTCTGCCTAAGGGCATTTGTCAGGGCGGGGAAGAAGAAAACGTGCTGTGGGACGAGCTGGACGTGCCCTCCTGCTGGCAGATGCACGGCTACGGGCGGCCCCAGTATGTGAATGTCAGCTACCCCATTCCCTTTGACCCGCCCTATGTGCCGGACGAAAATCCCACGGGCGTATATCGCCGGGTTTTCCGTCTGCCGGAAAGCTGGCGGGGCCGCCGGGTGACGCTGAACTTCGACGGCGTGAACGCCTGCTTCTTCGTGTGGGTCAATGGCCGGGAAGTCGGCATGTCCAAGGGCAGCCGTCTGCCTGCGGAGTTTGACGTTACCGACTGCCTGAAGGACGGCGACAACACCCTGACCGTGCAGGTACTGCAATGGGCCGACAGCACCTATCTGGAGGATCAGGACTGCTGGCGCATGAGCGGCATTTTCCGGGACGTGTATCTGCTGGGCGTTGGCGAAAATCATATCCGAGACGTGGTCTGCCGGGTGAATCTGGAAAACCATTACCGGGACGGCGTGCTGGACGTGGAGGCGGATGTGCCCGCCGGATGCGAAGCCGTCGCCGCGCTGTATCAGGGGGAAAGGAAGCTCGCCGAAGCGGCGCTGGTTCAGGGCCGTGCCCGCTTCTCCGTGAAGGACTGTCTGCGCTGGACGGCGGAAACGCCTCATCTGTATACCCTGTTGGTGTCCGTGCCCGGCGAAGTACAGCGGACGAACGTGGGCTTCCGCAAGATCGAGATCCGAGATCAGCAGCTGTGGGTCAACGGCGTATCCATCAAGCTCAAGGGCGTGAACCGTCACGACACAGACGATCATCTGGGGCACGTCTCCACCATGGAGACCCTGCTGCGGGACGTGCGGCTGATGAAGCAGATGAACATCAACACCGTGCGTACCTCCCACTATCCTAACGATCCCCGCTGGCTGGAACTGTGCGATCGCTACGGCCTGTACGTCATCGACGAGACGGACTACGAGAACCACGGCGCGGAAATGCAGGAGCAGCTTCAGGCCGAGCCAAAATCCTACAACGACGAGACCCACAGCCGCAACTACTTTGCCCGCAGCCCGGAGTGGCGGGCCGCGCTGGTAGACCGGGCCGAGCGGATGGTGCGCCGGGATCGGAACCACCCGTCGGTCATCTTCTGGTCGCTGGGCAACGAATCCGGCTACGGCCCCAATACGCTGGCCATGCGGGAAAAAATTCTGGAACTGGACACGAGCCGGGTCATTCATTACGAAAACGAGCCGGGCTGCATCAGCTCGGATGTGGAATCCATCATGTACCCCTCGGTGGAAGCCTTGATCGAAAAAGGAAAATCCGACGATCCCCATCCCTTCTTCCTGTGCGAGTACGCCCATGCCATGGGCTTGGGCCCCGGCTCGCTGCTAGACTACTGGAAGGCCTTTTACGGCAGCAAGCGTCTGATCGGCGGCTGCGTGTGGGAGTGGGTGGATCACAGCGTATGGACGAAAAACGAAGCCGGGGAAAGCTATTGGGCCTACGGCGGCGACTTCGGCGATACGCCCAACGACGGCAACTTCTGCGTGGACGCGCTGAACTACCCCGACCGCACGCCCCACACCGGCCTGTGGGCGCTGAAACAGGCGTTGGAGCCGGTGCGGGCGGAAGTGGAGAACGGCAAGCTCTATTTGCAAAACCTGTACGCCTTCCAGACGTTGGATCATCTGGACGCGCGGTGGAATCTACTCTGCGACGGTGAAAGCGTACAGGGCGGACGGTTGGACGTGACCGGCGTGGAGCCCTACGGCGAGAAGTGGCTGGAACTGCCCTGCACGCTGCCCGAAGAAGGCCAGTGCTTCCTGAACCTGCGCTTTACGGAAGCCGCCGACCAGCTATGGGCCAAGGCCGGGCACGAGGTAGCTTCCATCCAGCTGCCGCTGGGCGGCAAGCTGCGGAAACGGACGGTCAAAATTCCCGCCGGAGAATTGCAGGTGCGGGAGCTGGAGCAGGGGATCGCCGTGGCGGGAACGAACTTCGCGGCTCGATTCTCCAGCCGCACCGGCGAACTGGCTTCTTTGGAGATCAACGGCCGGGAAACGCTGCTCAGCGGCCCGCGGGTGAATCTGTGGCGCGCGCCCACGGACAACGATGTGCATTTGAGCGCTCAGTGGCGCAAGTTCGGGCTGGATCGCCTGCAGCGCCGTCTGACCGAATGGCGTTGGCGGCAGGAAAACGGCGCGGTCTGCGTTCACGCGGTCTGGGTCTGCGCGCCGACATCCTTCGGGCCGGTGCTGCAGGCGGAAACGGACTACACCCTGTCCGCCGACGGCACGCTGCGGCTGGCAAATCGGTTCATCCCCCTGCGGGACAATCTGCCCCCGCTGCCCCGGCTGGGGCTGCAGCTGGAGCTGCCGGAGGAATTTGACCGCGTGGCATGGTATGGCCGGGGTCCCCGGGAAAACTATCCCGACCTGCTGGCGGGCGCGGAAGTGGGCCTGTACGAAGCGAAGGTCGCAGAGCTGCACGAACCCTATATCCGTCCGCAGGAAAACGGCGCCCGCGGCGGCGTGAAGGCCCTGACCGTGACCAACGCGCTGGGAGACGGGTTGCTCATCGCCTGTGAAAAGGGCTGGGAGAACCGGCTCAGCTTCAATGCGCACGATTATTCCGACGAGCTCCTGACCCGGGCCAAGCATACCTATGACCTGAAATCCGAGGGTAAGACCGTGCTGTCGCTGGATTACCGGCAGGGCGGCATCGGTTCCAACAGCTGCGGCCCCAAGGCGATGGAGAAGGATCTGCTGTATTTCCGGGAGCCGGTGGAGTTTGTGCTGGTGTGGAAGCCTTACCGGGCCATGGACGCGTCTCTCATGACGGCGCTGGAAAGTCTTGGGCTGGAATGAAAAGGCGGAACCGCTGGCCGATCTTGCGTGGGTATGCTATAATGCTCAGGTGAAAAGCATAGCCTGAGAAGCGCCCTGCCGGTGATCGTTCCCGGAAGGGGAAGCGAAAACCGGCTTGCAAGGAGGTCTTTCCAGATGGCTCTAAGCTTTACGGAGATTTTGAAAGTCATTTTTCTGGGCATCGTGGAGGGCGTGACGGAATGGCTGCCCATCAGCAGCACGGGGCACATGCTGTTGGTGGACGAATTTCTGACCCTGAACATGAGCGACGCATTCAAGGATATGTTCTTCGTGGTGATCCAGCTGGGCGCGATCCTGGCGGTGGTGATCCTGTTCTGGCAGAAGATGTTCCCCTTCCAGTTCAAGGATAAAACAAAGCCTGCGGTCAAAATGGACACCCTCTCCATCTGGCTCAAGGTAGTAGTGGCCTGCATTCCGGGGGCCGTCGTGACCCTGCTGTTCGACGACTATATCGAGACCCACCTGCATACGCCGCTGGTGATCGCCCTGATGCTGATCCTCTATGGTATCGCCTTTATTCTGATCGAAAAATGGAATCGGAACCGTCAGCCGAAGGTAGCCCGTCTGGAGGACATGACCTACCGCACGGCGCTGATGGTCGGCCTGTTTCAGGTGCTTTCCATCATTCCCGGCACCTCCCGTTCCGGCGCGACCATTATCGGCGCGTTGCTGATCGGCGTTTCCCGGGTGGCGGCGGCAGAGTTCACCTTCTTTCTGGCTGTGCCCGTCATGATCGGCCTGAGCTTTATCAAAATTCTGAAATTCGGCTTTGCCTTCACCAGCAGTGAACTGATCGTACTGCTGCTGGGCTCGGCGGTGGCGTTCGTGGTCTCCCTGCTGGTGGTGCGCTTCCTGATGAACTACATCCGCAAGCACGACTTCACGGCCTTTGGCTGGTATCGAATCGCGCTGGGCATTGTGGTGATTCTTGCGCTGGTGGTGCTGAAATAAGGACGCTGGAATACGCCCGCCTTCCTCTTGGGGAAGGCGGGCTTTGTGCTGTCCTGCTCGAAACCGCTTTCATTCGCCGGGCTTGACAGGGTGAAGGTTTCTGAGTAAGATAACTTTCATCATACAAACGTTTGCGCGAAGAGGCGCAGCCGAGATACGGAAAGGATGCGGTGCGCGGTGAAATGTACCATTAAAGACGTAGCCAAGGCTGCGGGGGTGTCTCCCTCCACAGTCAGCCGGGCTTTACATAATAATCCGCGTATCAGCGAACAGGCCCGGGAACGGATCCGCGCGCTGGCCAAGGAGATGGGCTTTCATCCCAACCAGATGGCCCGCAGTCTGGTCAACCGCAGGACGCGGGTGATCGGGATCGTTTTCCCGGCCAATCTGGCCGAAAGTCTGGGGCACCCGTTTTACCCGCAGGTGCTGCAGGGGCTGGGACAGACCGCGGCGGAACGCCGCCACTATGTGCTGCTGGGCACGGGGCAGGGTGGCGAGACCACGCCGGAAGCCATTCGTCAGCTGGTGGACAGCGGCTATGTCAGCGGGCTGGTGCTGCTGGCCGCCGAGGAGGGGATTCAGCCCCCGGAGGACGTGCCCACGGTGGTCATCGGCCATCCCTGCGGCGGGGGCCTCCATTACGTGGATTCCAACAATCTCCGGGCCGGGCAGACCGCCGCAGAGTATCTCATCCGCCGGGGACACCGGCGCATTGCCCTGCTGGGCTATGACAAGCAGTATATGGTGACCACAGACCGCCGGGCGGGGTACGAGCAGGCGCTGCGCTTCAATGGTCTGCCCCTGCGGGAGGATTATATCGTCCCAAGCCGCTACATGGATAACGCCACCGATCAGGCGGCATTGCTGCGGCTGTTCCGCCAGCCCGATCATCCCACCGCCGTGGTCTGCATGGACGACGCGCAGGCCATCAGCCTGACCCACACCTTAAGCGCCATCGGCCTGAAGGTGCCGGAGGACGTGAGCCTGATCAGCTTCAACAACACCGAGGCCGGGCGCTTCCATCATCCGCCGCTGACCTCCTTTGACGTGAACCCCTATCAACTGGGCGTGGAGGCCATGAACATGATTCTCGACCTGGTGAAGGAAAAACCCGCGCCCGCCAGCCGGGAAGTGCCCTTTACCCTGGTGGAGCGGGAAAGCGTCCGAGTGTTGAAGGACTGACAAAAAGCAAACAGAGAGGAAAAGATCGGAAATGCGCAACATTCATTTTGGCTCCGTTTATCATATGCCGTGGCTGGAATACCGCTACGCCCTGCCGGACGGCAGCGTATGTCTGCGGCTTCAGACCGGCCGGGACGAGTTTACCAAGGTGGAGGCCCGCGTTACCAGCAATTACGACATGCCCGAGTTTTTCCTCAAGGCCCACGTATACCCGATGCAGCCGGTAGCGCAGGACGAATGGCACACGTGGTATCAGGTCACGTTCATGCCCCATGACCGGCGGCTGAAATACCTTTTTGTGCTGCAGAGCGACGAGCAGGTGTTCAAGCTGGACGCCTCCGGCCTGCACTGCGGCGCGGATTATCCCGAGGACGTGAGCGAGGCGTTCGCCTTTGCTTACGCTTATCCCACCGAGCCTACGCCCCAATGGGCCCGGGGCTGCGTGGGCTACGAAATTTTCCCGGATCGCTTTCGCCGGGGCGAAGGTTCTCAGACGGACGAAACGCTGGAGCCGTGGACCAGCGACCGGGTGCAGAACGAATACCGCTTCGGCGGCAACCTGCGGGGCATTATCGAGGCCGTGCCCTATCTGCACGACCTGGGCGTGGAAATGGTCTACACAACGCCCCTGTTTTTGAGCGACACCTCCCACCGCTACAACACCTTCGACTATTATCAGGTAGACCCGCTGCTGGGCACGGAGGAAGACCTGCGCGAGCTGGCCGACGTGCTGCACATGAACGGAATGCGCCTGATGCTGGACGGCGTGTTCAATCACTGCGGGCTGCAGTTCGCCCCCTTCCGGGACGCGGTGGAAAACGGCGAAAATTCCCGCTACCGGGACTGGTTCTTCTTTGACAATACCGAAGAATGCGGCTATCAGACCTTCGGCCACTGGCCCTATATGCCCAAGCTGAATCTGGCCAACCCGGACTGCGCCGCCTATTTTCTGGACGTGGGCCGCTACTGGCTGCGCTCCTGCCACATCGACGGCTGGCGGATGGATGTTAGTCCCGAGATCTGGCCGGACTTCTGGCGCAAGTTCCGCAACATGCTCCGGGAGGAAAATCCCGACGGGTTGATGGTGGCAGAATGCTGGGACGACAGCCGCCAGTGGCTCTCCACCGGCGACATGTTCCATTCCACCATGAGCTACGTCTGGAGCCGCAATGTGTGGAACCGCTTCTGCTACCGCAAGATCAGCCTGCGGGAGTTCGACGCGGTGAACAACCGCTCTCTGATGCTCTATCCCGAACCCGTGACGCAGGTTTTGTGGAACTTTCTGGACACCCACGATACGGCTCGCGTCCGTACTCGGGCGGGCGGCAGCGTGGAAATGCAGCGGGCGGCGGCTTTCTTCCAGTTCACCTTCCCCGGCAGTCCCATTCTTTACTACGGCGACGAACTGGCCATGGAGGGCGCGGACGATCCCTTTTGCCGTTTTCCCATGCCGTGGGAACGGGTGAAATATAGCGATATGCACCGCTATTACCGGTGCCTTGCGGAAATTCGCCGGGAGCACCCCGTGCTGCGCTACGGCTCCTTCCGCACGTGGCAGGTGCAGGAGGATGGGCTGTACGCCTATCTGCGCGTGGCGGGCGGGGAAACCGTCCTTTGCGTGCTGAACACATCCGATAAGCCGGTACACGGGCTGCTGCCCCTGCCGGAGAGCATGGCGGAGCAGAGTGCTCTGAACGAATTGATGCATTCTTCATCCGTCGCCGTGCGCGCCGGATGCCTGCAGGTTGCCCTGCGTCCGGGCGAGGGCTTGATTTTCTGCTGAATCCAAAGTACAATACCTCTATCAGACCGCAAGGAGGATTTTTTCCATGAAAGAGCTGGTAGAGGCCGTCCGCACTTATGGCAAGGGCATTGGAACGGATATTGTCAAGGTGGATATGTTTCTCAACCACCGGCTGGATACAAATTTACTGGTCAAAATGGGTCAGGCTTTCGCCGATGTTTTTGCGTGCGAAAAGCCTGACCTTGTTTTGACCATCGAGGCCAGCGGCATCGCCGCGGCGCTGACTACGGCCATGGCCTGCGGGAACATTCCCGTGGTCTTCGCCAAAAAGAGCAGCACCCGCAATGTGACCGGCGACGTATATGAATCGACGGTCTTCAGCTTTACCCACGGGGTGGAAAACCACGTCCGCGTGGCGAAGGAATATCTACCCGCCGGGGCGCGGGTCTTGATCATCGACGATTTTCTGGCCAACGGCGAAGCCGCCGAGGGGCTGTGCGATCTCTGCCGTCAGGCAGGTGCGACCGTTGTCGGCATCGGCATTTGTGTGGAAAAGGCGTTCCAGCCCGGCCATCAGAAGCTGGAGAAGGACGGGTACAAGGTACACGCGCTGGCGAAGGTTTTGGGCATTGAGGACGGAAAATTGCTGGTAGAGGACTGAAATAAGCGCAGCGGCGGTGAGTGGAAACGCTGCTAAGGGGAAATGCCCCGTTGGAGAAGGAAGCGCAGCTTTGGCGCAGGAGTGGGACTTGCCGGTTTATGGGTTTCTCGCCAACTTTGGTGCTCGAAGGTTTCCAAAGGGGAACGAAGGGAAGACGCAAGGCGGGTTGCCCTTGGGCAACCCGGTCTGCCTT
>ERZ824488.498-NODE-498-length-51079-cov-5.357636_pt1 | contig 51079 bp, 60 predicted proteins | sample MGYA00519936_ERZ824488 | MGnify/ENA primary metagenome ERZ824488 (study PRJEB31778, sample SAMEA3449153) | human gut metagenome | biome: human gut; feature: human-associated habitat; material: faeces | place: United Kingdom | collected 2010/2012 ... | reverse complement strand
AGCCTTATCGTGCAAGCACGAACAGCTTTTTGACCTTTTGACACTGGTATCATTAATTATAGCATTTTTGGAAAAACAGGCAAGCAAAAAAGACAGATTAAAAACAAACTTAAGATGTGATGAAAGAAAGCTGCCGGTACGGATGGATGTCTCCGCCCTGCAGCCAGACAAAATATTTGATAAAATTAACGAAGCTGCTCCGAATAATAAGGAATAATCAGCTGCTGACCATTATAAATGCGGTTATAATTGATCGAATTGATCTCCCGGATCTCATCCATATAGTCGTCAAGAGAACGATAAACGCTGGAATCCATATATTTGTTTGCGATATCCCATAAGGTATCTCCACGCTGGACCCGTATTTCTGTATAGTATTTATAGGGTTCCTGGGCTTTCTTCTGGGTCGCTTCCACAGTCAGCTTGCTGTAAGTGATCCCGCCCAGGCAAAGGGCAGATAAGAGAATGGAAAGGTAGGTATAGCGTTTTACTCTTTTTGCTCTTGTTCTTCTGTAACTTTTCTTCCTCGTTTCGTTCATGGTCATAACCTCCCTGCATTGCTACGAACATCTGTTTGCTTTCGATAACAGCATTATAATACACGAACATGCGTTTGTCAATACAAAAACGAACATATTTTCGAACAAAAACTGTCGAATATTTGTTTGCAATTTTGAAACGAACATGATATAATTTTTTAAAAGCAGCGTTTGCAAGCAGCACAGCGGGTCATGAGAAGGATATCCGCTGAATTTTCGGAGGTATTCAGCTATGGCATATGGAAAAATCACAAAAAAACAGGAAGAAATTCTGGAATATATCAAAGATCAGATTATGAACCGCGGTTTCCCGCCTGCAGTACGCGAAATCTGTGAGGCAGTGAACCTGAAGTCCACCTCTTCTGTTCACGCGCATTTGGAGACACTGGAGAAAAACGGCTACATCCGCCGGGATCCGACCAAACCCCGCGCGATTGAGATTCTGGATGATAACTTCAATATGGTCCGCAGGGAGCTGGTAAATGTGCCGGTCGTTGGTCGTGTGGCTGCCGGCGAGCCGATTCTCGCCACAGAGAACGTGGAAAGCTATTTCCCGGTTCCGGCTGAATATGTTCCGAAGAATCCTACTTTCATGCTCACAGTAAAGGGTGACAGCATGATAAATGCAGGGATTTTCAGTGGGGATCATCTTCTGATCGAGCAGAAAAGCACCGCGGAAAACGGTGAGATCATTGTCGCTCTTCTGGATGATTCCGCTACCGTCAAGACTTTTTATAAGGAAGATGGTCATTACCGCCTGCAACCGCAGAATGATGCGATGGAACCCATCATCACAGATGACGTTCAGATCCTGGGAAAGGTCATTGGGGTGTTCCGTTTCCTTCACTGATTGAGAAAGATTATAATAGCCTGTCTTCTGTTTTATAAGAACAGTTGTCAGGCTTTTCTTACGTCAATATCCATTTTTTCCTCATATAGTTTACATAAGTAAATTATGTAAACTACAATACAAAAAATACCGCTCAGCCAGCAAGCCATAAGCAAACCGGACTGAGCGGTAAAAATTATATTCAGATTTTTTTCAATACCAGCACCCCATACGGTGGAATTGTAATCTCACCGGAAAGTTCTTTTCCAGTCAGAAGATCCACAGCACTCTCTGTCAGAGAGGCCGGCATGGGAACCGGTTTATAATTGAGAAGAAAATAGAACTTCTCCTCTCCTGCTCCCCGGATCGTCAGTTCCACCTCCGGCGGAAGATTCAGCCACCAAGCGTCTTCAAAGACGGCCGGCATTTTTAAGAGAAGTTTTTCTGCGGTATCCCCGGAGAATGCGCTTCCCAGGTAATAAACCGTACCTTTTCCATAAGAATGGCTCACTAGAGCGGCGGCTTTTTTGTACCAGGTTCCGGTGTAGGAAGCCAGAGTTTCCGCCTCCTCAGGAATCAGGATCTCGTGAAGGGAATGAACGGCTGTGATGCTATGATCCTCCTTCCACTCCATAGAACCGGCATTTACATCGTCCGGTCCCAATACCGTATATTCTTCCACATAGCAGCCTGCAAGCTTTCTGAGAAGCCCTGGTGCGGTCTGGCGGACGATGTGGCCATGTTCATCCTTGCAGCCTGTTCTGGCGCCGAGGATCAGCGTTTTTCCTTCGGAAACGGTCTGCTCCAGAAGGGCAGCCTGTTTTTCTGTCAGTACGGCGTCATGGGGCGCAATGAGCAGATCATAGGGGGCCAGATTTTCCATCGTGCTCTCGGGACGGAAATCCACAAAATCAAAGGGAATATGATTTCTCTGAAGAGTCTTAAACCAGGCATCCAGGCTCAGATCATTTAACGGTTTCAGGAAGATATCATTTTCTGCATCCCAGTTGTTCCTGTAATCCTGGAGAATCGCCACACGGCTGAGGCAGGGCTTACCGGCCACGTCATGGAGCTTCGCAAAATCCTGAATCGTCTCCCGGGCCTCTTTCACCCGGCGATTTTCCCGGCTGTCCTGATCAAAAAGGCCGGTCCAGTAAATTTCTGTGCCTACATCGCTGGTACGGAAACGGAAATAATGGACGAAATCAGCGCCGTGAGCGATGGACTGGAAGGACCAGAGCCTTAACTGTCCCGGTTTTGGAGCCGGCTGCAGCAATCTGGTATTCCAGCCGCCGCCTCCGGACTGCTGTTCCATAATACCAAAGCAGGGAGAAATACTTCGTACCCGAGCCAGATTAAAGGAGGTATTTCGATCGTTAAAAGCTCCTTCTTTTCTGGGATCGGTGCCGATAGCAAAGCCAAAATTCGGATAGCTGTCGTAAGTGATAAAATCCAGGATTCCTGTCTCAATGAGCTTCTGGTAATCCAGATGAGGGAAAATGCCGTTGGTTGTAATAAAAATCTTGTCGTCGATGTATTTCCGGATGATATCGGCCTGACGCTTCATATACTGAATGGCAATATGTGAGACAAAATCCTTGCTCTCCAGTACCACATGAGGATTGCTGGAATTGCAGATCGTGAGACCGGGAAGAGCCGTGTCATCGAAGGAAAGGCAGGACTGGTTCCAGAAATCTCCTCCAATCACCTGATTGTATTCCTCAATTGACCGGTATTTCTGCTGGAGATATTCCCGGAATGCCGCGTGATCTGCCGGAGAATAATAGGTAGAAATCTCGCAGTTGATCTCGTTGTCCAGCTGCCAGCCGATGATGGCCGGATGACTGCCAAAATGGGAAGCCATGGCTTCGATAAGCCGGTCGCATTTTTCTAGGTAGACCGGACTTGTCATATTGTGGTGCTGTCGCATGCCGTGGCGGTAGGGATTGCCCTCTATGGTGGTGTTCAGCGTTTCTGGGTAACGTCTGGAAAGCCAGGCCGGAGGCGTACAGGTGGGGGTACAGAAAATAATCTTGACTCCTGCTTCCTTTGCCTCATCCAGGAAACGGTCAAAGAGAGCAAAATCATAAACACCCTCCCGGGGCTCAAAGAAATTCCAGGCAAACTCTCCCACTCGGGCAGTTTCCAGGCCAAGCTCTTTCATGAGCTGGAGATCTTTTTTCCAGTAGGTTTCTCCCCAGTGCTCCGGATAATAGCACACGCCGGCAGCGATATGGTCCATTTTTAAAGGATAGGTATGTTCTTTCATAAAAACTCCTCCTTTTATGCCTGTTCTCTGCTGATCTCGTCGATCTTCTTAAGCTCTTCTTCCGTAAAATCAAGATGCTCCACGATGGAGATATTTTCTTCGATCTGTTCCGGTCGGGACGCACCGATGAGAACAGAAGCTACTTCATCGTCCTTCAGAATCCAGGAAAGGGCCATCTGTGCCAGGGTCTGGCCTCTCTCAGCCGCCAGTTTGTTGAGTTCATCGATCTGGTGCAGGCGTTCCGGTGTCAGGGCTGAGGCCTTCAGGAAACGATGATCCCTTGCGATACGGCTGTCTTCCGGGATTCCATGGAGATATTTGTCGGTGAGAAGTCCCTGAGCCAGCGGGCTGAAGGCGATGATTCCCATGCCGATCTCCTTACAGCAATTTTTGACACCATCCTCCTCGATGGTTCGGTCAAAAATAGAATACCGGCGCTGATTAACGATGAGCGGGCAATGAAGCTCCTTCATGATGGCGGATGCCTTTCTCGTGTACTCTTCGTTGTAATTGGAAATACCGGCATACAAGGCTTTACCGCTGTGAACGATGGAGGCCAGCGCTTCCATGGTCTCCTCCAGAGGAGTTTCCGGATCCATGCGGTGATGATAGAAAATATCCACATAATCCAGTTGAAGTCGTTTAAGACTCTGATCGATGCTGGCAGTCAGATATTTTTTGCTGCCCCAGTCACCGTAAGGGCCGGGCCACATATCGTATCCGGCTTTTGAAGTGACAATAAGTTCATCACGGTAAGGGCGGAAATCTTCGCTCAGAATCCGGCCTGTATTTTCCTCTGCGCTGCCGTATACAGGGCCGTAATTGTTGGCCAGGTCAAACTGGGTGATACCGAGATCGAAAGCCTTCCTGCACATGGCTTTCATGTTGTCATAGTTGTCCTTGCTTCCAAAATTGTGCCAGAAACCAAGAGAAACTGCCGGAAATTTGAGACCGCTTTTTCCAACCCGGTTGTATACCATTTTTTCATAACGTTTGTCGCTGGCTAAATAAAGATCTCCCATAATGAAATACTCCTTTTCTCCTGTTAAAATTAAAATGCTGTCTGCATTATACCATTTTTTTCTCACGAAAAAAACAGCTTTTCAAAATTCTTTTTTGAAAAGCTGTCTGTATCAGGAATTGCCGCTCTTTTTTTGAATTTCACTTAAAGTATAATGATAAATCTTCAGGTAGGTGGCCGTCGTATAATGGCAACCGTCCAGAGTCTCATAACCGGAAGACTCCAAGTAACTGTAGGTATCAATGTAACAGTCCGGGAAAGCCGATTTGAGAAGACTGTTAAAAATAGTTACCAGTTTTGTGGTCTTGTTTCGCTGGACAAGACTCGGGTATTTGACATCGTCCACCGGATTAACGGCCATTACATAGAAATGAGCCTTCGGGTAAGTATTTATCAATTCCTGGTAAATCTGAATGTATTTGGAAATATTCCCCAGATCATTTACTCCAAAATTTAAAATCACATCAGACTGGGGGTAGACCAGCAAAAGCTTTTTTAACTCGAGGATTCCTTCGTTTACAAACCAGTTATATCCTCGGCCATATTTATAGACATAACTGGTTTCAGAAGAGCCAACTGCTTTTTTCAGCTGCATTGTGCGTGAATCTCCGCAAAAAATTTTATGGCGGGATTCTATTTGCATCTCTGCCACCCGTTTTCCATTCGGGCCAAGATAGTTTCCGTCAATCGAACGATTGGCGACTCTCACTCCATTAACGAAAAAGTAATACCAGCTTCCATTGATTTCCGTCCATCCGGTAGCTGCAGAACCGTCCTGTGTGAAATAATAGACCTTTTTTGAAAGACACTTCCAGCCCGTTGCCATGGTTCCGTTTTCACGGAAAAAGTAAATTTTTCCATTGATCACTCGAAGACCTTTGACCATAGAACCGAAAGAATTGAAATAATAAGTATATTTCTTATATTTCACAAAACCGGTTGCACGGGTACCATCTTCCTGAACATACCACCTCTGAGAGCCATTTGTAACCCAGAGGTTCGAAGCCAATGTGCCGTCTTTCTTCAGATAATACCATTTTTTCTGCCAGGCAAGCCAGCCGGTTTTCCGATAACCATTCTTATCAAAATAATAAATTTGATTCTTGATTTTAGCCCAACCGTTCTTCAGATAATCTCCGGATGTCAGTTGAAACATGGCTCCCTGAGAAGTCTCTATAAAAGAGCCCTCCTGATTTGGTGCAGAACGCATAAGTAGAATCAGGCTGCTGTTAGTCGCTGATTTCATGGTGTTTATGAGATTCTGATAGGCTGAGGTGGTGTCCAGGGACTGATCCTTTGCCGTTTCCGTCGTCTCTGCAGCGCGGGAATAATTTCCCAAAGACACAGCAGAAAACAGGGAACACGCAAGTAAAAAAGAAAGGATCTTCTTATTCGGTATATGCATGAAATTCCTCCATAAACGATAACAGATTCTTCTTAAAAATGTAAAGTTAACATAATATTTATCATACTATATCGGAGGATTTTTTTCAAGGCAATTTCCATTTTTTTGAAAAAACTCATACAGGGATCTTGACAACCATTTTCCGATAAGTATTCTTTTTCTCCGTATGACAGCAGGGTTTGTGGCCGTCTTCCGGATAAACCAGATAGAAAGTACCGGCAGGAACCTCCATGAGACTGCCCTTTCCCTGCCAGAACTGGATGTCTTTTTCTGCATTGTAGGGAACGGTTTCCGTAAGGTCGTGAATGTTGGCATACTCCATCATCTCCTTGCCTTCCAAAATCCACTGAAGGTCAAGAAAATTTTTATGAGATTCAAATTCTGCGCCTTCCAGCGCTCTCGTCTCCCCCTCCTGAATCATAATCCTGCCGCCGGGATAAGGATAGGTTCCCACCGGCTTTTCTGCAGCCGTCCGGGCAAAATTAAGGATCACATCCAGATGTGGGATCAGGGATTTGTAAAGTTCCAGGTTCGATGTTTTATCAATGATCATAGTTGTCACCTCGAAAGTATAATTTGGTTCAGTATACTCTGTATCCATCATTTTTTATTTTATCAGAATAGCGTTCACTTTTTATCTGTTTCAGGGCTTCATCACACAGAGTCTCGAGATCCCCGCGATTTTTAGTCTGTTTAATTTCTAAAACGGCAGCTTTTCTGCGTTTTGAGTCTTTGATTAGAATATCCGATCGGCCTAATCCATTCTCGTAATTTGATTCTATTTTATACCGGTCTTTTGACATTAAGCCGGCCAGGAAAGCATGATAAAAACTTTCTGCATAGTCATGATAGCTTATTGTATTGAACAGAAGATCAGAAATAATTGTCGTTAAGGAAGCTCCCATTGAGCAAATAACTTCTTTTTATTTTTCTTCATAACTCACACCTCCTGGCTATGATTATAGCACACTTATATATGGCTGAGAACCCTGGAAGCAAAAAAGCATGCACCAATAATAACTTGATGCATGCTTTTAAAAATCTAAAATTTAATTCTCTTTACAGCTCTTCCACCGCAACGTCCTTACCGTCTCTCCAGATTCTGGCGAGGTCATAAAATCTGCGGTTTTCCTGGTCAAAGATGTGGATGACTACATCTCTGTAATCCATGAGAATCCAGTTTGCCGTCGTGTAACCCTCTACCTGTTTGGCAGAGAGACTGAGTTTTTTGCCGAGAGTCTCTTCTACGTTGTCGGCCATGGCCTGGACTTGATTGCGGTTCATGCCGCCGGCGATGACAAAGTAGTCAGCTAGGCTGGAAACTTCGGAGATGTCGATGACTTTGATGTCGTCGGCTTTTTTGTCAGCAAGGGCTTCGCAGGCAAGTTTTGCGATTTCTTTGGATGTATATTCGCTCATGTGTTGGCTCCTTTTCGTTCATTGTGCAGTTTCTGGTAATATTCGTATGCCTCAGTTGTGGACGGGTCCATCGTGTTGGCACTGCCGCTCAGATAAAGGATCGTATCTCTGAGGATCCGGTACATGGTCTCATCGAGATCCTGGAAAGCCAGATGGCGGACTTCCGGAAGATTCTTGGCCTTGTAGCGGCCGGGCTCGATATAGTCGGCGATATAGACGATCTTTTCAAGGGGCGTCATATCCGCCTTGCCCGTGGTATGGTACCGAATGGCATTTAAGATCTCCGGATCGGTGATCCCGTACTTTTTCTTCGCGATATAGACACCTACTTTGGCATGGAGAAGAGCTTCATTTTCTTCTTCCCATTTTGTAAGGGCAATATCGTTCTTCTTACAGATCTTGAGCTTCTTCCCGGTGGGAATGCATTTGGCACAGTCGTGAAGAAGGCCGGCCACCTGGGCTTTGACAAGATCTTCTCCGTGACACATGGCAAGGGCTGTGGCTGTGTACATAACGCCCTGGGTATGGATGAAACGGTCTCGGGTGAGATATTCTTTCAGCCGGTCTTGCATGCGTAAGATGTTGTACTCTTCCATGTTTCTGCTCTTTTCTGTGAAAACTAATTTCGGCTGTAAATCCGCTGTTCTTCTATATAGGAAATGACAGGGTTCGGAACATAATAGCGCAGCGAATGACCGCTGGCAATCCAGGAACGCAAAGTCTCAGAGGAAATATCAATATTCGGTGTGTCCAGTTTCTCAATCCTGGCGCCTAAAATTTCTTTCAGGTGAAGAATCTGAGCATCCAGTTTTTCCTCGGAAACATGGTCCCGGACAGCCACCACCAGAGTGGCCAGGCGGCAGATTTCCTCCGGCCCTTTCCAGTGCTCGAACTGAAACAGGGAATCGGCTCCCATAATAAAATAATAATCCGTGTCCGGATTTTCAGCCGTCAGCCGTCTGAGGGTCTCTTCTGTGTAAGTATAACCCTGATCATGGGTTTCCGCCAGTGAAAGTTCAAAATGCGGGTTGTCCTCAATCGCCAGTCGGACCATCTCCACTCGCTGCATTGTGGTGGCTCTGCCAGGCCGGTGAGGCTTGTGAGGCGGATTGCCGCTGGGCATGAAAAGAATGGAGTCCAGACCCAGCTGAAGGCAGGCGTTTTCACCGAGGATCAGATGACCGATATGGATCGGATCAAAGGTGCCGCCCATGATTCCTTTTTTCTTGCACTTCCCTACCATTTCTCTGTCACTCCTTTTACGGGAGAATGATTTTCTTTTTCTCTTTTTTGCCTTCCCGGTACAGGACGATCTTTTTGCCGATGACCTGAACCACCTGGGAACGTGTGCGCTCTGCCACAACAGCCGCGATCTCTTTCGGATCGTCCAGGCAGTTCTGGAGAACACTGATCTTGATGAGCTCCCGGGCTTCCAGGGCCTCATCGATGGCTTTGGTGTTTTCCGGGGTCAGGCTGCTTTTTCCGATCTGAAAGATCGGATCCATAGTCATGGCCAGACCCTTTAAATAAGCACGCTGTTTGCTTGTCATATAAATTTTTCTCCTACTCTTTATAATAATCAAACTGGAGACCATACATGCGGACCGTATCGCCATCCTGGATACCGGCAGCCTCTAGATCTTTCAGAATACCGGTGTTTTTCAGGAAGTTCTGGAAGAACAGGAAGCCTTTCTCGGAATCCAGGTTTGTGTAACCCAGCATTTTCTCGATCTTGGGGCCTTCCACCACAAAGGTGTGCTCATCCAGCTGTTCCACAGTGTAGGAAAGATTGTCATTGCTGTTGTAGTCGCCGGGGAAATACTCCTGCTCGAAGACAACGGGCTCCTGGGGAAGCTCTTTTAAAACCTCCCAGATGTAAGAGAGAAGCTCTTTTACACCTTTGCCGCTGACTGCGGAGATGGGAAATACTTTGATGCCCTGGGGCTCAAACTCAGCGCGGATCTTTTCTACGGGATCCTCGTCCTCGGAATAGATCACGTCTGTCTTGTTGGCAGCGATGATCTGCGGACGGGAAGCCAGCTCCTCGTTGTAATTTTTCAGTTCCTCGTTAATTTTATAAATATCATCAATGGGGTCGCGGCCTTCTGTAGAAGCGGCATCTACCACATGAAGAAGGATCTTGGTACGCTCGACATGACGAAGGAACTCGTGGCCGAGTCCGACGCCCTCAGAAGCGCCCTCAATGAGTCCGGGGATATCAGCCATGATAAAGCTGCTTCCGTCACCCAGATCTACGACACCCTGCATGGGATTCAAGGTTGTAAAATGATAATTGGCGATCTTCGGCTTTGCGTTGCTCACACGGGAGAGCAAGGTGGATTTTCCGACGTTCGGAAAACCGACAAGCCCTACGTCTGCAATGACTTTCAGCTCCAGATTTACCCAGAGTTCCTGGGCAGCCTGACCGGGCTGGGCATATTTGGGAACCTGCATCGTAGCAGTTGCATAGTGCATGTTTCCCTGGCCTCCGCGGCCTCCTTTTAAGATTACTTGGCGTTTGTTGTCACCGGACATGTCAGCGATGACTTTTCCGGATTCTGCCTCGCGGATGATGGTTCCGGCAGGGACTTTCAGGATCAGATTTTTTCCATTGGCACCGTGGCAGCGTTTCTTGCCGCCCTGTTCTCCAGGTTCCGCGGTAAATTTTGCACGGTGACGGTATTCGGACAGATTGGTGAGACCTTCATCCACCTCGAAAATCACATCGCCGCCTTTTCCGCCGTCTCCGCCGTCAGGACCGCCGTTGGGCACGAAAAGCTCCCGACGGAAGCTCACATGACCGTCTCCGCCTTTTCCGGAGCGGATAAATATCTTTGCTCTGTCTGCAAACATGAAAATTCTCCTTCTATATAAAATGAGGCTCCAAACCAAGAGATGATTTGAAGCCCTAAAGTGTCACTCATTATTCGGAAACAGGAACGATAGAAACCTGCTTCTTGTCTCTGCCTTTTCTCTCAAAACGAACAACGCCGTCAACCAGAGCGAACAGGGTGTCGTCACCGCCACGTCCAACGTTTACTCCCGGATGAATCTTGGTACCACGCTGTCTGTAAAGGATGTTACCAGCTTTTACAAACTGTCCGTCTGCTCTCTTGGCTCCTAATCTCTTGGACTCGGAATCTCTGCCGTTCTTAGTAGAACCAACACCTTTTTTATGAGCGAAGATCTGAAGGTTCATTTTTAACATAACCGTTACACCTCCTTGGTTGCAATCTTTATATATTTCTTTCCATAACTCTCCTGGATGGACTCAAGCCCGAGGACCAGAGAATCCAGAAGCAGGGATGACTCCTTGGAGCATGTCCCTTCAAGTCTCAGTTCCAGATAACCTTCGTCCTGTCGGACGTCGGCTGCATCGTCGGTCAGTTCGTCGATGGAATTGATCGCGTTCACTGTCAGAGCGGAAACTGCTGCACAGATGATATCGGATCCTTCCTCCGCATATCCCGCATGGCCGCTGCTTCGAAAGCCGCGATACTGGTCCTGATGCTTAAAAACTGTAATTGTGATCATAACAATTAAGCGTTGATTTTCTCAATCTTAACCTGAGTGTACTGCTGTCTGTGGCCGTTCTTTTTGTGATAGCCAGATTTCCGTTTATATTTGTAAACGATAACCTTTTTTGCTTTAGCGTTCTTTACAACGCTGGCAGTTACGGTAGCAGCTGCTACGTCAGCACCGACTTTCAGACCCTCGTTGCTTACAGCAAGAACGTTATCAAAGGTAACGGTCTCTCCTGCTTCTGCACCCAGTTTCTCTACGTTAATGATATCGCCTTCGGCTACTTTGTACTGTTTACCACCTGTTGCAATAATTGCGTACATATGGCACCTCCTATTATCATTACTCGCCAGATATGGTGACTGTCAGACAGTTCTTATACCTCTCTGTGCGGCATACTTGTATATAATAGCATGAGTTTTTCGCTGTGTCAAGCATTTTCACTAAAATTCGTGGATTTATTTTCTGCCGGGTTACGGGGCGCCAGAAACTGATCCAGCAGGGGCTTGCGAAGTTTTTTCCGGGTGACTTCCACAAGCTCCAGGGCCGTCATATCGACCAGCGTGGTCTTTATTGGATCCCGTTTCAGCCAGGACGCAAATTCCTCCATCAGAAGTTTTCGGTTTTCCGCTGCGTCCATATTGATGAAATCGACAACGATGATGCCGGAAAGGTTCCGGAGCCGGATCTCCCGGGCGATCTCCCGGGCCGCTTCCAGATTGATCTTCAGGAAAGTATCCTGCTGATTTTTATTCCCGTCAAATTTGCCGGTGTTTACATCGATGACCGTCAGCGCCTCCGTCGGCTGGATCACGAGATAAGCGCCGGATTTCATCCAGACCTTTTCCTTCAGGGCATTTTCCAGGGCTGTCTCCAGGCTGTGGAGCTTGATCAGCGGAAGCAGGGGATCCTCGTAGAAACGAAGCTTATCCAGATCTTCCCGCTGGTAATGCTCGAGATAATGGTGGATTTTCTCGTGAAGACCGGGATCGTCGGTGATGATCTCGGTGAGTCCCGCTTTATAGGTGTCCCTCAGGCTGGAGAGCCAGGTCGTGGGATTGTTCTGATGAAGGAGGGTCAGCGGTTTGCGAAACTTCGCTTTTTCTGTCACTTCCTCATAGATGCCCGTCAGAAGCTTCAGCTCAGCCTGGAAAGTCGCCTCATCGGCTTCCCGGGCGTTTGTCCGGACGATACAGCCAAAGCGGTTGCTGACAAAGGGCTTCAGCCACTCTCCCAGCTGTTGCTTTTCCTCCTTGGAAAGCTTGGAAGAAAAACCGATGCTCTTATTTTCCGTGGTGAGAACCACATAATTGCCGGTGAAATTCAGGTTGGATGTGACAGCCGGCGGTTTGGATTTCAGATTTTCCCGGCAGACCTGCACCAGAAGCTCATCGCCGGCCTGAAGCTTCGGGGAGCTTCCTTTTTTGAGGAAAATCGGGTCTTTATTATCAGAAAGAGAATAATAGCACTGAAGTCCGTCGCCAACCTCAATGAAGGCGGCGTGAATATTTTTTACAATATTATGTACGCGGCCGATGTAGATGTTGCCCAGAAGAGAATTGCGCTCCTCCTCATCCAGGTGGAGCTCCACGACCTTATCCCCCTCTTTCAGGGCGGTGAGGATTCGGCCGCGGCAGCGTACGATAAGCAGTTTTTTATCCAATTTTCTCACCCAGTTCATTTAAGGAGACAAAGGTTCCGTCGGGGCCTGCCGCATAGAGATCGATCCGTGTGACCATCAGGGAGAAGGGTTCCAGAGAGAAGCCTGCATAGGAAGCAAAGGCCTCCATCATAAGCTCCGGTTTGATGTTCGCGGCGCTTCCGGAAGAAAGACGTACAAAAATGCTGTCTCCTTCCAGATGGCTCTCGTAGATCAGCGGGCGGATATCCAGCTCTGTCTCGCTTTTTTTCGTTTTCTTGATAATGGAAATGGAAGGCTGTTCCAGAAAAGCAGTGTAGAGCTTTTTCCAGTCCAGATCCGGCTCGTAGCCCTCCCGGAAACGGATCCGGTAATCGGCAGCGGCCACAAGCGCCATGGCGTTGCTGGCTTTTTCCTCGGGAATCTGACGGAAATCGAGAATCCGCATGCCCTCGCTCATGACAGCGTCCAGGCGCCGTACGGCTTCCTCTGTGGAGAGGGGTTCTTTGATCTCGATATCCATGTACTCGCCTTCGCTCTCGATGCCTACGCCCAACGGGGAGGCAAAGGACATGACCATGTGGGGGCTGAAGCCTTCGGTGAAGACGATAGGAATTTCAGCCCGCCGGATGGCTTTCTGGAAATATCGCATGATATCCAGATGACCGATGAATTTCATGGCTCCATGTTTGGAAAATTTCACTCTAATCTTCATAGCATACACCTCCGCCGTAGGATCTTCCGCCGCAGCCTGAGCAGCCCTGGCGGCAGTTGGGTGTCACGATACCCTGTTTTGCTCTCTCCCATTCCCGTTCCAGGAATTTCCGGGTGACGCCGATATGGATGAAATCCCAGGGCAGGATCTCGTCGAAGGTGCGGGTACGGAAATTGTAGAAATCATAGGAGATTCCGGTCTCTTCCATGGCTTTGAGCCAGATATCATAGTGGAAAGTCTCGCTCCAGGCGTCGTAGAGAGCGCCATTCTCATAGGCTTTCAGGATCGTCCGGCCGACTCTCCGGTCACCCCGGGCCAGCAGACCTTCCAGCAGAGTCACATCGGCTTCGTGCCAGTTATATTTGATACTCTTCTTATTTAACTGATCTTTGATCGTGTGGTTGACCGTGTAGGCTTTTCCGAGGAACTCCTCATGGGTATTCATGGGAGCCCACTGGAACGGCGTGAAGGGCTTCGGAACGAAGAAGGAGGTGCTGACTGTGATCTGGCACTTTCCGTTTCGCTGGTCCTTCGGGATCTCATAATAATGCTCGGCGATTTTTTCCGCCAGATAGGCGATGCCCTTGATATCCTCATCTTCCTCGGTGGGAAGACCCAGCATAAAGTAGAGTTTTACCTTATTCCAGCCGCCGGCAAAGGCTTCGCCGGAACCTCTCAGGATATCCTCCTCGGTGAGTCCCTTATTGATGACGTTTCGCATCCGCTGGGAACCGGCCTCGGGAGCGAAGGTCAGGCTGCTTTTCTTGATATCCTGCACTTTGCTCATGACGTCCAGGGAAAAGGCGTCGATACGGAGAGACGGCAGGGAAATATTGATGCCCTGGCCTTCGCAGTGCTCGATGAGGAAATTTACGATGCCTGCCAGCTCGGAGTAATCGCTGGAGCTTAAGGAGCTTAAGGAAATCTCCTCATGGCCGGTATTTTTCAGCATGGTGATGGCATAATCCTTCAGCATGGAAAGATCGCGTTCTCTTAAAGGACGGTAGAGCATGCCTGCCTGGCAGAAACGGCAACCGCGGATACAGCCTCGCTGGATCTCCAGCACCACGCGGTCCTGGGTGGCCCGGATAAAGGGAACGACAGGGGCCTTTGGATAATAGGTGTCCGTCACATCCATGACGATCTGTTTTTCGATGACAGCGGGAATATCGGAACATACGGGGGCAAAGGACTCGATGGTGCCGTCCTCCTTATAAGTCACCTCATAAAGGGAGGGAACGTAAATCCCCGGAATTTTTGCCGCGTCATGGAGAAATTCTTTTCTGGAGAGGCTTTTTGCCTTGTACTCCTTATAAAGGTCCATCAGATGGAAATATTCGGTCTCACCTTCGCCAATATAAAAAATATCAAAGAAATCAGCCAGGGGCTCCGGGTTATAGGTGCAGGGGCCGCCGCCGATCACGATGGGGTCTTCCTCCGTACGCTCGGAAGCAAGCAGCGGAATGCCAGAGAGGTCCAGCACCTGAAGGATATTGGTGTAGCACATCTCATACTGGATCGTGAAGCAGAGGAAGTCGAACTCCTTCACGGGATCCTGGGATTCCAGGGCGAAAAGGGGAATGTGTTTTTCTCTCATGACCTTGTCAAGATCGGTCCAGGGAGAATAAACGCGCTCACACCAGATATCGTCACGCTGGTTGAACATATCATAAAGAATCTGGATGCCTAAGTGGGACATACCGATCTCATAGACATCCGGAAAACAAAAAGCAACGCGGATATCCACCTGCTCTTTGTCTTTCATCACCGAGTTTACCTCATTGCCGATATAGCGGGCTGGTTTCTCGATGCTCAGTAAAATTTCATCGCTTAAAGCCAGTTTTCTCATGTTTTTCCTTTCGAAAATAAAATGATATGATCTCTTAAAAACAGGAATGCCTGGTGTAAAGGATTGGGTTAACCCTGAACACCATAACATTCCTATTATATCCGGATTCTTAAGTAAGTTCAAGCAAATATTCATTTCCCGGGAAATGTGATTTCCAATTACTCCATGCAACTGTTTTCGTGAAACAAAATCTGCGAAAAATAGCGGATTTTTCCATCATGGCCCCAGCAGATCATGCCTACGGCGTCTGCCATCTCCTGGGCGTCCACGCAGTAAGCGGACATGCAGGAGTGATGCTTGTAGGGACCGGCGCTCATGATGAGAAGGTCTGTCATTCCGGTGGCTTTCATCTGTTCGGCCAGTTGTTCTGTCAGCTGGTTATGGGAATGTTTCGCTTTCTTGTACTCCATTTCAGGAGTCTGGATAGTCTGAAGAACCAGCGTTTTTTCATATTTCAGGGCCTGGGCCATCATTTCTTCCACAGTGCCGCTCTCCGGGGGACAGGCTGGATTCAGGTTATAGTTCCCGCACTGATTTTCCTCGCAGAATTTCCGGTATTCCGGCTTGAAAACGAGGTCCTTCGTATTCATGATAGCTGCATCGGAAAAACCTAAATTTTTTGCTGCCTGGATAAGATCCATAGATAAAACCTTCTTTCTGTATGTTAAGCTTGTGATGTAAAAAAGGGCGTGCAAAAAACAGCCTCATTTTTTACACGCCTTTCTTTTTTAATCGCAGTGATACTGTTCTTTCTGGGCCTGGGTGAGCGTCAGGCCGGCAGGGTTTACCAGAGTGATCCGCTGCTCGCCGTTTTCCAGATGGGTTTTCATGATCTCTTCTGCTCTGGGGTTGATCCGGTATACCTGGCAGGTATGGCGGAACGGAAGCTCCATCTGCAGGATTCCGCATGAGATTTTGTCTACCCTGCCGGCTTAAAACTTCTCATTCCAGGCAAGAATACTTTTTTTCAGCCGGTTCATGCCGTCCTCCACCCGGGATTTCGGGCAGGCCAGGTTGATTCTTAAGAAACCGTAGCCCTGGCGGTATTCCTGCCCGTCAGAGACGTACAGGCCGCTGGTCTTCCGGATAAAATCACTGAAATCGGAAAGATCGCCTTTCAGGGCATTGCAGTCCACCCAGAGAAGGTAGGTAGCCTCGGCTTTTATGACATGAAGCATGGGAAGCTCTTTCTCGATAAAAGCTTCCGCATAATGGCGGTTCTCAAAGAGATAGGCCCGAAGCTCATCCAGCCACTCTCCGCCTTTTCCAAAGGCGGCAGCAGGGGCGATCGCTGCAAAAACGTTGGGCTCAGCTACCTCATCGGTATTGAGGCCGCGGTTTACCCGGTGACGGATCGTCGGATCGGGAACGATGACGGCTGCGGTCTGAAGGCCGGCCAGATTGAAGGCTTTGGTGGGGGCCACACAGGTGATGCTGTTTTTCCGGCAGTTCTCGGAGACGGAGGCGAAAGGAACATAATCCTTCCCCGGCTCGGTGAGGTCGCAGTGAATCTCGTCGGAAAGCACCAGGACATGGTGTTTCACACAGAGGTCACCCACCTTTTCCAGTGTCTCCTTGTCCCAGATCTTGCCCACAGGGTTGTGGGGGTTACAGAAGATCATAAGGGAGGTCTGGGGATCGGCAAGCTTCTCTTCCAGGTCCTCGAAATCAATGGAATAGGCACCGTTTTCGTATTTCAGCCGGCTTTCCAGGATGTTTCGTCCATTGTTGTAAATGGAATTAAAGAAAATATTGTAGACCGGGGTGAGAACCACGACTTTTTCTGCCGCTGTGGTCATTTTCCGGACGATACTGGAGATGGCGGGAACCACGCCGGTGCAGAAAATCAGCCAGTCTCGCGGAATCTCGAAATTGTGGCGGATTTTCCACCAGTTCTGATAAGCCTCGTACCAGTCGTCTTCGATGAGGGTGTAGCCAAATACACCGTGAGCGGCTCTTTCGCGAATCGCTTCCTGCACTGCAGGAGCCGTCTCAAAATCCATATCCGCTACCCACATGGGAAGTTCCTCCGGGGTCACATCCCATTTCATGCTTCCGGTGCCCCGGCGGTCTGTCTCTTTATCAAAAATGCTCTGCATAGGTCTTCACTCCTTTTATACCATCAGATGATCGCTGACTTTGCCGATCTTTTCGCACACGATCTCTGTCTTAGAGGGATCGATTTTTTCCTTATCCATAATGAGTTCGCCGATGGATGCGGCCCGGATGATGCCGGAGGTTGGATTTAAGACGCTGACAATATCGCTGGTGATCTCGGCATCCACGGTGGAATACTCAAAGGCCAGGTTGGTATTTAAGAGCTTACAGTTTTTCATCACAAGATTCTCGATGTAGCACATGCCCTGAAGGCTCTCGATCGTACAGTTGATGAGGGTCAGGTTCTTTGCGTTCCAGCCCAGGTACTCTCCGGAGATGAAGGAATCGTAGACCGTGACGTTTTCGGTGTTCCAGAAAGCGTCCTTGGAGAGCATTTTCGCATTGTGAACTTCCACATTTTTCGCTCCATCGAAGGAGTAGTTGCCGATCAGCTCGAAGTTGCTGATTTTCATATTTTCACAGTTCATGGCGAAATAATCACCCTTGGCGGAAACCTCGTTCATGGTGACACCGCTGCAGTGCCAGAGGGTCTCGGCTGCGTTGGGCATAAATACATGGTCCAGAGTCAGCTCATGGCAGCGGCGGAAATTCTTCGGCGCCTGGATTACGGCATTTTTCACCGTGAGATTGTCGGTGTACCAGACGCCGGCCCGGGCCATCTCAAACCAGGTGCAGTCCTCGGCGGTGATGTTTTTCGCGTACCAGAGGGGATATTTCCACTGGAACATGCTGTTTTTCAGGTCGATATCGCTGGCCTCCTTTAAGGGAGACTCGCCGTCGGTGAAAATGGTATCCTGGATGGAGAGATTTTTCCCGCCGAATAAAGGACGCTCACCGGTGAGGTATGCGCCGCTGATTTCTTTTTTTGCTGATTCTTCTTTACACATTTCTTCTTTTCTCCTTATCTATCGTTACTGTATACAAAAGTGCAGATATTTACTTATAGAATGAGTGTACCATTAAAGTCGAGTTTCAAGTCAAGAGGTTTTATAAAAATTTTACAAAAAAGTTTCTTTTCTAAGATGCTCATGGTATAATGCAGATACTCAAAGTAAGAAAGGTTGTTTTTTCATATGGCAGTACATAAGAATGGAATTATTGTAATCGGAGCTGTTTTTGTGGATATCAAGGGCTTTCCGGAGGGAATTTATCTTCCCACGGGCCGGAATGCCGGAAAGATTAAATACGTTCACGGCGGCGTGAGCCGGAATGTGGTGGAGGATATCGCCAATATCGAGCTTCGCCCCACCTTTTTAGGCATCGTGGACGACTCTGCCCTCGGCGGCGACGTCATCCGCAAGCTTCAGAATCACAAGGTAAATACCGAATATATGCGTACGATTCCCAATGGCATGGGAACCTGGCTGGCCGTCTTCGACCACAACGGAGATCTAGCCGGTTCTGTCTCTCAGCGGCCGAACCTGATGCCGATTCTCGATATTCTGGAGGAAAAAGGCGACGAGGTCTTTGCCGAGGCCGATTCCGTGGTCGTCGAAGTGGACATAGACAAGGAGATCGTGAAAAAGGTCATTCAACTCTGTGAAAAGTATGATAAAAAGCTCTACGGCGTCATCAGCAATATGAGCATCGCCATTGAGCGCAGAGATTTTCTCCAGAAATTTGACTGTTTCATCTGCAATCTCGAGGAAGCAGGAATCTTTTTCACTGACGATTACAGTGAAAAAACGCCGGCTGAGATGGAAAAAATCCTCGCCGGCTGTCTGGAGAAAGCCAACATTGATTCCATGGTCATCACGATGGGCGGCGACGGAGCCGTTTACTCGGAACGAAGTGGAAAGAGCGGCTTCTGCCCTGCCAGAAAGGTTCAGGTCCGGGATACCACCGGAGCCGGTGATTCCTTCTGTGCCGGCGTCGTCAGCGGCCTGACCTACGGCTGTGACTTAAGCGAATCCGTGGAGATCGGCACGAGACTGGCCGCCTCCGTTGTTACCTCCTCCGAGAATGTCTGCCCGAGATTTCTGCCGGCAGAGCTGGGGATCCGGGTATGATAGGAGAAAAAACCTTGAAACGAAATGCAATAAGTTTATTTTCATCGTCCGGCATTGGTGATCTTGGTTTAAAAGCCAATGACATCACAACGATCATAGGCTGTGATATTCTCCCGGAAAGAATGAATCTTTTTCAGCATAACTATCCGGAAGCAAAGTGTTTTTGTGGTAATATCTGGGACGAAAAGAAAAAAATCATTGATTATTATCGTTCGATGTATAAAGAGGAACCTTTTTTAATTCTGGCTACACCTCCCTGTCAGGGAATGTCTTCTAATGGTATGGGAAAAATGCTCAGCGATTATAGAAAAGGGTTGCGCCCTAAGATGGATGAGAGAAATCGCCTGATTATTCCAGCTATTGAAATCATTAAAGCACTGAAACCGGAATGGGTCATCCTTGAAAATGTTACGAATATGGTAAATACTCTGATTTTTGATGAAAATGAAGAGCTTATCAATATCATAGACTACATTATGCGTGAACTTGGAAAGGACTATTTTGGCAAACCAGTCGCGATTGATACTGCCGATTATGGTATTCCACAGCATCGAAAACGTCTGGTAACCGTACTTTCAAGAAATGAGCATGCCAAAAAACAATATTTAAAAAATGGCTCTTTATTTCCTGAAGCAACACAACCGTGGATTACATTGCGTGAGGCGATTGGAAATCTTCCGTCATTGAGAGCAGAAAAAGGAAAAAATAAGGCAACGGGCTATGATGGCTTACATAAAGTCCCTTTGCTTGATGCGAAAAAATTATTTTGGATTGATAATACTCCTGAAGGAGCCAGCGCATTTAATAATCAGTGTGTGAATCCTGCCTGCAGATTTCAAGGCAATAAAATACATGGCGCTTCACATGATAAAAATGGGATCAACAAATTGCATACGGATACTCCTCTTTATTGTGAAAAATGTGGTGCTCTCCTGCCCCGTCCCTGGGTTGAAGACAAGAAAACCGGTGAGAAAAGACTGATGAAAGGTTTTGTCAGCGCTTATAAACGGATGAACTGGGATGAACCGGCCAGCACTTTGACACAAAATTTTCAATATGCATGTTCGGATAATAAGCTGCATCCGGATCAAAGCAGAGTACTATCTTTGTATGAAGGGCTTATAATCCAGTCGATTGCTTCCTATCCATTTTCTTTTACCATAGACGGAAAGCTTGTATCTGACGGTCTCATCCGCGATACGATCGGAGAAAGTTTTCCACCCCGTATTACGGATCTCATCTGCAAGCATATCATTGAACTTTCTAAATAAAATTAGAAGTGGTATACGTCAAATGCACTTATACCACTTCTTTATTATTCTTTTATTTTATATCCAATCCATTTTCGTCTGGAAAAAGCTTCTATATAAGCATCCATATCAATGACGGCCAGCCAGCCCTCACACATTTTCCTGACTCCGCCAGCTGTCATGATGGAAACGCTGGTGGTTCGTCCGCCGTCCTTTCGAGGCTGAACGATCTTTCCCCAGTCATCCATATTCAGATCATTACGATAAAAACAGGCTGTGATTGTGGGTACTTCATTAATAAAATCCCATACAATTGCTAATAAATTATTTGTTTCACGGTGATGTGCCTTCCAGTCAAGAGAGATTATTTTTTCTATCCGCTGTTCACCAATCAATGGTTTTGGAGATTGAGAAGCTGGCGGTGTATTGCCACAGGTTGCTTTTACTTCTATTCCTCCATACTTAAACGGGCTGAATAAAGACTTCTCAGATGGATATTTTTTGCCGTTTTGCTCCAGATAAAGTGACGCGTAATAATTCAAACTTTCCCTTGTGTTAGTCAGCAACAGATCCGGATAACCATCCTGATGCAGATTTGAATGTAAATGTCCTTCTGAAAAACGCTGAACACTTTTCGCAAAATATTCGCCGACCATTCCGCTTAAATTCCGCATTCCAAGAATCTCAAAAATATTGATATCAAACTGCTTTGTTTCCTGATCTAACTTCTGCAGTGCCTGATTGCAAAAATTTATTGCCTGAAGGATCTGCTGATTTGATAAAATCAATTCGTCCCTGATGATAATGCGATTATTATTGTTTAGGATATACTTATATTCCAAACCATTACACCTCACATTCCCTCAAAAAATTCTGCAAAGCTGGTATCCAGTGCAATGATAAGTTTCTCAAGATTAACAATAGAAATATTTCGTTTTCCGCTCTCTACGCTGGCTATATAAGTCCGGTCAATATCAGCTGCAAGTGCAAGTTTTTCCTGACTCAGGCCTTTCTGATTCCTAAGTTCCCGCACGCGCGCTCCTACTTTTTGCTTTATCATTTGCATACAACCTCACACTATATCAGTATATAAGCAAATTGTAATGATATGTTGCTTATGTATCAACGGACTATAAGTAACAATTCCTCACTTTTTATGAAAAGCATGAAATACGATTTCAAGTTCTTCTTCCGTCGCCAGCTCCCAACAGCTTTTCTCAATCCGGAATCGGTTATCTCCGATGGCGGGCATCTGGTAGTCTGCCATGAGCTCGCGGAAGGCGGCAGAATCGAAGAAGCCGCGGACTTTTTCTTTGGCCGGAGCGACGGGTTTCTGGTAGAGGAGCATGGGTTCGGCGAGGGCTCCGCTTCTGGAGATGACAACCTTTGCCGCCGGTTTTTCCAGGCAGATCTGGGCAAACAGGGGCGGCATGAGAAAAATGGAACCGTAGGTGTTGGAGAGCCGTCCCACATGGCGGAGAGTCTCCGAGGGCGGAGCGAAGGAGGCGACGTTTCGCACAAAGGCCTCCAGGCCTTCTGGTCCATATTTCCGGAGCATGTAGAGACCGGCGAGAGGGTCCGGCATCTTTTTATTTCCGATGAGGCAGATCTCGCCCCGGTACTCTTCCCTTAAAAGGTCGTCGTAGGTTTCAGGTATCTTTCGCTCGCCCAGACGTCTTATATCCACCGCCATCACCTCGGGGAACCAGGCACGGATCCCCGGCTTTTCGTAAGCCTTTTCTGCCAGGGCGGCAAAGGTGGCTTCCGAGCACTCGCCGAAATCCATGAGAAAACAGGCGTCGGGAAGGTCTTCGGGCTTCATCCCTTTTAAATATTCTTCCTTTGGCATATTTCCGCCCACCTGGGCCGGGACGTAGGCTTTCAGAAGAATGCCGTCTTTCTGAAAACACTCCTCTGCATAGGCGGTAAAGGCATTTCTTAATCTCGTCTTTATGGGGCTTGGAACCTCCGCCCAGAGATCATAGGGTCGTTTATCCAATGTTTTTCCCTCCCCGGATCTGATTTCGGATCTCTTTCATCCGCTCTTCCTGCGCCCGAAGTTCTTTTAAAAGCTTCTCTTCCGTCGCTGTGCGGGTGACAATTCCCCGGATTCCGCCGTTTTCAATGAAGATCCGTTTTTCACAGGACAGGGCCAGGATCGGATCATGGGTGGAAATGAGAACGATCTTCCCTTTCTCCGCCAGGATCCGGAAGATGGCGTCCTTGTCGATACCGGCATTTTCCGGCTCGTCGATGAGGACTGCCGGGGCTGCTGAGAGAAAGGCGATATCTGCGATCATCAATGCCCGGGACTGGCCGCCGCTCAAAGCTGTGATCATATCCTCCGGGTGAAGGGGCTCCCCGGCCAGGGAGTTGGCGCAGGCGAGGATTTTCTCCATGAGTTCTTCCGTACAGGGAATCCCCCTGCTTCCGGCATGCTGAAAAATAAAATCCCGGCAGGAAAGTTCCATGACAAAGTTCATACTCTGGGACAGGCAGGCACAAAAACGGTTTTCCAGCTCCAGCCGTAGTTCCTCCGTGAGTTCTAGACCGTTGATCCGCATTTTCCGGCCAGAGGGGGAATCGCCGGAGGCCAGGTACTCGATATCCTCCAGAAGCCGCGTCTTTCCGGAGCCGGTCTTTCCACAGACGCAGGCACAGTCCCCTTTGTGAAGTGTCACTTCTATAATTTCCGGCTTCCGGTCCTTGTCGAAACCGCCGTAAACTGTAAAAGACTCCACGGCTTCCGGGAAGCCCTGTAATAAGTTTTCTGAATTTTTATCCATTCTCTTCTCCCCACATTCGCTTGATCCGTCCACCGTTTCCTTTCTGCTGGAGCTGCATCTGCCCGGCGCAGAAGCTGCAGACCGCCGAGGGCATCGTGAAGCGTAAAAATTTACCGTCGATGGTCTCCTCCTCCGCACTTTCCCGGATGAAGGAAGCCAGCCGGTAGGCTCCTTGACCGGTCAGACCGTTGATAAAGCTCACCCGGGCTTTCCGGTTGGCCAGGCGGATGTTGTGAAGAAAAACCTCCCGCTCCGCCGGGGACACGAGATCCCCTTTCGTCACGGCGATGAAGTCCGCATACCGCAGCATGGGCCCGATCTTCTGGGGCGCGGTAATGCCGGAGAGGCAGTCGATCACACAGACCGCCGGAATATCGCGGATATGCGGAGAACATCGGCCGCAGAGGCCTGCGCTCTCCGTGATCAGAAGATCCAGCTTTTCTTTCAGGCCCCACTGGAAGATATCCGAGATGGAATCCGCAAAATAGTGGTCCGGGCAGATGTTTCCTGAAATGTATTTGACGTTTGTGATTCCTGCCGCGCTGTAGATCCGGTCGTCCTCACTGGAAATGCAGTCCAGCTTCATGACACCCGGCCGGCAGTTCTCCTTTAAGAGGAGCTCCGCCGTTTTTAGGATCACGGAGGTTTTCCCGCAGGCGTGAGCTCCTGCTACTGTGATCATTTTCATGGAAGATACCTCACACGAGATGGAGAGGAACGACGCTTCGGTATTCCCTTCCATCCACGGAAAACTGGTTGATATGGACCTGCACCGAGAAGGAATGGCGCATATTTTCCACGTTGATGACCTCAGCCGCATCTCCGAAAATATTGGTTCCGTCCTGGTTGAGAAGCAGGGCCTTGTCGGAAATCTTCAGGGCATGCTCCGGATAATGGGTATTGACGATGGCCGAAATCCCCCTGTTTTTTGAGAGCTTCTGAATCGTCTCCAGAATGATGAGCTGATTTTTGAAGTCGAGGTTGGACTCGGGCTCATCCAGAACCAGCATGGAGGGAAAAATCGTCAGAGCCCGGGCGATGAGAACCATCTGAAGCTCTCCGCCGCTCATCTCCGTACAGAGCTTGTCCCGGAGATAAGTGACGCCGATCTCCTCCATGGCTTCCTCCGCCGCTTTCCGGTCCTCTTTTCCCGGCTGGGCGAAGGTTCCGAGGTGAGCGCTCCGGCCAAGCGTCACCATGTCAAGAGCGGAATAACCGAAGGCGGCTCCCTTTGCCTGGGGAACATAGGCGATCTTTTTCCAGAAATCCTTGTGTTTCATCTGACTGATCTCCTGATCGTCCACATAGGAATGGCCACTGTTCCATTTGAGAAGACCCATCATACATTTCAAAAGGGTGGTCTTTCCCACACCGTTAGAACCCAGGACGGAAAGCACCTCCCCGTCCCCCACGGTAAAGCTGATATTTTTCAGAATCTGTTTTTCCTTGTATCCAAAGCATCCGTTTTCTACCCGAAAGATCATGACCAGGCACCTCCTGTTTTTCTTAAAAGTATGATAAATACCGGCGCTCCCACAATAGCCGTCAGAATGGAAATCGGAATCTCCGCCGCTGTGGCCGCCCGGGCAAAGGTGTCCATGACAATCATAAAGAATGCCCCAAGACCGATGCTCATGGGAATGACGGAGCGGTTGTTGTTTCCGCCGATCATCCGGGCAATATGGGGGATCAGAAGGCCGACCCAGCCCACCTGGCCGCACATGGAGACGCAGGAAGCCGTGATCATGGAAGAAGCCGCGATGAAGACCAGACGCATGATCTGAATATTCATGCCGAGGGAACTGGCCTCGTCCTCATTCAGGGACATGATATTGAGTCTCCAGCGAAGAGCAAAGATCAGAAGGATTCCGGCGATGATAAAGGGAGCGCCCATCATGAGGTTATTGTAGGTACTCCGGGACATGCTTCCCATGAGCCAGTAAGTAATCGTGGGAAGCTCCTCCTCCGGGTCCGCCACATATTTCATCAGGGAAACCAGAGCCTCAAAGACCGCGGAGATCACCATTCCGGCCAGGACAATCATGACGATGCTGCTCTTTCCGTTTTTTCGGCTGATGGAATAGGTGATAATACAGGAGATGATTCCAAAGATCAGAGCCAGCATCTGAACCAGGATCAGGTTTCCATGCATGAGAAGCCCTAAGACCGCGCCGAAGGAAGCGCCACTGGCCACACCCAGGGTGTCCGGAGTCGCTAGTGGGTTGGAAAAAAGGCCCTGAAAAGCAGCTCCCGCGCAGGAAAGGCCCGCGCCCACCAGGATCGCCAGAAGGATTCTGGGAAGTCTTACGTTAAAAATAACCGTGTAGCCCGTGGGGTCAGGTTCATAGCCGGTGAAATGGGAAAAAAGAATTTTTACCGTTTCCCGGACGCTTAATGAATATCTGCCGATCCCCAGGCAGATGAGTGCCGCCAGAAGGGGAAGGACCGCGATGATAAGATTTCTGGTCTTGTGAGAGGTTCGTTTTGCTGCCATCTGTCGTAAGTTCCTTTCAAATACTGGAAACGCCGGAAACAGTACGGAAAACTGCTTCCGGCGTAAGTCTTTCCGAAGTTATTTTACTCCGGATGCTGCACTTGCAGGATTGTATATCTTCTGAAGATCTTCATCCGTAAGGGTTACATTGTAATATTTCTCGTAGTAATCTTTGATCTCCTGATCCATATCCATATCTTTGAAAAGGTCCGGCTGGATCTTGGTGGCAAGCCATTTCAGTACCAGCGGAGTGTCAGATGCGGGCGGGAACCAGCGATACATACCCAGCGGGAATTTGTAAACCTGCTGATTCTTGACTGCAGTTACGTTGCTCCAGTCGTCTCCGTCGATGGTGTTGTTGTAGAGATCGTCGGGCTGATACGGGGAGAAGTTCGTGATAAAGATGATATCCGGATCCCACTCGTAAACCTGCTCCATGTTGATCTCCGGGGTGCCGCTTAAGTCTGCTGCCACGTTGATGCCGCCTGCGGTCTCGATCCAGTACTGGCCGAAGAAGTTGGAACCGGAGGTTTTGATGACGCCGTCTGCATAGTTGAAGAGGATCAGAACCTTCGGCTTGTCCTCGTCAGCGATGGTGGAGGTCACAGATTTGATCTCTTCTGCAACGCTTCTGCCCTCCGCGATGATCTCGTTAGCGGTGTCCTGCTCTCCGTAAATGTCACCAAGAAGCTGAATCCAGTCTGCGTAAGTCTCTACACAGTCATAGTCAGACATGCTGGTGGAGAAGCCGACAGCCGGGATTCCTGCGTTGTCGTACATCTCACGCTCGTCGGTATTGTTGGCACTGTAAAATACAACGTCCGGTTTCAGTGCCAGGAGCTGCTCGATGTTTACCTCTCCGTTTTCCACGAAGCTGGTGTCCGCATTGGCGATCTCCGGGAATACGTTGATCAGATAGGAGTTTTCTGCTGCGGCCATGGAGCTCGGATGAATACCTACAATGTCATCGGCGCTTCCACGGAACAGGCAGTATACAGAAGGAAGGGGAAGGATGGAGGAAATTACGACACGCTCGATCTTCTCCGGAAGAACAACCTCTGCTCCTGTGTGGTCCACGATGGTTCTGGTTCCTGTGCTCTCCTCGCTTCCTGCTTCAGAAGCTGCTTCTGTGGTGGTTTCGGAAACAGTCTCTGTCTCGGAAGCCAGTGCGCTGCCGCCGAAAAGGCTGGCTGTCAGTACGGATACCGTCAGTACGCCGGCAAAAATTTTCTGAATTTTTCTGATAGTCATTTGGTATTCCTTTCTTTTGTGTCGGGTTTGTAGTTTCTGTATGGGCAAGTGAAAGCGGATCAGTTCCTCCCTTTCACTGTGCTTTCGATAATTTTAGAAATATCCTCCCCGAGATAATCCGGGTATTCGTCCCAGTGAAGCTTACTGGAAAGAGCCACATGGGGAAGGCTTACCAGCCGGACATCCTCCCGGCGGATCACCTTTTCAAATTCCGGATCTGCGAGGACAACCTGATATTTGCCGCTGTTGATCTCCCGGATGGCGCTGAGCTCATCAGGAAGGTGAACATCCTGCGGAGCTTTCAATTCTGCTTCCAGGCCGAAAAGACTTCCCACGGTGATGGGAACGTCGGTCTCTTTGGAGAGAAGGGCCCGAAGCTCGTTGGCAAAAATCTGCTCGTGAATGATCAGGATGCCTTTCTTATCGCTATTGCCTTCCGGAAGGGGCTGGAACCGCTCCTGTTTTTCCAGACGGTCTTTCAGTTCTGCTCCGTCGCCTAAAGGCAGGCCGCAGATATAGGGGATGCCGTATTTTTTCTCCAGGAAACGGGCGGCGGCAAGGCCGGAACGGGCAACCACCAGGTTTAAGTCCGCGTCCGGGCAGTTTTTGATCTGGTCCACGGAAAGACCCATCGCAAAATCGGACTGGATCTCATAGCCTGCGTCTTTCAGCCAGGTAAGGATTCGGTCGGAATTTCCTCTGTTTCCCACATCCAGAGGAAGCATGCCGAGAACATTCAGCTTTTTGCTTGTTTTCTCTGCCGCGCTCTTTTTCTTTGCGAAGCGGCGGATCAGAGTCATGAAGACATCGGAAGCGCCTTTGTCGTAATAGTCAAGGCCTGTGGTCGGAAAACCGAAGGAGGGAATGCTGCTGATGTTCTCCGTCTCGGCCGCCATGCCTTTTAAGTCGGTTCCGATGACAGTTGGCACCGGACTTCCGAGATAAGCGATAATGGAGGGATTTAAGTCCTCCGCGGCTTTCAGGGTGGCGTCGATGAATTTTTCATCGTTTCCCAGCACCGCGTCCATTCTCCGAAGGCCGGAGCAGTAGACCGCCGAGCGGGAACCCATCCAGCGCGGTTCATCATAGCCGGTGAAGTTTCCGGTACAGCCGGAAGCGTCGTGCATGACTACGATGCCGCCCAGATCAAAGAGTGCCGATGCCGCTCCGGAATAATCCGGCGCCAGCGGAAGCATAAATACACAAAGTCTGCTCATATGATTAACCCCGCTTTCACGATCATTTCCCGGACGTCCGCCTTGCTCCGGTAAGCTTCCCGGAGCATCTCCATGAGACGTCTGGTTCCGTAGAAGCCGAACATGCTTTCATCCTCCATAAGATCTGCCACCCGGTCGGAACCGGTCATATAGCCGCAGTCAAAGCCGATGCAGAGATATTTTTCTCCCTCGTGAGGGAATTTCACGGCGTTATGAGACATGGGATTTTCGATGAGAACCTCCGGATCTTCTTTTTTCAGGGCTTCAAAGGAGGGCTTCTCAAAGGCAGAGACACTGTCCGAAGCCACCATTCCCATATGGAAACCGTTTCGGCTCATCATGAGAGCCAGATTGTATGGACGAAGAACCGCCTGATAATCCACGGCAATGGGATAATCCCCGATGACTTCTTTTGCCTTTTGGATCTCCTCGTAGGCTTTTTCTTTTTCTTCCTCGAGAGCCGGGCCGAAGTCCAGATCCAGCGCTTTTTCAAGCTTCCGGTAAACTTCTGTAATCTCTTCCGGATCGTAGGTTATATAGGCGGTGAAATAGGGAATGCCGAACTCTTTTTCCATCATCTCCGCTGTCTTGAGGGCGATGGGAGAAACAACGAGATTCAGTCTCGCGGAGGCCATCTCCATAAAGGAATCAAAATCGGTGTAATCTGCGATATTTGCCACGCGATAGCCTTTGGTTTTCAGGAGGCGTTTTAACTCCGAAGTTTTATCATAAGTAACATTGCTTCCCAGGACGTTGACCAGGTTCTTCGTCTCTTCTCTTTTTTCCAGGACGCTGAACATGTTCCGGTAGGTCGTGACCCCCGGTGGCAGCTTGGAATCCAATGAAATGGGATTCATCGTGCAGTGCCGGAATTTCACATCCGGATTTCTTCTCGTAAGCTCCGTCAGGATCGGCTCATGGTCGGTTCCCAGAAGGTCATCGAGGCAGGAAGTGAAAATCAGAAGGGCCCTCGGTTTTTTCGGCAGAGCCTCAAATAAAATATCTACATTATCTACGATCATCTGTTCGAAGTCGCCGGAAACGATGTCGGCTTCCGTGAGAAAGAGGTATGAGACCCGGTGTTTGATTCCGGCCACGGAAGCGCCGACAGCGTTGTGCCTTCCGCAGGCGGAAGGACATACGAACAAAAGATGTGCCTCCGGCACGAGAGCCGCCATGCGGACGATGCCCCAGCCGCCGTGGGAGGCGGAAACGTAATGAAGGGAACAGGCTTTACTCATAATTATTTTCTACCTCCGCCGAAAGGTTCAGGATATTCTCAGCCAGTTTCTGGTAAGCGCCAGCCATCTCGGAATCCGGCAGTGCTTCGATGACGGTTTTGCCCTCGGCTTCCGCTTCCTGAACGGATGCGCTTCTCGGAAGAACAGACACGATCTCGCCGCCGATCTCTTCCAGTGCTTTTTTGACCAGCGCCTCCTCGTTCTCAATGTTTCTGGAGTTTAAGATCACGCCGGAATACTGGGCATAGCCTCTTTTTCCGAAATTTTTCACCGCACTGGCGATGTTGGAAGTTGCGTAGAGGGCCATCATCTCTCCGGAAGTCACGATAAATACATTTCTCGCGTAACCGCCCCGGATCGGCATCGCAAAGCCTCCACAGACCACGTCTCCCAGCACATCGTAAAGAATGATATCCGGCCGGCAGATCTCGTAAGCGCCGATCTCCTCCAACTTTTCAAAGGCGGTGATGATTCCACGGCCTGCACAGCCGATGCCCGGAGTCGGTCCTCCAGCTTCCACGCACCAGACACCGCCGTATCCCTGGAAAAGCACATCCCCGGGGGTGATGTTTCCCTCTCCTTTTTCCCGGATCGCATCCAGTACAGAGGTGATTTTCTTTCCGTGCATCAGATTCTTCGTGGAATCTGCCTTGGGGTCACAGCCGATCTGCAACACCCGGTAACCCATGTCAGCCAAAGCTGCGGAAATGTTGGAGGTGGTGGTGGATTTTCCAATTCCGCCTTTTCCGTAAACTGCAATTTTTCTCATGTCTGCCTCCTGTCTTAAACAGTATTCTCATTAGTTTTAACTAACCTTGATTTATAAATATACACGGAAGTCTTCTGACTGTCAACATGGGTAATTATCACTTTTTTCTCATTACGCCGTTGAGATGTAGGTGCTGTGTGCCAGTGGCACACGTTTAGCACCGACCGAAGCGGAGCGGAGACCTTGCGTGAGCTGCGAAGCAGCGGAGCAATTCGTAGGCATCGGCGATTCTTTAAAAAAAGAAGAGCTGGTCTTAGACCAGCTCTCCCATATAGTAGAAGCCTCGGCTCTCTGTCAGATGAACAGAGACCAGCTTTCCGATGAGACTTTCGTCCCCTTTGAAATGAACGAGTAGATTGTTGGAAAGACGGCCGGTAAGATAGCCCTCTTCCTGGTGATTTTTCTCTTCAGCCAGGACCTCAACCACCTGTCCCGCATAGCGGGAGGAAGTCTCCTTGGCGATCTCCTGCACCTCTTTTAAGAGACGGTCGAAACGATCCTTGACCACGTCCTCCGGCACCTGGTTTTCCATGACGGCAGCAGGCGTTCCGGTACGTTTGGAGTAGATGAAGGTAAAGGCACTGTCATAGCGGACCTTCCGTACCACATCCAGGGTCTCCTGGAAATCCTCCTCGGTCTCGCCGGGGAAGCCCACAATGATATCTGTGGTGAGGGAGATATCCGGCATGGCCTTCCGGAGTTTCTCCACCAGCTCCAGATAGTGCTCCTTCGTGTATTTCCGGTTCATGATCTTCAGAATCCGGCTGCTTCCGGACTGAAGGGGCAGATGGAGATGCTGACAGATCTTTTTCGATTTTGCCATGACCTCGATGAGCTCGTCGGAGAGATCCTTCGGATGGGAAGTCATGAAACGAATCCGCTCCAAGCCTTCGATTTTCTCCACCTCTTCCAGAAGCTTCGCAAAGCTCATGGGATTCTTGAGATTTTTGCCGTAGGAGTTGACGTTCTGGCCCAGCAACATGACTTCCACCACGCCGTCTGCCACGAGGGAACGGATCTCCTTGATGATCTCCTCCGGCTCCCGGCTCCGTTCCCGGCCACGCACATAGGGAACGATGCAGTAGCTGCAGAAATTGTTGCAGCCAAACATGATGTTGACGCCGGATTTAAAGAAATATTTCCGGTCACAGGGCAGATCTTCCACGATCTTGTCGGTGTCCTTCCAGACATCGATGATCATCCGGTCGGAAATCATGGAAGTGTAGACCAGCTCGGCGAATTTATAGAGGTTATGGGTACCGAAAACCAGGTTGACGAAACGGTAGCTCTTCTTGATCTTCTCCACCACCTGAGGCTCCTGCATCATACAGCCGCAGAGGGCGATCATCATATCCGGATTCTTCTTTTTCTCATGACCCATGAGGCCAAGATGGCCGTAAACCTTGAGATTTGCGTTTTCCCGGACCGTGCAGGTGTTGTAAACGATAAAGTCCGCTTTCTCACTCTCAGTGATCTCATAGCCTACGGTCTCCAGAATGCCCTTGATCTTCTCGCTGTCCCTTGCGTTCATCTGACAGCCGAAAGTCTGGGCGCTGGCCACAAGAGGACGGCCCAGTTTCTTGCTTTTTTCTTTTACAAGAGCCCGGAGCTTTGCCATAAAATAATACTGGCGCTCAGGTTCCTGAACCGACGCTTCCGTGCTTAAATCGATCTTATCTAAATCCAATGTATTCATAAATAGAATTTCCTTCCTGTGTGCATAATAAACCATCATTAATCTTATAAGATACCCCGGAAAATGTCAACCGGAAAAGAGAAAAGCCGGAGGCTGTCTTTTTCAGAACAGCGCTCCGGCTCTTACGATTCCTTTATTGATGTTTCAGTAAACCAAACTTGTTCAGCGGCCAGATTCTCAAGAAGGCCCGGCCTGTGATGTCGCTCCGCTTGATGTTTCCGACCTCCGGATAACGTCCGTCACGGCTGTTGTTCCGGTTGTCACCCAGGACGAAATATTCATCGTCCCCCAGTGTGATGGGCTCCGCGGCCCTTCCGGGATTTTTCATTACCTCTGCGCCGTAGATATCACTCTCCAGTTTCTCACCGTTGATGTAAACGTAACCGTCGATGATCTGTACGGTTTCACCGGGAAGACCGATGATTCGTTTGATGAAATGCTCTTTCTTGCCGTTCTCTTCAAAGGGGAAAACGATGATATCATAACGCTCCGGATCACGGAACCGATAGGAAACTTTATCCAGAATCAGGTTCTGTCCGTCTGCCAGCGTGGGATCCATGGAATGACCGTCCACCTGGGTTCTCTGGCCTACGAAGTTCACGATGAAAAGTGCCGCCAGCAGCGCGATCACCAGATAAAATACCATCTCCAAAATTTCTCTTGCCATACTTTTCTGCTCTTTTGGTTCCTGTTCCTTTGTGTTTGCTTTGCTCATAATCTACTTACACTCCTACTTCCTGATCTGTCCGTTTCCGTAAATAATGTATTTCGTGGTGGTAAGCGCCAGAAGCCCCATGGGTCCCCGGGCATGCAGCTTCTGGGTGCTGATGCCGATCTCCGCGCCGAACCCGAATTCAAAACCGTCTGTAAACCGGGTGGAGGCGTTCACATAGACCGCCGCCGCGTCGATTTCGTCCAGAAAACGCTGGGCATGGCTGTAATCGTTTGTGATGATGGCCTCGGAATGGCCCGTGTTGTAACGATTGATATGTGCGATGGCCTCATCCAGGGAAGAAACGGTTTTGGCCGAAAGAATGTAGGCCAGGTATTCTGTCCCGTAATCCTCCTCCGTCGCCGGCACGATGCCGTCAATGCTTCCGCAGACCTTTTCGTCCCCGCGAATCTCCACCTGTTTTTCATCCAGGCGGGCTTTCAGCTTCGGCATCAGCTCATCCAGGACTTTTTCATGGATCACCAGGGATTCACAGGCGTTACAGACGCCGATCCGCTGGGTTTTTGCATTGAAAATGATATCCACTGCCATATCAAGGTCTGCCGTCTCATCCACATAGATGTGACAGTTTCCCGTGCCGGTCTCGATGACCGGTATTGTGCTGTTCTCCACCACAGCCCGGATAAGTCCCGCGCTTCCCCGGGGGATCAGTACATCCACATATTCCCGAAGCTTCATGAAAGCTGTTGTGGTCTCCCTTGAGGTGTCCTCGATGAGCGTCACCGCCGCCTCCGGAAAGCCTTTTTCCTGGAGAGCCAGGCGAAGCACCTTCACGATGGCCATATTGGAATGGATTGCATCCTTTCCGCCTTTTAAGATTACAGCGTTTCCTGTCTTAAAGCAGAGACCGAAGGCATCTGCCGTCACATTGGGCCGGGCCTCGTAGATGATGCCGACCACGCCTAAAGGCACCCGTTTCTGGCCGATGAGAAGGCCGTTGGGGCGCTTTTTCATGGAGAGTACTTCCCCAATGGGGTCTTCGAGTTGCTCCAGCTGATAAAGCCCCTCTGCCATCTGTTTTACTCTCTCTTCGGTGAGGAGCAGGCGGTCCAGAAGACCTTCTGGCATGCCGTTCTGTCTTCCGGCTTCCATATCCTTTTCATTTTCTTTCAAAAGAAAGTCACTCTGCTCCACGAGAAGCTCTGCGGCCCGGTGGAGAACCTGATTTTTTGCGTCTGAATCTGCTTTCTGAAGGGAAGGCTGCGCGGCTTTCGCCAGGCGGCCGATTTCGTTTAAATCCATAAGTCTCCTCCTTTTGCGAAAAATGTTAGCAGTGTCGGTATACTTTTGTGGGCGTCACCACCAGATCCGGCAGCACGTCAAAGGTATCCGACGGGATCTCTTCTTTGATCTGAAAATCCAGAGCCAAGGCGATCGTGGGATGCTTCGGGTGGGCGCTTAAGTAACGGTCATAAAAGCCTTTTCCGTAACCCAAGCGATGGCACTCAGGATCAAATCCCACGCCAGGCACCAGAAGAAGCGCCGTTTCGTCCGTAGCTTCCGGAAGGGAAGTCTTCGGCTCCGGAATGGCGAAATAACCCGGCTCCAGGTCTTCCTCCATAGAATGGATATAGTAAAAAGTCATATCCTCTCCGTGAACCCTCGGAGCAGCGATCCGTTTGCCGTCCCGCAGAGCCGCCTCATAAATTTCTCTTACGGAGGCCTCGCCCTTACAGTCTATGTATAAATATACAGCTTCCGCTTTCTGATAGACCTCCATCGAAAGGATTTTTTCTGCGATCGCATGGCTACCGGAACGGATTTCCTCCTCCGTCAGGGAACGGCGGTGCTTGAGGATCTCTTTTCTAATTTCCTTTTTCTTTGAGTTTTTGTCCATATTTTTCACCCAGGTTTTCCACGCTGCCGTCTTTGTTTAAAATATCGATGTTGTCCAGCTGGCTCTTCAGATTCATGCGGACGGAAGCCAGAAATTCTTTTCGGAGAAGCTGCTGTTCCTTCTTCTCCTCCTCCGTCAGCCCTTCCGCCTTGGAGCGGCGGGCCAGCTCGTTGATCCGCTGGATCTTTTCATCAGAAATTCCCATTGTTATGTCTCCTTACTTATAGTTTTTCCAGATAATCCATCAGGTAAAAATCTTTCCCTGAGGCCCCGGCAAACAGAGTGCCCAGATGCTCTCCGTTCATAAGCCGGTGCAGAATGCGGAAATCTTTTCCGTTGGCGATGATCATATCAGCTCCGGAACTCACAGCCAGCCGGGCTGCGGTGAGTTTAGAGGCCATGCCGCCGGTTCCCACGTTGCTGCTGCTCGTGTCCTTTCCCATTTTCAGAAGATCCTCATCCAGCTCGTGAACCTCATCGATGAACTCCGCCTCCGGATTCGTATGGGGGTCATCGGTGAAAAGGCCGTCGATGTCGGATAGGAGGATCAGAAGATCCGCTCCTACCAGAGCCGTCACGATGGCAGAAAGCCGGTCGTTGTCGCCGAATTTCATCTCATAGGTGGAAACCGTGTCGTTCTCGTTTACGATAGGCACCACCCCGAGCTTTAAGAGTTCCTCAAAGGTATGATAGGCATTCAGCCGGCTGAGATTGTTCTGTACCGTACTCTTGGTCATCAGGATCTGCGCACAGCTCTGATTATATTCTGAAAAAAGCTTCTGATAGATCATCATCAGCCGGGCCTGGCCGATGGCCGCACAGGCCTGCTTTTCCTCGGTTCGCTCCGGCCTTTTCGGAAAACCGGCAGCCTGGCTGCCCACGGCGATGGCTCCGGATGAAACCAGCACCACGTCTTTTCCCTGGTTTCGAAGATCGGTGATCTCCCGGATCAGCACTTCCATCTTCGTGAGATTCAGCGCTCCGGTCTCCGGGTGGGTCAGAGATGAAGAACCGATTTTGATGACAATCCTCTTTTTGTCCTTCAGATGTTCCCGTAAATCCATACAGTTATTCCTCCTTAGGTCAAGCATATCGTTTTCATCTTACACCATTTTACGGAAAACATCCACTCTTTTTTCGATTAACTGCTGTAATTTTCCAGAAAGCTGAAGAGCTCCCCTTCCCCGGAAAGGCTCTTTCCCTCCCGGATTTCTTCCTGAATCCCGGCGGGAAGCTGCTTTACCGGAATAGAAGTTTTCTCATAGAGGGTATGCTCTTCTCCCTGATAAATGCTGACCTTTCCCTCTTCCTCCTCCAGATAATACACTATTCCTTCCTCTGCCCGGACGCCCTCCTCGGCGCTCTGAAAGCGCAGGTCACTGAAAATATAGAGCAGGGAAAGCAGAAAAATTCCCGCAAAAAAACCGATACCGTAACGGCGGCTGTTCATAGACATCCACTCCTTTTTCACAGTATCGGTCATTTTTCAGATTTTTTATGAAACAATTTTTACCAGTTCGAGAAGCTCCGGCTCCAGAAGAACGCCCTCCCGGGTATCATATCCGGCCGCATCACTTTTCTGAATGCAGTGAGCCACAAAGCGGTGGGCCGCCTCAGCCGCTTTCCGTAAGGACAGGCCTTTTAAAAGCGCTCCCAAGAGTACCGCTGAGAAAAGATCTCCTGTTCCGGGATAAGCCCGGCCGGTGGGCTCATAGGTGAACCAGTCCGCCTCGTCTCCATCAAGAATCCCTACGGCAGAAAGGCCATCCTCCAGCGGAATGCTGGTGAGGACTGCGTTTTTACAGTTCAGGTTTTTCAGCTTTTCTGTAATACGCAGAAATTTCTCTTTGCCGCAGCTCTCCTCGTAAGCTTCCCCGGTGAGAAGACAGCTCTCGGTATAGTTGGGCGTCATCAGCGTGCATCTCGGAATCAGCCCTTTTAAGAGTTCGTTATAGCTTTCGTCAAAGTTGGAATAAAATTTTCCGTGATCCGCCATGATCGGGTCGAAAAGCACCGGGCCGCCGGAAAAATCTTCCAGAAAAGTATAAGCCTCCCGGACGTTTTTTTCATTTCCCAGATACCCCACAAAGACGGCATCAAAGGAAAAACCCTGACTTTTCAGATGCTTTCCGCAATCCCCGGCAAAGCCGGACAGCGGATAAATGGCAGGTTTTCCGTAACCTCCCGTGTGGGTGGAAAGCACCATGGTCGGAACCGGGCAGGCTTCCACGCCGAGAACGGACAGCACCGGAAGGATATTTGTCATGGCTGCCTTCCCCACGGTGCAGAGATCGTGAAGGATGGCAGCTCTCTGGATCGGTTTCTTTTTTATAGCAGTCTGCATTTTTTCAGCACTCCTACAAGAATTGCGCCCTTGGGAATGGCGTAGAGTTCTCTCTCTGTGATTCCGCGAAGTTTAATGAGCACCACGCCGTAAACGACGATGGCCACGAGAATCGCTGCTAGGCAGGAAATTGCATTTCCCACAGCCAGATGGCAGAGATTATAAACGCCATAGGCGGCCAGTCCCATAATGCCGGAAGAAACCAGCGGAATGATAAAGGTCCGCACGAGCTCCTGACGGTAGCGGAGATATTTCTTGATGGAGATGGCATTGAGAATGCACATGATCAGCCCAAAGAAAATATTGGAATAAAGCACTCCGTAGATATTCAGCTTGAAAACAGTCATCAGAATCGCCAAAAGGATCAGATGAAGCACCAGAGCGATGGCGGAGTGGATCATCGGCTCTTTCATCCGGCCCAGACCCTGAAGGATACCTGTCGTCAGGGTGGAAAGGCCGAGAAGCACGATGAGCAGGGAACCGGTCTGCATGATACCGGAAGCCAGCTCTGTGGAATCGCTGAAGATCAGCTGCATGATCGGGGATGACAGTGCCAGAAAACCAACTGCACAGGGAATCGTGAGGATCATCGTATAGCGGATCGTGTCACGGACCTTTATGGAAGCTTCCTTCGTGTCATTGTCTGACATAACAGCAGCCAGGCTTGGCACCACAGAGGGAGCCAGGCAGGAGGCGATAGACAGCGGTACGTTCATCAGCACGCGGAACTCTCCGGAGTAGACGCCCCAGATCGTCACATACTGTTTCTCGGTATAGCCCTGGCCGGCCAGAATCGCGTTGAAAACGCCCTGATCGAGCACGGTTCCGATGTTGTAAATGACAGTGCTCAGTACGATGGGCACGAGGGTCCAGATCAGGATTTTATAAATCTTCCGATCGGATTCCTGCTCCGTGGTCACATCCCGCCGCAGCTGACGGTTCATCCGGCCGCGGTAAGCCATGTAAACCGCAATCAGAAAGATCAGAGCCACAGCAATGCTGATCACGGTTCCAAGCGTTCCGCCTGCAGCGCCGTAAGCAGCGCCCAAGCTGTCGTTTCCTTTTTTCTCACCAAGTTTCGTTCCGTAACCCACAAAGACAAAGGCAGCTGCCAGAGAGACAATGGCATTTACCACCTGCTCGATGACCTGTGAGGCCGCCGTGGGAACCATGGTGCTCCGTCCCTGGAAAAATCCACGGAACACACCGGTAATGGCAAAAAGGAAAATCGCAGGGGCCAGCACTCTAAGCGCGTAGGAAGCATTCTCTGCCTTCATGGCATATTTGGTAATGACTCCCGCAAATAAAAATGTCACGATGGACATGGCCGCTCCCACGGCTATGGCAAAGCGCATGGCACACTTGAAAACCCGGTATGCGTTCTTCTGTTCCCCGGCATGGAGCCGTTCCGAAACCATCCTGGATACCGCTAGGGGAATGCTGAAGGACGAAACCATCAGAATGATATTATAGAGCTCATTGGCTGTGCTGTAATATCCGATTCCCTCTGTACCCAGTATGTTTTTCAGCGGAATCCGGTATACCATTCCGATGATACGGGCAATGAAAGAAGCCGCTACCAGAATCGTACCCTGTACTAAATAATCTTTATTTTTGCTTTTGTTTCCCACGGTACACCTCGTTGTTTCATTTTTTATTCGTTATTCGATAACAATATTATCCTCATAACTGTCCTGGATAATGCATACCCAGGTTCTTCCCTGATTCAGGGTGATTTCGTTGCCGTCGGCATCGTAATAAACGGCACGGCTGTCCGGATTCTCCGGATCTTCCTTCTTCCAGGTGCCTTTCTCATAGCCGCCCTTGGTGAAGTAATACATATCGCCGCCGGACTGGGTGTCGATGTTCAGATAGCCGTGATCGTCATAGTTCTGCCACTGGCATACCTGGAAAATGATGTTGGTGACAGCCAGCTGATCGTTGGTGTTCTGGTCGATCTGGGCCTCTCCGTACTGGAAACGGTTGTAGTAACCGGCCTCCGCATTGTACTCAAACCAGGGCTTGTTCACAGAATAACCCGGGCGGATCACCGTTGCGGTTCCCTCATCGGGCACGATGGTCTCATCGTCAGCGGCAAATTTATAATGTCCTGTAAAATCATCCTCATAATCGGTGCGGTAGCCGTTCCGCTCCATGGCTGTCTTGATGCCTTCCTCACTGATGTATACGTTATGGGGTGCAGGACGGTCGCTGGTGCGGTAGAAAATGTCCTCTCCGCAGTAGCCGCTGACAGCACCGGCCTGATCCTGATACTGAAGACCGCTGATGTTATCTGTTCCCTCGGCGTTCAGCTTGTTCATGGCATAAACGGCCTGGCCATAATGGATGTAAACGGCATCAAACTCTTTTGCAAAATCAATGTAATAGTCACGGCAGCTTCTGACAGAACCGATCTTCTCCATGCCGCGGTAATCCTCAAAGATTCCCATAAGACGGGTAAGTCCACCTTCTACAGGAGCCTCGTAAACGATACCGGCTTCCTCGATACCGGCCTGGGGGCAGGCATCATAAATGTTGTTCAGCATGATTGCCATGGGGCGCTTCGTTCCCACTTCAGCATCAACCAGACGGCCGGTGAGCTTGCTTCGTACCTGAGCATCGGGGGCCAAGGACTCAGCCTCGGTGCTGCTCTCCTCTGCTGCTGCAGTTTCAGCAGTCTCACTGCTGTCACTGGAGGAATCCACGCTTAAACCGGCCAGAGAATCGGTCCGGGTCACAGGTGCGTCGTCTTTCTGAACCAACTCTGCTGCCTGGGCGGAAGTGCCAAGGACGGCGATGGCTGCTGCTGTTACAAGAAGTCTTGTCTTTAATCTGTTCATAGTTTTATCCCCTCTCTGTTATCTTGTGATGGAAAGGCTCTGAAGGATTTCCTCCTGCCGCCGTTCCATTTCTTTTGCTTCCTCTTCTGTCATATGGTCGTACCCACAGAGATGGAGCATACTGTGAGCCACCAAAAAGGCAAATTCCCGTTTCGTCGAGTGACCATAAGCCTCTGCCTGCTCCAGGATCTTGTCCCCTGAGAGAACGATATCCCCCAGCATGAGTTCGCCGGATTCCGGATCAAAGGAATCGGCTTCCTCCTCTTCCACTCTGGAAAAATCAGACGGAGTCTCATAGTTTAAAAGCGGGAAGGAAAGTACGTCTGTGGGCCGGTCGATTCCCCGGAAATTCCGGTTCATCTCGTGGATCTCCTCGTTTCCCGTCAGAAGCACATTTACCTGGGCCTCATAGGGACAATTCTCATGATCCAGGCTCGCCTCGATCACTTTCCCGGCCAGCTCTTCCGGAGAAAAAGGCCAGTCCTTTCCATATTCATCTTCGTAAATAACGCTCATTGGCGCCTCCTTTGCTGTGCGGAAGTTTTCTTCTCGTACTCCTCATAGGCATTGACGATCTTCTGCACCAGCGGGTGACGCACGACGTCTTTGCTGGTAAGGTGGCAGAAGGAAATATCTTCCACATTCTTTAATACCTTCATTGCGATCTCCAGACCGGATTTCTGAGTGCTGGGCAGATCTTTCTGGGTGGAATCGCCAGTCACGATGACTTTGGAACCGAAACCGATACGGGTCAGAAACATTTTCATCTGGGCGGGCGTGGTATTCTGGGCCTCGTCAAGAATGATAAAGGCGTTATCCAGCGTACGGCCTCTCATATAAGCCAGCGGCGCTACCTCGATGAGGCCTTTCTCCATATTTTTCGCGAAGCTGTCCGGCCCCATGATCTGATAGAGGGCATCGTACAGCGGGCGAAGATACGGGTCTACCTTGCTCTGCAGGTCTCCCGGCAGGAAACCAAGTTTTTCTCCCGCCTCAATGGCAGGTCTTGTGAGGATAATTCTGGCAACCTCGCCGTTTTTGAAGGCCGAAATCGCCATCGCCATCGCAAGATAGGTTTTTCCGGTACCGGCGGGGCCGATGCCGAAGACGATCATCTTGTTCCGGATGGCGTCCACATAGGCTTTCTGTCCCAGTGTCTTGGGTTTGATCACCTTGCCGTTGATCGTGTGGCAGATGCAGTCCTTGTCAATCTCCACCATGGAGCCGGTGTCTGTGTTTTCCATGGTGAGGGCCAGAGCGTAATTGATGTTCTGCTCCTCAATGGTGTTTCCTCTCATCGAGAGCTTCACCAGGTCCTGTACGATCTCCTTCGCCTTGGAGACATTGACTGCATCTCCGATGATCTTGAGCGTCCCGTCCCGGAGGATCATGGTCACGTTCAGGGTGCGCTCGATCTTTTTTATATGCTGGTCAAACTGACCGAATACGTTCTTCTCGTGCTCTGCCGGAATTTCTGTAATCGCTTCAATGATGCTCATGAATCTGTTCTCGTCCTTTCCACTCGTTTTCCGGTTCTCTGAATGAGCGTAAACTGCCCCCTTGCGGAACAGCTTTTCTCATCCGTTTCTATTTTAACATCATTTTCAAATATTTGAACCCCTTTTTCCTGAATTTTTTCCATATTTTTTTCCATTTGTTCCTGCATTCGGGCAGCGGCCTCCGCCGGGCTGTACCATTTCTTCACCAGGCGGTATTCCCGCATACGCATCCGGCCATAAAAAAAGGGCAGCTTGAAATACCTGGAAAAGCCGAACTGCCGCTCTTCCGTCACCAGATCGAAGGTTTTGTAGGTCCCTTCCTTTGGTCTCCAGGAAAAAATCCGGCTCCCGATCTGAAGAAGAAGCCCGCTCTTTTCTTTGCCGGTATAAACTTTTTCCTCATATATCAATGGAAACTCATCCTGATACTCATAGACAGTCCGGATGAAAATGTCCGCATCCGCCCCGCAGTACTGATAGCCGGTGACTTCTTTCTCATCATTGAAAATCGGAATCTCGGAGGACACTAGGAGGTCTCCTTTTTTCACCCTATCCCCCACCTGGACCTGGGGCACGCCTTTCCGGGTCACAATACTTTCGATGACACCGCCGCTTCCGGCAATGAGATCGCTCTCCGGCAGCTCTTTCTGGGTGAGATCCCCAATATCGTTTTCCTTCACATCGATGAGGAGGCTGGTTCCCTTGATTTTGGCGGAAACCCAGAGAAAATCCGGAAATTTTTTCCGGAGGTCGGACTGAAGCTTCTTACAGTCGATGTTATTTTTCAAAGTTCCGTAGGTGGCCTTTTCCTCCTTGAGATAACGGTAAATGACCTCTGCGGAGGCGGAACGGTTGCCGGTGATTTCGATATTCCAGATAAAAAAAGAAAACAGAAACAGAAGGGCCGACCCGCCGAGAAAACCCACTGCAAATGCTTTCCGGTGCCGGTTCCGGAAAAGCCAGAATGGAAGGCCGCGCTTTTTAACAATGCGGATATGGGCTCCCGTCTTTCGGGCCAGGGGCCTGAGCTTTCGGAAATCTTTTATGGAAATGTTCAGTTCGTAGGCATTTTCTTTTGGGGTGAGATCCCATATGTAAAAACCGTGAAGGGCGCAGATGTTTAAGAAGCGGTCGTAGGAAACTGTCCGGACCCGGATCCTCACATAGCCCCTGATGAAGCGCTGGATTTTCTCCGTCATGAAAAATTCCTCCTGTCAGCTGGTCAGAAAGCAGATGCTGGTGATGGTTCCTGTAAGCTTCAGCGCATCCTTCGTGTAATAGACAAGAAAAAGATGCTGTCCTTCGATCCGCAAAAGGCAGGCTTTTGTCTGGAGTAAAAGAACAGCATCCGTGTACTGGAGAATTCCTTTGAAATTTTCAATGAACAGCTCTTCCTGACCGGTCATGGAAAGAAGGGGCAGGGAAGACACCAGCTCCGGCGGGATCCCTGCCGCGTCCGTCAGCGCCCGGCCAAAGGGCTTTTTTCCTTTTCGTCCCATAGGCAGCCGACCCTCCGGGCTTTTGTTATCCAGTATATGTAGAAAAGGGGCAGTTCAGAACTGCCGCATGTTATCCGGTCTGCCCTACAATAGAAATCAGATCTGCCCGGTAGGCTTCCAGCGGCTGGCGGCTCTCGTAATCCATCCAGAATACCCAGCGGTCCGGTCCCACATCGGCGATGGGATCATAGGCGGTGACAGCTACCTGGAGATAATGGCTATTCATCTCTCCGATGGTGAGCTTATCCAAAAGTGCATCCCTGGAAAAGAGCGTGCCGTCTTTATATTTTTTGAGCTCTTCCAGCCAGGAATCCTCACTGGTCAGCTCCATGAGATCCCAGCGGCTGAACTGTTTTTCGTACATGTCAATATCCACCAGCTTCTGTGCCGTCACCTGATCGGAAAGTTTGATCACTTTTCCGGTGGACGCATCCACGAGGTAGCAGTAAGAAAGGGTATCGTTCAAATAAACGGAGCCTTCCCACCATGCATCCTCTCCAAAGACATCCAGGCTGGTCTCGATCCTCATTTCCGGGTTGGCTTCCGTCTCTCCCTCTGCCGTCATGGGGAAGGTCACATCAAAAATAAGGTTCATCTCAGAAAGTGCGGTATTTGCAGCCGCCGAGCTGGAAACAGGAGTTTCTTTCGCCTCTGCCGTATTGTCATTGAGCTGGTAGGAAAACTGCTCGCCCGCCAGAACGCTTCCACTTCCCGGTGTCAGAAGCAGGCAGCCGCCCAGAAAAGTCATTGCGTACAGCCAGTGTTTTCGTTTCCTCATAAAAATGCCTCCTCTCAAAATTCGTAATGTTTTGTCTGTGATTCCGTTAGTGTTACGGCGATTATAACATATAATTTGCAGAAAAATATATGGTTTTTTCTTAATTATATATAATCTTTTTGATGAGGTAAACAAAAGTTCTGAAATTTATCTGTCATGTTGAAATTTCAACAGGGATAGGATAAACTGATGGAAGACAAAATTTTAACGACAAGGAGTGGATACGGAAGATGAAAACCGGATTGATTATGGAAGGTGGAGCCATGCGGGGAATGTTTACCGCCGGGGTGATTGATGTGTTAATGGAAGCAGGCGTGAGTTTTGACGGGGCCATCGGCGTCTCCGCTGGTGCCGTCTTTGGCTGTAATTATAAATCACGGCAGATCGGGCGGGTGATCCGCTACAATAAAGCTTACTGTCAGGATCCCCGCTATGTCAGCTTCCGCTCTCTTCTTAAGACCGGCGATATTTACGGAGAGCAGTTCTGTTATCACGAGCTGCCCGACCGGCTGGATCCCTTCGATGTGAAAACCTATGCGGAAAATCCCATGAATTTCTATGTGGTCTGCACGGACGCGGACACCGGAAAAGCGGTTTATCACAACTGCCTAAAAGGAGATGCCGAGGATATTCAGTGGATGCGGGCTTCCGCCTCCATGCCGGCCCTCTCCCGCTTCGTAAAGCTGGATAGCTATTCCCTCTCCGACGGCGGCACCGCTGATTCCATTCCGGTGCGCTTCTTTGAGAGCATTGGCTATGACCGGAACGTCGTCATCCTCACCCAGCCCGAAGGCTATGTGAAAAAGCCCAACCAGCTGCTTCCCCTCCTCCGGATCCTTCTCTGGAAAAATCCGGCTCTCATCCATGCCCTCGAGAACCGCCACGAGCGCTACAACGAGACCCTCGCCTACATCAGAGAACAGGAACGCTCTGGAAACCTCCTGGTCATCCGCCCCGAAGCTCCTCTCAACATTGGCGCCGTCGAACGCCACCCTGAGGAATTGGAACGGGTGTATCAGATTGGAAGGAAAGAAGGGGAAAAACGGTTGAGGGAAGTGAAGAAATTTCTAAAAAGGAACACCCCGCTGTAATAAGCGGGGCATTTTTTCACAAGTTGCCTATCTCCAGTCCTGAAAACATTTTTTCAGAATCACAGCCTTTGCTATAATAGGCGGTAAGCATATTTGCGGTATAGGATTTACAAATCTTCCCATTCGCTTCAGCCCTCCTTTTTTTAAAAAATTCAGTTCTTCAACAACCCTTTGATAGCCCGGTAGATCTCGCTGCCTTTTTTGTTGCCGAACTGTTTGACCAGGGCGTTGTTAATACCCTGTTTGGATTTGAATTCGTTGATGCAGGCCATGACTTCGTCCGCGTCGTCTTTGCAGGAGGCGGGGAGAAGATCCAGAACCTGATTTTCCTCGATGCTCTGGAACTGGAGGTTGGAGATCTGCTGGATATCTACGCTGCGCTGTTTCCAGAACTGGATGATATAGTGGAAGCCGTCGTCGTTGCTGACGATGAAGTAGTTCTCGTCAGGATTTGCCGCCGTGAGAGAACCGAGATAAGTCGCCAGCTGGAAATCCAGGGCATTTTTTGCTCCGGTTTCTACCTTATAATAGAAGACCCGCGCTTTGGAAGCGTTGATGCAGAGGTGAATATCAAAGGTCAGCTTGTCTGCATTGCTGCTGTAGAAAAGATGTACCTGATCTCCCTCGGGAAGCTTCTCGATGCCTTTCAGTCCATTGTAACCGATGTTTTCAAAATCCACTAAATAAATTGCCATATACGATTCCCTTTCTATTGTTTCCGTTCCCGCCTTTTACCTGTAAGAGACGATACCCGGAGGCAATAGACAGCGGCAGCTTCCAGCATTTCCGGCCGGAAAACAAGGTTTGCTCCGGGAGCCGCATGCTTCATAAGAAGGGTCAGCGCCCGTTCCTTTTTTTCCGGCGTCTCCAAAAGGGTAACTGTTCCGTTTCCCATAATGCTCTCATAAGCTGCGGAATAGCTGCAGGCGTAGTCGCCTGTGATTACCTCGTAACCACAGTCCAGCTCGAAGGCCACATTTGGATCCTTGCGGAAGGCATCAGCTTTCCGGCCTTCCTTTGCCGAATGGAAATAAAGGAGCAGTTCGTCCTCCCACTCAAAACCATAGTTGACGGGGACGACGAACATACCTTCCTCATCCATGGCGCCGATCCTTAAAATCTGACATTTTTCCAGAATCCGGCGAAGCTCCTCCGGGGAGGTCACTTCCCGTTTCTGCCGCCTCATGGGGCGATGCCCGTTTTTCATTTTTCACCTCCTGGTATCGTTAAAACGTATAAAACGTTTTGGGCGCGATCTCCTGCTCGCGAAGAAGGGCGTGAACGATTTCTTCATACACGGCAAGGGAACCGGCCTTTTTGATTTTTTTCATGTAAGTTTCCGGACTGGTAAAAAGATGACTCATGTAAAACCAGAGTTCCTTCATTTTAAAAAGCACATCCTTGTCACCGGACATTACGCCCCGGTACTCTTCCACCAGACGGTCATGGAAATGCAGAAAGCTTTCCTTTGAAAGCCCAGGCTCTCCATAAAGCTCGTTTAAAAGAGCGGGATTTGCCACCAGCCCCCGGCCCAGCATCAGTCTGTCCACAGACGGAAACTGCTCCGTAAACTGTCTTACCATTTCTTTTGAAAAGAGATCCCCGTTGTAACAGAGGGGATTTTTGCTCTCCCGCACTGCCAGTGCAAAGGCCTCAAGGTCCGGTTTTCCCTTGTAAAAATCTTTCCGGAGTCTCGGATGCACGATGAGCTCCGACAGCGGAAAACGGTTGAAAAGCGTAAGAAGTCTTGAAAACTCCTCAGGTTCTTCCAAACCGATTCTCGTCTTGACGGAGATCTTAAGATCCAGAGCAGAAAAAATTTCATCCAGAAAAGCTTCCAGCTGATCCTGATCAGCAAGCATGCCGGAACCTTTGCCTTTTGCCACCACAGTGCCCGACGGGCAACCTAAGTTCAGATTGATCTCCTGAAAACCATATCTCTGAAGTTCTCTGGCCCCACGGATAAAGTCCTCGCTTTTTCCTGTGAGGATCTGGGGAACTACCGTCAGTCCCGGATTGTTTTCCGGCAGGATATCCTGGATTTCACGGTTCCGGAAGATCTTTTTCGTCCCAGGAACCAGGAAAGGCGTAAAATATTTATCCGGCGAGCGAAAACACTCCCCATGGACTCTGCGGTAGATATGGCCTGTGATGCCTTCCATCGGCGCAAAATAGTAATTCATAACATGAAAATCCTCTCATTCATTGTAAGTTTATCCCTTTTACCTGTCAAGCCCGGGATTTTCAAATGCAATACTGGCAAAGAAAAGTTCATAAAAATCATCCTCTCCTTCCAGCATCGGGGAATTTTCTCCGCCGCCGTTAGTGCTCCGGCGCATGGAGGCATAAAATTCCTCCCCTTCCTGGATGAGATCCATCTCATAGATCGGATAGCCCAGCTCCCGGCAAAGGCTGCAGAAGGCGCTTAACGGGGCTTTTTCCTTTCTGGTGTCCAGAAGTCTTTCGCGAAGACCGGGATCTGCCAGTGCTTCTTTTCTCAGTTCTTCCAACATTTCCGCAAGATTCATATGATTACCTCCTTAAGCATTTTTCTTTCCCTACTTGATCTTCATTATACCTGCATCAGGGCAGCAGAGCAAATAAAATCTGATTTTTTATAGGAAATGCTGACACTTTATGGTATACTGGATTCAAAAAACGAAAGGAGAAAAGTTATGAACACAACCAGACGCTGGCTGACTCACCTCTCTGCCTTCTTCTTCGTCCTATTTATGGCCTTTGGCCTTACCTCTTATGCGGACGACGGAATGAAGGTTCATTTTCTGAATGTGGGTCAGGCAGACTCTACACTGATCACCTGCGGGGATCACGCCATGCTCATCGACGCCGGAAAAAACGATGACAAAGAGCCGATTCTCAATTACATCCAGAATAAGGCAGGACTTACCCATCTGGATTATATGATCGGCACGCATCCTCATGAGGATCACATCGGTTCCATGGATTCCGTCATTGAAGCGGTCTCCGTCGATACCGTGATGCTCCCCAATGTAACCACCAACACCCGGACTTTTCAGGATGTGCTGACAGCCATCGATGAGAAAGGGCTTTCCATCACGGTTCCGGAAGTGGGCGAGACCTACTCTCTGGGCGATGCTTCCTTCACAATCCTGGGTCCCGTCTCCGATTATGGCGATAACCTGAACGACTGGTCCATCGCCCTCAAGATCACCTATGGAAACACCAGTTTCATCTTCACCGGTGACGCCGAGGCAGATGCGGAAGCTGACATGCTGGGCACTGGCCTGGATCTCAGCGCGGATGTTTATCAGGTAGGCCATCACGGTTCCCGGACTTCCTCCAGCAGTGCCCTTCTGGATGCCATCAGTCCCAGGTACGCGGTCATCAGCTGCGGAGCTGGAAATGATTATGGCCATCCTCATCAGGAGACGCTGGATGCCCTCTCTGCCAGAAACATCGAAGTTTACCGGACAGACCTTCTGGGAACGATCGTCGCAGCCACCGATGGAAACAGCATTTCCTTCAGCACCGCTTTCGGCAGCGGCTCATCCGGTTCTTCCTCTGAAAACCAGAGCTCTTCCAGCTCCACCGCTGTCATCAGCGACGACGGTCAGTACAGCCAGGATAACTCGGCTTCCAGCAGTGATGTCACCGTTCACATTACCAAAACTGGAGAAAAATACCACTCTGCAGGCTGTCAGTATCTGAAAAAATCAGATATCGAGGTCACGCTCTCCGAAGCAAAAGCCCGGGGACTTACTCCCTGCAGCAGATGCAATCCTCCGCAATAATGAAAGGAGCATTTCTATGAAAGGAACTGTAGACCGGATCGAAGAAAACTTTGCTGTCTGTGAAATGGAAGGAAGGATTATGCAGAACATCCCCCTCTCCGCTTTTCCGGAGCAGCCAAAGGATGGAGATCTTTTTGATTATGAAAATGGAATTGCCGTCCTAAGACTAACTGAGACAGCAGAACGAAAAGAAGAGATACAGTCTCTTTTTGAAAGATTAAAAAAGAAAAAATAACTACAGACTGGAGTTTTTATTTATGGAAAGAGAAAAATTTTCGTCCCGCTTGGGATTTATCCTGATTTCCGCCGGCTGTGCTATCGGCCTCGGAAACGTCTGGCGCTTCCCCTATATTACCGGAAAATATGGCGGAGCCGCTTTTGTCATTTTATACCTGTTTTTCCTCGTAATCCTGGGACTTCCCATTATGGTTATGGAGTTTTCCGTTGGAAGAGCCAGCCGAAAAAGCGCAGCCCTCTCCTTTGACGTCCTGGAGCCCAAAGGAACCAAATGGCACCTCTATAAATATGGAGCTATGGCCGGAAACTATCTGCTGATGATGTTCTACACCACCATCGGCGGCTGGATGGTCCTCTATTTCTTCAAGACCGCTCTGGGACAGTTCGACGGCCTGACCTCTGCGGAAGTTTCCGAGAGTTTCGGAACTCTCATGAGCCAGCCCGGACTCATGACCTTCTTTATGATTCTCACGGTTGTGATCTGCTTTGGCATCTGTTCCCTCGGTCTTCAGAAGGGCGTGGAAAAGATCACGAAAGTCATGATGGTCTGCCTGCTGGGACTGATGATTGTCCTGGCTGTCCGTTCCCTCCTCTTAAAAGGCGGCGAGGACGGCATCAAATTTTACCTGTTCCCGGATTTCAAAAAGCTGACGGAAGGAAGCGGCGGCCTCTGGGAGGCAGTCTACGCAGCTATGGGCCAGTCTTTCTTCACCTTAAGCCTCGGTATCGGCGCTCTGGCGATCTTCGGAAGCTATATCGGCAAAGAGCGTTCCCTCACCGGCGAAGCCTTAAGCATCGCCGTCCTGGATACCTTCGTAGCCCTGATGGCAGGACTTATCATTTTCCCGGCCTGCTTCGCCTACGACATCCAGCCGGACAGCGGTCCCAACCTGATCTTTATCACCCTGCCCAACGTATTCAACACCATGAACGGCGGTCGGCTCTGGGGAAGTCTCTTCTTCCTCTTCATGTCCTTCGCCGCTTTTTCCACGATCATCGCGGTGTTTGAAAATATCCTCTCCTTCGCCATGGATCTCACAGGCTGCAGCCGGACGAAGGCCGTTGTGGTAAACCTCATCGCCATCATTGTGCTTTCCATGCCCTGCGTACTGGGCTTCAATGTGTTGAGCGGCCTCAAACTCCCCGGTGGTTCTGTGCTGGATTTCGAGGATTTCCTCGTCAGCAACAACCTGCTCCCCTTAGGAAGCCTCGTTTACCTTCTCTTCTGCACCAGCAAGTACGGCTGGGGCTTCAAGAATTTCATGAAAGAAGCCAACACCGGAGAAGGCCTAAAATTCCCCAAATGGGCAAGATTCTATGTGAGCTATATTCTTCCGGTAATTGTGCTCGTGATCTTCTTTATGGGGTATTGGAGTTTCTTCCACTAATTATAATTATTGCAATCGAGTAGGAGGCTAATCATTAGTTGATTAGCCTCCTCTCACACCACCGTGCGTACCGTTCGGTACACGGCGGTTCTTTAGTTTTCACAAACTCTCAGATAATAGTCAAGCATGGATGTATATCCCAGCTTGACTATTATTTTATTTGAAAAGATTTGATTCAGCACTTTTGCCATTCTCCAGTAACCTTTTCTACTATTGGCTAGTTCCTTTGCCTTCCAATGTTCCATACCCTGTGCCTTCAACATTCGGTATTTCGTTTTGATTTTCTTCCATTGTTTCCAGTAGACCGCCCTGATTCTACGCCTTGCCCATTCGTCAGTTTCTTTTAGTAGTCCCTTTATATCTGTAATAGGTGTAGCCTAGATATTTGACCTTGCTGATATGAGCCACCTTTGTTTTCTTCCTGTTTACTTTTAGGAAAAGTTTTCCTTCTATAAACGGAATGATATTTTCCAAAGTTCTTTCTGCACTTTTTCTGCTTTTACAGAAAATCATACAGTCGTCTGCATAACGGACAAATCTGTGCCCTCTGCTTTCCAGCTCCTTGTCTAACTCATTAAGCATTATGTTGCTAAGTAACGGACTTAATGGTCCACCTTGTGGCATTCCGACTTCTGTACGCTCAAACTTTCCATTTGCCACAACACCTGCGTTTAGATATTTGTGTATCAATGAAATCACTCTTCCATCTTTGACGGTTCGTGATAATACCTCAATGAGTTTGCTCTGGCATACTGTGTCAAAGAACTTTTCCAAGTCCATATCTACCACATAGACATAGCCATCATTTACATTCTTTTGGCATTGTCTGAGCGCATCATGCGCTCCTCTTTTTGGTCTGAAACCAAAACTATTCTCCGAAAAATGTTCCTCGAAGATTGGCAAGAGTTCCTGTGCAATTGCCTGTTGAACAACTCTGTCAACAACTGTAGGAACTCCTAGTTTTCGGAACTCGCCTTTTGTTTCCTTGGGTATCTCTACCCTGCGAACCGGATTGGGTTTAT
>ERZ824488.487-NODE-487-length-51897-cov-8.945083_pt1 | contig 51897 bp, 60 predicted proteins | sample MGYA00519936_ERZ824488 | MGnify/ENA primary metagenome ERZ824488 (study PRJEB31778, sample SAMEA3449153) | human gut metagenome | biome: human gut; feature: human-associated habitat; material: faeces | place: United Kingdom | collected 2010/2012 ... | reverse complement strand
GTAAATCTGTTCTCATACGAGTACGATGGTTCGAATCCATCCCTGCCCACCAAAATGTAACATTAAATGTTACATTTTTCTTTTTTGCTTAATAACATCCAGAAACAAGAGTGTTTCTGGATGTTTGTGTTATTTTATTTCTAAACTTCCTTGTGTTTTCATCGTATTCATATCTGTTGCTTTAATTAGTGTTTTTGATAATGTATATAGTGTATCTTTAATATATATAATTCTTTCTACATTATTTTTGCTAAAGTATCTATCATAATCGTTTGCTGCATTTGAAATTTTTGCTTTTAGTTCAAAGCCTTTATCTAAGCTCAATCCATACACTATTGCCCCTTGGAAAGTGACTTCATAATTTTCCTTTGTTATACTTATTGGAAATGCTATTATATTCTTTTCTTTTGAGAACAGCAATGCTTTGTGGTTATAAAGTAATTCTGATGATGTTCCTTTTTCGCCTATTTTTTCACTGAACATTTCTTTCGGATTATTTGGATCTGTTACATCAAACAATGCTATTTTCATTCCATCTGTTATCACTCTTTCTCCATAGCCTTCATTAATTATTTTTGTATCTTCCCCTATACCAATCAAATGTGTTTCATCATACGGATGTAAATATTTACTGTATCCTGGTATTTTTAGTTCTCCCAGTACTGTAGGATTTCTTGGGTCAGATAAATCTATTACAAATAGTGGGTCAGTTTGTACAAATGTTACCATATATGCTCTTTTCCCCATAAACCTTACTGAGTATATTCTTTCGCCTGGTGCTAATCCCTCAACTTTACCAACAATGTCAAGATTTTCATCAAGCACATATAAATTATTTGTACTTTCTTGGCTTGATACAGAATTATCAGTTGTTGCTATTCTAAAAAATCCATTGTCTTCATCCATTGAAAATTGATTTAATACTGAACCTGGTACTGTTCCTGTTTTTGTAAATGTACATGTTGCATTTTTTAGTATGAATTTGTATATTTCAGTAGTTACTTTACTTTCTTTTCTAATTCTATTATAATCATATTTTATTTTTGCTATATATAAATTATTTGTTGAAGCATAAATCTCACTTCCTGCGCCCAAGTAACTTTCTACTTGTGCTTCTTTTTTATTGTTCACATTAAATGCAGCAATATTTAAGTAATTTGATTCTTCAAATTCTGGTATATAATATATGCAATCAAAATCTATGCTTTTCACATCTTCACCTGCAACTGTATCTAAATATTGTGGTTTAAATTTTTCTTCATCTAACTCAGATATTTTTTTCTTTTTACAAATGTATGAAGATAAATATTTATTTGATATCATATATAAATCCCCATCTATCATTCTTGAAGATACATAGTTTCCATCTATCTCGACAGTTCTTTCAAGTATTGCATTTGCTTTATCTTTTACATTATATACTCTTGCTGATGTAAAAATTTTTCCTCCATATGGGTATATATAATCATCATCAATCAATCTCCTTTGTTGTATTTCATAAACAGTTTCTTCTTCCTTTACTCCTATTATAATCACTTTATCTTCTTTTAAATATATCTCATGTGGATAAAAATTAGCTCCTTCAAATGAAATATCTGAAACACTAACCATTTTACTTGGATTTTGAACATCTACAATTACAAGTTTTGAATTTGTTAAATAGTATATGTATTTTCCATCTGTTTTTACTATATCTGCTTCATCTACCCCATTTACTTGTGTGTTTGTTTTAGAAAAGTCTTCTTGACTTTTATTTGTCTCATATGCTCTTTCCGAATTTTTGACATTTATTTCTTGACTTGCCTCATTAATTGTTATTATAGAGTCAACATCATATTCTAAACCATTTTTTTCAGCTCTTTTATTTAACATTGCATATAAGTTTTTAAAACTTTCAACTCTAGGTAATTCTTGTGCATCTTTTACTTGAATATATTCTTTTTCACTTATTGGAGCTATACTTTTATTTGGCAAAACTATTGCCATAATTACTGCACACATAACTGCCAAACTTGCAAGTGGGTACAATTTGTTGAACTTTCTTCTAACTGTTTTTTCTCTTACTTTTTCAAAAGTCTCCTTTTTTAATTTTTCATCTACCTGTATTTCATTTACTGCATCAATATAGTCTTTCTTACTCATCTTCAATACCTCCTTTTACTTCATTTTCTAATTGTTTTCTGGCTCTTGAAAGCCTAGTTTTTACTGTGTTTTCATTTGTATTCAACAATTTACTTATTTCTTTTATGCTATAATTTTCATAGTAGTATAGGTGAACTACGGTTCTGTATTTTACTGGTAATTCTAAAACCGCATAATATATATCATGCCTTTCAGGTGTTTCAAAGCTTAGATTTTCATCTAATTCAGCCCTGTGCTTTATAAAGTTTGAATTTAGTAATGTTTTACTGCAATTAATTGTAACTCTAATTAGCCATGCCTTTTTGTGTTCCTCAGATTCAAATTCTGGCATTTTCTTAGCCAACCTTAAAAATACTTCTTGATATACATCCTGAGCTTCTTCCGTTTTTCCTGTTCTTGCCATTGCAAGCCTATATATCATATTTGAGTATTTGTTTATTGTATCCTCTAAAACTTGTTTTTTATTTACATATATCATTTTTTATCACCTATATTTATAATACCATAAAAAACAAGAAAAAGTTTCCTTTTTAGGGAAACTTTTTTAAATTTTATTTGTTTGTACATTCATAATTTCCACACATTGATTCATCTGCAGGATTTCCATTGTGGCAATTTTGGCAAGCTCTAACTGTTATTGCCTTTAATTCACAACATTCCTTATTTGGATTGTGAAATGCACAGCTTTCTACAGTGCAATTGATTTTTTGATTTTTTTCCATAAAAAATAGCCTCCTTTTAAAATTTTCTTTTATTAGTATGGCCATTTTTTAAAAATTTATTTACCAATTTTTTCTTTTTAGAGATCTACAGTTTCATCTTTAATAAAATACTTCGTTCCAACCATTTTGTCTGGCAAGTATTGTTGCTCTACTACATGTCCTGAATAATCATGAGGATACTTGTAACCTATTCCATATCCAAATTGACTCATTCCTTCTGCTGGTGCGTTTCTAATATGCATTGGTATTTCTCCCGTATCTTTTGTTCTTACATCTTCTAGTGCTTTATCAATTGCCATATATGCACAATTTGATTTTTTTGATAGTGCCACATATATTGCAGCTTCTGCAAGTATTATTCTTGCTTCTGGCATACCAACATTTGCAGCTGCTTGCATTGCTGATGTTGCAACCACTAAGGCATTGGGGTTGGCTAGTCCAACATCTTCAGATGCTGCAATTACAATTCTTCTTGCTAGAAATACTGGATCTTCGCCTCCATCTATTGCTCTTGCTAGGTAAAATACTGTTGCATCTGGGTCGCTACCTCTCATTGATTTTATAAATGCACTTATATTATCGTAGTGGCTGTCCCCAGATTTATCAAACATTGTTTTTTTCTTACCCATACATTCTGCTGCAATTTCTTGTGTGATTTTTATTGTTCCATCTCCATTCATTTCTGTTGTAAGTACTGCAAGTTCTAGTGTATTTAATGCTGTTCTTACATCACCACCTGATAATTTTGCAATAGCTTCCAATGTGCTATCTTCAACATCTATTTTGTAATTTCCAAGTCCCTCTTTATTTGCTAAAGCATTTTTTAAAATTTTAAAAATATCTGTATATGTTAATGGGTTTAGCTTTACAACCATTGACCTTGAAATTAAAGCCTTATTTACTGAAAAATATGGATTTTCTGTTGTTGCACCAATTAAAATTATAGTTCCATTTTCTACAAATGGAAGTAAAGCATCTTGCTGTAGTTTATTGAATCTGTGTATCTCATCAATAAATAAAATACACTTTCCTGATGGGTTAAATAAACTATTTTTAGACTCCTCAACTGCTTGTTTTATATCTGCAACCCCTGCTGTTACCGCATTTAATTGAATAAACTTGTATTTAGTAGTATTACTAATTACTTTTGCAATAGATGTTTTACCACATCCGTGTTGGTCCCCATAAAATAACACTTGTCAATCTATCTGCTTTTATTGTTCTATATAAAATTTTGTCTTTTCCTAAAACCTCTTCTTGTCCAACAAATTCCTCAAGTTTTGTTGGGCGAACTCTATGTGCTAAAGGCTCCATATACTTTTCACCTAACCTTTTCTAAACTTATAGTATTTTCACTTCTTATTACTTTATATAAAGTATCATTTTTAACTTTTTGTTCCTCAAAAATTGTTTTTACTGCTTCTTTTGTATCTTCTTTCATTCTATATATGAAAATATAATCATAATTTTCTGCAACTTTTTCTAGTTCTTCAATTTTTGAAAAGTTTCCAACTATGGCTTTATCAATAGTTATAGGCATTGTTACATAGTTATTTAATGCTGTTTGGTATTCTATATTTGCTTTTGGTCCCATAATATAAAGCACTGTATCTTCTTTATTTATTTTACTTGTATATTTTCTAAATTTTGTATAAATATCTCTATTTATTTTTGATGTAGTTTTATAATTTTTAGCATAAATATATTTTTCTGTTATGTTCGATAGTGGCATTAAGATAATTATTATAGTTATAGTTAGCAAAAATGCTTTTCCAAAGTGCTTTTCTTCCTTTCCAGATAAAACAAACATTTGAAAAATGGCATATGCTAAAAGTATAGTGCATGAATATCTTTCAAAGCATGTAAGCTGGCTTGCCTCCATTGGTATAAAAATTGTTGCATATGTGATTAATAGCATAATTAAATAAATAGGTATGCTACACATCATTGCCCATGAATAATATGTGAAACTTTTGTCTTTCATTATATATACTGTATATGCTTGAATACACGCAAATACTGTAATTGTCATTAACACGGTAAGCTTTCTTTCTGTAATAGTTTGATTAAAAAGAATTGACATGCCAAAACTTTTTGCCACTTGTTTTTGTTCCTCTGGCTTTAAATTTTCGGCTTTAATGTATTGCTCAAAATCCCATCTTTTTTTAGCAGTATTTACCTTAACATACCAAATAGAAGTTAAAATTGCAGCCGCAATTGTTATAATAGCAAACATTCGTAATTCTCTTTTTAGAATTTTCTTGTCGCTTTTATTATTCAAAATTGTTCTAATTAAAATAATAATAAGTGCTAGAACAGCAAGTCCCATTCCAGAAGTTTTGGTTAATGCTAGCATTATTATACCTGTGCAAATTTGCACATATTTAAAAATGACATCTTTTTCATCATAAGCAACATATATAGTATAAGCAAACATAACACCAAGTATTGCATCTACTAAAATATCCAAATAAAAGTTTTCATAAAAGAACATTGGTACAAATACCATTAGTGGAAGAACTATAAAAGCTTTTCTAATTTTTTTATTCCATCTAATGTTTTTAGTAATTGGTATAATGATTGAAAAATACAATATATTCTGTGCCATAAGGATAATATCTTCACTATATACTTTATTTATATCAAGAAATAAATATTGAAAAACAGCTGTAAATGGTGGATATTCATTAAAAGCAACAATACTTTCACTATTTGTACCATAAGAATTGTACATAAACATATTCTTAATAATCACAGCCCAATGGTTAAATTCATCATAGTCCTGTAAAATTCTATCTTTGTTTATAAATATACTTAAAGCAAATAAACCTATATATATCACAAGTCCTGGAGTTAAAATATACCCTCTTAGTTCTTTAAGTTTATTTTTTTTATCAAATTTGAGAACTGTCATCCCCAAAAAAGCTAATCCCACAGCAGTCAAAATCAGCACAACTTCAACACCAAGTCTCAAGTTATCAAGCAAGCCAAACACATAAATAATCAAAATCACCACAAGAACAGCAACAGGAATCACCTGCTCAATTCTCTTCTTCAAAATAACTGATAAACTTGCAGAAAAACTTAAAATAATTGCAAGAATCAATAAAAATCCCATAAAACTCTCCTTTGTTTGTATTATTCTATAATAAAAAATTAGGTTTTGCAAGAGGGAATTTGAAATATTTTTTAAAAAAACATTACTGCGGAAGTCTATTTTAAAAGCTTTCGCAGTAATAAATTTATTGTATCATATATAAATTTTAACCTTTCTTTTAGCACTACTTATTCAACTCCTTAAACATTTCATCTACATCATCAAAAGTCTTGCTAATATTCTTTCCTGTTTTTACATCATCTAATGTGTCAATCGTTTCTTTGTTGAAATTTGGATTTTTTATTTCAAAAGGAATTCCATCATTTAATATAACTTGTATTAAAAACACATTAATAGCATCGCTAATTGATAATCCAAGTGAATTTAATGTTTTTTCTGCTTTTTCTTTTATTTTAGGCTCAATTCTAACATGCAATGTATTTGTTCTAGCCATATTTAACACCTCCATATAACTATTATATGTATTGTATCACATTTTATAGACAAAAACAATACAAATGTTGTTTTTATGTAAATACTTTGTAGAAAATTTTATACTATGTTTTATTTTAATTTATGCAAACAATCCTAAGAAATGCACCACTTAAAAAAGTGGTGCTACAGCAGTATTAGTTCAAAATATACTATTTTTCAGCACTCTTTCCAAAATGATAATCTCCATTTGCTACAATTGCATCTGTCTTTAATACATTAGTTAATTGTTCTCCACTTGATAAACCGTATAAGATATTTTTTCGAATTAATTTTCAATTCTCGAGCATAAACACGATTTTCAAAAAGATTACCAACCTCGAAATAACCAAAAATCATATTATTAAAAATACTTACGCCTCTAATATTCGCATTTGAATATATTAAATCCATCCATGTTTGTCCATCTATGTAACTAATAGTTTTTGTTTCATTTTCGTGATTTGTTATAGTACATGTTTTTATTTTAGTTTCATCAATTTCAACTGGCACTGTAATTTCTGATGTTCTGCCCTTACTATTTGTTGCTTTAAATGTGTGATTTCCGCTTTGCCTAATTTGATATGAATATAAATAATTCATTTCACCAATATAAGACAATTTGATATTACCTCCATTTGGAGTTGTAACATTAACAGTAAAATACTTCATTAATTCTTCATAGCTTAATTGTTTTTGTGTAAACTCTTCCATTGACATTCCCAAAACCTTTTCAATCAAATATAACTCAATATCATCATCATCTATTCCGTCTCAATTTTAAATCATAATATGAATTTTCTAGCCATAAACTAATATATAGACCATTTATTTCATATTTTAGCTTTGGTGCTGGTCCATCTAAATAATCCTCTATAGACCCATACTCTTTCCCATTTATTGTCACTTCACTCATATTACTTTCATCTTCATATGCTGTTTTGTACTTATCCCCTGTTGTTTTTGCCGTTCCTAATAAATCACTTTGGATTACTACTTGTACCACTACTCCTACCAAAATTAACATAACTATTATTGTAATTATCAACGCTATTAGCGTTATTCCTTTCTCTCTTCTCATTTACCTCTCTCCTATCTCTAATATTTTTTTCACACCAAAACAAGAGATGAGTTTACCCATCTCTTATGTGTATGTTCAATAAAGCATAGTGTACCATGCTTGTTTTGTTTTCTAAATTGCAGCTCTCTCTCTCTCTACTCTTTCAACGGTTTCAGCGTTTTTGTTCATTTTTTCTTTTCTCCTTTGATTTTTGTTTTTCTTGGTTGCTTCTATTTTATACTAAAATCTTAAATTTAGCAAGATGTTTTATAATTTTTTCAATATATTTTATAATCCTTTTTATATTCACTAATGTGTCGATCGTTTCTTTGTTAAAATTTAGTCATTGACAAAAAAGAAGGATTGCTCCTTCTTTATGAACTATTTTCCCAAAATCCCCAAAGCTTTTCTTATTATTTCTTCCACTCCTGAATTTTGTATATCTATTTTTTCCAATGCTTTGTCTATTTCTTTTCTTGTGTAGCCAAGTACTTGCAGTGCTGTTATGGCTTCGGTGTCTGTTTCTTCTTTTTGGATGGCTTGGGTGACTTTTTCATTTTTGGTTATGGCTTGTTCTGTTTTTAGTTTGTCTTTTAGTTCTAATATTATTCTTGCTGCTGTTTTGTTGCCTATTCCTGGGATTTTTACTATTTTTGATACATCATTTGAAATTACGGCTAGGGCAAAGCTTGATGGTGTTATGCTGGAAAGTATTTGTATTGCTGATTTTGCTCCTATTCCACTAACTTGCAAAAGTAGTTCGAACATTCTAAGTTCTTCATTGCTTAAAAATCCATATAGACTTATATTGTCTTCTCTTACATAATAATATGTATGTATTTTCTGCTTTTCTCCTACATCTGGTAGTTTATCTATTGCAGATGGGGACATAAATATTTTATATCCCACTCCACCTGCATCTATTACTACATAATTATTTGCTTTATCTGCTAATATTCCATTTATATATGCAAACATATTTCCTCCTTACTCTACTGTTACTGATTTTGCAAGATTTCTTGGTTTATCTACATCTAGTCCTTTTTCTTTTGAAATGTAGTATGCAAGCAATTGTAATGGTATTATTGATAATATTGGTGATATTTCTGTACATATTTCTGGTATTTTTATTACTGTTTCAAATCCCTTGTTTTCTACATCTTGGTTTGTTATTACTATAATTTTAGCACCTCTTGTTATTACTTCTTGAACATTACTTATTGATTTTTCAAGTAATGCTTTATCTGTCATTGTAGCAACTACTGTTACTCCTGTATCAATTAAAGCTATTGGTCCATGTTTTAGTTCACCTGAAGCATATCCTTCTGAGTGAATATATGATATTTCTTTTAATTTTAATGAGCCCTCTAAACTTACAGCATAGTCAACTCCTCTTCCTAAGAAGAACATATCTTTTTCTTTATATATTTTGTGGGCAATTTTCTTAACTGCAGATGCATTTTTCAAAACTTCATCTACTTTTGTTGGTAATTTTAACAAATCCTGTTTTAATGTTTCAATTTTGCTTTTATCTGCTTTTTCTAATACTTCTGCACAATATATAGCAATTAAAGTTAGTATCGTTACTTGGGATGTATATGCTTTTGTTGATGCAACTGCGATTTCCGGTCCTGCATGAGTATATATTGAATAATCTGCTTCTCTTGTTATTGAGCTTCCTATAACATTTGTTACTGCTATTGTTTTTGCTCCCTTTTCCTTTGCAAGTTTTAGAGCTGCAATTGTATCTGCTGTTTCTCCTGATTGACTTATATATATAGTAAGTGTTTTATCATCTACTAATGGGTCTCTATATCTAAATTCTGATGCAATATCTACTTCTGTTGGAATTTTACATAACTTTTCAAATAGATTTTTTGAAACTATTCCTGCATGCATTGCTGTACCGCAAGCTACTATGTAAATTTTGTTTATGCCACTTAAATATTCTTTTGTGAACATAAGCTCATCAAAGCTAACTTTTGAACTATTTAATCTAGTTCCTATTGTTTCTCTTATTGCTTTTGGCTGTTCATATATTTCTTTTAGCATAAAGTGTTCATATCCGCCTTTTTCAGCCCCATGGCTATCCCATTCTATTGACTTTGTTTCCTTTTTGATTTCTTGTAAATCTGTATTATAAAACTTAACATCATTTTTACTCAAATATGCTATATCAAAATCATTTAGGAAATAGAAATCCTTTGTATATGAAAGAATAGCTGGAATGTCTGATGCTATATAGTTCTCTCCATGTCCTTTTCCTATAACTAATGGGCTATCTTTTCTTACAACTATCATATTTTCAGGCATCTTGTTTGAAATTATTTCTAAAGCAAAACTTCCCTTTAAATCCATAATTGTATTTCTTACTGCTCTTAAAAATTTTAATTCATCATTATTCTCATCTTGTTTATAATAATAATTAATTAAATTAGGTATAATTTCTGTATCTGTTTGTGATATAAAGTGATATCCTTTTGAAATTAAATTATTTTTTAATTCATTATAATTTTCTATAATACCATTATGTACAACAGCAAACATTTCATCATTATCAAGATGTGGATGTGAATTTTCTTTTGCTGGTTTTCCATGTGTTGCCCATCTTGTATGTGCTATTCCTACTGTTCCCTTTAAATCATTAATTCCTGGTAAATTTTCTAGGTTGCTTACTCTACCTTTATCTTTTTTAACCTCAATTTTATCATTTTCAATAACTGCAATTCCTGCTGAATCGTATCCCCTGTACTCAAGTCTTGTTAATCCTTGTATTAAAATTGGTGTAGCTTTTTTATTTCCTATATATCCTATTATTCCACACATTGATTTTCCCCCTTATTGGTTTATCTTATTTACATTATATTGTAAATATGGAGTATTATATTATATTATTTTGAAAAATTCAAGTATTAATCAATAAATATTTTCGTATTATGTAGACCTCGTTCATAAAAATAAAAGAAGCCTTAGCTTCTTTTACTTTAAAATTAATTTAGGATCTATATTTTCATTATCTTTTAACATTTCAAAGTGCAAATGTGGTTCATCTGCAATTTCAAATACTGCGGAATTTCCTACTGTTCCTAAGGTTTGTCCTTTTGAAACCTGTTCTCCTTCTGATACAAATTCTGCTGTTAGCAAGTTAGAATAAATTGTTGTATATCCATCTCTGTGTTCTACTATTACACTTAACCCATATCTTGGATCATTCTTTATAGAAGTAATTTTTCCTTCTTCTGATGCTTTTACAACTGTTGTTCTTGGAGCCTTAATATCTATTCCTTTGTGTATTACCCATTCTTGTAAAGTTTCTGAGTAAATTAAATTATCTATTGAATATGGTTTTGTAATTTCACCTTCTACAGGATAGGCAAATTCTAGTGGTTTTACTATAGGCTCTGGAATAGTACTTTGTTCTTGTGTTTCAGTATTTTCCGTATCAACTGCTGTTTGAATCTCTTCGTTTTTTTTTGCATTTTCATTCAAATTTTCCTCTATTTCATTTTTGGTTTCTTCCATAATTTGATTTATTGTTTTGCTAATTTCTGAACTAGCATCTTCTATAGATTCGCTATTTGGCACTAAATCTGCCATTTTTTCTGCTGCAAGTAAGCTTTGCTTTGCTGATTCTCTTAGTTTTCTATTATATGCTGTAAATACTAAAATACATATTATTGCAAGTATTAACAATGTTCCTCCATATGCAATTATTATCTTTTTTAAACCATTATTTATTCTTTTCTTCATATTCAGTTCCTCCTCTTAAATTTTCTTTAGTTTAATTATGTACCTATTTTTTGGTTTTTATTCAAAGATTTTCTATTTTTACATCTGTGTAATAATGGTTTATAATTTGTTCATAATTTGCCCCTGTTTTGGCCATTGCATCTGCTCCTGTTTGGCTAAGTCCCACTCCGATGGCCATAACCAACAACATTAAATGTAATAGTTTCGCCAACATCTACATTGAACTTTGCGGATTTTAAGCCAAATATTGTTCTTGCTTCTACTCCGGATATATTTGTATCCCCAATTTTTATTGTTTTTACTCTTCCACTTTCTGTATATTCTGTTATTTGAATTGGTTGTTCTTCATTCCAATTTATCGTAATATTAGGATAGCTTTCCTTCATTTTTTGCAATAGTTCTTCTTTGCTTAGAGTTACTGATGAACTATATTGGGTGTACCCATCTTCTCCAGATGTTTCAACACTTTGCAGATATGGGTAATCTGTTCCTCCCCATACATTTGATACCGTTTCTGTTGTGCCACCACTATTAGAATGGAAAAAAGCATTTATTGGCTCTCCATTATATGTAATTATTTTACCTTTTGTTTCATTAACTGCTGTGGTAATTTTACTCCAATTATTTTCTCTATCAGCTTCATTCCATTTTTCAAATCTATCTTCCTTGGAAATCCAAGCTTGGCAGCATTTTGAATCATCACATATATTTGCATTATCATGCTTTCCTCCTTTGAACATTTTGTATGCTGTATAAGTTCTAGCAACAACAGCCTGGGCTTTTAGTGCCTCTAATTCGAAATTTGCAGGCATTTCTGCTGATACAACTCCAACTAAATATTCTTCCATCGACATTTCTTCAACTTCACCACTTTTTGAGTGTAATAATTTTACTTTTGCATATTTAGTCGTAACTTTTGGAGTTTCTGGTTCTGTTACCTCATTTTCACTTATATTAGTTAAACTTGCTGTTTCTCTTTTAGGAACTTTTGTAAATACTATTGGGATTAGGAAACATAAAAATATAAACCCCAGTATATAAAAAAATATATTCTTCACAATTACCTCCTAGGCTATTTTGCTTCTCATTTTCAATAATGTTTTTTTCTCAATTCTGGAAACTTGAACTTGGCTGATTTTCAGCCTTTGAGCCACTTCTGACTGTGTTTTTCCTTTATAGTATCTAAGTAAAATTATTTGTTTTTCATCTTCATTTAATTCTTCTATTAACTCCTGAACACATATCTTATTTATAGTTTTCTCTGTTTCATCTTTGTTAGTGCTTATTCGAGAAGCTTTTGTCTCTCCTCCTACTTCATCATATATTTCTTCATCTATCGATTCTGGTCTTCTAATAGCATCCATTGCAACTACTATATTTTCTTTTTCAATACCAAGTCTTTTTGCCAATTCGTTTATTTGCAGTTTTTTGCCCGTTTTATTCAAATTTTCTCTTTGTATTTCTATTATTTTCATAGCTAATTCCTTAATACTTCTACTAACTTTTATTGGTCCATCATCTCTTATAAACCTTTTTATTTCACCTATAATATATGGAACAGCATATGTTGATAATTTAGCATTGTAGTTTGCATCAAAACGCTGTATTGCTTTAATTAAGCCTATACAACCTATCTGGTATAAATCTTCTGTTGAATGTCCTCGGCCTGAAAATCTTTTCACAATGCTCCAAACTAATCCTGAATTTTTTTCTACCAAATTAGTTAATGCTTCTTCAGATTTGTTCTGAGCCTTAATAATTTCTTCTGTTTCAACCTCGTACATATTTCCTCCGTTTTAGTTTTTAATTACCTTTTTCATAGTAATTTTTGTTCCAACTCCCACAACAGATTCTATTTTTAGTTCATCCATAAAGCTTTCCATTATGGTAAATCCCATTCCAGATCTTTCAAGCTCTGGTTTAGTTGTGTATAGTGGTTCTTTAGCTTTATCTATGTTTTCAATGCCCTTCCCGTTATCTGTTATTTCTATCGTTATTGAATTTTTATGTAAACAACATTCTATTTTTATTATTCCTGTTTCATTTTCATATCCATGAATTATGCTATTTGTAACAGCTTCAGATACAGCAGTTTTAATGTCTGATATTTCTTCAATACTTGGATCAAGCTGTGAAGCAAAACTAGCCACCGTTATTCTTGCAAAAGCTTCATTACTTGATTTACTTATAAATTCCAACTTCATTTTATTATCATACACATTTTCCATTTTCTGTTCCTCCTTGTTTTTCAATTATTGGTATTATTTTAGTTATTCCTGCCATTTCAAAAACTTTTCTTACATTAGGCTTAGTATTTACCATACTCATAGTGCCTCCAAGCATATTCATCATTTTATACCTACCTAAAACCATTCCTATTCCTGCACTATCCATAAAATTTACATTCTCAAAATCCATAACAAGAGTTTTTGGTATGTGTTTTTGTATCTCAAAATCTGCTCTTGTTCTAATCTTTTCTGATGTGTGATGGTCTAGTTCTTCTGTGATTTGTATTGTCAAAAGCTTGTCCTTTTCATTATATAAAACTTTCAATAAAACCCCTCCTACTTTATTGCTTAAATATTATATTCTATTTTTCTCTTTCTTTTCCTTCGATGAAAAATGGGAAGTTTTGGCGAAAAAAATAAGACCTATTTTTGGTCTTATTCTAAATATATTTCACACTCATTTAAGAAAAACTTATCTGTTTGCCCTGCTATGTAGTCTATTACTACTCTTCTGATGTCCTCACCTGGTTTTTCCATCATTTTATTTACAAAGTGATATAGAGTTTTTTCAGATGAAGTGATTGTTGATTTTTTTATTTCTTCCTTTGGATTGGTTTCTTTTAATTTTGCTAAATAAAAATAATATAAATCCACAAAGCATTTCTCTATTTTATCATAATTTGCATTTGCTTTTTCTGAATTATAGATTTTTTCATAGTTCCAGTTCTGTAGCTCCATTAAAGCATCAAATACATCTTTTGAAAAGCTTAAATATGGTTTGTCAAAACTGTTTATTATTACATCTTTTATTAGTGTATCTACTATTTTTGAATTATGGTCTCCAATAATTCTTCTTGGGAAATCTGGTATTTCTTCTCTTTTTACTACTCCTAGTGTTATTGCATCTTCTATATCTCTACCTATATAAGCAATTACATCTGATAATCTAACAACACTACCTTCCATGGTTATTGGAATTATTTTTCTGCTGTAGTCTTCTTCTGCAAAAGCTTTGTTTAAATCTTGTTTAAACTCTTCTTCTGTTTTATATTCATTATGTTCATATTTATTTTTTAGTATTTCTCCGTTATGTGCTAGTATTCCATCTAATGTTTGCATACTAATATTTAAACCCTCTATGTTTTCTAATATTCTTACTCCTTGTGCATTATGGCAAAAATATCCTATTTTTTCTTTCTTACAAATATCATTTAACAAGCTTTCACCTTTATGACCAAATGGAGTATGCCCTATATCATGGCCTAAAGCAATTGCTTCAATTAAATCTTCATTTAGTCTAAGGCTCCTTCCTATTGTTCTTGCAATTTTAGATACTAGCTGAACATGTAGTACCCTTCTTGTTATATGATCATTTTGTATAAATGAATAAACTTGTGTTTTATCTATGTACCTTGCATATCCAGATGAGTGGATTATTCTGTCTATATCTCTATAAAATATTGGTCGTATATCCTCTACATCTTCTTTAAGCCATATGCCTTGCTCTGATTTGCAGGCATATGGTGATAGGTCCTTTTCTTTTAATATCATATTGTGTTTTGCTTTTTCTAATATTTCATTCATAAATTTTCTATTCCGCCTTCTATATTATATAAATTTTTATAACCTTGTTTTTTCAATATTTGCATTGCTCTTTTGCTTCGTATTCCAGCACTACAGTAAACTATTATAATGCTATCCATTTTTAGTCTATTTTTTGCATTTCTTTCTAAGTCGAAAACTGGAATGTTAATACTTCCTGCAATGTGTCCCTCTTTATACTCTTGTTTGCTTCTTACATCTAAAAGTACTGTATTCTTATTTGTTTTGATAATTTCAAGCATTTCCTTTACTGTAATATTCTCTCTATGTCTATAAATTTTTCTAAATATCTTTTTTAACATTTTAATTCATCTCCTAAAAAAGCCCTAATAATAGTATATTAAGGACTTTTTTATTTTGTGAATTTAAAATCTTATGCTTTTTCTTCAAAATTTGCTGTTATTGCTAAAATACTTGCAACATATGTTCCAATGATTATTGAAAAAATTATTTTTGTTACAGGCATTTTGCTTATTGTTATAACAGAAATTGTAAACAATATTGCTCCTAACATTCCAAGTATTGATGTTGTTAGAACTTTTATTACTCCTTGTTTGTAATATCTTATTGCAAAATATATTATTATAATTAGTGTTGATATTCCAACATATGGAATGTATGCTTTTGCAGTGTCTAGTAATATATTTTTGGTATATCCATCTGCATAGTTAAATCCATTTTTCCCTAGCAAAAACATTCCTGCAATTATTATTATAACTACACATATTAATAGTATCTTTTTAGTGGTTTTCATTTTGACCTCCTCTTTTTAGGTTTTCATATATGAATTTTGTAAATATGAAATTATATACATATATTAGTAATATTCCCCAAAATAAAGTCATTCCAAAGCTATTAATTCCAGATGTTTGTGCAAATGTAAATGCTACAGCTATAACATAAAGTGGAAGAGAATTTAAGAAGAATTCTAGGTTTGCTTTTTTGTACATTCCTTCCTCATTTGTTTTTAAGTTTCTTAAAACTATATAAGTAAATACAAATTCTAATATCATAGCAATTATTATTCCACAAATTCCTTCAGTTGTTAATATTATATTTGTTAATCTTAGCACTAATAATAATGCTCCTAAATAGCCAACTTGGAAATATACTGATATAAATCCTTTTGCTTTATAATTTGCAATCAAGTATATATATCCAATTACAAAAACTATTCCGATTGCAACAGCATAAATTAATTCTTCTTGTTGTGTTATATTGCTTTCTATTGTTTCATTTGAATAATCATAAAGTAAATTAGGTGTTCCAGAATTTAACAGTACTGCTTCTTGTTGTGCTTGTTTTGCTGCTGTTTGAAGTTCAGCATTGTCATTTGATGTTCCAAATGTGAATAAAATTTTATTATCATAAACTATATTTGGTAATATAGTTTGTCCAAGGAAGTTATCATTTAAAATTACCCAAACATTTTTTGATGTTGTTACATTTTCCTTTTCTCCATCATCATTTACCTTTTCTTCTGTAGTTTCTACATATATTTTACTTAATTCTTCGAGTTTTTTTACTCCTTCTTCATTAAATGTCAATTGTAGAAACACTGCTGTTTGTAGGTCTCCTTGGCTATATACTACATCTGCTCTTTTTAAATAAGTACTGTCAAAAACATCTTCAAATGTCTCACCATCTAATAAAAGCATACTTCCTGTATTTTTTAGCATACTTTGTACACTATCTGCGCTTTCATTTTCAGGAATTGTTATTTTTATTTCTCCTGTTTCTTCATTTAAGTCAATTGTATATTCTGAAATATTGTTTCCTATAAGTCTTTTTTCTATTATCTGTTTTGTTTTAATATAGTTTTCTTTTGTCTTAATGTCATCCGAATTGTATGGTGTTTCAACTATTTTATATCCATCTTCTTCTTTGTATTCAACTCCATCTTCTTGAGTTACAACATTTCCTTCTGAATCATACACTGTTTTTTGTGTACCTTGATTTACAGACATTTTAATTACTCTTTTTTTACCAAATTCCATACCTAGTTTTAGGTTTGGTAATAGGCTTACTTTTTCTCCATTTTCGTTTTTCTTATATACTCCAAAAAAAGATGCAAACATTAATAGTGCTGTTATTAAGATTATAATAACTGTTATTGTTTTTTTATGTTTATTCAATTTCTTCAAATCCTTTCCTATAATAGTTTAGTATCATTGATAATAAGTTCAAACCATATTTGTAAATATTTTGCAGCATATTTGCTCATCATGGTTCTATCCATAAATATCTCGAAATAATCTAAAACTGGGCATATTTTTGTATCTATCGTTAAATCCAATATTACTTTTCTCTCTTCTGCATCAATACTTAGGTTTGCTTCTGTTACGGCAAAGTTTACTCTATCATGTATATCAAATGTTGCCATATTTTTGTTTACTACTCTATCTCTATGAACATCTGATTTGTCTGCTAAAATTAGTGCTGCTGATACATCACTTACTGCTGTTCCTGTTGCCTCATCATGGTTTCCTATTGCAGACATTATTTCTAGCCTATCTTTTATATCCATTCCCATTTCTTTTAAAATATTGTAGGCAAGTATTGCACCAGAATGTGCGTGGTCAACTCTATTTACTCCATTTCCAATATCATGCAAATATCCTGCAATTTTTGCAAGTTCTATTCTGTGCTTATCATACCCTAATGTTTCCAAAATCATCCCTGCTCTATTTGAAACTATGCTTACATGTCTTTGTGAATGCTCTGTATAGCCTAGAGCGTTTAATTGTTTTTGTGCTCCAATAATTAATTCCTGAACCTCAGGATTATTTTTTACATCTTCTAAAGTTACCATTAATTCCCTCCTTTTTTCGTGATAATTATATCAAAAAAAAATAGCAAATACAATATGTATTTCTATTTTTTTCTTAAATTAAAAATTGTTTTTTATGGCTAACCACAATGTTCACAATGATGTTCTTTTAAGTTGCATTTTTTCTTAATTTCTTCCTCTGTGAATTCTCCTGTTTTTCTATAATAATCTGCTATTGCTTCGTGTATAGCTTCTTCTGCAAGAACTGAGCAGTGTAATTTTAAGTGTGAAAAAATATACCATTTTCCTTAGCAATTTTGCCAATCTCTTTTATTGGTTCAATTGTTCCTATTTCATTATTAGCAAACATTATAGAAATTAAAATAGTAGTAGGTCTAATCTCTTTTTTTAATTCTTCCAAATCAACTATTCCATATTTATCTACAGGAATATAACTAACCTCAAACCCTTCTTTTTCTAGCTCTTTACAAGTTTCCAAAACAGCAGGGTGTTCAATCTTGGAAGTAATAATATGATTACCCTTATTTTTATACTCCCTAGCAATACCCTTAATAGCTGTATTATCACTCTCACTTCCACCAGCTGTAAAATATATCTCACTAGGCTTGCAATTTAAAACCCCAGCAACTCTCTCTCTAGCATCCTCAACCGCCTTCCTAGCCTCTCTTCCAAGACCATAAATAGAAGAAGCATTACCATAAGCCTCCCCAAAAAAAGGTCTCATAACCTCAAATACTCTATCATCCATCCTAGTTGTTGCACTATTATCAAAATAAAAACTTTTCATAAAATTTTCCTTTCATACTAAACTAGTATGAATTATACAACTTATTTCCTAGTTTGTCAATAGGATTTCAAAAATTTTCTCTATTGATTTATTGATAACTCATATGGTTGTTCTAAAGTTCCATTACCATCTGTAATAATTACATTTTCTTTTAAGCAAACTATAGGTCGAATACCTGTCATCCAATATCCACCTATATACACTCCTCATACTCATCTCCTGCATTTTTTGCAGTTCCTAATAAATCACTTTGGATTACTACTTGTACCACTACTCCTACTAAAATTAACATTATTATTATTGTGATTATTAACGCAATTAGCGTGATTCCTTGATTTTTTCTCATATTACTCTACCTCCTAATTTTTTTACATAACAAAAAGCAAGAGGTAGCTCATCTATCTCTTGCATGTATATTTAAGAAAGCATAGTGTACCATGCTTGTTTCGTTTTTTAAATTACAACTCTCTACTCTTTCAATGGTTTCATCGTTTTAGTTCATTTTTTCTTTTCTCCTTTGATTTTGTTTTTCTTTGTTGGTTCTATTTTATACTAAAATTTAAAATTTAGCAAGATATTTTTTGATTCTTCTAAAAATTATTTTATCAAATCCGCCAATGTTTTGCTATCTACATATTCATTTATCACATCATCTAACCCTTTCCAAAAAGAATATGTTTTACATTTCTTTTGTCTTGAGCAAGAGCCTTGTTCTGTTAAGCAGTATATTGGGGCTAGTTCTCCTTCTGTTGCTCTTAGAATGTCTCCTACTATATATTCATTTGCTGGCTTTGCAAGCTTATATCCACCTGTAGTTCCTCTTGCTGTTTTTAGAAATCCTGCTTTGTTTAGCAAAGAAACTATTTGTTCTAAATATTTTGCAGTAATGTCCTGTCTTTTGGCGATTTCCTTTATAGTTATATAATTCTCTCCATCATTCATGGCCAAATCTATCATTACTCTTAAAGCATATCTGCCCTTTGTTGAGATTTTCATGTTATTACCCCCATTTGAAACTTTCTATTTTGTATAATACCACAAAAACAAAAAAATCGCAAATGTTTAATATATATGAACACATTTTCATATTTCTTGACTTTTCTCTATTTTCAATCTATAATTATATTATGCTTACAAATACCTATGAGAGGAGTTTTATTATGGGAAGTGGCGAGATTAGGGAGCCTATTCAAAAACGCTCTATTGAAAAGAAGGAAAAGATAATACAAGCTGGTTTTGATTTAATTTGTGAAAAAGGGTATTACAATACAAACACCGCTGAGATTGCAAGAGTTGCAGGTGTTTCTACTGGTATTGTATATCAATATTTTAAAGATAAACATGATATTTTAATTGAAGGGATAAAACAATATGCAAACTTTATTTTTTACCCTATGCTATCATCTGAAAATATTGATTTGAAAGTTTCAATTACTAAGGAAAACTTTTGTGATATTTTAAGACAAATGATAGATAAATTTATTAAGAACCATAAACTTTCACAAACTGCTCATGAAGAAATAATTTCCATGACTCATTCAGATAAAGAAGTTGCTGAAATATTCCATATATCAGAAATGGAAATGACAACCAAAGTAACTAATATTTTACTACAAAACAATTTCAGCTCTAATAATCTAAGTGAAAAAGTTCATGTTGCAATTGGAATGATAGATAACTTGTGCCATGAAGTTGTGTACCACAAGCACCCAGCATTAGATTACGATAAAATGAAAGAAATAGTAATTAAAACTATTGCAAATATGCTAGAATAAATAAAAGGGCCAATAAGCCCTTTTATTTATTCGCCCATAACCATTTCGATGTTTTTCATTACTATTGTTGGAATTTTGGTAATGTAGTTATTCTTGGCAAACATTAAAACCAAAAATCCATCAAGCAAATAGTTGTTCCTGTCAACAACAATTGGATAAGGCAAATGTCCATATACCTTATAAAAGCCTTCAATCTTCCTATACTGCTTACATAGGTAAGTTTCATTGATAAGCATTTTCACAAAAATACTATCAATTTCTCTGGTTGTTATCCAGCCTTTAGGTAAGAAAAAGCCACTTTTGCATTTATAGTATTCTCTACTTTTTGCAAACCGTGCCTTTATTGCCTTCTTTTTGTTTTCTGGTGCATTCAAGAATTGCCTATACTGCCATTCAGTTAAACAGCCCTTTTTACTGTTACAAATTGAACAACAAGGAGCCAGATTATTCGGTATTGTTGGTCCACCCAAATCTTGTGGATAAAGGTGGTCCATGGTAATTTCTTCTTTTTTCAAAGGTTTACCACAATACCAACACTGTTTTCCTTTCTTGTCAACAGTTATTTTATACACAAAAGTCCGCCAATTTACACTGATTGGAATTCTAGCAACCCCATTTACAACAGGAATGGTTTTACCGCCGAAAGTCAGTTTCTCCGGTAATTCAATTATCATTGCGTTTACCTCCCAACAATTGATGGCATTATTATATAACAGAAGTCCCAAATATTCAAGTAATTTATGGTATTTTACATCTCAATTTCTATTTCAAACATTCCGCCTTCCCCATTTAATTTAACCTGTTTTTCTTCAATTTCTTTACCGTTCTGGTAAAACCTTTCTACACCCGTATTTTTTCCATTTGGATTTTTTACACTTATATTGTATATGCTGTTTTTGTATCTGTACTTTATTTTGTATTCCTTCCAATCCTTTGGAATACAAGGCTCCATTTTTAAAGTATTGTTTTTAATTTTTAATCCCAAAATATTTTCAATTCCTGCTTTGTAAAACCAGCTACTTGAACCTGTGTACCATGTCCAACCCCCACGACCAGCTAAACTTTCTGCACCATAAACATCTGCTGCAATAGAATATGGTTCTACTTTGTATTTTAAGGCTGTTTCTTTTGTTCTTGAGTGTTCTATTGGATTTATCATTCTATAGTATTCTAGTGCTTTGTCTCCGAAACCTAATTTTGTAAAAGCAATTATTGCCCACATAGCTGCATGTGTGTACTGTCCTCCATTTTCTCTTACTCCTGGGAGATATGCTTTTATATATCCAGGTTCTATTTTTGTTTTATTGAATGGTGGATCTAGGAGTTTTATTATTCCATTTTCTCTATCTATTAAGTGATTCTCCAAGCTTTCCATTGAAATGTATTTTTTATCATTATCTGCTGCACCTGATATTACTCCCCAGCTTTGTGAGATGCTGTCTATTCTACATTCTTCGTTTTCTATACTTCCTATTGGTTCTCCATCATCTGTAAACGCTCTTTTGAACCATCTTCCATCCCAACCTGGTCCATTAAGTGATTTTTTTAAATTGTCTTTTATTTGCTCATATTTTTTAACTTTCTCTGTGTCTTGCATGTATTCACAAATTGGAATGAATCTTGTGAGTATTTCATATAAGAAAAAGCCTAACCATACACTTTCACCTTTTTTCTTGTTTCCAACTGTATTTAACCCATCGTTCCAGTCTCCTGATCCAATTTTAGGGAGCCCATTTTCTCCGAAGTTTAGGGATTTTTCTATGGCTTTTATACAGTGCTCATATATTGTTCCTGATATTTCTGATGCTTCATACAAGTCATATCTTTCATCTATTCCATCTTCAAGCTCTTTGCCTTGTAAATATGGAGTTTCTCGATTTAAAATTGTTTTATCACCTGTGTATTCAATATATTCTGCAACAACATATACAAGCCATAATAGGTCATCTGAGAATCTTGTTCTTATTCCTCTGTTTGTTTCTTCATGCCACCAGTGTTCTACATCTCCTTCTATAAATTGATGTTTACTCTGTGTTATTATCTGCTTTTTCATTATTTCTGGTTCTATATATTTTATTCCTAAAGTATCTTGAAGTTGGTCTCTAAAACCTATTGCACCACCTGATTGATAATATCCTGTTCTTGCCCATAATCTTGATACTATTGTTTGGTATATAGCCCATCCATTTAGCATAATATTCATAGATTCTAATGGCGTTTTTACCTGTATTCTTGTAAGTAGTTCATACCAAAATCTTTTAACTTTGTTTAATTCTTCTCTTGCATTTGAAATTTTAGAATACTTATATGCTATATCTTTTGCATTTAATTTATTATCCTCTTCTCCAAAAAACAGTGTTATTTCTTTTGTTTCATAACTAGATAATTCCATTTCTATTTCCATAGCAATACATGAATTCTCTCCTAAACCTGTACTTTCACTTAGTAGTACTTTATTTAATGCTTGTGGATTATTTATAGCATTTTTTCCTATAAACTCATCCTTACTTCCTGTGTATGATTTTATTGTTTCACTACTTCCAATATATGCTATTTTTCCTTTAAAATCATCAGTATAAAGATTTTGTGCAATTACAACATTATTTGATTTTTCAACATTTATATATCCATTTGTTTTAATTTCATCTTCACCAAGTACTGGCTTAATATAGTATAGGAGTTTTAATTTTTTAGCTTCTCCTATTGTATTAGTTAATTTTAAAATATTAATTTTTACACTATCATCTTTTGCTACAAAGCTCTCCATTTCTTGTATTATCTGACTTTTAACTGTTTTTTCTGTAACATAACCAAACCCAAATTTTATATGGTATTCTTGCATATTTTGATTAATATTTTCACACAAGCTCCAGTTTTCGCCAGTTTGCTTATCTTTAATATATATAATTTCTGATGGAATATCAATATTACTACTATTATTCCAAGCTGATAATCTATTCAGCCTACTATTTTTATTCCATGTAAAGCCTCCACCATTTTGAGTTATAAGTGTTCCAAATTCCGGGTTTGCTAGAATATTGCTCCATGCTGTTGGTAATTTGTGTGTATTGCTTATTTTCATTTTATATTCTAAACCATCTTCAGTAAATCCTCCATATTCATTGAAATATTTAAGATTTGAATAGTCTTCTGTAATTGTTTCCATTTCATTATTTGGTACGAATATTTTTCTTTCTTCATCTCCGATATTTTGCATATTTTCTTCATAATCTTCTTCAAGTTCTTTTAGCTGCATTTCAATGGTTCCTTTGGAAGCACTAATAGTTAAGTTACTTCTAAATTCTAGTAAATTATTTTCTTCTTCTGTTATTTCTTTTTTATTAATTATATAAATTCCACCATATATATTTTTCAAAAATCCTAATTGCTTGTTTTGTATTTCGTTTTCTATTTCAAATTGTATAAAGTGTTCATAGCTGTTTTTTTCTTCGTTAAGAATTACAAAATCTATTTTAATGTTTTTGCTTCTAAAAAATTCCATTGCTTTCAAACAGTCTTTTACTATATACATGTCATTTACATCTTTAATTTTTACTAGAAGTATTGGTAAATCTCCTGAGATTCCGAATTTCCAAAGTTCGCTTTGTGAGTAAACTCGTTTTGGTAACTCTGCTAATATTTGTTTTTTCATTGGGTTTTGGAATATTAAGTATCTTAGCATTTTTTGATATTTTTCAATATCCATTCCTTTAAGTCCTAAATAAATACTTTCCGCTTCTGTTTTAGCTCTTGATAATTCGAAGGTTTTTTGAATTATATTTGAATTTGAATAATTGTGTATTAATTTTACAACAGTTTCTTCTTCATAACCAACTGTTATTATCAAATCAAGTGTTGCTGTTTCGCTTGGTAGAATTTTTACAGTCTTTTTTATTGCTAAGCAAGGGTCTGTTACCAATCCTAAATTTTTAGAAAATGGTTTCGAATATTGAACAGCTTCTGGAATTCCAATGTTCCCTTGACCCATGAATTTTTCTTTATCTATTTCATATTCTACATCACCAATTGTCTCATTCTCTGTATATAGGCCTACTGCTGAATATATATTTTTTTGCTTTTCCCCTCTTTTATTCCTTTTTATTATAATACTGCCGTTTTCCGCTTCTCTAAAGCTTAAGAACAAATTGTTAAATGCTGTATGAGCATAGTCTTGTATTTCTGTTGAGAGTACAGGTTCTAAATATCCTGTTACTTCTAACGTTTCAATACTGTTTCCACTATTTGTAAGTTCTAGCCTTCTTATTTCAACATTGTCTTCAGGTGCTACTGTAACTATTGTTTTTATGTTTATATTTCCTTCTGTTTTTGTATATTTCATTTTATCAGGTGCAAAAATAGTTTTTCCCACATTATTTAAAGTGCTTGAATACACCTGCTTTGTATTTAAGTTTTTAATATAGAAAAATATTCCTTGAGAATAATCCGCTGTTTCTTTATATCGATTTATTAATAAATTATCAAACTTGCTGTATCCAATACCTTGCAGATTAGATACTATAGTATATTTTCCATTTGATATAACATTTGAAACAAGTAGGTTTGTGTTAGTTTTGTTATACACTCTTTCTGTATAATCTGCCAAGCCCTGACTTTTTAGTTTTTGTACCTTTTCTTTATTTTCTTTTGTGATTATTGCTTTCTCTGGCATTCTTTCTTGAAGTAAAATATCTACCGCTTCTATTTCTGGATTTTTACTAAATCTTTTTACAAATATGTTGTCATTTACTAAATTGTTTATTGAAAGTAATATCAACCCTTGATGATGTGCCATATATGTTTTTACTGGTTCATACATCTCCCCATATTTCAACCTAGATGCTGTGTAATCTATTGATTCATAAAATCCATATTCTCCATACATCCCTTGTTTTTCAAGTATTTTTAAGTTTTCTATTGCACCTTTTGGATCATAAATTAAACTTAAAAATATTCCATATGAAGATACTACCATATCTTCATCAAGACCTCTTTTTAATCCAAGCCATGGTATTCCAAATGCTTTATATTGGTAGTTATTGTTTAAATCTCTTAAATTAAATGCCGCTTCAGATATTCCCCAAGGTATTCCCAGTTCTTTAGCATATTGTTTTTGGCTCATTAGCATAAATCTACATGATTCATCTAATAAACTACCTTTATATGTTTTTATATTTGTATTTGGCATTAAATATTCAAATGCTGTACCAGACCAAGAGATTAAGCCTTTATATTTATTTAGAGAAGTTAATGTTCTACTTAGTGAACCCCAATGTTTAGCAGGTATATCTTTTTTAGCAATTGCAACCAAACTTGCCTGCCTTGCTTCTGATGCAAGTAGGTCATAATATGAATCTGTTAGTTTATTTTCTTCAACATTAAACCCTATTGAAAATATTCTTTTTTTATAATCATACAACACACTAAAATCTGTAGCTTCAATTAAAGAATCGACTTTATTTACTAAATTCTCAGTGCCTTTTATTTCTTGAAGAAATTGCTTTAATGTATATAGGTAACCTACAAAGTTTCCACTATCTACTGTTGAAATATATCTTGGAATTAGTGGTTCTAGTGTTATGGTATTATACCAGTTATATAAATGCCCATTCCATTTGCTAAGTTTTTCAATAGTTTCTAACATTTTGTTTAATGTTGCTATTGTGTTTTCCAGACTTACTAAACCCAGATCATAACTTGAACAAACTGCTAGTAATCCTAACCCAATATTTGTTGGTGAAGTTCTGTGGGCAATTTTATTTTTTCTATCTTCTTGGTAGTTATCTGGTGGTAAAAAATTGTTTTTTTCATTTATATTGTCTTCAAAAAACTTCCATGTTTTTTGAGCAATTTCCAAACAATATTCTTTTTCTTTCTTGTCTATTTGTTCTATTGGTTTCTTTTCTTTATACTCTTGGCTTATATACCATGCTATAATTGGAGCAATCATGAAAAGTACACCAAATATCAAGAATGGAATTTTAGTAAACACAATTCCTAATATTATTAATATAGCTCCAACTAATATGTTTGGTTTCATTAACTTTATATATGCTACTAAAGTATTTTTACTTTGCTTTTCCGCTTCTTCTGCTGTCATCCATTCTAATAAATTTTGCTTAGAAACCCTCACTCTATATATAGTTTTTACAATGGCATTTAGGTTTGTATATGCTTTTACTGGTAAGAAAATAATTTCTAAAAATCCTCTTATAATTGTTGCTTTTATTCCACTTATTGTTTTTAGCATATTTTTATGTGCTGAAATAAACTCTGAATTTATACTTTTTTTGAATATGATGTAATTTGCTATGTCTAAAACAGTTGGGAACAATAGTGCGAGTATTGCAATAATGAATATTAGGGCATTTGGAAGATTTAAAATTTCTAAAGACAATACTAATATTAGCATTGCCACAATTGTTATTGGTACTAAACTTCTTCTTAGATTATCTAATATTTTAAATTTTGATAGTGGGTTTAATGGATTAATTTTTTTAGATTTATCTTTTGTTTTAATAATATTTGTGGCCCAATCAGCTATTTGCCAGTCTCCTCTAATCCATCTATGTTGTCTTGTAAGATAGCTGTTTAATTTGAATGGAAAACCATCTAATAGTAAAATATCTGTTGCTAAGCCACATCTTAAATAGCTGCCTTCTAGTAAGTCATGACTTAAAACTGTGTTTTCTGGTATTTCATTACATAGTATTTTATGGAATAGTTCTAGGTCGTATATGCCTTTTCCGGTAAAGATTCCTTCTCCAAAATTATCTTGATATACATCTGAAACTGCATTTGTATAAAAATCTGTTCCTCCGAAGTCCTGCATAAATTTTTGTAAATAAACTTTTTCTGCTTGAATTTAAGTCTACTCCAATTCTTGGCTGAATTAGTGCATGACCATCTACTATTATATTTTTATTTCTATCTAATACTGGTTTGTTTAAAATATGTGCCATTGTGCCTATGAGTTCTTTTGCTGAATCTAATATCAAATTAGTATCTGCATCTAGTGTTATTACATATTTAATTGGTATTTTTTCTTTAATTGTATTTGTTTTAAATTGGTTGTTTCCTGTTATAAGAAACTCATTAAACTGGCAAAGCATTCCCCTTTTTCTTTCCCAACCTAAGAAACATTTTTCGCCTCTACACCATACTCTATTTCTATATATGAAAAAGAATTTCTCCTTTTCATTTTCACTATATTTTCTATTTAGTGCTTTTGATTGTTTTATCCCCTCTTCAATTATTTCCCTATCATATGCCTCTTCTTGATTTTTTGAAGAAGTACAATCTCCAAGTAGTGTAAAATAAAGGTTTTTCTCTTTATTGGCTAGATAATATACTTCTATTTTTTGAAATAATTCTTCTACTTTTGCTCTACTATTTAGTATTGTTGGAATAACTACCATAGTGCTATATTTTTCAGGTATTCCATCTGTTAGGGCAAGTTTTGGAAGAATTGTTGGTTTTACGGTTTTGCTTAATATATAATTTAAGAGCTGAATATATATTTCTGAAATTGGTATTATTGCAAGTACTGCTGTAACAATTGCTAATTGTATATTGGTCTTTAAATACATATATATTGCTATACAAACAGTAAAAAAAGCTGTAACAGCATATATTGAAGCAATATATTTAATAGGTTTTTTCGTATTCTTTTTACTCTTGATTCCTAATTCTTTATTTAGTATGTTTTTCCCTCTATCTATCAGGTAATATCCTACATGCCTCTTTTTATCCTGTTTTGCTTTTTGAGATAATTGCAACGCTTTTTTGGCTATATATATTTCAGAATTTTTTGTTTTATTTGATAATTCTTTTATTGTGTTTCTGTAATATTCTTTGGTTTTATAATCCATTAATTCATATACATTTGCTGGATCTTGTTTTAAAATGTCTTCGACTCCGTTTATCTTTTCAAATAATTCTAAGAAATTGATTCTTCCTATTTTTCTAATTGAAGTTATACTATTCCCTATTAAGACTTTTTGCATTGCTATATCGAAATGTTCTTTTCTTATAACTTCAGAAACAGTTAGCCCCATTTTGTTTACTTGTTCTTCAAGTATATTTAAGTAAGCATTCCCAGTTCTTCCATATTTTTTAAGTTTATATGACATATACTCTATAAATGGATAGCTTGAATTTGTGTACATTTTTGTGTTTTCTCTTATTTTTTTGAATTTTTGTTTTGTACTGTCTTTTTTGTCTATTAGTCTTTCAACAATTTCTTCTACCTTATATTTTTGAATTTGGCTTACCATTATTTTTTCACATACGCCTCTAATGTTTTCAATTAATGATAATTTTAAAAATACTGGTAAACTCCATATTTCTTCCATGCTCAATGTTTTTTTTCGTTCATATGCTAGTAGACAGCTCTCTAGTGTTTCCTCATCTATTTTGTTATCTGTATATGCTACTATTTCAGAAGCTAAAACATATACCCTTGCATATCCTTTATATATTCCATTTCCTATTCCTTGAAAGTTTTTGTATTTTTTTTCAGTAAGTTCATTCATTATACTTTGGGTTGTTTCTTCTATTATATAGAAATTGTCTAAAAGCCATTCTCCTGCTGGATATATGCTTATTCCCTGTTTAATATGTTCATTTAAAATATTATAAGTTTTTTGAATAAATTTTAAATTATTGTTTAGCCTTTCTATAGGAAATGTATTTGGATCGGATGTTCTTGTTACTTCAAAATCGATTGCCATTTTTCCCATGTAGTTTTGTAGTTGTTCACTATCTAAACTCATTCCTTTTGTGACTAAATATTTTCTATTTTTCAATTTTAAAACCCCTCTATTGGTAATTTTAGTTTATACACATTTTTACCAATTAGGGGGTTTTTTATACATTTTTATTCCTTATTTTCCCTTGCCATTTTTATTGCATCTTTTAGGCTTAATCTTGCACCTGTGTTTAGTATTGTTGATGAATATACTTTTATTGCAAGCATTGCTACAAGTGCTGTTGTTGCTATTAATACTAATACTGAAGTTATAACCTCTCCAGTTGTTGCAGTTCCCATCATTACTCTAAGTGGCATACAGAATGGTGATGATATTGGAACTATTCCAGCTATTTTGTTTACACTGCTACTTGGATTCATCATTGAAAAATATGCTAAGTAAAATCCTATTACTGCTACAAAGCTTACTGGTCCATTTGCTGACTGCACATCCTCCGGTTTGCTTACTGTTGCTCCTGTTAATGCAAAGAATAGTGAATATAGCCCATATCCTAAGCAGAAGTATATTAGTGTTATAATAAATAGTGTTGGAGTAATTGTTGATATATCAAATATTGAGCTTAATATTTCTGGGTCCATACAGAATTTTGCTGATATTATGGCAACAATCATCATTAATATTACTTGTATTAACCCTACAATTCCTATTCCTAATGTTTTTCCAAGTACTATTGTTTTACTATCTGTTGATGTAACTAGTGTTTCTATTATTTTTGATGTTTTTTCAGTTGTTATTGCAGTTGATACTTGGCCTGCGCAGAAAAACACTGCGTAGAATAACACTATTGATATCATCATCATTATAAATATATTACCCTTTGCTGCATTTTCATCTGTTTCTGTAAGTGTTACATCAAATTCAGGTTCTAGGCTTGATAGTTCTTCTGGGCTTAGGTTTAATTTTTTTACTTGCAAGTTGCTGTATAAATTTGTAAATGTTGCAACTAATGTTTGTGGAATTTCTCCATAATTTACTGCAGCACTTTCAACTATGTATTCCATTTTTACTGTATTTTCTTGTTTTGAAAATTTGATACACGCATCTACATCATTTTTTATTTTTTCTTTAATTTCTTCTAAGTTTAATTCTTCTGTTGTTGTTTGGAATTCGTAGCCTAAACCTGCTTCGTTTAGATTGCTTGCCATTCCTTCAAAAAGATTTTCTGGGTCTATTATCAACACTTTTTCGCCTGAACCATCATTTCCAAGCTTTTTCATTATGTTTGGTATATTAAATGCTAATGCGATTATGATTAATATAACTAATGTTGATATTATAAATGATTTTCTTCTTACCATTTCGCTTATTGTAAAAGCTGTTACTGTTTTTAAATTTTTCATGTTACATAGCACCTACCTTTTCTATGAATATTTCATTTAAAGTAGGCTTTTTAAATTCGAATTTTGTTACATTAATATTGCTATCTGCCAACTTTTTGAATAAGTCATAACCTTGATTTTCTGTTTTTATTTTGATTAAATAATGATTTTCTGTGTTTTGTATTACTTCTAAATTTTGTTCTTTCAATAATTCATCTATATTTTTACTGCTTATTACTTCAAGTTTTTCTGATGGATAGCTTTGCTTAATTTTCTCTAAATTACCCTGTAATACTGTATTTCCTCTATTTAAAATTGTTAAATCAGTGCAGAATTCTTCTATTGAATTCATTTGGTGGCTTGACATTATTACGTATTTCCCTTGTGCTATTAACTCTTTCATAACCTCGCTTAACATTTCTGTATTTACTGGGTCAAGTCCACTAAATGGCTCATCTAACACTATTAGTTCTGGATTATTCATTACTGCTATTATGAATTGAATTTTTTGTTGATTTCCTTTTGAAAGTTTCTCAGCAAGTATGCTTTTGTATTCTACCATATCTAGTCTTTTTAACCAATAGTCAATTGCTTCTGTCGCCTCTTTAACTTTCATTCCTTTTAGTTTTGCAAAATACATTAGTTGATTAAATATTTCTGTTTTTGGATATAATCCTCTTTCTTCTGGCATATATCCAAAATTCACATTTTCTCTTTTTACTTCTTTTCCGTTCCAAGTGATAGTTCCTGATGTCTTTTTAATAATTCCTAAAATCATTCTTATTGTGGTTGTTTTTCCTGCACCATTTGTTCCAAGAAGTCCATAAACTCCTGGTTTATCAATAGATAGGTTCAAGTGTTTTACTGCTTCCTTTATGCCAAAGTTTTTGCACACATCTTTAATTTCTAACCCCATTTTTATTCCTTCCTTTATTCAACGTTTACACCTTTTCTAATTTGGATGTTTCCAATTATATAATAAATTATAATATATATCAAGTATAAAATTATGCCTCCTACCATTAAAAGCTGCATAGTTTCTTTATTTGGAGCTTCTACAGTATTAAATAAATTCATAATGTTTTTGTTAAATAATCCTGCAATATATAGGATTAAAACTGTTGTTATAGTCATTGCAATAAATAGTACTAAGCCATATACTACTGATTTTATTATTCTTTTGTTGTTTGATTTATGTCCTAAAATTATACCTAAATATCCACATATTAGCATGAATATAAATTCTAAAATTAGTATTATACCTATTACTGCAATTATTACTCCTGTTTTCACTTCAAGCATTGTTGCTATTGGCATTAATGCATTTTTTATAAATTCAAAATTTGCCCTTGTTCCATATCCTATTACAATGCAAGCAAAAATTATAGCAAATGAAATTAGCATAAGAATAATTCCTGATAATACTTTTGATAAGAATATTGTTTCATTTTTTACTGGTAATGTATGTGTTAAATAAGATTCATCTTTATAAATATTTCGTATAAATCTTACCCAACATCTCATAAGTGAATTAATTACAATGCTTGCCATCATTGAAATTGCTGCTCCATAGCATATTTGTGTTATAACTGTAAACACTATTGAATTTTGAATATTGCTCAAAAGTCTTGCTGCTCCTGAAAAAGCAAGCCCTAATATATAGAATACAAGTAGTGGCTTACAAATCCATTTTAAATCATATTTCATTACTTTTCCTAACATTTAAAGTACCTCCTAAATATTTCATCTATTGAACCTTTTTCCTTTTCCCTTAATTCATCTGCTGGTGAAGTAAGAATAATTTCTCCATTGTTCATGAATATTACTTCATCTAAAATTCGTTCTATATCTGAAATAAGGTGTGTTGATATTATCATACTTGCTCCTTCTTTAAAGTTTGATAATATTGTATCTAGTATATAATCTCTTGTTGCTGGGTCTACTCCTCCTAGTGGTTCATCTAATATGTATAGATCTGCATCTCTACTCATAACTAAAACCAATTGTAATTTTTCTTGCATACCTTTAGACATTTTAGAGATTTTCTTGTTAATATCTAGATCTAAATCTTTTAGTAGTTTTTTAGCTTTTTCTATATTGAAGTTATCGTAAAATTCTTCAAAGTAGTGAAACACTTCTGATATTTTCATCTCTTTATCTAAGTATGTTCTTTCTGGCAAATACGCTATTGTTTTCTTAGAATTAACCCCCGGTTTTTCTCCATTTATATAAACTTCACCTTCTGTTGGCACAAGCAGGTCATTAATTATTTTAATAAGAGTTGATTTTCCAACACCATTTTTGCCTAAAAGACCTATTATTTTCCCTCTCCCAATTTTTAGGTTAATGTCTTTTAAAACTGGAGTATCATCATAGCTCTTACATAAATGCTTACATTCCAATAATTCCATTATTTCTCTCCTCCTAATTCTTGCAAGTACTTAATAGCTTCGGCTTTATCAATTCCAATATCTTTCATTCCATTAAGATAGCTTTTTACCTTTTCTTTTGCCAAGCTTCTTTTTACATTTTCAATTAATTTTACATCGCTTGTTACAAATTTTCCGTTTGTACGCTCAGTAAAAAGTAAGCCTTCGCTTTCAAGCTCAGCCAAAGCCTTTTGCATAGTGTTAGGGTTCACTTTGGCTGTAAGCGCTAGCTCCCTTACAGACGGAATCCTTTCACCCATTTTTAACTTTCCAGAAACAATTTGAAACCTCAACATTTCAACTAATTGAATGTAAATTGGTCTATCATCATTAAATATGTAATCCACAATCTTTATCCTTTCTATTATTGTATTACTTGCATAATACAATAATACTATTTTGTTTTTGATTTGTCAAGAACTTTTTTGAAAAATATAAAAATTTCCCCTAGAGCTTTTGCTCTAAGGGTTTATGGCTATTGGGTTCTAACTTCCATTGTCATTTCTGGGATTCCTATATATACGTCTCTATTTCCTTCTGTTGTATGGCTTTTTATTATTGTTAATTTTGGATATTTATAAATCATTGATCCTCCATCTTTAAACATATCACCTTCAATTATTTTATTTTCTAAGTCCTTGTTTGCTTTTGCAATTATTGCATCTATTGTTATTTTTCCTTGTTTTAAAGCATCTTCTAGTTTTAGGTCTTCTTCATTGTTTATGTTTACATATATATTTTCAAAACCATAATAATAAAGGTCATAATTTGAGTTATTTTCATAAATATCTTGATTGTTTAAGACTTTAGTTCTCTTAGGTGTTTGTTGTTTTTCATCTGAATATAGGTAAAAACCTGGGTAGCCTTCTGTTGATATTTCATCTGAACTGATTTGGGCTGGATATGTTTCCTTTATTTCTCCATTGTATGTTATTAGTACTTTTCTTCCTATTCCATATAGGTAATCCTTATGGTCTGTTCCAAAGCTTACCATTATTTTATCTGCTGATTTTCTTTCTTCTTCGTCTTCATTTGGTTCTACTACCATATATTTTGTTGTTTCTTCTAATACTGTTCCTATAAATTGTTGTTCATTTGCCTTTTTTTCGATATATGATTTCATATCAATTTCGAATATGCTTTTTACAAATGTTAAAAATTCTTCCTCTGTTATATTTTTAGTTTCAACTACAAAATGCACATCATTGTACTCAAATATTGCTATTTGATACATTGCTTTGTTTATTGTTTTTGTTGCATCTACACGGAATAGTTCAGCTTCTTTTCCATTTATAACAGATTTTTGATACTCTGGGTCTCCTGAAAGTTTCGCATAATCTGTAAACGGTTCTTCATTTATTGCTGCTGTTATTGTTATTGCTTTATTTTCATTTGCAAAAGAGATTGAGATATCGTGCAAAATGTTATATTTATGTGCATCTACATCTCTGTTTGGGATGTATACTCCAAACACTCTTTGTACTTTCATTCCTTCTGGAATTTTAAAATTTTCTAGTATTTCTTGATTTACGTTAAATTCTTTTGCTTTGCAATCATATTCAATGCAAGCCATTTTGCCACCGTTATCATTAAATATTATTTTATCTTCTTTTACTTCAATTTTTGTTTTACTCGGAATATTTTCTTCTTGGAGCTTCTTATTTATATTAGTTACATAAATTACCCCTAAAATTATTGCAGCCACAATTATTATTGCTAAAACTATTATACTTAACTTTTTCATATATTCACCCTTTTTCCTCTCTTGATTTTAATACTATTTTGAAATTTCAAAAGTTTCAAAATTTAGATATTTTTTATTATAGCATTAAAGCAGATAATTTCAAAATTACCTGCTTTCCTCAAAACTATTTATCTATATATCCATAAGTTGGCTCTGTGTACATATTATCTGATATTGATTTATATCTTTCTCCATCATAATCATCTGTGAATCCATTATATGCTTTGTAGATATCTCCATTTTCTGTGTCGTACACTCTTTCATAGCCTAATATTGCATCACTTTGTTTTTGGCTCATTATATCATAAGACTTACTTCTGCTTTCCCATGCACTCATGTATGAATCGAAAGCTCTTTGTATTGATGCACTTAACTCAAGTGCCTTTTGTGTTTGAGCATTGCTATTATCAATTGTTGTTTTTACATAACTATCTGAGAATTCTATTGAATTTACTGTTTGTAGTAAAATATCCTTGTAATCAATGAATTTATCCTTTTCAGATGTTACTGACATTATATCATATACCATGTAAAATGATGTATCTACTCCTGCTTGATATTGACCGCTTCCGAAATCAACAACTGATGCTAAAAATAGACCTTCTCCATCTTTTCCATTATCACCTTTAAAAGTTGCTCTTAGCACTTTACTATCAAGTGCTACATTTTTCATAGAAGCTGTAGAATCAAATTCTTCCTGTTTTATGAAACTGTTGAATGTTGGAAATTTGAAAGAACTTAGTGTTGGTTCAATTGAGTTTACATACGAACTTATTTCTCCAAATTTTTTGTAAAACCCTTCTGTTGTTGGGTTATTTAATACAACAGCATTTGCAAATACCTTGTACTGTGCATTTCCACCACTTAAGTTATAATAATTCTGCCAAGCACTTTTTGCACTATCGCTTTTTAATAAAGGTTGCATTTTTACCATTAAAAATACTTGGTTATTTGTATTTTGTGGGTCATAAGCTCTAATTGCATAAAATACTCCTATTCCAGCACCTTCTACTGTCCATCCTTTTGGCTTTTTCATTGAAAATACATCTGTGCTATAATCTTCTAAAGTTAGCTGTCTTACTTCGTTTTCCCTTATTTTCACATTTTCTTTTTTTGCTATTTTTTGAATATCATTACCCATATCATTATTTTTCACTTTTGAATAAATCAATCCTCCTATTCCTAAAACTATAGCCACAATTATAACTGTAACTAATATGCCGATTTTTGTGTATTTTTTCTTATCCATAATAATTATTCTCCTTTTCTTAATTTATTTTTATTAATGGTATTTTAACATATTAATCTAATTATTGTATAGTTTTTACCAATTTTTCCGTGCCAATTTGGTAATTGTTTTTTACATAATTTTGTGTTATAGTATAATATGTTAAAAATTTTTAAATGGGTGATTATTATGACATTTTCAGAGCAACTAAATGAATACATGAAAATTCTAAAATGTTCTTCTAGTGATTTGGTATCTACATCTGGTCTTTCTTCTGCTGTTATTAGTAGATATCGTAATGGTGAAAGAACGCCTAATATCAAAGGCAAACAAATTGAGCATTTAGCTTACGGTTTATACAAAATTGGGATTAATAGAAATATTGAAATATCTAAAGAAGATATTTACAATGGTTTGGTGCTTACATTAAGTGATATTGTTATTGATTTTGAGCAGCTAAGTAAAAATTTTAATGAGCTTGCTTCAACATTAAACATAAATATTGCAGATTTATCTAAGTTTATTAGTTATGATGCTTCCTTTGTTTCTAAAATTAGAAATGGTAGCAGAACTCCTGCTAAGCCAAAAAGTTTTATTGAAGGTGTTTGTAGTTATGTTGTATCAAAATACAGGTCTGATAGCGACAAAAAGGCTATTTCTACACTTATTGGCTGTAATCTTGATGATTTGGAAGATAAGTCTAACTATTATCAAAAGCTTGAAAATTGGCTTTCTACTAATTCTAGGCCTAGCCATAATTATATTAACGACTTTTTAAATAACTTAGATAGTTTTGATTTAAATGAATATATAAAAGCAATTCATTTTGATGAAATGAAGGTTCCTTTTGTTCCATTTTATAAATCTGGTTCCAGAAACTATTATGGATTAGAAGAAATGAAAAAAGGTGAATTAGATTTCTTTAAAGCTACTGTTCTTTCAAAATCTGTTGAACCTGTTTTTATGTGTAGCGATATGCCTATGGAAGATATGGCAAAAGATGTTGATTTCGGCAAAAAGTGGATGTTTGCCATAGCAATGACTTTAAAGAAAGGCTTGCACCTAAATATTATTCACAATCTAAACAGGCCATTTAATGAAATGATACTTGGACTAGAAAGCTGGATTCCAATTTATATGACAGGACAGGTTTCTCCTTTTTATTTAAAGAATGTAGATACTTCTGTTTACTGCCATTTAAACTATGTTTCAGGTGCTGTTGCACTTAACGGAGAATGTATAAATGGATACCATAAAAATGGTAAATACTCATTAACAAGCTCAAAACCTGAACTAGAGTATTACAAACAAAAAGCTCAGAACATGCTTAGTAAAGCAAGGCCTCTTATGGAGATTTACAGATATGAAAACAAAAATGCTTTCAATACATTTATTAGCTCTGCTAACCAAAAAAGTTGTAATTACAGAAGAGTTTTATCATCACTTCCATTTCACACACTTTCTGAAAATTTGTTTTTAAAAATATTAGAGCATAACAAAATTTCAGATGAAAATACACAAGAGTTATTAGAATCTTTAAAAGAGCAAAAGAAAATATTTAGTAAAACTTTGAAAGAAAATATAGTTCAAGATGAAATTTATGTAATGACACAGTCTGACTTTGAAGAGCACCCTCTTTCAGTTTCTCTTTCATCTAACTTTTTTGAACATAAGGTTTGCTATAACTATGAAGAGTATTTAGAGCACCTTGCAGAAACCAAGAAATTTGAAAAGACTCATCAAAACTACAAAATCAACTTTAAAACAAATAATACCTTTAGAAATATTCAAATTACAATATGCGAGAAAAATTGGGTAATGATTTCCAAAGAGAATAGCCCTTCTATTCACTTTGTAATTCATCATCCTAAATTAAGAGAAGCAATTGAAAGCTTTATACCTCCTGTTGTAGAATAACTATAGTTCCCCATTTAATGGGGATTTTTAATTTTCATAATGCCCTTTGCAAGATATTATTATCAAATTTTTATCTTCATCTAAATTATATATCAGTCTATGTTCCTGTGTTATCCTTCTACTCCAAGCTTTTCTATGTTTCAAAGGTTCCGGTTTTCCTATTCCGTTAGCTATCCCATTTCTATGTATGTCTTTTATAATATCATTAATCTTTTTTATCATCGATTTATCATACATTTGCCAGTCAGTGTACTCTTCCCATGCTTTTTCTGAAAAAATATTATTCACTTTCCATCGCCTCTAATTCTTCTATTGTTTTTGTTACAACTTTGCCTTTTTCTATTTGTTCAATAGATTTGTCTATTTTGCTTAAATATTGTGTATTTCTTAGTGCTTTCATCAACTCATTATATTGCTCTAAGCTCATTAACACAACATTTTTTTCATCTTTCCTTGTAACTATTACTGTTTCATTATTATCTGTTGCTTTATCACAGTAATCTTTTAAATTGCTTCTAATTGTTGAATAATTAACAGCTAGCATAAAAATCACCTCTTTTTTGTACCGTTTCTTGTACTTAATATTGTACCATATTATTATATGCAAGTCAAGATGATTTTATTCTTCTTTATTTTCTTTTTCCTCACATTCCTGCTCTTTTTCTTCTAATACTTCTTTAAATCCTGTTAGTGCCTCAAATGCCATGAATTGTTTGGCTCTATCTTGTTTACTAGTATCCATTGTGACCTCCTATTAGTTTATTTCTAATTTGAGTTGTTGCATTTTCTTCTAAGTTCATTCCTTTTAGAATTATATTTTTGCCCATTTTGGCTTTTAGCTCTATTATTGTTTTTTCAAGCCTCTTTTGTTTATCTTGATTTTCTAAGCTTTCGAATAAATTTATTTGCTGGTTATCATCTTCCTGTAAATTATCAAAACTTATTCCGTACTTTTCTTATTGGTGTATCTTTATCTGTTGTTTGGTCAAATAGTTTCATAAATTCAAAAACTAGGTTTGTATATAAATTGCTAGGGTTTGCTAGTTTTCTACTTCCTCCAGTTGACTTTATGGCATCTTTTGAATAGCCAATATATAATCTAACCACTCCTGCTTTTTTATTATTTTCTATTAGTTTTTGAGATAATAATTCTACCATTTCTTTAACTATTAGCCTTGCATTTTCATAGTTATAATCTTTAAATAAAATTTGACTATTGCTATATGATGTTGTTTTTGGTTTATACTCTTTAACATCCGCAATTGTACATGTTTCTAAGCCTTTAGAATGGTCTATCAAAAAACGCGCATTTATTCCAAATTCCTTATACAACCTTTTTTCATCACATCTTGCAACTTCATTCATTGTGAAAATTCCCATTTTCTTAAGTCTTTCCGCAGTTCCTTTGCCAACTCCCCAAAAATCAGTTAATGGTTTATGGTTTCCTAGTGTTTTTATATATTTTTCCTCATTAAGCCATGCAATATTTGTAGGACTATGTTTTGATAAAATATCTAATGCAACTTTTGCCAAATACATATTGTTCCCAATTCCACAAGTTGCAGTAATTTTATATGTATCCAAGATATCTTTCATCATAACCTTTGCAAGTTCCATTGCGTTCATTTTATAGAGTTTTAAGTAATGAGTTACATCTATAAAACATTCATCTATTGAATATGGGTAAATATCATCTTTTGAAATGTATTTTAAATATATCCCATAAATATTTGCTGAATATTCCATATACTTGCTCATTCTAGGAACTGCCATAATATACTTCACATTCTTCGGAATTTCATATACTCTACACCTATTCCTAATCCCCAATTTCTTCATTGCAGGAGTAATCGCCAAACACACGCTACCATTTCCCCTGTTTGGGTCTGCTACTACCAGGTTCGTAGTAAATGGATCTAAGCCTCTTTCAGCACATTCTACAGAAGCAAAGAATGTTTTTAAATCAATTACCAAATATATATTACTCAATTTTAATGCACCTTCTTTTTTTGTATAGAAGAATTATAACATTTAATTTTATATTTGTAAACACTTGTTTGCGTTTTTTCTGTAAAATAATAAAAAACAAGAACCAGTTTTCGCTCTGATTCTTGTTACATCAATAATTATTTTTTGTTACAACTACTGCAATATGGGCAACTTGAACATTCTGAATTTTTATGTTTTATCTTTGAAATTAATATGCTTAATATTATTATAGCTATTACTGTAATTACCAAAATATTGGCTAAATTTAGTTTTCCTGCTTCTATTCTACTTCCAATTTGATATACAATTGTTGCTAATATCCAAGCTAATACTGTTTGGAAAGCTACTGCTTTTAGCATTTTTTTACTTCCACCTAATTCTCTCTTCATTGCTCCTATTGCTCCAAAACATGGTGCACTAAATAGGTTAAATACCATAAACGCATATGCAGATGCTGCTGTGAAAAAGCTAAATACTCCTGTTTTTGCAAATATTTCTGAACCTTCTTCAACATCATCTGCTAGTCCATTTATTACTGCCATTGAAGAAACAACCTGTTCTTTTGCAACTAACCCTTGTATTGCAGATACTGTTGCTCCCCAACTTCTTGTACCTAGCATTGGTTCAAATATCCATGAGATTTTTTCTCCTATTGTAGCTAACATACTATCTTGTATTTCTACTCCATATTCCATTTTAAATGAGAATGATAGTAAAAACCATATAACAATTGAGCATAGCAAAATAATTGTTCCTGCTCTTTTTATGAAAGCTATAACCTTATCAAAAACATCTTTTGCCACATATTTTATGCTTGGCATTTTATATTCTGGAAGTTCAGATATGTAAGTACTTTCAGTATGTTTAAATACAAATTTCTTCATTATAATAGCACTTATTATAATTACAGCTATTGCAAAGAAATATAGCGATGCTGATGCTATTCCTGAGCTTTCTGGGAAGAAATATCCTGCAAACAATGCTATTATTGGTAATTTTGCACTACATGGAATAAATGGTGTTAATATTGTTGTCATTTTTCTTTCATCTTCATTTTCTATTATTCTTGAACTCATTATTCCTGGTACACTACATCCTGAACCTACTATGAATGGAATTAAGCTCTTTCCACTTAAGCCTAATTTTCTGAATATTTTGTCTAAAAATAGAGATATCCTAGACATATACCCTGTTGTTTCTAATATTGATATACAAAGGAATAAGATTATTAATTGTGGTACAAAGCCAAGTACTGCTCCTACTCCTGCAAAAATTCCATCAACAACTAGGCTGACTACCCATTCTGATGTTCCTGCATTTTCTAGCCATGAACCAACCGTTTCGCCAAGTGCTCCTATTGTATCTCCTACCCAATCTACTGTAAAACTTCCTACAACACCTACTGATAAATAATAAACTAAAAACATAATAACTACAAATATTGGAAATGCTAACCATTTGTTTAAAAATATCTTGTCTAATTTATCTGATATTGTTACTATTTTCTTACTTTTTACTACACTTGTTTTCTTTACATTCTCAATGTATGTGTATCTCTCAGTTGCTATTGTTTCTTCTAAATCTGTTTCATACTGACTTGAGGCTGTTTTTATAATATTTGCAATTTCTGGTGTTTTAAATTTTTCGAAGTCTTTATCTTCTTCTAATAGCTTTACTGCAACAAATCTTTTATGTGTAGCATTTTCTAGGTGTGTGCTAATATTTTCTATGCTGTGTTCAATATTTGCATCATATATCTTTTTCTTTTGAATTGAAAAGTTTTCATCTATTGCATTTATTAATTCTTGAATACCTGTTTCTTTTAGTGCTGATATTTGAACTACTTTTGTTCCAAGTTCTTTACTTAATTTATCAACATCTATTTTTAATCCTCTTTTATTTAAAATATCTGCCATATTTAATGCAACTATTACTTTGCAATCAAGTTCAAGTAACTGTGTTGTTAAGTATAAACTTCTTTCTAATGCGGTACTATCAACTATGTTTATTATAACATCTGGATTTTCATTAAATACAAAATTGCGTGAAACTGTTTCTTCTGTTGTGTATGGACTTAATGAATAAATTCCTGGTAAATCAGTAATTTCATGTTTTGTTCCCTTTATTCTACCAGTCTTTTTTTCAATAGTAACACCTGGCCAGTTTCCTATCTTAGCATTCATACCTGTTAAATAATTAAACAGTGTGGTTTTTCCACTATTTTGATTTCCAACTAATCCTATTTTCATTAATCAATCACCTCCGCTTCAATTTGGCTCAAATCTGCCTTTCTTAAGCACAATTCATAATCTCTTAATTCAATATCAATAGGGTCCCCCATAGGTGCTATTTTCTTTACTTGAACAACAACACCTCTAGTAATCCCCATATCCAACAAATGCCTTCTTATCTCCTTGTTTTGTACATTTAAAGCTACAACTCTTGCCGATTCCCCAACTTTCAAGTTGGCTAAATTACATAATTTCCCCATATTTTCCTCCTTATGTGAATATATTTTCATATTTCGGGTTGATTATATATAATATGTAGAAAAATGTCAATAGGAATGTGAAAAAATTTTCACATTCCTATTGTTTTTTTGATTTTATTCTTTTTCTTTTCCTACATTCAATGTTTGTTTTTGACCAATTTGGTTATTACATTTTTTGCTAGACTCTTTGAAACTTAAATACCAGCTCATTCCGTTTCTATTTTCTTGAATTTCTTTTTGCCTTTCTTGCAAACCTTGGAATGTTTTGGGAGATGGTTTTATTATTGGCTGTCCTGGTACCCAGTTTGCTGGGGTTGAAGCATTGTTGCAGTCTGCTATTTGAAGGGCTTCTACCACTCTTATTATTTCTGGTATCCATCTGCCTACATTTAGTGGATATATAAATATTGTTCTTACAATTCCTTTGTCATCAATTATAAATACATTTCTTACTGTTTCTGTTGTACTTATGTCATTTGATATCATTCCATATTTTCGTGCTATTTCTCCGCTTCTGTCTGCAATTACAGGAAATGGAACTTCAACACCTGTTCTTAGCATAATGTCGTTTAGCCAGGCCAGGTGTGATGGGTTGCTGTCTATACTTAGGCCGATTAGTTGGGTATTCAAATTTTGGAAGTATGTATTTGCTTTTGAAAAGGCTATAAATTCTGTTGTGCAGACGGGGGTAAAGTACGCATCTTGGTGTGTGATTTTTATTATTATTTTTCTAACATTTTAACGGTATCTCTTGTTAATATTTGCATTTGTGAAATTGCTATTTCATTTAATTTAATAAGTCTATCTTTTTGACTCATACCTTCATTTATATAAATAGAATTTACATTTTCTAAATTAGATAAACAAACTAATTCATTGACATTTGCATAATCTCTAATATTTCCTTCTTTATCTGGATTATTATCTCTCCATTGTTTTGCTGTCATTCCAAATAATGCCATATTTAAAACATCTGCCTCATTGGCATATACAATATTTATCTGTTTGCTATTTAATTTCTCTGGTATAAGATTTTTCTTTATTGCATCTGTATGTATTCTATAATTAATTTTAGCCAAATTCCTTTTTATATCCCAGCCAAGTTGCTTTTGCTCTTCGCTTTTCAGTCTATCAAATTCTTTTATTAAATATAATTTAAATTCAGGAGATAGCCAACTTGCAAATTCAAATGCAATATCTCTATGTGCATAAGTTCCACCATAACGACCTTTTTTAGTTATAATTCCAATTGCATTTGTTTTTTCCATCCATTGTGTTGGAGTTAAATAAAAACTATTTAATCCAGCTTTACTTCTAAATACATCGAATTCGATGTGATTAAAATTTGGATTATTAATTTTCTCCCAAAGTCCAAGAAATTCTATTGTCATTCTATTACGCATCCAATTTTGAATAATAATTTCTATTCTTCCATCTTTCTGCTTCGCCATATCAGTTAAACAAATATAGTCTTGATCGTCAACAACTTGATATCCAATTTCAATATTTTGTACATTTATTTTTGACATAAAACCACTCCTTTAAATTTTATATTTAATTCAAAAATAATTATAGCAAACCTTTGTTCTGTATGCAATATATTTAATGAATTATTTTAACAATTTTTCAATGTCTGCTTTTAGACTAAATCTAATGGTTTTATCTCTATGTATGTATATTTTATCAATTATCATTTGTAATATAATTCTGTTTGGCTTACTTGCGTTTATAATCTCATCAAAATACTCCACTGAAGTTTTTAATTTTGTTAATTTTTCTTCTAAATTTTTCTTTTCATCATTTTGAATTGCTTCTTGCAAGTAGGTAATACTCTGCATTTTTTCTTTTTCTAATTCTTTATATGTATTTTCTATAATTTCTCTTTGCATTGAATTATTACAAGATGCCATTTCTTTTATTTTTTGATTAATTAACATTTTATATTCTTCATTTAGAATATTCAATTTGTTTTGTAGTTTGAATTTATCATTATTGGTTTTATCCTGTTTTTGTTCTAGTTTTATAGCTTTTATTTCTTTTAAATATTTTTGTTTAGTAAACTTTAAAAATTCCTTTAAATGAATTAATATGTCTTTTTCTTTAATCTCGTGGCAATTACAAGCTTTTGTGCTATATTGTCTGTATCTTGAACAATCATAACCTTTCTCACGCACTTTTCTTTTTATTATCACACCAGACATTCCTGAGCCACATTCATTACATACACACATTCCTGAAAAAATATAGTTATGCTTTGTTTTTGCACCTGATGTATTTTGCTTGTATTTTTTATTTCTTAATTCTTGTGCTAGTTTAAACATTTCTTTAGAAATAATAGCCTCATGATGATTTTCAAATATAAAATGTTCTTCTTTAGGTAGCTTTACAATTTTTCCTCTAATATTTATACTTCGCTTTTTATGAGTTATTAAAGTCCCAGTATAAATTTCATTTTTTAAAATATTACTAACCATATCTTTTGTCCAAGCCTCTTGAACTTTGTGTTTATATATTCTTCCTCGTTCTAAATGTTTCATTCTGTAATATTCTGAAGGTGTAGGGAAGTTATATTTTGTATTTAATATTTCACTAATTTTTTGAAAACCATATCCATCTTCTAAATATAGCTTGAATATTAATTCAATAACAGGTCTTATCTCATCTACTACATAAAGCATAGGTATATCATCTTTAAAAACTTTTTCATACCCATAATAATTTCCCATAATTAATCTTCCTGACTTTTGTTTAGAATACATATGATCTCTTGTTTTTTTAGAACACTCTTTAACATATCTTTCATTAAACCAAGTTGTTATACCTATAATGTCATCTCTGTCATTTAGGACATCATAAGTTCCACCCATTTCAGATACTGCTATTAAGTTCTTTTGCATATTTTTAAATTCATCTATTAAAACTAAAACTCGTCCATTATGTCTTCCGATTCTTGATAAATCTTTTACAATAACTACATCAATTTCTCCTCCTTGTACTTTTTCCATCATTTTTGAAAATGCAGGTCTAGTAAAGGTATATCCCGATACATTGTCATCTATGTAGAAGTCGTCATCTGTGAGATTCCAATTACGAGATTTTGCATAGTCCTTAATAATTCTTTTTTGTTCTTCAATGCTTATAAAATTCTCTTTATCTTCATCTCTAGACAATCTACAATATCCAGCAATTTTTGGTTTGTTTTTATTCATATTAAAACCTTAATCCCTTTCTAGCCTGATATTGCTTGATGTAGTGATGTTAACATACATTCTTATTTATTTCCACTTGTTTCGTAATTATTTTTTCAAGAATCTCGGGATAATTCTCTTTTCCAGTTACGAAAATAGCCACGCTATATTTTTCTTGTTTATACTTTTGGGCTAAATCTTTTGTTTCTTTTTTCTGAAGTTCATCTTCTGTCAAATAAATTTGAACATACTTCGTGCCTTGTATTTCTGTATTTGTAATTTGCATTACTTTTTAACTCCTTCATAACACTTCTAATAAATGTTATGCTAAAAAGAGAATTGTTATCTCTTTTTATTTTAAATTACAATATAGAAATAGAGTAAAACCTTTTCATATTTATCAAATTTTATCACCTCACATTTCTACATATATGAAGCCAAAAATTTTATCAAATGTTGCATTTTTTTTAAAATTTTTCCGTTTTTTTCAAACTTTTTTAAAGTTTGCAGGAACAGGGAGTCACCCCGAACTCCCATTTACACCTAAAAGCGTGGCTTTTAGCAGGATACTCAAAAAATATAGAGGCGACTTTTGGTCGCCTCATAAATTTATAAAACTATTATATAAATTGTAATTTGTTATTCTTTTACAAATTTATCAATTACAAAATAAACAACAATCATAATTAAAGATATTGCTAATCCTATATAAAATTCAGGAAAAGCAAAATTAATGCTATTTTGTATGCTCATTTCTCCTGTAATAGTTAGTATATGCCAAGTTAAGAATTGATAAATTTCAGAAATAACAATACCTACTACACCTAAAATACTTAATATCTTATTTACTTTAACATTTTTAAAAGATACCCATACACCTATTATAAATAACAACACAGATACAAGTCCTATTGGATTAAATAAATTACCTAAACCTGATATTTCTTGAACGCCTCTAGCTCCTCCATATTGATTTAATAACATTGGCAATAAACTTAAAACAAATGCAATAGATAATATGATTTTCTTTTTCACAAAACACATCTCCTTTACAACTTACTATAATCTGTTATGTGATTATACAATAAAGGACATATATTTTCAACCTGTCCTAATTATTGTAATTTAATAACAACTACTCTGTTACTATATCTATAATAAATTTAAGCCATTTTTTATTTTCTTTTGTTTTTATATTCATTAAGTATTCCTGTATATTTATCTCCTGTTATTCTAAAATAAATTTCAAATAATATTGTACTTACTATAAAACAAATCAAAAATATACCTATAAATATCCCCCATGCTCCAATACTTTCTATTGGAAACCATTCAAATTTTACTGCAAATGCTGTTATTACAACTAAAAACGGGAACATAAATACTACTAATCTTTTTGTATATGCTAATTTCTTTATACAAATATCACTAAAAGCTATCATTTGTAAAATAGCTGCTACAATACATATAATCAATAGTTGTATTAGCCTACTTGTTGACATTGATTCCACTCCTACAATTAAACTTATTACCATAAATACAACCATACTCATTGAAAAGGAATATGCTGTATATTTTGGTATTTGACTTATTATTTCTATTACCTTTTTCATACCTAATTACCTCCAATTTCTAGTTTTCTTTTTAATACTGGTACATATTGTCTTGAAATATATATTTTTTCATTGTTCTCCATTGTTGCTAATATTTTGCCTCCAAAATCTGGTCTTATTGATTTAATTTTGTTTAAATTAACTATACTTGATTTAGATATTCTGATATAGTCTGTATTTTCATATTTTTCTTCTATTTCATATAATTTTAGTGTTATTTCATATACTCCATCTGCTGTATAGCAAAAAGTCTTTCTATCTACTGTTTCAAAATACAAAATACTTTCTTGTTCAATACAATATGTTTCTCCTTTTGAAATTCCAATGATTTTTCTATCATTATTTTCAAAATTGTTTATTAGAGAGATTATCTTTAATATTTGACTGTCTGCTTTACTGCACTCTATTGTAATTTTTGTTTCTTTTATATCTGGTTTTTCAACCATATTAATAATCACTTTTTACCATCTCCTTTTTGTAGCTACTAAATTTATTATAATAAGATTTAAAAAAAGATACAATATTTGCATACATAACATGCTAAATATTGTACCTAAGTTGCTTTTTATGCTCACACAAATTTGTAATTTCTGTTTCTAATTTGTAATTTCTTTTTTTATATATTCAATATTAAATTTATCTAAATCACTTATTTTAATATTTCCATCTGCAAGTGATGATTTTAAACCCTCTTGGTATTCATTAGGTGCATATATTACTTTTATATACTGACTTTTCTCACAAGGTAAATAATAAATATATTCATCATCTCTATAAATTTCTTCTTCAATGTTGTTACAGTCAAATTCTTTACTGTTGTCTATAATTGCAAATTCTTCTTTAAGACTATACTTTGTATTGTTATAAACTGTCATATTAAAGATTTTTATTACTATTCCTTCTTTATATCCTAACTCATACTTATTACTTTCATTTCCAACTGCATAAATACTATGAACATTGGCTATTGAATAAGTTAAAGACTTCCATTCTACTGTACCACCATCTCTTAATTTAAAAGGTATTGGAACTAATAAAATCATTAAAACTATAATTACTACTACTATTATTACTTTCTTTTTCATAAAACACCTCTCATTTCATAAACTCAATCCAAGCGATAATTTACTAATTATTGTTTGCATTATATCACAAAGGACAGATAATTTTCAACTAATCATCTGCCCTATTTATGGTAATTTATCTGTGCCACTCCATTATTTTAGATTTTTTATTTTTTTAATTATTTAACTTCATTTTTCCATAATCCATGTTTATTACAATATGCATAAATTGTACTATTTTTTATGTATGGAAATTCTACAATAGTGTCTTCATTTGGAACTAAGAATTTTTTACCAACTCTTTTATCATCAACAAATGCAATCCATTCAATATAGTGTTCTTCTTCCATAACATGATTTACTTTAACTTCAATCATATCTCCTTTTATTTCATATTGTGGTACATGCTTTTCAAATGATGCATCAACACTATTTGATTTAATTATTTTCATTTCTTCTCCACAACATTGAATACCACAATTATCACATGTACAATCTTGAATTACTTCAACCAAAGCACCACATTTTAGACATTTCTTTATTACTAATTCTTTCATTATTAAATACCTCCATTTAAATTTTTAAATTTTAACTATATTTCTTCCCATTCTTTTTGCTTAAAACCAATAAGAATATTATTACTACATATTAGGATAGGTCTTTTTACGAGCATACCATCACTTGATAATATTTTTAATTTTTCATCATATGACATTTCTTTTAATTTATTTTTCAATCCCAATTCTCTATATTTAAGACCACTTGTATTAAAAAATTTATTAATATCCTTTTTTGATTTTTTTATTATTTTGTCTAATTCTTCAGTATTTAGTTTTTCTAAAACTATATTTCTTGATTCAAATTTAAAATCTTTACTTTCTAGAAACTTTCTTGCCTTTTGGCATGTAGAACATTTTGGATATTCTATAAATAACATTTCAACACCTCATTCAATTTCATTGTTTTTCAATATCACCTGTCCAATCAATAATTCCACCAAATTCTATTAAATTAGTATATCCTAATTCGCTTAATTTTTTAGTGGCTTGTTTGCTTCTATTTCCACTTCTGCAATATATTAACAATAATTGGTTTTTATCTGATAATTTTTCATAAACATTTTTATCAATTGCTTCATTAGGAATACATATCGCATTTGGAATATCTCCTTCATTATATTCTTCAATTGTCCTTACATCTAAAATTATATAATTTATTTCTTTATCCATAATTTTTTGTATTTCATTCATTGAAACATATTTTATAGTTGCTTTGTTCCCATTGTCATCTTTATCATAGAACATAATTACACCACCAACTATTAATATCAGTATCGTTATTCCTACATAAATTTTTTTCATAATTTCATTCCTTTCTATTACTATTTTTGTTCTAAAACTAATGCATTCATCGGGCAAAAATTTGAGCATTTGCCACATCTTATGCACTTATCATAATCTATTTTAGGTGCTTCAAAATCTTTTTGACTTAATGCTCCAACTGGACAAACATTTACTGCTGGACATTTATGATTTTGAGGGCAATTTTCTACTTTTATTTTTAACTTTTTTTCCATTATATTTTCTCCTGTTATTTAAAGTTATTTATAATCTCTTCTAATTCAGATTTTGAAACAAATCCAATTGAAGAATTTACCAAACTACCATTTTTAAAAAACAATAATGTAGGAATATTGGTTATATTATACTTTACAGCTAATTCTTGATTATTATCTACATTTACTTTACATACTTTTATTTTATCCTTATACTTTTCAGATATTTCTTTTATTACTGGTGCTAACATTTTACATGGACCACACCAATCTGCATAAAAATCAATTAATACTATTTTATCAGTATTGTTAATCTCATCCTTAAAATTATTTAAATTTAAAACATTTTCATTCATTTTTAATTCCTCCTAATCAATAGATTTATAGTAAAGCATACAATGACAATATCCTTCAAAGTTAGGATCTTTTATTTGTTCTTTAAACTCTTTACACATACATTTAGTATCTTCTGTTTTTTCAATTCTACATGGACAATATCCACCTGTTCTTTTTAACCCTTCTCTTATAGTATTAACTATTTCTTGATTGTCATTAAGTTTTATCGTCATAATTAGCCCCCTTAAATATTAACTAAATGTATTCTAGCATATTTATTTTTTACTTTCTGTAACTTAATCACATTAATTAAATATTTTTTAATTTTTCTATATCTTTAATAAAAATGTTCTTTCTTTTCATTTCAATTATTTCATCATTTTCAAATTGTTTTAGCATTCTAGCAACAACTTCTCTTGCAGATCCTATATCTTTAGATATTTCTTCTTGTGTCATTTTTATATTATTACTATTAGTTTCAATTGACTTATTAACCAAAAATTGTGCTAATCTTTTATCAAATTTATTAAATAAAATTTGTTGCATCACCCACATAACTGTTGAGAATCTTTTAGTTAAAAGTTCGTACATGAAGCATTTAATATAAATATTTTTATTACATAAATTATCAAATAGATTAGAATTTATTATACATAAACTACATTTCTTTTCTGCTATCATATATGTGCTAAATGTTATTTCTTTTATTTTGCATGAATTTGATAACATACAACAATCATCTCTTTTTAATCTAAAAAGTGTAATTTCTCTACCTTCTTCGGACATAATATATGTTCTTATTTCACCACTAATAAGCATTATTAGTCCTAAGCAATCATTTTCTCCTCTTTGTATTAAATCACCTTTTTTGAATTCTTTGATTAACATACATTCTTTAATTTTTTCTTTTTCTTCTTGATTTAAATTAGAGAAAAATGGTATATTATGAATTATTTTTTCTTTATCATATCTTTTGGTATTTATACTCACTATAAACCCACCTCATATTTATTACTTATTTCCTTTGCATCCACCTTTATCTTTTGAACAATCATGACTATCGCAATCATGTTCATGTGAGTGATTTTGATGCACACATTTTTTATTTAAATCATATTCTAATTTATTATTGATATAATCCTTTATAGCTTCATCTGCATTTCCTTCAACTCCAGGATAAACCTTAATATTATTTTCTTCCAAAATATTTTTTGCACCACTTCCAAGTCCACCGCAAATTAAAACTTCTACTTCATTTGTTATCAAAAATTCTCCTAATATACCATGTCCACTACCATTTGTATCAATAATTTCTTCAGCCTTTATTTCATCGTTCTCTATTTCATAAATTTTAAATTGTTTTGTATGTCCAAAATGTTGAAAAATCTCTCCATTATCATATGTTACTGCTATTTTCATAAATATTACCTCCATAAATTACTATTTTTCTAATTCATATAATACCACAAACTCATTTATCCTGTCAAAATTATTCATTGGATAATTTTGACAGGAAGAGGGAGACGTCCCGAATCCCAATAAGAGCCTAAAAGCGTGGTTTTTAGTGGGATACTCGAAAAATATAGAGGCGACATTTTGACGCCTCTATAAAATTATAGAACTATTATTGAAAAAATCATTTCTATTTTTCTTTTTAGCATTAATAATATTGCTACTAAATATTTTGTTTTATTTTCCATAAAACCATTCTCTTTTCATTTGCTTGTTTTATTTTTAATTTTATCAATTAAATTTTTTATGTTAGTTCTAAATAGGATTATTCCTATAATTATAAGTACTATAATTATGAATATCATTCCACCAGCCATGT
>ERZ824488.484-NODE-484-length-52007-cov-4.006602_pt1 | contig 52007 bp, 50 predicted proteins | sample MGYA00519936_ERZ824488 | MGnify/ENA primary metagenome ERZ824488 (study PRJEB31778, sample SAMEA3449153) | human gut metagenome | biome: human gut; feature: human-associated habitat; material: faeces | place: United Kingdom | collected 2010/2012 ... | reverse complement strand
CATGATATGATATAAGTGGCAATACGGCCCTTTTTACTCATTTTTAACCCCTTTCAGCGGCACATACGCCGCGCCAGTGTCGGCAGCGTAATGCCTTCCTTTTGAATGTTGTACAGCTTTGCGACCGTTCGCCGGTCACGTCCTGTGTACCTCGCGACCTCGCTTGCCGTTACCAGCCTTTTGTCTCCGAAAAAGCCGAGCAGCGCTTCAAGGTTATCCCTGTACTCTTTCAGCTCTCTTGGCATGCTTCTCTTCCTCCAGCTTGCGATTGAGCACCGCATAAAACGCCGCGTTGAGTCTTGTCTCTGCGTTCTTGGGAGCTTTCTCGCCGTTGAGTATCATGCTTATGTAGCTTTTGCCGACTCCCAGCTCTCGCGCAAGGTCAACGTTCTTTATCTCGGCGTTGTGCATTCTTCCGACCAGATCGCCGGTCCACTTTTCGCGCATACTGTTTTCTCCTTTCACAGTTGTTGATTTTGTTCACATCTTCGTTTAAAATAAGAGCGCCGCGGTATATCTTGCTTGCAGGCCGAAAGGGGGTGTTTTCATGGAAAGTCTTTTCGGCTCCTTCATGAAACCCTCAACGACTAATAAACTTTATGTTGTCCGTGTGCCCGTGTCCTGCGGCGCTCTTGTTTCAAACGAAGATGCGAGGTGTTTTCGTATTTCTACGAAAACTTTTTACAAAACAGTTGCAAAAGTTCACAAACTGTGTTATTATCAATATGCTACTATTAGAACAAACATCGGAGCAGCCAAAATCTCTTGATTTTCTTGACTGCTTGCGTTAGCTTTGTGTACTTTCGCGACCACATTTATGATTATAGCGTTTACTTTCTTGAAAGTCAATAATTTTGGTTAACTTTCTTGACTTTGGGCGTTTTGCACAGAAACGGCGGTGTACTTTTGTGTTTTATGACAACTTTCTTGAATTATGTAATTCCGTAGGTGAAAAACCGTCGGCAGTTGCGCTCAAACTTGGCATATCTAAAGCTACCGTGAGCAACTGGAAACGCCGGAAAAATGGCGCAACCGACGCAACCGCACTCAAAATCGCCAATTACTTTGGCATAACGGTCGATGAGCTGAAAACGGGCATAAAAAAAGAGCCCTCCATCCCGACGGATGAAGAGCTCGGTAAAAACGATGCTATGTGGTCAGCTTATGACGGTGTGCTTGACAGCACAAACGGACTGTCATTGCATGACACTGATATTATTTTAAAAATGCTTAAAGACGGTGGGCAGGGCATGACCTATAATGAGCTGCTTGCTTTTGCCTCTGCGCTTAGCAAACTTCCTCCTGAGCGTCGCCAGCACCTTCTTCACTCCGCTGATATGCTTCGGCAAGACAAGTCAGAGCCCTGATCAGGCTGCCGGTGCCGTGCTCCGCAAGATCCATGAGCTTTTCCTTTTCCCACTCGCTGAACATGGGGAAATTATGATCCAGCTCATAGCGGTACATTGCCAATTCGTCAGCGCTCAGCATCTTTGCACCTCTTTTCCGCAGCTTCACAGCCCTCCAAAAAGCCTTTACAATATATTAATTGCTTTTCGCCCATTACACATATGTAGGCCGTCAGTTTGGTTTCAATTGCCCTGCGTTCCGGGTCTCCGGCTAAATCCTTGAACCGGGTTTTAACATGCTCAAGAAAGCCTGCTTGTTTTTTTGTCGCATCCGCAGTGAGACGGTTGAAAGCTTCTTTTTCCTCTGCAAATGCCGGAAAATATCCGAGCATCTCGCACAGCGCCTTCATTTGATTGTCAGTCAGCATTTTTATTCCTCTCTCTCATGTATTTGTTTAAGGAGTTAATTTTATGAAAAAACGGCTTATTTGTTTGTTGCTTGCGTTGTGTATGGTATTCACGCTCTGCGCTTGTGCCAAGGACAGCGCCGAAACTGTGCCCGGCGACAATAGAACTGTGTATGTCAGCCAAAGTGGCGGCAAAATCCACCGCTATAACGATTGCAGCGGTATGAAATACTACGATGTCATGACTTATAGTGAAGCTATAGACAAAGGCTTTACCGTTTGCGAAAAGTGCTTTGGCTGATTTACTTTGTGCAAACTGTGCAGTTTCCATCTCCAATTTCAGACAAACTGCCAAAAATGTAAATATTTATACCTTTTTTGGCGTAATAGTGCTATTATATGTATAGATACTTAATGTGTTTTCATTTGTGTGTCTGTATAAGATATTATTTTACTTTTATTTATCTTAATTAGATAATAATGCATTTGCATATAAAATGCAAGACTTTTTACGGAGAAATGCGCATGGATAAAAAAACGGGTATTGTGATAGCAATTATCTTGCTCTGTTTATTATTGCCGGGTTCCTGTAATAACAATAGCGAAAAAGAGCTTCCAGTCGAATCTTATTATGGGCACGATATGACATATGAGAAAGCATACTCGTTAGGGTACTATGTTGGTTATTTAGCCTATGAGCATGACGAGCCATACAATAGTGATTACGAAAAATATCCCTTTGGTTGGAGTTTGGAAGACTATGACGGTGTTGGAATACAATCATTTTTGGACGGAATGAACAATGGATACAAAACCGGGTTTAAAGCAGGTTTCAATAAAGGATGGGAGCATTGCGCTACCGGCAAGCCATACCTCGATAACATGGGGGAAAGCTATCCTTGATTTTTCATGACCCCGGCAGTCTGTGACCGTCGTCAAACAGCCTCAGAAGCTCCAGTATGCGCTCGTCGCTTGCCTCGGTTATTATTATAATGGTTTTGTTTCTCGCAAGCCACTTAGCCCTTAGGGGTTCGGGCGTAGTTTTTTTCGTGTTGTTTCTCATTGCTGCACCTCTTTAATTTAATCCGTCCTGCCGCTGCGCCAACAGGGCAGGACATTTTTTCACACAGCGTTTGTAAAATGTTGCTTGCTGTACTTATAGCGTAGCACCTGTCTTGATAAATGTCCATGCAGAAATAACCGAAACCTTAAAGAAATAACCGAAATCGATTTCGGGAAATACACGAATTTTTCGTGTTTTCGCCGAATTCATCGTGTAATTCAATAATTTCTCGTGTATTTCAAGAAATTTTAATAGGGGAGATGCTTAATGTGTCAAAAATGGAGGACATGCAATCTTACTTTGACGAGTACCCTGAGGCACTGCGAAAAGCGAGAGCTTCAAGCAGTCTTACGCTGGCAGAGCTGGCAAGGATAAGCGGCGTTCCTTATAACAGCATTTGCTCCGTCAACTCCGGCACTACCAAGCAACCGCTGCTTTATTACTCTGCGGCAACCTGTAAAGCCCTCGGCTTATCCTTGGACGAGCTGTTCGGTATAACAAACGCAGAGGGCAGCGTTACCCAGCTAAAGCGAATAAACGCATTGGAAGTGAAAGCGGCGTACTTGGAAAAGGACGTTGAGCACCACAAGCGCATGAACGCCGTTTACAGGCCGCTGATATTTGGCCTGATCGGCGTTTGCGCTCTGCTGCTGTGTGCAACGATAGGTTATATCTTTTTAGACATTCGCATGACGCGAGTCGGTTTGTTTCAGTCTGCCGGAATGTCTGCGCTTGCCGTTCTGCTGGCTGTTGTGGTTATCGCGGCAATAGCGCTAATGGCGTACGCAGCTAAGATGATTATAAAAAACGCAAAAAGGAAGTAGCCGCTATGTATCAAAGGAAATCTGACGGTTTATGGGCTGAGGCAGTCACGCTTAAAAACGGAAATAAAAAAGTGCTTTACGGCAAGACGAAAAACGAACTGCTAAAAAAGCTCGTTGCCTTTACCGGCAATGTCGAAAACGGCGTTACGATTGCCGAAGCACTTGAGGTATGGCAAGAGTTTAAGGCCAGCAGTGTTTCCTATAAAACGCTTGAGGGATATGCCGCTCCGGTAAAGCGCATAAACTGCTACCTTGGAGATTGCTATATAAAAGATATAACTCCTGCGCAGATACAGGCGATGGTCAGAGACATAGCCGCGAAAGGTTATAAACGGTCAACCGTGCAGCGTCCACTTGACATTCTGCGCATGATGTTTGATTATTTCATCACTCTGCCCGGCGCTCAGGTAAGCACTAACCCATGTGCTGCTGTGCGTTTGCCGTCCGGTTTAAAGCAGGGGCGGCGCGACCTGATAAGCCGCGAAGATGCCCAGCGCATCAGAGAAAGCCTCTATAAAGACTTCGGGCTGTTCGCGTACTTTCTTATGTATTCGGGTTTGCGCAAAGGTGAAGCTCTTGCATTGCGTTGGGAGGACATTCACGACGGATTTATTCACGTTTCAAAATCTCTGTCATGGCAGCCTAACCAGCCTGTGATAAAGCAGCCGAAAACGGAAGCCGGTATACGCACCGTTCCGCTCCTTGCCGCGCTCGCCGATGTGCTGCCGAAATCAAAAAAGGGGTATGTATTTTCGCCTGACGGCGGCAAATCTCCGCTTACGCAGATTCAATTTCGCCACCGCTGGGAGGCGTATTGTAAAGCTGCCGGGTTATCTGATATAATTACCACAGAGCATACCAATCCGAACAACCGGCACACTTATGTTTCAAATACCTATGTTCCGCGCATATCTCCGCACCAGCTGCGGCACGAGTTTGTGACACTCTGTTTTGACGCCGGTCTCGACGAGCAGGATACTCAAGTTATCGTCGGGCACGCATCCGCAAGCACCACTCGTGAGGTGTATAATCACATCAAAGAGAGCCGGAAAATACTAAGTGCGGATAAGCTCGACAGCTATTTGAAAAACAACATAAAAACTACATGACTTCAAGTTTTCATTGGTATTGCTAACTTTTTAAATCCTTGGTAAGGATGAGGTCGGCAGTTCGAATCTGCCCAGCAGCTCCAAGCTAAGCCCTGAAGTCATTCGATTTCAGGGCTTTTCTGATTTTGTCATAGCCTGACAATAAATTGGGCGGTGAATTATATGAGCAAAAAAATCATCGGCATTCTCGGCGGCATGGGGCCTGCCGCGACGGCCGACCTGTTCACAAAGATCATAAACAGCACCGATGCAAGCTGCGATCAGGAGCATCTGCACGTCATCATCGACAGCAACACGAACATCCCCGACCGCACCGAGGCGCTCATTCACGGCGGAGCCGACCCCACGGAGCAGATGACGCAGAGCGCACGCCGCCTTGTCGAGGCCGGGGCTGAGCTTATCGTCATGCCGTGCAACACGGCGCACGGCTTCTACGACGCCGTGTGCGCATCCGTGCCGGTTCCCGTGCTCCACATGATAAAGCTGACCGCTCAAGAGCTTATGCGGCACGAGATTACGCGTGCCGGTCTTCTCGCTACCGACGGCACGGTGCAGAGCGGAATATACGAAAGCTGCTTTGCCGGCAGCGGCATCGAGCTTATAACCCCCTCGCCCGAGGCTCAGGCCGCCGTTATGGATCTTACCTATAACGGAGTCAAGGCCGGCAGGCTCGATTTTGACACGTCGGGCTTTGAAAAAGCAGTCCGCGAGCTTTTCGATAACGGCGTGCAGACGCTCATCCTCGGCTGCACGGAGCTGCCCCCGGCGTTTGATATGTACGGCCTTGATTACAAACACATCGACCCCACCCTTGTGCTTGCACGCGCGGCAGTCATTGCCGCCGGAGGCAAGCTGCGCAAGGCATAAAATCACCTCCCACGGTTAGTTCCGTGGGAGGCTTTTTGTCATTCGCCCGACGATGGGATCGTTATCTCGCGGTCATAGCCTGCGCCGTAGCAGAAGGAGTGTATCTTCCCCTCCGACGGATTTATGACGTTCACGACAAAAGACGTGTCATCGGCCGTGTCGTGCGTTTTTGCGTATGTCGTCGCCTCGCCGTACTCGATGCCGTTCGAGTCCGCGCCCTCGTTTGCGCCAAACTCGTTATTGTAAAAGTAACACATGTTCGGCGTTGCCACGCGCAGAACGTTAAACTCCGTGTTGCCGCTGTCCTGAACATCGCTGAGCTTTGCAACGGCAAAATTGTGCGTGTGTCCGTGGAACGCGGCGTATATCTTCGCGCTGTTTGAGTCCTTGAAGGATACCGTCATGCCCGAGAGCGTTACAGAGCCTCCGTCAATATACTGCTTGAGAATATTGCCGAGAGTTTTGGCCGAGCTGTTCTTGTCCTGGTTTTCCGTGAAGTCGAGCGGATAGTGCGACAGTATCACAACGCCCCAGCCGGCCTTTGCTCCGACGGCCTTGAGCGCTCTTGCAAACCAGAGCCGCTGCGTAAGCGAAACATTGTCCCAGTTCATGCCGATCTCGGCGGTGCTCAGGCAGAAAACGCGCAGCTTTTTCTCGTCGAAGTCGCGGTAGCAGTAGCCCTCGGTGGTGCTGCCGTAGGTCGCGCCCTCGTTATAGCGGCCGACATAGGTGTATATCTCCTTGGGCTGGAGCCATGTGTTGTCGTTTGTCTCCAGCGCGCGGCGCAGGCCGTCGCGGTCGCCGGGAGTGCGAAACTGCGGAATGCCGCCAAAGCCCTCTTTTAAAATTGCGTTTATCTCGGCAAAATGCTGCCTGCCCTGCGCGAGCGTAGTCGTCTCGCTGCCTATGCTGTAGTCGCCCAGGAAGCAGCAGAAGTCAATGCCCGGCAGAATGTAGCTGAGCGCCTTCATTGCCATTCCGGCGTGCAGATTGCCGTCTACGATGTATTCGTCGTCGCTGTGATGGTGCGCATCGGATGCGGCGATAAAGGTTATGCTGCCACTCGTCTGCACGGCGCTGACCTTTTTTGCGACCGCGAGCGCCTCGGTCCTGACGTACTCGGGAACATCCGTCTGCACATATTTATCACCGGTTTTCATCGACTCTATCGCCGACGCCATCTGCGAGAGCTTATACGTCGTGCTCGAGCCGTTCCGCAGTCGTATAGCCGCCGCAACGGCCTGAACATCCGCTTCCTCATAAAGCTTTTTTGCCATCAGTAGCTCACCTCACTTCCGTCTGCGACCTCAATGGTCTTATCCTTGAGACCGGTGTATTCGTAGCTTTCAACCCTGTCGCCAAGCTTTATCGTCAGTATCTTATATGGCGATACCTCAGGCTTGTCTATCGGCTCGTCATCTCTGTCGGTGATGCACTCGGCGCAGCGGAACACAGCCGGGGTCGAGGTGTGCAGTTGCCCGGCGTAAAGGCCGACGGCTATCCACGGGCGCTTTTTTATAACAGGCAGCGCGCAGCTTGCCCCCGTGAAATCAACATCCTTGTATTTGCCGTTGCGATAGCCTATGCGCATGGTCTTTTTGTCGTATGCCGCCCACTCGGCGTCAAGCTCGAAATTTACCGTGTAGTCGCTGTTGCCGCAGACGATGAGCGTCTCGTCCCCGACCGCGATCTTGTCTTTAACTTTGATGTTTATGTCCATGAGAATTCTCCTTTTCATGCTGCCGTGGGCAAAAAGCTCGAGGCTGCTTTCTGCATCGGCATCTTTGATAGTAGCAAAAATGCGTAATTTGTCAATGCAAGTACTATGCTATCGCGTAAATTTTTGTTCAATGGACAAGTGCGGCAATGTGTGGTATGATGGTGAAAAACGTAATCAAGAGGTAATATTTATGGCAAATTCGGAACTTAGCCAGCAGCAGATAGATCAGATATCGCGCATGGGCATAAAAAAGCTCATCGGCAAATACAGCCGGTCGCAGGGCAAGGATCAGCAGTCGCTGACCATGCTGCTCGAGCAGCTTGCGAAAACGCCGATGTACTTTGCCGTGCAGAAAAACGGCGCGTCCTCCGCGATGCTCAATTTTATAACGCTTACCGTGAACAATCAGGTGTTCATCCCCATTTTCACCGATCCCGACGAGTTTGGAAAGCTCAAGGATCAGTGCGACTGCGTGTGCTTAAAGCCGATGGACTATTTCCAGATGCTCGTTGACAACAAGCGCCACGCCGTCGTAAACCCCTTCGGGACGTATTTTCTCATGTGGCCCGAGCTTGTGCGCGACCACATGCTGCCCTACATGAAGGAAGCCGCAGACTTCGAGCGCCAGCAGCGCGAGCAAAAACCCGATTTTAAGCCCATATCGTAAGTTGCTTTATTTAAATAGGCGTAGTCGCATTTACGCGAGAAAACATCTGACACCGAAAATGAATATGCAAACAGCTAAGGGATGCTGCCAAAAGGCAGCATCCCTTTGCGTATACGCCGAACCGGAGTTTTTCTTATTTTATGAATCCGCCGTCGGCGCAGAGTATTTGCCCGGTTATGAACGAGGCGCTGTCTGACGCCAAGAACGCGACGGCTTCGGCAATGTCCTCGGGTCTGCCGAGCCTGCCGAGGGGCGTGTCCTCGGCGAGCATATCGAGCGTTTCCTGCCCGAGCACCTGCACCATATCGGTGTTTATAACGCCGGGCGCAACGCAGTTTACGCGGATGTGAGTCGGCGCGAGCTCCTGCGCCAGCGAACGTGTAAGACCGATTATCGCGTGCTTTGTCGCCGAATACGCGACCTCGCACGACGCGCCGTGCATTCCCCATATCGACGACACGTTCACTATGCAGCCCGAGTGCTCATGCAGCATGCTCGGCAGCACCTCCTGAATCGTGTTGAACGCGCCGTTTACGTTCACGTCGAATATCCTGTGCCAGTATTCCTCGCCGATGTCCTGAAAAAGGCTCTGGCGCGCAATGCCTGCATTGTTGACAAGCAGCGTTACATTGCCAAAGCAGCTTTTCACCGCGCCGACCATTTCGCGCACGGCTGCTCTGTCGGCAACGTCGGCCCCGAAGCACATGGCCTCAAGTCCCTCGGCAAGCAGCGCATCGCGCAGCTGCTCGGCCTTATCGCGGCTCTCAATATAATTTATGCACACGGCGTAGCCGCGCCGGGCGAGCGTCTCGGCGCAGGCTTTTCCGATGCCGCGCGAGGAGCCGGTTATAAGTGCAACCTTTTTCAATGCTCGACCTCACTTGTTCTCAAATTGGCTGGTGTACAGCTCTTTATACAGTCCGCCCTTTCCGAGCAGCTGCTCGTGCGTTCCGCTTTCGACGATATCGCCCTTGTCCATGACAAGGATGAGGTCCGCGTCGCGGATGGTGGACAGGCGGTGGGCAATGACAAAGCTCGTTCTGCCGCGCGCGAGGCGATCCATCGCCTTCTGCACGAGCACCTCGGTTCGCGTATCTACAGAGCTTGTGGCCTCGTCGAGAATTATCATCGGAGCATTTTCGACCATTGCGCGCGCAATGGTCAGCAGCTGGCGCTGGCCTGCCGAAAGGCTGCTGCGGTCGTTAAGCTCCGTATCGTAGCCCTTGGGCAGCGTCTTTATGTAGTGGTCAAGACCCACGAGCTTACATGCGGCCTCGACCTGCTCATCGGTGACACCGGGCTTGCCGTAGGCGATATTCTCGCGATATGTTCCGTCGAACAGCCATGTGTCCTGAAGCACCATGCCGAACATTGCGTGTACGTCGCTGCGGCGCATCTGCGAAACCAGCACACCGTCGATCTTTATCTGCCCGCTCCACAGCTCGTAAAAGCGCATGAGCAGATTTACCATCGTGGTCTTGCCGGCGCCGGTGTAGCCGACTATGGCCACCTTCTGCCCCGGCTCTATATCGGCGGAGAAATCGTGGATTATCGGCTTATCCTCGTCATAGCCGAAGCGTACATTTTCAAACTCGACCTTGCCGCGAACATGGTCGATATGCGCGGTGCAGCCGCTGTCGTCGGGCATTTCCTCCTCGGCGAGGAAGCCGAACACCCTTTCGCCGGCAGCGCCGGCCGACATGAGACTGCTGACAGCCTGGGATATCTGGCTCAGGGGGTTGGTAAAGAGCTTTACATAGCTTATAAACGCAATGACCGTGCCGAAGCGGATGGCTCCGCTCATCGTGAGCGTTGCGCCGACGATGCACACGGCGACATAGCCGAGGCTGCCGACAAAGCCCATCAGCGGCATCAGCATTCCGCTGAAAAACTGCGACTTCCACGCGCTGTTGTAAAGATTATCGTTTATGCGGTCGAACTCCTTCTTCGACTGCGCCGTTGCGCCGTAGGCTCTTACGATGTTGTGGCCGGAATACATTTCCTCAACGTGGCCGTTCATATCGCCGAGATTCTGCTGCTGCTGGCGGAAGTACTTGCGCGAGCGCGAAACGATGAAGAACATCAGCACAAAGCCGAGTATCGACGAGCCGATCGCCGTCAGCGCAAGGCGGCCGCTCGTTGCAAACATTATTATAGTAACGCCCACGAACTGCACGACAGCCTGAACGAGCGTCGTTATGCTGGAGTTGAGCGCCGAGGATATGGTGTCAACGTCGTTCGTGATGCGGCTGAGCACATCGCCGACGGTGGTCTTGTCAAAGAACTTCAGCGGCAGCCTGTTTATCTTGTGGCTTATGCTCGTGCGCATGCTCCACGCGAGCTTCTGCATGACGCTTATCATGATATAGCTCGACGCGCAGGTTACGAGGTTTGCGCTTATGTAGATCGCAAGGATTATCAGTATGGACTTTACGATAAGGTCCATATCTATGCCAGTTTTCAGCCCGTCGCTTATGTTATTTGTAAGGTCTGCGAGCTTATCGGGCGCGATTATCGTCAAATACGTTCCGACAAGGCTGAATATGAGCGAAATGATAATGGGCTTGTACCACGGCTTTAAATACCGCAGCAGCTCAAGCATCGAGCTTTTGACGTTTTTGGGCTTTTCATCGGCGCCTCTTCCCGGTGGTCCGTGTCTCATATGGCAAGTTCCTCCTCCGAAAGCTGGCTGAGCGCGATCTGGCGATAGACCTCGCAGGACTTGAGCAGCTCCCTGTGAGTTCCGATGCCGACCACTCGGCCTTCGTCGAGAACGACGATCCTGTCGGCCGACATGATGGTGCCGATGCGCTGGGCGACGATGAGCTTTGTCTGTCCGGCGGTACGGTCTTTCAGAGCATCTCTCAGCTCGCGGTCGGTTTTGAAGTCGAGCGCGGAGAAGGTGTCGTCAAAAATGAGTATCTCGCAGTCGCGGCAGAGTGCGCGCGCTATGGAAAGGCGCTGCTTCTGGCCGCCGGAGAAGTTTGTGCCGCCGCGCGCCATGTGCGCGTTTTCCTTATCCTCAAGCTCGGAGATGAAGTCTGCCGAGTGCGATATCTCCAGCGCGTCGGTCAGCTTGCTCTTATCCGCGTTTTGGCCGAACGCCACGTTGTCGGCGACGGTTCCCGTGAACATGACCGCCTTCTGCGAGACGTAGCCTATCTTGGCATAAAGTGCTTCGAGGTCGTATTCCTTGACGTTCACTCCGTCAACGAGTACCTCGCCCTCGCTTGCGTCATAAAACCTCGGTATGAGGTTCATGAGCGTCGTTTTGCCGGAGCCGGTGGAGCCGATGAACGCGACCGTTTCGCCCCTGTCGGCTTTGAAGCTCACGTCGCTTATGACGCTGCCGCTGCCGCCGGGATAGGTGAAGCTTACGTTTTTAAATTCGACCGTACCGCGCACGTCGCCGGAATCGGTGACCGAGCCGCTTACGACCTTAGGCTCGGTCGCAAGCACCTCGCTTATACGCTTTGCGGCCTCCAGCGCGCGCGGCATGATAATAATGACCATGACGATCATGATAAAGCTCATTATGACCTGCATCGCGTAGGACATGAAAACGATCATATCCGCAAAGATACCGACGCGCGCGGCAACGGATGCCGCGCCGTTTATGGCAACGGCATTTATCAGCACCGCGCCTATCCAGTAGATCGACATGTTAAGGCAGTTCATGACAAGGCTCATGAACGGGCTTAAAATCGTCATGGTGCGGTTTGCAAACAGCGAGTTGTTAAGAAGCTCGGTGTTGACCTTTTCAAACTTCTTTTCCTGATACTCCTCGGCATTGTACGCATGCACGACGCGGATGCCGGTGAGATTTTCGCGCGCGGACTGGTTGAGCGAATCCTGAAGCCACTGGATGCGCTTAAAGCGCGGAAACGTGCGCACGACGGCAACGCTCAGTATCGCAACAAGCAGCACGACCGCGATGCCCGTTGCCAGCGACCACTGCCATGCCTTGCCGGCGATCTTCATTATCGCCCAGACGGCCATGAGCGGCGCCTTGACGACGACCTGAAGCGACAAAACGACCAGCATCTGCACCTGAACAACGTCGTTTGTCGAACGGGTTATAAGGCTCGCGGTTGAAAAAGCGTTTATCTCCTCGAGAGTAAAGCTCTCGACCTTGTAGAACATTTCTTTTCTCAGACGCTTTGAGAAATTCGCCGCGATGCGCGAGGCAAAAAAGCACACCGCGATCGACGAGACAAGACTTCCGAACGCGCACAGCAGCATCATTCCGCCGGCGCTCCAGACATAGCCCATCGCGCTGCCCGGAGTTTCGATAAGCGTCGTTATCTCGGACATATAATCGGGTATCATAAGCTCAATAACGACCTGAGCACATACAAAAACAAGGCTGAACAGGCAAAACAGCCATTCCTTCGCTCTCAGATACCTGAACAGTTTCAAAAGCTTCAGCATTTAGCGGCAGCATCCTCCTTTTTCTTTTCCGCATCGAGTTTCTCCTCGATCATCGTCTGAGCAAGAGCGGCGGTCTCCTTCGTTTTGTGTTCCTTGACGTATTCGGCGTCGATAACGCCGACAACATCTATGTATATATTCGTCTTTTTAAGAGGGAAATTGTGAATGACCCTGTCGGTATTGCGCAGCGCAACGCACACGACGGGGACGTTCGCTCTCTGCGCGATCTTGAACGAGCCTGCGTGAAACGGCAGCATATCCTCCTGCTTGCTGCGCGTGCCCTCGGGATAAATGACAACGGAGGCATAGTCCTTGTCGATATACTCGGTCGCCGCCTTGACGGTTTTGAGCGCTTCGCGGTTATTTTCCCTGTCAAGCGGCAGGCAGCCGCACTTGTGCATGACCTTGCCGATGATGGGTATCTTCAGGTTGCCCGGCTTTGATACGAAGGTAAGCTCCTCCTTGGGCATCCTGTGCACCATGACGACAGGGTCGGCAAGCGAACGGTGGTTTGCCACCATGAGATAGCGCGTATCCTTCGGGATAAGCTCCGTTCCCGTTATCGAAACATCCGCGCGCGCATAAAAGCACAGAAGATCCGCCACGGCATGCAGATGCCACAGCCAGAACTTTGACGGCTTTTCCTGCGGCTTATTCTTGTTTATGAAAAGCTCTGTTGAGATCAGCATTATGAGCGCGTAGGCGATGTGAGCGCCGAAGAAGTATTCAAGAAAACGCAGCAGCATAACGCCGGTGACCTTCAATGCGCCCCCCGCCTGACCGGCAATAAGCGTGTGCAGAACAGAGCCTGCGGCTCCGATAGCGGCAAATATTCTAAGAAGCATGAACGAGCCTCCCACTTAAAATTATAAATGTATACGCTGTATGGTATTTTTATATTTTACCACGAGTTCGTGATTTTCCAACATTAATTTTTTGAACATTTTAATAATTTTTAACTTTTTCGCTTCCGTGTAAAAACACAATTTTCGGTCTTTGCCGACGGATTGCTCAAAAACGGGCTGTGTTTGTTATTAAAATATCAGTGTTTTTATCTTCTTCGATGCATTTTTGTGTGTTTTGTACACCTTGAGCGCTAAAAACGCGCATCTTTCGTAAAAATTGATAAATTTGTTGAATTTGAACGAAAGACACGCATTTTAAAATTGATTTTTACCCTACAACAGTATAAAATACATAAACGAGTTGTTAACGGCTTATAAACACCGTGTCCGTTGCGACTCCCAGTTCAGTAATTAATTTAATAGGAGTGAATTTTATGGAATCCCTTAAGTTCCTGGCACCTGCTCTCGCAGTGGTCGCTCTGCTGTTTGCTTTCTATAAGATAGCATTCGTGTCCAAGCAGGACGCAGGTACCGAGCGCATGAAGGAAATCGCAGCGGCCATCAACGATGGCGCAAAGGCTTTTCTTTTTGCAGAGTACAAGATCCTTGCGATCTTCGTAGTCGTTCTGTTCGTAGCTATCGGCCTCGGCCTGGGCAGCTGGATCACCGCACTGTGCTTCCTGTTCGGTGCTCTGTTCTCCATCCTCGCAGGCTACATCGGCATGAACGTTGCAACCAAGGCTAACGTCCGCACCGCAAACGCAGCACGCACAAGCGGCATGAACAAGGCTCTGTCGATCGCATTCTCCGGCGGCTCTGTCATGGGCATGTGCGTTGTCGGCCTCGGCCTTCTCGGCGCATCCGTTCTGTTCCTCATCTTTGAGGACACCAACGTTCTGTTCGGCTTCTCCCTCGGCGCAAGCTCTATCGCTCTGTTTGCCCGTGTCGGCGGCGGTATCTACACCAAGGCTGCTGACGTCGGCGCCGACCTCGTCGGCAAGGTCGAGGCAGGCATCCCCGAGGACGACCCCCGCAACCCTGCCGTTATCGCCGATAACGTCGGCGACAACGTCGGCGACGTTGCTGGCATGGGCGCTGACCTGTTCGAGAGCTATGTCGGCGCTATCATCTCCGCAATGACCCTCGGCGCAGTTGTCATTGCCGAGTTCGGCGATCTGTCCGTTATCTTCCCCCTGGTCATCGCGGCATGCGGCATTCTCGCATCCGTTATCGCTACTTTCTTTGTCCGCGGCAAGGAAGGCTCCAACCCCCACAAGGCACTGAAGATGGGCTCGTATGTTTCCGCCCTTCTTGTTGTTATCGCATCCATCATCCTCAGCAAGGTCATGCTCAACAGCTACGGTCCCGCTATTGCGATCGTTGCCGGTCTGGTCGTCGGCCTTGTCATCGGTATCGTCACCGAGGTCTACACCTCCGGCGACTACAAGTTCGTTAAGAAGATCGCTCAGCAGTCCGAGACAGGTTCCGCAACCACCATCATCTCCGGCACCGCAGTCGGCATGATGTCCACCTGGGTTCCCGTCATTCTCATCTGCGTAGGCATCTTCCTTGCTTACAAGTTTGCAGGCCTGTACGGCATTGCTCTTGCAGCAGTCGGCATGCTCTCCACCACCGGCATCACCGTCGCGGTTGACGCTTACGGCCCCATCGCCGACAATGCCGGCGGCATCGCAGAGATGAGCGGCCTTGACCACTCCGTGCGTGAGATCACCGACAAGCTCGACGCAGTCGGCAACACCACCGCAGCAATGGGCAAGGGCTTCGCGATCGGCTCTGCAGCTCTGACCGCACTTGCTCTGTTCGTTTCCTTCACTCAGGCAACCGGCCTGACCGCAGACCAGGTCGCACTGACCAGCCCCACCGTCGTTATCGGTCTGCTCATCGGCGGCATGCTCCCGTTCGTGTTCTCGGCAATGACCATGGACTCCGTTTCCAAGGCAGCTTACAGCATGATCGAAGAGGTTCGCCGTCAGTTCCACGAAATCCCCGGCATCATGGAAGGCAAGGCAAAGCCCGACTACAAGACCTGCGTTGCTATCTCCACCACCGCGGCTCTTAAGGAAATGCTCGTTCCCGGCATCATGGCAGTCATTGCACCTCTGGCAGTCGGCCTCATCCTCGGCTCGACCGCTCTTGCAGGTCTGCTGGCAGGCTCCCTCGTTTCCGGTGTTATGATGGCAATGTTCATGTCCAACGCCGGCGGCGCATGGGATAACGCAAAGAAGTACATCGAGGAAGGCCACCACGGCGGCAAGGGCAGCGATGCTCACAAGGCAGCCGTCGTCGGCGACACCGTAGGCGATCCGTTCAAGGACACCTCCGGTCCGTCGATCAACATCCTCATCAAGCTCATGACTGTCGTTTCCACCGTTTTCGCAGCTATCTTCACTGCAAACGGCCTGTTCTGATAATCAAAAGGCTCACCGCCTTGCATCCATAGGATATAGGATGCAGGGCGGTTTTTACACTTTAATCATACTTTATTAACAAAAAAGCGCGGTTTTTATGGCATAATAAGTGCAGTTCATAATACAAATGCGCCCGGCTTGACACGGGGTGTATAATATTATGGTAAACCAAAAGTATTGGAGATCATTATGCTGAAGAAAAAAATGAAAAAGTTTTTTGCTTTCGCGATGGCTCTGGTCATGACGATGAGCGTTATGCTCTCGTGCATGTCCGTTTCGGCTTTTGCCGTGTCGCAGTCGGAGATAGACGCGCTCAAGTCTCAGAAGTCTCAGCTTTCGAGTCAGAAGAGCAGCCTCCAGTCTACGATCAACTCTCTTCAGAGTCAGCAGAGTGACCAGATAGCGCTGAAAAACGCGCTTGACGAGAAAAACGCCATCACCGTAAAGCAGATCCTTAATCTCAACGAGCAGATAGATCTGCACACCGAGCTTATCGAGCAGAAGACCGCGGAAGTGGACGAAGCTCAGAAAGTTGCCGACGCTCAGCTTGAAAAATACAAGGTTCGCGTTCGTGCAATGGAGGAATCGGGCAGATACAATTATTTTGAGGTTCTGTTCGGCGCCAGCAGCATCGGCGAGTTTTTGAGCCTCATTGATGATATCGGCGATATCATGAGAAGCGACAAGGAGCTTGAGGATGCTTACCGCCAGTCCGTTGACGACCTCAAGGCCGTCAAAGCTGAGTATGAGCAGGCCAAGGCCGAGATGGAGGACAGCAAGGCAGAGCTTGAGACTCTCAAGGCCCAGCAGGAAAAGGACATCGCCCAGGCCAATGCTGTTATCGCTTCGCTTCAGGGCGATATAAGCTCCAACTCCTCGCTGCTCAGCGAGCTTTCCGCGCAGGAAAAGGCTCTTAACGCCGACATTCAGGCGAAGATCGCCGAGCTGAACAAACAGCAGCAGCAACAGCAGGGCGGCGGAAGCAGCGGCGGCGGAAGCACTGTCGGCACCGGTAACCTCGTTTGGCCGAGCTACTGCACCTACATAACAAGCCGTCAGGGTCCGCGCACCCACCCCATCACAGGCGAGTATAAAAACCACGGCGGCACCGACATCGGCGCAAGCTACGGCAGCGCGATCTACGCAGCCGACTCCGGCACAGTAGTACGCTCATCCGACGGCTGGAACGGCGGCTGGGGCAACTACGTCATGATCGACCACGGCAACGGCATGCAGACGCTTTACGCACACATGTCCTCGCGCGCAGTCTCCGTCGGCCAGACCGTTTCGCGCGGCCAGACCATCGGCTATGTCGGCTCTACCGGCATGTCAACCGGCCCGCATCTGCATTTTGAGATGTACATAAACGGCTCGAGGATCGATCCGCAGACGCGCTATCCCGGCGTAAGCTTCACTTACTCGGCAAACGCTTGATGTAAATACGCATTTAAAAATCCCGAAGGATGATTCCTTCGGGATTTTCTTATATTCATCTATTTATTCATCTATTCGTCAGGGATGGGGCTTACCCTCGCGGTAGGCTGCCATGATATCGCGGAAAACCTCGCCGTTAGAGGGCGGAGTCCAGGTGATGGCGTTTGCACCGGCGGCAATGGTCTGCATGATGCTCTCTTCCGTCGGGCCGCCGGTTGCGATGACGGGAACGTCGGGATGTGCGTCCTTTATTCTGCGGACCAGATCCGGCGTATCTGCCGCGGCGGAGACGTTGAAGATGTCCGCTCCGGCCTTCAAACGGGCTTCAAAATCCGTTTCCTTTCTCGCAACGGTCACAACAACGGGAATATCCACAGTGTGGCGCACAAGCGACAGCACCTCGTTCGAGGTAGGGTCATTGAGCACGACGCCGGTCGCGCCCTGCATCTCGGCAAACATGGCAAGGTTTATCGCCCTCTGCCCCTGCGTGAGTCCGCCGCCGACGCCGGAGAACACGGGGATATCCGCCGCGGTGAGCAGCGCCTGGGTTATCACGGGCTGCGGCGTGAAGGGATACACCGCCATGATCGCATCGGCGTTGACGTTTCTGATGATGCTCAGGTCGGTCGAGAACACGAGCGATTTGATGCGCTTTCCGAAAACGATTATACCGCTGCACTTATAAATGCATTCGGGCACACGAAGTGCGAACTTACGCAGCGTACCATCAACTCGGTTGGGCAGTTTTTTCTCAATTGATACTTCGTCATGCATAGTTTTCACTCTCCAATATTCTTTTAAATGCCTCGGTTCCGACGAGCAGCACTTCCTCATCGAAATCAAATTTACTGCTGTGCAGAGGGGCTCCTCCCCTGCCGCCGTTCACGCCGAGGAACATGAACATACCTTCGACTTCCTGCTGATATTCGGCGAAATCCTCCGCCGCCATGACAGGCTCGACGAGAACGACATCGTCCATCGAATCGAGCACCGTGTAAAACTTCTCGACCAGCGCGCGCGGATTTGCAACATAGGGATAGTGCACGATCGTCTGCATCGAAATGCCGGCTCCCGTTGCCATCTCAAGACCCTTGAGCAGCGCGATTATCTGCCGCATGAGCTTATCGTAAAGCTCGTTGCTGAAAACGCGCAGAGTTCCGCTCATGGTGACCTCCTCGGCAATGACGTTGTGCGACGTTCCGCCGACGATCTTGCCGAGGGTCAGCAGTGCGTCCTGATGCGGATCGACATCGCGCGTTATGACCGACTGGATCATCGTTATAAGCTCAGCGGCGACAACGATGGCGTCAATGCCCATCTGCGGCGTTGACGCATGGGCGCTTTTGCCGTGGACCTTGATCTCAAAATCGCTTGTCTGCGCCATGAGGTTTGACCAGCGTATGCCGATCTTGCCGCTGGGCACGGTCGGCCAAAGATGCAGCCCGTAGATGCGATCGACCTTCGGCGAAACGAGCGCGCCTTCGTCGATCATTTTCCGCGCGCCGCCCCAGCCCTCTTCGCCGGGCTGAAACAGCAGCACGACGTTGCATTTGAGCTTATCGCGGTTGAGCGATATCCACTTTGCCAGAAGCAAAAGAATCGTCATATGTCCGTCGTGGCCGCAGCCGTGCATCACGCCCTTATTGCGCGAGCGGAAGCGGCATTTGTTCTCCTCGGTGTTTTTCATTCCGTCCATATCGGCGCGGAAGGCTATCGTGCGATCTGCGCCCTTGGCGTAAAACACAGCCTTGAACCCCACTTCGGCGAGCACCTTCAGCTCATCGGGGCGGCACGCTTCGATTATCGGCTTTATGTATTCGTGCGTTTTTTGAAGATCGAAGCCGATCTCGGGTATTCTGTGCAGGTCGCGGCGTATCTTGACGCAGTCGTCCTTCATGCTGAGTATCTGTTCGCTTATCTGCATTTAGTTATTTCTCCGTTGCAATGGATATCTTGTATCCCTCGTTTTTAATGCGCACATCCGGCTTTTCTTTGCTAAGCCTGTACGCAACATATGCATCGCCGCACGCGCCGGTGAGGCTGACGATAAATATCACATAACACTGCCAGAACAGCTTATCCGGCAGGATTATCATAAGTATGAGCAGCACAAGGCAGACAGCGGCCGCCGGAGCAAGGCTCATTATCAAGTAGCTGCGCTTATCCAGCCAGCACTTATATTCTATATATGCGCTCATCCTGCCGCGCACGACGCGCGCAGGCTTGCCGGTGAGCTTGCCGATGATAATGCATTTTAAGTATTCCTGCCCGACAAGGCAGACAGCCGTTATCAGCATGACGAGGATAAATCTCCCCAGCAGCGCAAATACTCCCGATGCGTCAAACAGCAGGCTTATGTCTTTGAGCAGACAGCAGACCACAGTGAGCACAACGGCGATGGCTGCGGCTGCGGCATACAGCCGGACGGCAAGCTTTTTATCGCCGTCGAGGTCTATCGTCTCGGTCGTGTATCCCGAGGGCAGCTTGTTTTCAAACTTCATATCGTCACCGCATTTCCGGCAGCGGTATACTCTTATCGAGCAGCACCTTGCCAAAGCACATGAGCGTTATGCCCGAGCTTGCCGGAACCGTCACGTCGGCGTCGCTCCTATCGCGGTTTGCCGAGAAAAGATAGACATTTCCGCTGTAATCCTGGCAATACTGCTTGCACTTCATATCGCCGTCAACGAAAAACAGTCCGACATCGCCGTCGTGGATAATGGCTCCGCGCTTGCACAGCGCAACATCGCCGTCGTGGATATACGGCTCCATACTGTCGCCCGCTATGCGCACGGCAAAATCGGCGGCGCTGCCTTTTTCGACTGCATAGTCCTCATAATCGTCGCCGAGGGCGGGCGATGCGTAGCCTGCCGCGGCCGGGGTGAGGTAAAGAGGTATTATCTTGCTTTCGGGCGAATTTACGCTCGGCTCTTCCTCGCGGCGCGACAGCTCATGGTCGATGACCATATCGACAAGCTCCCTGCCGCTTTCGCTCATCCGCCTGTATTTGCCGATAAACTGCCACTCGCGCAGATCCGGCATTTTCGGCAGCGCATTATCCTCGCACAGCCGCTCGACCGGAACATTGAGCAGCTTGCAGATATGCATCATCATGTCGAAATCGACCTTCTGATTATCGCGCTTTACCATGCTGTAAAGCGTCTGTGCGGAAACGTTCAGTCTCCGGGCAAGCTCGCTGATGCTTATGCCCTGCTCCTGAAGTATCTCCTTGAGCATCGAGCCTCTCAAGCAGCACACCTCCTACATTACATTAAGTATAGCATAGCATCCTGCAAAGATTATGTCAAGGAATAAGCTATTTTATTAAAATTATGTGTATGCGGATTTGACACGGGGCACCATATTGGCGTATCATTTTGACATATAAACATTTATCCTCGCGTTTGGAGTGAAAGAAATGAAGCATAAGGATATCCGCCGCCGCGACATACACCGCATTGCGCTCGAGCGTGAGCTGCTCTGGCTCGGCATAGCGCTTGCGCTGTACATTGCCGCCTCGGCAGTGGGCGCCGTGTATGTCAATCTGCCTAAATGGGCGACGCTTATTTTGGCAATTGTGCCCATTGTTATTGCCGCAGTCACGCCGCTGCGTGATGCATTCGGAAAAATTCTCGGCGGCAAGGTACTGTCGTATGAGCTGCTGATCGTTCTCGCATGCGCAGGAACGGCCTGCATGCAGAATTTTAACGAGGCGTTTTTCGTGCTCGTGGCCTTTGACGCCGGCAGCTGCTTTGAGCACATTTTTGCTGGCAAAAATCAAATGCGCACACCGTATCTCGCCTTTCTGCGGCCGGAATATGTCGCGGTCGAGCAGGGCGGCAAAATGAACATGGTCGATCCCGTGCGCATTCGTCCGGGCACGGTCATGACCGTCGGAAAAAACGAGCTTATTCCGCTCGACGGCATCGTTGTTGACGGCAGCAGCTCGGTCGATGCCTCGGCCTACACCGGCGACAGGCAGCCGATCGACGTCGGCGTTGGCAACGAGGTCGTCTCGGGCTGCGTGAACCTCGGAAACACACTGAAGATCCGCGTCACGGGGCTTTATAACAACTCGACTCTCGTTCGCGCCTCGCAGGCTATCGAGGGCGCACCCAAGAGCGTTTCGCGCCGCGAAAAGCGCTTTGCCGGCATATCGAAGCTGTTCACACCCATAGTCATCGCCCTTGCAATAGCTCTGGTCATCATCCCGTCTATCATCACCGGCGAATGGCTCGACTGGGCGCACAGGGCGCTGATCTTCCTCGCCGCCGCATCGTTTGCCCAGCCGCTCATCGTCACATCAATGGCCTATTTTGCCGGACTGAGCACGGCAGTTGAGCGCGGCATCATCATCCGCGGCAAGGGCGAGCTTGAAGCGCTTGCAGACTCGGCAACTGTCGTCATGGACAAGACCGGAACCGTCACCGAGGGCAGCTTTTCCGTCACCGGAGTTGAGCCAAAGGGCATCAGCAGCGCAGACCTCGTTTCCCTCGCAGCCGCGGCCGAGAGCTATTCAAATCACCCGATCGCGCTTTCTCTGCGCAGAGCGAGCCCAACGGTGATCGATCCCGAACACGTCACAAATGTGCGCGAGCTTGCCGGGCGCGGCGTTGAAGCCGATGTTTACGGCAGGCGCGTTCTCGTCGGCAACACGGCGCTTATGAACTCAAACGGCATTAAGTGCGACCGCACCGACAGACATCTATCCGTTGTTCACGTCGCCGCCGGCGGCATTTACTACGGCTATATCATCATCGACGACAGGGTTAAGGACGGCGCAAAGGATGCCGTGCGTGAGCTGTACGATGCAGGCATTGAGAAGGCCGTGCTCCTTACCGGCGACACCGAGCGAGTCGGCAAGGCCGTCGGGCGTGCCCTCGGCGTTTCGGACGTTATGACCGAGCTTCTTCCCGAGGACAAGGTGGTTGCCGTCGGCGAACTGCTGCGTGAAAAGCACGCAGGCAAGCTTGCGTTCGTGGGCGACGCAGTGAGCGACGCATCGGTCATCTCAAAGGCCGACGTCGGCGTTGCCATCGGCGCATTGAATCCCCGTGCGGCAGCGTCGAGGTCTGACATACTCATCATGAGCGACGATATACGCAAGCTGCCTCTGGCCATGCGCATATGCAAAGCGGCATCGCGCACCGTAAGGCTGAGCCTGCTGCTTGCCATTGTCGTGAAGCTTGCGGTGCTGCTGCTCGCAGCTCTCGGAAGCATCGGCATGATCGCCGCCGTCACGGCAGATACGCTGACATTTATGCTGACGGTTGTCGGCGCATACAGGATATACAAGGTGAAATGAGGCCTATGAATACATACGATTTTGACAAAACGATCTTCTACCCCGATTCATCCGTGACCTTCGTCAGGTGGTACATGCGCCGCCATCCGTTTGCACTGCTGTGCTGGCTGCCGAGGATGGCCGTGATCGGGCTTGCGTATCTTCTAAATCTCATCCCCAAGGAAAAGCTCAAGGAGAACATATTCAGCTTTGTGCGCCGCATCGACGATATCGACACCGTTTTGAAGGTCTATTGGGACGAGCACGAGAGCTGGATCGCCCCGTGGTACCGCGCGCAGCACAGGCCGGACGATATCGTGATCTCGGCCTCTCCCGAATTTGTCGTAAAGCCCATGACCGACAGGCTCGGCATCGAGCTTATCGCCTCGCCAATGGACAAGCGCACGGGCAAAATGTACGGCCGCAACTGCCACGGCGAGGAAAAGGTACGCAGGTTCTATGCCGCTCACCCCGGTGCCGTGACCGAGGCGTTTTACTCCGACTCTCTGTCCGACACGCCCATGGCGCGCATAGCGCAAAAGGCGTATCTGATCGTTGACAAGGGACAGACTCCCATACCCTGGCCGGATAAATAACTAAAAAGCAGACAGCAAAGCTGTCTGCTTTTTCGCTTTATGAATTAAATTTTATCGAGCATTCTGCTTATCATGACGGCGGTCTGCGCGCGTGTTGCGCCGCCGTTCGGGTCAAGGCGGCCGCCGCCGACCCCCTTAACTATGCCCAGCGCGCATGCTGCGTTAAGCTCCGGGCGCATGGACCCGTTGACGGCTCCGGCATCGGAAAAGCCCGAAAGCACATCCTCGAGCTCGCTTATATCCTTGCCGTTGAGCACAAGATATCTTGTCATCATGCAGCCGAGCTCGGCGCGGCTTATGCTTCTGCCGGGGCGGAGAGCGCCGTCCTCGTAGCCCTTCATTATGCCGTTTTCGCACGCCCACAGCAGCGCGTCACGGCACCAGCTGCCGACCGCAGAAGCATCGGAAAACTCAAGCTCGCCGCTGACCTCGGGCTGACCTGCCGCACGGTAGAGCGCCGTCTCAAGCATCGCGCGAGTAAGTCCGACATTCGGCGAGAAAACGTTTTTGGCCGTTCCGTTCAATATGCCCTCGGCCGCGATGCGGTCAACATCATTGTAAAACCAGTCGCCGGGCTTAACATCCGTAAACAGATTGCCGCGCGCTGTAACGGTCATGCTCGTTTCGTCCGAGCGGATGCCGTTCCACTTCACGACGCTCACCGCGCGAATGACAGTGCCGCCGGGCACATAAAATGCGCCCGTGTACTTTTTCGCATTTGACGGCGTGGGCATGCTGCCGTCGAGCGTGTAGTATACGCTGCCGCGCGCATCACCCGAGAGGGTAACGCGCATGCCGTTTTCGTCTTTTTCAAGATTCACAGCCGGCTTTGCAATGCCGGCAGCTGTGCCGTTTTTGCCGGGATAGGCGTTAAAATAGATCTTGCCGTTTTCAAGGCTTATTCCGCGGCGCATGAACATTTCGCTCAATGTCACGAATTTATAGCCCTGCGCCTGAAGCGTATCGATAGCGCGCAGCGCGGCCGTGACGGAGGTCGAGTGCGTGTCGTGCAAAAGTGCAATGGAGCCATCGCGCGCCTGCTTTATAAACTCGCGATAGACAGAGTCGGCATTTTGGCTTTTCCAGTCGTATGTGTCCATAGACCAGAAAAAGCACGGCGTGTTCGCAGCCTTGAGCACGCGCTGATTATAGTCGCCGTAGGGCGGACGGAGCATATAGCTGAAGTTCTGCCCGATGGCGCTGTCGAGTATCGCATCGGTCTTCTGGAGCTGCTGGCGGATCTGCGCGTCGGTCTTTGACGTCATTGCCGGGTGATCGTAGGTGTGGCTCGCTATCTCGTGACCCTCCTGCCAGGCGCGCTTGACAAGGCCGGAGCTGCGCTCGGCCATTTGGCCGACGAGGAAGAATGTGCAGTGCGCGCCGCGTGCCTTGAGTCCGTCAAGAAGCCGGGCCGTGTTGCTGCTCGAGGGGCCGTCGTCGAATGTGAGCGCAATGAGCTTATCTCCGTCGGCGCTCGCCGATATCGGCAGAACTCCCACAAGCATCAGCACTGCCAGAAACGCCGCGGCAAGTTTTTTGAATTTTTTCATATTTCAAAACCCCAATTTGACCATATTTTTGTCATTTGCGAAGCTTGACATCTCACAAACGAAGAGTATTTCGTCAACGTTTCTTTCGGCGGCAAGCTGCTGGGCCGAGCCCATGTAATAGCGCAGATCGAGCATGATTATATTCTCGTAGTCGGCCGTGAGAAACGGCACGAGGCTGTTTGCAAACGAGTCTTTTATTATAAGCAGCGTTTTGCCGTTATTGCAGCCGCCGGTTATGGTCGTCTCGCCGTAGTTTCCGCCGAGAAAGACCTTGTATTTATCCTTTTCTCCGGCAGCGGACATATCGTAAAGCGGTATCTCCTTTCCGTCGGCCGTGACCTTAAGCTTATCCGACACCGGGGAGATGTAAACATCGTCGCACTTTGCCGCAGGGTCGAGGGTCTTTGAGTAGGTCGTGCCGAGGAAGCTGTCGCTGAAAAGCTCGGGAGATGCGTCGTACTTTCCGTCCGGCAGCAGTGTTTTATAAGCCGTGTGCGCGCCGTACCACGTCCAGTGGTGGTCGGTACGGTAATACACCTGCTGCTGAGTCTTTGCCTCGCTCAGCGCAGCATAGAGATCCGGGAAGCTTACGTCCGGCAGCGCGCCTTTGACTGTGTTATAAAGCTTTTCGGCGTCATACATCTGCGCGTGCGCCGGGAGCTTATCGCTCATGACCGTACCCGTCGCCGGGACGAGCAGCATCGTTGTCTTTACGCCGCATGCTTGCACGAAATCGGATACCAGCCCAATATTGCGGTTTAAATTCGTTTCATCGACCTTGTCGGGCGTGATCTTTTCCATATAATATCCGTCCGAGCCGAGGTACGCGCCGCCTATATCCTTGAAGCCGGCGAGCTTTTTGACCTGCGAGCCGAGCTGCGTCCATGTGTCGCGCGCCGGGAACTGGTCGGAGATATAGTCGGTTATCTTATTTTGAAAGCTGCCGTCGAGGATGCTGTCAAACGTGAGCTTTGGCGCGGTTTGCAGCATGCGGTTTTCATTGTCGGAAAACGTCCTGTCCTCCCCGGCGAACACAAACGCCGCAGGGAGAATTATGACGGCAAGGAACAGCGCGATGAGCGCTATGTGGAATTTTTTCATTACGCTCACCTCTTAGAATCTAAAGTAAAGGAAGGGATTGTAGCTGTCGCCGATAAGCAGGATCATGCTCAGTGCCAGAAGCGCTATCGTCATAACGCTTTTTATCGTAAAGGCCGCTTTTTCGTTCATTGCGCCCGTTGCGGAGAGGAAAAGCCTCTTCGGAAGCTCGGTGGAGGCAACGCAGCAGATGATCAGGAGCGCCGCCTTTGTAAAAAGCGTGTACACATCCATGCCGCCTACGGCTCCGTTTGCCCCGAACATCGAGCCGAGGTACGGCAGGAGAACGCTGACGTCGTCGCTTGCGAATATGACCCAGCCGATGACGATCAGCAGCAGCGCATACACATGGCGGAAAAGCTTCGGCAGCTTATCCAATGCTTTGAGCAGGAACAGCTTTTCTATAAACAGGATCACGAAGTAATACAGGCCCCACATGACGAAGTTCCAGCCCGCTCCGTGCCAGAAGCCGGTGAGCGACCAGACGATCAGCAGGTTCAGTGCCTGACGGGCAAGGCCGCAGCGGTTGCCGCCGAGCGGAATATAGAGATATTCCTTGAACCACGTGCTCAGCGTGATATGCCACCTGCGCCAAAAGTCTGTTATGGACACGGACTGATACGGATAGCGGAAGTTTTCGGGGAACTTGAAGCCGAACATCCTGCCGAGACCGATAGCCATATCCGAATAGCCGGAAAAGTCAAAATATATCTGGAAGGTATACGCTATCGCACCCGTCCACGCCATCAGTGCCGAGACGTCGCCGCCGAGTGCGTATATTTCCGACCACACCGCGCCCATCTGGTTTGCAAGCAGCACCTTTTTGCCGAGACCGACCACGAAGCGCATAACGCCCTCGGAAAAGTCGGCCGTAGTCACGCTGCGGTCGGCAAGCTGATCCTGCACGTCGGCATAGCGGACTATGGGGCCTGCTATGAGCTGGGGGAACATGGTGATGTACATTCCGAAGTCGATGAGGTTTTTCTGCACCCTGACATCGTTGCGATAAACGTCGATGGTGTAGCTCATTGCCTGGAAGGTGTAAAACGAGATGCCTATCGGCAGAGCGATATTGAGAAGATCAAAGCTTGATCCGAATATCGCGTTTATGTTCGTTATTACGAAATCGGTGTACTTAAACACGCTCAGCAGTCCGAGGTCAATGACGACCGACAAAACGAGCAGCAGCTTCATGCGCTTTTGCCTGCCGCGGTTTTTGTCCATGAGGCGGCCGAAAATGTAGTTGACCAGAATGGAGAATATCATCAGGAAAACGTACTTCGGCTCGCCCCAAGCGTAGAACACAAGGCTGACTATCAGCAGAAACAGGTTTCGCCCCTTTTTCGGGCAGATATAGTACCCCAGCAAAACAAGGGGCAAATAAACGCACAGGAATATCGTACTGCTGAAAACCATGTATGTCTCTCCGTTTACTTAGTGAATTCTTTGAACGCTGTCTCCGCGTTCTGCGGCGCGTCGCTCATTATGAGCAGAACACAGTCGCCGTCGTTTTTTACAACTGCGCTTTCGGCGCGCTGCACCTGCTGCGGCTCATAGGTCTTGTACATCTGCACGCGCGACCGGACATGCTCGCGTAGACTGTCGGCCATGGCGGAAGCGTCGGACTTATCCTTGAGCTGCACCACAGCGATCTCGTACGCCATGCCGTCGGCGGCATAGGCGAGGAAAAAGCCGTGAATTTTATTATACTCCAAATCGGATATATATGAAAAGGCTTTTTCCGCATTTTCTTCCCAGCTGCCGCTAACTTTCATCTCCGGCAGGGTCTTATCGGCGCTTACCATGCTGTTTTCAAGCGCCTGCATGTCGATGCTCTTCGTTTTTTCGCCGCAGGCGCACAGCGAAAGCGCAAGCATCACGGCGCACAGGGCGCATACTATTCTTTTTATCATCATGCCATCCTCGTAACTCCGCAGGCACCGCCTACTATCGTATTGTGGCTATAGGTATTGTCGCTATGGCCTGAAGAATCGCCGCTGCCCATATCGCCGAATGCCTTGTTCACGGCATCGTCTATCTTCTGCTGAGTCTCGTCGGCAACGCCCGGAGCGACATCCGGATCTTCGCTCTTCTCATAGCTTATGTACACGCAGAAAATATTATCGCCATCGGCATCGAGCCAGCTCCAGCTTAGGCCGATACCGTAATCGCCGCCGAATACTACGGCGTTTTCGATCTGGTTCATGATAGTATCGGCAATGTTATAGATATCAACGCTTATTTCATCGCCGAAGTCAAAGCTCACGACGCCCTGCTGCTCATTAATAGCTGCGCGCACCTGCTCGGGAATAGTGTAAATATCCTTGCACTGCGTTCTGTTGACGTAAGCATAGTTGTACTCATAGCCGTCGGCCGCCGGGAAAAAGTCGGTGTTCCACTCCTGCGAGCTCATCATCGTCTCGTCGTTGAGGTTAAAGTGCGAGAAGTTTCCTTCGCCGGAACCGGCATCGGAATAAATATCGGTGTGGTACCACTGCCCGTCGAGCTTCACAAGATCCCATGAATGCGACAGATGCGAATCATGCACGACCATGCAGTCGATGCCCAGCATCTGCATGAACAGCCTGAAGGTCGTTGCATAACCGACGCAGACGGCCTCGTGGTTCTTGAGCACGCCGTTGGGATTGTCCACAGGCTTGCTTTCATCCTCGGGAATGGCCGTCATCGAGCCGCTGTCAAAGCCGATGTTTGCCGTCATCCATTTATAAACGGCAAGCTCCTTTTCGTAATCGCTCATGCCGTCGGTGATTATCTCGTCAAGAACGCTCTTTGCCATATTGAGCGTCTCCTTGTCCTTATCGGGAAGGTTCGAGGTATTGCCCGACTTGTACGCATCGGATATCTGCGTCGTCGCCTTTATGACGTACTCGCCGCCGACGGTGACGTCGTTCTCCTGCGCAACGTCCTCGGTCTCCTCGCCTCCGGCGCTCTCTTCAAGTGCCTTTACCTTTAAGATGGTAAACACGTTCAGCGCCAGAAGCAAAACGAGCATCACGGGCGTTACGACATACATTATTCTGATTAGCTTTCTTTTCATGTAAGCAGCTCCTTTCGGATATTAATACGTTTGAAAGCGGAAAAAGTTCCGCCCAAAACTGTGTGGTTTGCATTAGCACAGTTAATATACCCTCCGGCACGGTCAATGTCAAGTGCAGGATTGTTAATTTTAATCCTTGCTTTACACGAAGAAAAATAATATACTAAAATAGTAAAAACATTCCCACGGAGGTTTTTTTGTGACTGATCTCAGATTTTATTTTGACGGCACGAACGGGACTTCTGTCAGCGGCGAGGTGCTGCTCGACGTCATGATATCAAAAGAGGAAAAGCCCAAGGACATCGGGCAGCTCAAATTCAAATACTCCGACTCATTCTTCCTGCACTCGGCCTGCTCTTACGACCATGAGCTTGCAATAATGTCGCTGGGGCTTACGATGAGCGCTTTTACCTATAAAAACGACGGCGACGAGCATGCGCGCAAGGCGCTGCACGCGATCGGCTGCGACGACCGCACGATAGAAAGCTTCCGCTTTGACGATCAGCAAAGCTGCGCCGACTCCTGCGGATACATCATCGCCGCAAAAAAGCTGCCGGACGATACCTTTCTTATCCCCGTCGTTATACGCAGCCACTGCTACGGCGGCGAGTGGGTCAGCAACGCGCACGCAGTCGAGGAGGCATATCCCGACCACGCCGTGGGCTTCAAGGCGGCAGCAGACGGCGTTTATGACGCGGTGACGGATTATCTTGATCGCCGCGGCTTCGACCTCGGCCGGGTCAAGCTCTGGCTGTGCGGATACAGCCGCGGAGGCGCTGTCACAAATCTGCTCGGCGCGCGCTTTACCTTTGAAAGCGGCATCGGCAAGGACAACATTTTTGCCTACAGCTTTGCAACGCCCGTCACAGTGTTCGACAGGGCATGCCTTTTCACGGACAACATATTCAACATCATGTCCGAAATGGACATCGTTCCGCGCATGCCGCTGCGCTACTGGGCGCTTACCCGATACGGTGCGGACATGATCGTTCCCTGCAAGGCTCGGCGCGGCCTGGGCGAATACACGCGCCTTCTCGGCCAGATGCAGGCGCAGTTTGCCGAGATAATGGGTGAGCTTGGCGTTGAAGCGGCCTATGTTCCGCTTGACGATCAGGAGCGCGCGCTCGATCTTCTGTTTGACTATATCGACGATCTGCTCGACACGCCGGAAAAATACCGCGACGACGGATATCAGCAGCTTGCAATGGACTACATGCGCAGCAAAATGCACGGCGACACCTTTGAGCTGCGCAAATTCATCAATTTCCTGCTCGACGGGAACGAGGAAATGGCCGACGAGCTGTGCTCGCTTATCGACAACTGGCACGATCTCGGCGGCATCGAAAAAGTGCAGCGCCTGGGCATCATGCTCTCAAAGCGCAAAACCGGCGATAAATCGCCGGCGACGGAGATCATATTCATGGTCATCGGCATACTCTTCCGCTATGCCGCCAAATACACCGCGACAAAGGTCACCGGCGGCTCGCAGGACTATTTCTATGAGCAGCTCGTTATCCTCATAATCGACGCATATCAGCACGGAGGCGACTCGTTCATTCTCCAGCAGCACTGGCCGGAGGCCTACCTTGCATGGCTCAGAGCCGCACCGCCCGAGGATCTTTTCCGCGTCGGCAGCTACGAGCGTCAATCAATAAAATAACCGCACAGAAAAGGAGAAAAATATGGATAAGACCATTGTTGTCATGGCAGCCGGACTCGGCTCGCGCTACGGCGGCGTTAAGCAGATAGAGCGCCTCGGCCCCGACGGCGAGATCCTTATGGAATATGCCATATACGACGCGATCCGCGCCGGCTTCAACAGGATCGTGCTCATAATCAAGCCCGAGATATACAACGATGTCCGCGAGCTGTTTGGAAACCGCATCGAGGAGAGCACCGGCATCAAGATAGACTACGCTTTCCAGACGCTCGACCGCTTCACCGAAAGCCGACCGGAGTTCAAAGCGCGCACCAAGCCCTTCGGCACGGTCCACGCCGTCATATGCGCGGCAGACTGCATAAAAACGCCCTTTGCCGTCATGAACGCCGACGATTACTACGGCGCCGAAGCATTCCGTGTCATGTCCGAGCAGCTTGAAAAGCTGCACTCGGCTCAGGACGCCGCTATGGTAGCCTACAGACTGAAAAACACCGTCAGCCCATTCGGTACCGTCACGCGCGGTGTTTGCATGGTCGATAACGGCCTGCTCACCGGCGTCAGGGAGACATACAAGATCAAGGTCATGCCCGACGGCAGCATCCGCGACACGTCCGAATCCGAGGACGGCCCCGTCCTCGCGCCCGACACCTTCGTTTCCATGAATCTTTGGGGCTATCATCAGGACATCCTGCCCGTTATGGAGCGGTATTTTGCCGATTTCCTCGCTTCGCTTCCGGCAGACGAGATGAAGGCCGAGTGCCTGCTGCCGACGATGATGGGCGATCTGACAAACAGCGGCAAAATAAATATCTCGGTTTTAAACACAAACGACCGCTGGTTCGGCCTGACCTACAAGGAGGATAAGCCCGGAGCCGTCGCCGCGCTCACCGCGCTTCACGAAAACGGCACCTATCCCCCCACCCTCTGGCGCGGCTGATAGCGCACACAAAAACACAGCATCTCGAAATGATGAGATGCTGTGTTTTTTATTATGCGATCTTTTTCCTTCGCACGCCGAAATGCTCGAGCAGATGCGGAATATACAGGCTTGCAAGTATAAGCAGCGCGCCGCACACGCCCTGAACGGTGACCGGCTCGCTGAGGAACACGACGCCGAGCACCGACGCAAACGCAGGGTTGAGCGCGCACATAAGTCCTGAGCGCTGGCTCGTTGTGTGTGACTGCGCGACCGGCTGGAGAGTAAAGCCGAAACCCGTGCATACAAGCGCGAGCACAAGCACGCAGCCCCACTCCATACCGCCGGAGGGTATGCGCGGCTGCTCGAATATGAACGAAAGTATGAGCGAAAACAGTCCGATGCAGCCGACCTCGACTATGCCGACGATAAGCGCGTCGCATTTGTGCGAGTAACGGTCGGTCACGATAATGCCAACGGCGTACAGCACGGCGGCACACAGGCAGAACAGTTCGCCGGGCGTAAAACCGAAGCTTCCACCGCGTAGAGTCAGCAGCCCGACGCCGCACAGCGCGACCGCAGCGCTTATTATGCTCGCCGTTTTCGGCAGCCTGCGTATGATCACCGCCTCGATCAGCGGAACGAACACTATCGCCGTGTTTTCAAGGAACGACACCGTCGATGTGTCGGTAGTTTTAAGCGCCGTCAGTTCAAAGGTCATGACCGCCGTGAACACCGCGCCGATTATCGCACCGCCTATAATATCGCGGCGGCTTGCATACTTGAGCCTGCGGAAAAATATTATGCCCAGCACCACAAAGCCCAGAAGAAAACGCGCGGCAAGAAGGTTAAACGTGCCGAGCGTCTCAAGCCCCGTTTTGCTGAAAAGATACGCGCTGCTTCGCGTCAGTATGACCGCCGCAAGAAGCAGCTCGGCTTGTTTTCTGCTCATTTATATCACCCCTGTTGACATCAGTATAATACGCGGTTATACTTGAGTAAAGCGAGGTATAATCAAGTTTTATATGAGCGTTTATCATACATGGGGTGGAGAAAATGGACAGCGAAAAGTGCAGGATATTGCTCAGCGTGATCAAAAACGGCAGCATGTCGGCGGCGGCCGAGGAGCTTAACTACACTCAGTCGGGCATAAGCCGGGCGATCGAGGCCATGGAGAAGTCGGCCGGGTTTCCGATACTCAGCCGTGGGCGCGGCGGCGCGCATTTGACGAGCGAGGGCGAGGAACTTCTGCCGGCCGTGCGCGAGATGGCGTACTGGGCCGAGCAATACGAACAGACGGTGCAGAAGCTGCGCGGCGTGCAGGTCGGCAGGCTCGCGGTCGGCTCGTCATACGTCAAGTTTTTCCCGTGGCTGACGCGCATCGTTTCGGGCTTTCACGAAAAGTACCCCGGCGTAACCGTCGAGCTGTGCTCCGGCACGAGCACGGAGCTTGCCGCACGCATGAGCGCAAAGGCGCTTGATTTTGCAATAATCAGCCGCCGCGAGGGCGATTTTTCAAGCACCGTTTTGAAGCGCGACGGGCTTGTTGCGATGCTGCCGCCGGAGCACCCCATGGCGCACAGCGACGGCGTTCCGGCGACGATCTTCGAGACCGAGCCTTATATCGAGATCCACACCGGCCTGCAGACCGACAAAAGCCTGTGCTTTGAAAAGCGCGGCATCACGCCGAATTTGAGCTTCTCCACGCCCGACAGCTTCGTCGCCTGCGGCATGGTCAAGGCAGGTCTGGGCGTTGCGCTCGTAAACCGCGTGATCGCCGACGAGCTGAGCGACGCCGTGGCCTATGTGCCTCTCGATCCGCCCGAGGTCATCGATATCTGCGCCGTCACCCCCACAGCCGACGTCATCTCCCCCGCCGCAAAAATTTTTAAATCCTACGCCCTTGAATTTTTAGAGGATTTTTAGTGGCGCATTGAGGCAGTCACGGATACGGTTATCTCTGGTAGCCCGGTATCGAAACAACGGAGGAAACCGTAACGTTTCGCGCCCCGTTAGGCTGCACTAATGTCGCGGCGTAGGGGCGAGCATTGCTCGCCCATTTTTAATGATGTGTACTTTAAATCAACCCCTCGGCAGCAAAGCTGCCTGCTCCCCTTGCAGGTGAGCCAATGGGGTGCGGTGCAAAATTCAGCAACGCACTTGTGTTACGCAAGGCAGCCACGGTTTATACCATTGTCTCGAACCGGGCACCGGCAATACCCCTACCAGCAGGCGCCGCCAATTGCCTTCAAAAAAACTGGCCGTGCGCTAATCAACTGCCTCTATTTATGGCGGGCCGACTTTGATTACAAGCCACCAGCCCTTCACAGAGTTTGTGATTTTGCAAGCTGCTTATTCTTATATTCGGCTTTGCCGGTCACGTCGCTGATGATCTCAAGCTCCGGCGGAGCGCTGCGCTCGGGCTTTTCGGAATAACAAAACAGCACTGCGCGCTCGGCCGAGAACGGGTAAACGTCGATCTCAAACCGGCAGCTGTCATACACAAAGCGGTACTTCACCTTGCTCACGCTGCCGAGCGCCGGGTCGGCCTCGAGCATATAGCGGCCGTACTCCTTTTCGGTGATCGGCCGTTCGGTGTCCCACTTCGTACCGTCGGGGCGGAAATGCTTCTCGGTGTAGAAAAACAGCTCCTCTTCGCCGTTTTTCTGCCGGCGGACGCGGCGCTCGATGGCCGGGTTCGTCATCGCAAGATAGGTCTGCACCATGTCGATGCCGACGGCGCGGTAGCGCGACTTCAGCAGCTCGATATCCGGCATGGCAATGAGGTACTTGCGCTTTTTGACCATCGGCTCGGGTTCACCGATGACGCGATAGATCTCGCGTATCGCGCGGTTGATCTTATCCTCGAAATTGACCGAATTATCAATAATGCGCAGGTTCTGATACGCGCTCCAGGCGTTCAGCGTGCGATCGTCGATCTCGCGCGCGTACTCTATCGACTCGCTGCGCGCGGTGTTGCCGAGGTTGTACGCAAACTCCGCGCCCTTGGCACAGGTGACGAGATACAGCACCGCGTCGTAGCCTGCGAGCACCTCAGCCTCGGTCCTGCCGCCGACGCGATAAAGTGTTTCGGCAAACTCCTCGTCGGTGATGTATGCCTTGTCGTCCAAAAGCGCGCGGTCGTAAACGATTAGCACCTTTTCCTCCGGCACGACCTCGGCCGCCTGAAGGGCGAGCTTCTCCTTATGAATCTGGTCGGCGATGACAAAGTCCTGAAACTTCAGCATCGACATACAAACGCCGAATGGATTTATTCCGAAGCCCGATATAAGTTCGGTCGCCGTTTCGGGAATGGTGATAACGCGCCAGCCGTCATCCTGCTTGAACTCCTTGAGGATGCGGCTTATAAGCGTCGTCTTGCCAGAGGCGGGGCCGCCCGTGAGCACGACGCGGTAGATCTGTTTACCCATTTTCATTGTCAAATCTCCTCAAGGAAGTCGGAAAATCCGGCAACCGTTTTGAAGTATTTATCGCAGTTTGAGCGCATGAAGCTCTCAATCTCCGGGATGTCGTTTGACCAGCCTGCGGCGGCAAAATCCACGCCGCAGCTTTTGGCCATGTCGTAGCCGGGCTTGAGGTCATCGAGCATCAGAAGCTCCGAGCGTGAAAAGCCGAAGCGCTTCATTATCTGCTCAAGCGGATAGGGGCTGGGCTTACGCTCGCTCGCCGGACTTTCCCAGCCGAACACCAGGTCAGGCTCGGGAAGGCCGTTTTCGCGGTAATCACGCAGAATGTTCTGAGTGTAGGAATGTGATACGACGCACAGCACGCCACCCTGCTCCTTATGCCGCCAAAGCAGCTCGCGCATGCCGTCGTAGGCCTGCGGAACGTGATGCTGGACATAGTCGTTCCAATATAGCTGCTCACGCTCGGTCTCGGCGCGGCTCATGCCGATGATATCGCAGAAAAACGCGACAACGCCGGGGTCAAAGTTATATTTGATGTATTCCTCAAGCGTGTAATGCACCTCGGGATGATAGATGCCTGTGTACTCAACAAAGCAGGGATAGTGAACCGTGGCGGTGCTGTTGACAACGGTGTCGTCATGATCGACCACCAGACAGGGATATCTCATATTTTCCTCCGGGACCTTATTTTTTCGCTTATATTATACCGTGTTTTTCCCGATCACACAATACGCCCCTGCGCCGATGTGACGCAGGGGCGATTTTTTGTTTTGAGCTTATTTCTTTGCCGTCTGCGCGTGCTTGACGCGGCATTTTTCAAACAGATAGCCGATGAACATGACAGCTGCGAAGAAGATCAGGAAGCCGACGCACTGCTTCCAGCCGTAGCCCGTCCAGATCGCGTAGCAGAAGAACAGGCAGCAGGCAACGCCCAGAATGGGCAGAACGAAGCGCTTGACGGGGCCAAGCTCCTTTGCCTTGACCATGAGTCCGATCATCATGGGGATATACATCAGATACAGACAGATGATGCCGATCTCGTCCGGTTCCCAGGCAAACCATTCGCTTGAGTGCACCGCGCCGAACAGGCCGGGACCGCCCATCCACATCATGACCGTCCAAGCATACCAGAAGCCTGCGAGCATCATGCCGACGATGGAGGACTTGATGGCGAAGTTATTCTGATCGTCTATGTGGCCGAAGAAGCTCGGCTGAGGACCCATGCCGCGCGCGGAAACGGAGTACATGCTGCGGCAGGAGGCCATAATGAGGCCGTTCATCGTGCCGAGGCAGGAGATGGTGATGAAAACATACACGATCGTGCCGATGACGTTGCCGAACAGCTTCGAGAACGCAAGGCGCGGCAGGCTCTCGCCGAACGGCCAGGTGGAAATGATGGTGTTTACATCGCCCACGATGCTCATTGCCCAGATATACAGCGCGTAGAGAATTATCGTCACCAGCGCGCCGATGACCAGTGCGCGAGGCAGGTTCTTTTTCGAGTCTTTAAGTTCTGCGTTGATGCTTGTTGCGAGTATCCAGCCCTCGTAGGCGAAGGCAAAGCCGACGATGGCCTTGAAAAATCCCGTGCCGTCAACAGCAACATAGTCGGCGGAATTTACATAGTCGAGCACCTCGAGCGTCGTGCCGTTGACAAGGCCGGCAATGGTTCCGGCAACGCCCATGAGGATGAGCGGAATGAGCTTGATGACCGTCATTCCGACCTGGAGCTTGCCGGCGATCTTCGGGCTGAGCGCGTTGATGCCGTAGCCGATCATCAAAAAGCCTGCGCCGACACCGATTGCAACGGCGTTCACCTGGCCGTTTGCAAAGTCGATCGACGATATGCCGAATAGCTGCAAAAACATCATTGCCGAGAAAAACGCCAGCATCGACGCAAGCGCCGGAGTGTAGATCGTTGTCATGAACCAACCTACATAATAGGCATACTTGGGGCCGAGCGCAAGCTCGGCGTAGTCAACGACGCCGTTGACTTTCTCATACTTGCTGCCAAGCGTTGCAAAAACCAGCGAGCAGATGATGCATATCAGGCCGACGATGCCGACGACCGCAATGCCCTGCAAAAGGTTGCCGCCGGTGAGCGACAGGACCTTGCCGCCCTTGATGAAGACACCGGAACCGATGACGATGCCGATGACCATGGAAATCGCGGTAGGCAGTCCGTACCTTTTTTCCATTTTGTTTTCCATTACTTTCTCTCCATTAATTCTTTCTTTCGCTTTTTTCATTTAAAGCAATACACAAATAATACGCCATTTTAGTAAAAATGTCAATATCATCATGAACAAAGTGTAAATATCACTCATCCTTAACGGTTTACTTGCACGCAAACGTACAAGCCGGGCTCGAAAACAGCCTATGGGTAGAGGGAGCTGAGGCATCAGCATAGAATAAATTGCCGAAAGGAATGATCAATTTGAAAATATATCTCTCACCCTCGGATCAGGTGAGCAATCCCTATGCTTACGGCGGCACGAATGAGGCACGGCAGTGCCGGAAAATCGCCGCCGCGTGCAAGACGGCGCTCGAGCGAAACGGCTTTGAGGTCAAAACGAACTTCGCCGACGGCTCGAACGCCATGTACGAGCGCGTGCGCGAGTCCAACGCCTGGGGCGCGGACGTTCACGTCTGCATCCACACAAACGCCGGCGGAGGCCGCGGCTGCGTCGTGTTCGTCGCGTCAAAAAGCCCCGAGCGCATGAAATACGCGCAGCCGGTTTTCGACGCGATCGACGCGATCACGCCATATCGCTCGGTCTACGGCATACGCGAGAAGCAGTTTTACGAGATCCGCAACACGACCGGAACATGCATCTACTGCGAGTGCGAGTTCCACGATTCGCCCGACACCGCGCGCTGGATAGTCGAGCACACGGACGATATCGGCGAGGCGATATGCCGCGGCATATGCCGTGCCGCCGGGCGAAATTATATCGAGAAAGGGAGCGAAAACGACATGATAAGATGGGAAAGGCTTGAGGATATCCCGGCCGGCTACCGCGAGATGGCGCAGCGCTTTGTTGACGCCGGCGCGCTGCGCGGCAAGGACGGCGGCGAGCTTGATATAACGGAAGATATGCTCCGCACGATGGAGATCATGCGCCGCTATTTTGAAAGGGAGGCGTAGGAAAATGGACACACCGGATAAAGCCGCCGAGATAAAGGCAGCGGCGGCAGCGCTTATCGCATTCGGAACCGCGCTGTTCGGCTGGGTGGGCTGGATGGTGGTGCTGTGGCTTGCCGCAATGGCGCTTGACTATCTGACCGGCACGTTCGCGGCGCTGTATAACAAAACATGGAGCAGCGCGGCCGCCCGGCGCGGCCTGTGGCACAAGCTGGGCAGTATATTCGGCGTTCTGGTCGCGGCAATGTGCGATCTTGTGCTCAGGCTCGTGGGCGATAACTTCGGCTTTGAGCTGCCGCTGATCGGCCAGAGCTGCCTGATAACGCCCATAGTCGCGGCATGGTATTTCTTCACTGAGCTTGGCAGCATTGTGGAAAACGCCGCGGCAATGGGCGCACCCGTCCCGGATTTCCTCAAAAAGCTCATCGCGCGCGGAAAAAAGACCATTGACGATAAAACCGGCGACGGCGATAATGAGGAATAAAACTAAAACAGCAGGTGCGGACTTTTCTGCACCTGCTGTTTGCACATGGGAGATATTATGGATATTTACGGTTACGCGCGCGTGTCGAGCACCGATCAGAACGAGGAGCGGCAGCTGCTCGCGCTTCGCGCAAGAAACGTCCCGGAGCGGAATATTTTCGTTGACAAGCAGTCGGGCAAGGACTTCCTTCGCCCGCAGTACAGGCGGCTCGCGCGCCGTCTGCGCGAGGGCGATCTCAGCATCGACCGCCTCGGCCGAAACTATGAGGAGATACAGCAGCAGTGGAGGTATCTCACGAAGGAGATCGGCGCGCTGCCCTTTGGCGAGCTTATCGCGCGCTGCGGCATGAGTGAAGCCACCTTCTATCGCCGCCTGCGCGAGGAACGCAGCAAGGGGAAGAAATAAAAAACTATCAAAAGGTATACCTTTTGATAGTAGCTGTCATTACATAATGGAGTGCGATATCGGAGACATTCTGATTGTGAGAGGGAAAATTACCGATGTCGAGAAATAATGGGATACACCCTTAACATTGATGAGATATCAAAAGCAGGATGATCACGCCAAAACAAAATGACCCGGATTTTATATCCGGGTCATTTTCTGTATGATGATATGGTGCGGTCGGAAGATCCGGGCGAGCAATGCTCGCCCCTACTATCTGTGCCGACTTATTTGGCCTCTGTCTCTTTAATAAACATCATGAAAAAGCTTATTGTCAGCAGAGCGCAGGAAAACCAGATCGCGCGGACGGAAAAAACGTTTGTCAGCAGCGCGCCGAACCCGGCGCCTAGCGCAAACAGGACAATCACGCCGAAATATGTCAGCGCCTTGTGCAGGATCGCGATATCGCGCGTGTGGAAATATGCGCAAAGCGCCTCGGTGCCGCTGCGCATGTTGCCGATGCACATGGTGCTCGCGTAGGCATGGCCGCGAACCTTTCGGAAGGTCTGCACCTGCATGGCGCACACAAAGGAAACGACGGCGTTGGCGAAAGTATTAATCGTCTGCGGCAGAAAGCCGACGGCGAAAAGCAGGACTATCTCGGACAAAATTATGAGCTGCCGCCAGTGTACACGCTCCATGTATTTATAATGCCGGTGGACGCACTCGGCAACGAAAATACCGAGCATAAAGGCCAGCACAGGGACAAAATATCTTGCGCAGTGCGACCACTCTCCGTCGAAGAGATATGCGCTCAGCAGGACGATGTTGCCCGTCTGCGCGTTTGCGAAAACCTTACCGCGGCAAAGATAGGTGTAAGAATCCTGCAAACCGCCGGACAGGATTATAAACACGGCCGTGAGCATGGATTCGGACATCTGGCCGCGTATGCGCTTGGCGTACATGAAGCAAATTCCCCCTCGCCTGAAAAAACAGCCTTGATTATACGACCAACCATCCCCTTTGTCAACTTTTTCAGTGGCGATTTGGCGCAGTCACGGATACATATATCTCTGGTATCCCGGTGTCGAGAGTGCGGAGGAAACCATATTTGCCTCGCAACCCAGTAGTGCGCCGCTGAATTTTACACCGCACCTCGTAGGGAACAGGCTTGCCTGTTCCGTCTTTTTAATAGCGAATTAACGCACCTACGGGCACATTAATTGCACTTGCCCGGTGTCGGAACAGTGGTGGAAACCATCACGTTTCGCATCACATAAGGTTACGCAACAGTAGGGGCGATCATTGATCGCCCGTGTGTAATGGTTTTGCCTGCACCCACCGGTCGGGCTGACGCAAAAACCGTATCGGCAGCAGCCTCAATTCGCCTCTAAAAAGAAAAAATCCGGTACGGAATTTTCCGTACCGGATTTGTTATGCTTTGGTTTTATTGGGGTCTGGAAACTATATCTTCATGCAGACGTCCCATGCGCGCCAGATAGCGGTACGCAGGTTGCCGATGGTGACACAGTCGCCGACGCGGTGGATGTTCTTGCCCTTGCCGCCGACAGGTGCGGGAACGAAGCCGATGCCGTTTACGATGTTGTCGTACTCGACCTCAAATACGTTCTTGCCGTCCTTGGAAGCGATAACGACGGTCTTGTCCTTGATCTCGCGGATAGTATGCTCAAGGTAAGTGGGAACCTTGTGATACTCGAGAACATCACGCAGGAAGGAAGCGTTGGACAGGCAGACGTTCTGTGCAGGAACGAGGTCCTTTGCGTACTCGACGATGATCGGGTGCTTGCCCTGGAGGACCATCTCGTATGCAGCTTCGCAAGCGGACTGGCCGCCGCCGAAGAAGACCACTTTGTCGCCTACGGGGTACTTCTCACGCAGGAGCTGAGTGAAGGTGAGGCACTTCTCGAAGCCGGGGATCAGCATCTTTCTGGGAACTGCGCCGGTTGCAACGATGATCTCGTCATAGCCGCGGAGAATGCCCAGATCGTTGATCTCGGTGTTGAAGCGAATGTCGAGGCCGACCTTCTTAACTTCGTTCTCATACCAGGTGATGAGAGCTTTGTCGTTCTCTTTGAAGCTCATTGCGGAAGCAGTGAGGAACAGGCCGCCGATACGGTCGGTCTTCTCAAAGATAACGGGCTTGTGGCCGCGCTGGGTAAGAACCAGAGCTGCCTCTACGCCGCCGATACCTGCGCCGACGATAGCAACCTTCTTGGGGTTCTTGGTCGGAACGATCTTGTAGCGGTTGTGCTGCATGGTGGACGGAGTAAGTGCGCAGCGGCCGAGGTGCAGGGAGTCCTCAAGGCCCTGGATGTTTGCGGTGCCCTTGTACTTAGCAAAGTTGAAGCAGCCGTTGTGGCAGCGGATGCAGGGCTTGATCTCGTCCTCGCGGCCTTCCTGGATCTTGATGATCCAATCGGGATCGACGAGGTTCTGACGTGCGATTGCGACAGCGTCCAGACGGCCGGCAGCGATCTCTTCTGCGGCGGTCTCGGGCAGCATACGGCCTGCGCATGCTACGGGCTTGTCGGTGAACTTCTTTATGTGCTCAACGTCTGCGAGGTTGCAGTTGTCGGGCATGTACTGAGGCGGATGTGCCCAGTACCAAGCGTCGTAAGTACCGTTATCGCAGTTGAAGAAGTCGTAGCCTGCGTCGCCGAGGTACTTGATAGCCTTCTCGGATTCGGGCATGTCACGGCCCCACTCTACGAACTCTTCGCCGGGAACAGCGCCCTTACCCCAGGTCTTGGTGTAGGACTTGACGGAGTAACGCAGGGATACGGGGAAGTCTTCGCCGGCATATCTCTTGATGCACTGAACGATCTCAACGGGGAAACGGAAACGGTTCTCGAAGGAGCCGCCGTACTCGTCTTCACGCCAGTTCCAGTTCTCCATGGTGAACTGGTCGAGCAGGTAACCTTCGTGGACAGCGTGGATCTCAACACCGTCAACGCCTGCGTCGCGCAGCATCTTTGCGGTCTTGCCGAATGCCTCGACCATCTCGTGGATTTCCTTAGCGGTCAGAGGACGGGAGAGCATATCCTCCTGCCAACGGTTAGGAGTTGCAGATGCGGAAGCGCAGCTGTAGCTAACGTCAACGATGGGGGAAGCGATCTTGTTGAGGATGGGATTCTTGTTCAGGACGACCATCCAGGGGGTAACTGCCATGGAGCGGCCGAAGCCTGCTGCCAGCTGGATGAACAGCTTTGCGCCGGTCTTGTGGTACTCTACCATGTACTCTTTGAGCTGCTTGAACATTCTCTTGTTCTGATACAGCCAGCGGCGGCCCATGGTATCACGGACACACTGCATGCCGGGGAGAACAAGGCCAACGCCCTTCTGAGCTCTCTGGAGCAGGAAATAAGCTGCCTCTTTGTCGAAATGGCAGGGCTCAAGCCAGCCAAACAGAGAGGTACCGCCCATGGAACACTGGACAATGCGGTTCTTTATTTCGACATTGCCAATCTTGAACGGAGTGAATAGTGGTGCGTACTTTTCGTTCATCATATGGTTCTTCCTTCCTTTAAATATGATTGACTAATTTATCACGGTAGACACCGTTGGTAAAACCTCGGTGTCGAACGTTTACAAAATAGTATCATGCCATGAGTTGACGTGCGTCTACACAATAGCGGACTAAGTATAACACTTTTTTTCACAAATTGCAACCACAATATGTCCCTGTTTTAACATGTTTTTTGTGCTTTATGTTGAACAAACGCGCCTCTGTTTGGCGATTAATTTGTTATTACACACATTTAATTGTGTCTCATAAATGAAAACAGGGCATATTAACCATGCCCTGTTTCTGGAAAAACGCTTTATTTATCCTTCTGTTCTGTAAAAATTCTGGCCGATTATGAGGCCGGTTTTTGCATCGATTATGTATCGATAGTCGGTGACCGTGCCGGTGAACTGAACCTTATAGCAAACGGTGTCGTCAATCTTGATCATCTCTGTCGAAAGATCCGCTGCCTTTTCCTGAGTGATACCGGCATCGGCAAGGGCCGTTTCGCGTGCGGCGGCATAGCCGACATAGTCCGAGTCGCTTATAATGCAGCTGCGCAGCGGCGATATCATGACGATGCATAGCAGCAGCATGACTATCATCTGCGGTGCACCGCGTCTGAGTCTGCCGCGTCGGTTGGCGCTGCGTGAGCGCCGCCGGGCCGCACGCTGCCTGTCTTTTTCCGACAGATGGTCGCCGCTTCCGCGCTTGTTATTCGCTTGCTTTTTGAGGTGTTTTCCGCCCGAAGTCAAGCAGCACTCCTCCTTTGCCGGTAATGCTGTACAATCTTAACTATTATATATAGAGAAGCGGCTGTTTGTCAACAAAACATCGTCGTATTCGGCGGAGATTATCTGAAGCAATGAGAGTTTATCTATCATTCAGCTCAAACCTTGTAAGAAAGAGGGGTTTGGGTTTCGGTTTCTGTAATTATTGCTACACTCTCTGTCAAATCCGGAAGTTGCGGCATTGGCGGCTTTGTGGTACAATTGACTCAAACTGATTTAAACTATAGCTAAACATTTCGGAGATGCAAATTGAAAACTAAGGGCAAAAAGCACAGAGGCCGGGGCTGCCTGACGGCGCTTATTATTCTTGCGCTGATCGCGGCGGCTGCGGCATTTTTAATAAAAGACAGCCGAGAGGATCTTGAGATAAGCCGCTACGAGGTGGCATCTCAAAAGCTTCCGGAGAGCTTCGACGGATTTAAGATCGTGCAGCTGTCGGATCTTCACGGCGCGGAGTTCGGCGAGGACGGCATGGGGCTTGTCGAAAAAGTCAAGGAGCTTGAGCCGGATATTATTGCTCTGACGGGGGATTTCGTCACCGACGAGGGCGACCTCGCTGCCGTCGAAAAGCTCGCTGCCAGACTTGTTAAGCTGTGCCCGGTGTATTTCGTCAGCGGAAATCACGAGTTCGGCTCGGGACTTGCCGTCAAGGTCAGGAACATTTTGGAGCGCGCCGGCGTAAAATATTTAAGCAATGAATATCTGACGATAAGCCGCGGCGAGGACGAGATACTCCTCGGCGGAGTTGAAGATCCGCTGGCCTATGCAGACATGCTCAGCCCCGATGAGCTTGCACAGAAAATGAACGACGCCGCTCCGGACGCGTTCAAAATACTGCTCGGGCATCGGAACTACTGGATGACCGAATACCCCGAGCTGCCGGTTGATCTTATATTCTGCGGCCATGCGCACGGCGGACTTATCCGCATCCCAGGCGTGGGCGGGCTTATCGGAACCGACCGCCGCCTGTTCCCCGATTTCGATGCAGGAGAATACAACAACGGCCGCTATACGCTGATCGTCTCGCGCGGCCTCGGAAATTCCGTGCCCATTCCGCGCATTTTCAACCGGCCCGAGATAGTTTGTGTTGAGCTCTCGTCAGCTTACGCTCGGGCGTAAATAAAAATTTTTGTCATGTTTCCGCCGGTCGCAGCATATACTGAAGGTATGCTGAATTTGAGCTGAGGTGAAAAACATGGGAACAGATATTGACGATATGATATTCGGAGACTACGATCCCGGTCCGAGTGATCGTTGAAAGTCCTGCTCTTGAGCAGGACTTTTTCATATCATTTTCATATCACGGCGCGGAAAACTATGCTCTTTCCGTCGGATGTCTCGGCATTTATGCTGCCGCCGAGCGCCTGGACGATGGCTCGCGCTATGGCAAGGCCGATGCCGGTTCCGCCGTCGTAAGCGCGCGATTTGTCGGCACGGTAGAAGCGGTCGAAGAACCTGTCAATGTCGCCGAGCGAGTCCGGCGGACAGGTATTATAGACCTCGATAACCTTATTTTTATGCTGCGCGCAGACCGACAGGCGGATCTCGCCGCCGTCATCGGAGTATTTAAACGCGTTGTCGAGCAAGATCGATATAAGCTGCTGCACGGCGGCCATGTCGCCGGTCATGTTGAGATCGGGTGCAATGTTCTGGCTGTAGCTCTTGCCCTGCGCCTTTGCGCGCATTTCAAACGGCTCTGCGGCCTCCCATGCGGCGTCGCTGAGCGAAAAATCGCTCTTATCCGGCAGCGGCATGCCCTCGTCAAGGCGCGAGAGCATAACGAGGTTCTTCACAAGCTTTGACATGCGCACGGTCTGCTTCTGGATGTTATCGACCCATTCGTTGTCGCCGTTTTCCATTTTTAAAACGTCCGCGCTCGTGGATATCGAGGTCAGCGGAGTTTTAAGCTCGTGTCCGGCGTCGGTGATAAACTCCTTTTGCAGCTGCATATTGCGCACATACGGCGCGATAGCCTTTTTGGAAAACGCAGCAACGAGCGCAAAGCCTGCAAGCAGGCTCGCCGCCGCAACGATGAGCGATACGTTAAAAAGCGTTTTCATCGACTGCCGCTCGGGCGAGGCGTTTAAGAATATGACCGCCGCGCCGGACGAGCCGCTTTTGAGGCAATAGCGATAGTCGCCGTAATAGCCCTGTGTATGCCCCGACGACAGCGCGTCGGACGCATAGTAAAGCGCCTCCTGCGCGCTGACGGTTGCAATATAATCGCTGAACACGCGCACCGCGTCGCCGTCGGAGTCGTACACCACGGCAAAATAGCGCGTCATGTATTTTGACTCCGGCGAATTATCGCTGAAAATGTCCGGCAGGGTGAAGCTCGACGAGCCGCTGTAAGGATTTTTGCCGGTGGTTATAAGCGAATTTATCGTGTCGTCGAGCCTGTTTGTTGTTATATTATAGTTCCACAGATTTATAGCGACCAGCAGCACGAGCGTAACGGCTCCCATCGCCGCCATAGCCGAGGCTATAAATCTGCGCCGCATTTTCGTAAGCATCATTTTGCCTCCAGCGCATAGCCTGCGCCGCGAATGGTTTTTATCTCAACATCCGCGTCAAGCTGCCTGAGCTTCTTGCGCAAAAAGCCTATGTATGTCCACACAACGTCCGTTTCCGACTCCGTGTCGAGATCCCAGACCTTCTGCATGAGGGCATCCGTCGAAAAAACGCGGCCGCGATTTCGCATGAAAAGCTCCATGAGCTGGAACTCCTTATTATTAAGGCGCACGCTGCCGCCGACGGAGGAAAGCGTGTAGGAGCTAAGATCAAGGCTCGTGCCGCCGACGCATATAACGTCGGGTGCGTAATTTCCGCTGCGGCGTGTGAGCGCGCGCACGCGCGAGATAAACTCGCCCATGGCAAAGGGCTTGGGCAGATAGTCGTCCGCGCCTGCGTCAAGACCGGCTATGCGATCCTCGACCTCGGCCTTGGCCGTGAGAAACAGCACCGGCGTTCCCACGCCCTTTTCGCGCGCGCGCTTTAAGACCTCAAGCCCGTCAAGACCGGGCATCATTATATCAAGCACCACCGCGTCGTAGGAAACCGACAGCATATATTCAAGCGCGTCGAGTCCGTTGTGAACCATATCGACGGCAAAACGATTTTTTTCGAGAACAAGCTTCAAGGCCTTTGCAATGCCGACCTCGTCCTCCGCTATAAGAATACGCATAGTATCATCTCCGATACACATATTAATATACCCAACTGAAACGAACCTGAAATCATTTTAACAGCGCAGGTGAAAAATTCAAAGCATGTTTTTTCAAATTCACATTTTGATAACAAAACTTTTTCAGCTCATTTCAGGTTCGCGGCTTATTCTCATGACAGTTCCACGAAATACAGGTAACTGCCCACCGGGCGAGCAGAGCTTCGCCGAAGCGGCAGATCAATAACGACCGCCGGATTGACAAATGCGGCGAAAAGATACATTATGTGCTAAAGATACATTATGCGCTCGACAAGGAGGCCATCAGCATGGATAACATGGAAAACAAAAACGAAAACGTTCAGGATCAGCAGAACGCACCGGTTGACGGTGAATACAGCTTCTTTTACGGCCACAAGCCGGAGGATGAGCAGAGCGATTCTCAGCAGGCTCCCAAGGCCGAGCCGGAAATGCCCAAGGCGGATAAAAAGCCGTTCTGGAAAAAGCCCGGCACGATGGTCGCCGGTCTGCTCGTTGCCGCGATGCTCGCAGGCTTCGGCGGCTCGGCCATAGGAAACGCCGTTTTCGGCGGCTCGAGCGGCGGCACTACCGTCAACGAGGGCAAGCGCCCGACCTCGGTCATAAACACCGCAAGCATCGACACAAGCAAGCAGATGACCGCTGCCGAGGTCTATGCAAAGAACGTTAACTCCACCGTCGGTATCACGACCCAGGTAACGACAAACTACTGGGGCTACACCACGCAGTCGGCAGCATCCGGCTCGGGCTTTATCTATTCCTCCGACGGATATATACTAACAAACTTCCACGTCATAGAGTCGGCAAGCTCCATCAAAGTAACGCTCTATGACGGCACAAGCTACGACGCAAAGCTCGTCGGCTACGATGAGAGCAACGACATTGCCGTTTTGAAGATCGACGCGAAAAACCTCACCCCGGTTACGATCGGTGATTCGGATAACCTCAACGTCGGCGATTCAGTCATTGCGATCGGCAACCCTCTCGGCGAGCTTACCTTCTCACTGACCTCGGGCGCGGTTAGCGCGCTTGACCGCGAGGTCACGATGTCGAACAACGTCACCATGAATCTTATTCAGACCGACTGCGCCATCAACTCCGGCAACTCCGGCGGCGCACTGTTTAACCTCTATGGCGAGGTCATCGGTATAACCAACGCAAAATATTCCGGCTCGTCCGGCTCCGGCGCATCGATCGACAACATCGGCTTTGCCATCCCCATAAACTCCGTGCGCAGCATCGTTGACAGCATCATCGAAAAGGGCTACGTTGCAAAGCCCTACATCGGCGTCATGGTCGCAGATGTCAGCGACGAGGCCAAGAACTACGGCACCCCGGCCGGTGCGGCGGTTGCGTCCGTCACCGAGGGAGGCCCTGCCGACAAGGCCGGACTTCAGGCAAACGATATCATCACCGCCGTTGACGGCACGGAGATAAGCGGCAAGAGCGACCTCAGCTCCATAATAGCCGACCACGCCGCCGGCGATAAGCTCACACTTAGCGTTTATCGTCAGGGTCAGACCCTTACCCTGACCGTCGAAATCGGCGAGCAGACCACCTCTGCCATAGCCGACCAGCAGGACAGCCAGCAGAGCCAGTCGCAGCAGCAGACGCCCGAATTTTTCGGCTTCGGCGGCTGATATTTAAATAAGTCTCTTCTAATCACCTCTCTTTCTAATACCCTATTTAAAAACAACGGATGTTCGCCAGAGCATCCGTTGTTTTTTTCCAAAAAAGCATTGACTCGCGGTGTGGTGCAGGCGTATAATATACCTATCTTGTGAGCAGCCACTCACGACACAGTCTGACGGAGAACGGAAAATGTACAAAAAACTTGACGACAACGCAAAACAGCTCATCCTCGAAACGGGCATCGACGAATTTGCCGAGCGCGGTCTGGACAGGGCAAATATCAATGTTATAGCTAAAAAGGCCGGCGTTTCGGTCGGCGTTATATATAAGTATTTCGGCGATAAGGACAGCTTTTTTCTTGCCTGCGTGCGTCACTCGCTGGCGCTGCTCGACGCGGTTTTGAGCGAGGCGATCTCGCACGAAACGGATATAGAGTCCGGCATAGAGAGCATCGTGCGCGCGCTTATCGTCCACGCGAGAGAGCATAAAAGCCACAACGCGATGTATAACGAAATCACCTCCGGCGGCTGCAAAAAATACGCGGCCGAGCTTGCACGCGAGATCGAAGGGCGCACGGCGAGGGTATATTCGGAGCTTCTTGAAAACGCGCGTGCGGCAGGCACGGTCGATCCTGGGCTTGACCCTAAGCTTTTCGCGTTTTTCCTTGACGATATGTTTATGATGCTCCAGTTTTCCTACAGCTGCGATTACTACGCGGAGAGAATGAAAATATTCTGCGGCGAGGACATTGCCGACGATACGGATAAAATGACGGAATGCTTTATGCGTTTTGCAAAAAACGCATTGAAAATAGGGAGAGGATAAAGAATGTATGTTATCGCGTATGACATAGGAACAACGGGCGTGAAAACCTGCCTTTTCGAGGCCGGCGAAACGCTGCGGCTGCTCGAGGGCGAGTATGAGGGCTACGGCCTTTATATCATGCCCGACGGCGGTGCCGAGCAGGACGCCGACGAATGGTGGGAGGCGATGAAGAAAAGTACTCGCCGCCTTATCGAAAAGACGGGGATAGACCCCGAAAAGATCGGCGGCATATCCTTCTGCTCGCAGATGCAGGGACTTGTGCTCGTCGATGAAAACGGCAAGGCCCTGCGCAGACCCATGAGCTATATGGATCAGCGCGCGGAAAAGGAATTTGCCGAGTGCCAGACCCACGGTATAACGGTTTCGGGCGTGAACGTGCTCATGCTGCTGAAAAGCCTTGTGAGAACGCGCGCTGCCTCCACGAGCGTGAAGGACCCCCTGTGGAAATACAAATGGGTGCGCAAGCACGAGCCGGAGGTGTTCAAAAAGGTTCACAAATGGCTCGATGTTAAGGAGTATCTCATCTGCCGCTGCACGGGAAGATTCATCATGACGCGCGATTCGGCGTATTCGACGTTCCTTTACGACAGCCGCCCCGGAAAGGGCTGCTGGAGCCGCGAGCTGTGCAAAATGTACGGCGTGGAGTTTGACCACATGCCGGAGATAATTGAATGCACCGACGTTGCAGGCCCCCTGAGTGAAGAAGCCGCGGCAGAGCTTGGCCTTGCGCCGGGCTGCCCGGTCTACGGCGGCGGAGGCGACGCAACGCTCATCGGCGTGGGCGCCGGCTGCACCGAGATCGGACAGACGCACATCTATTCCGGCACCTCCGGCTGGGTCGGGACAGTTATCGACAGCCAGAAGGTTGATCTTGTTGCCATGATCGCCGGCATAGTCGGCGCGCAGGAGGGCAAGTACAATTACTTTGCCGAGATGGAGACCGCCGGAAAATGCTTTGAATGGGTAAAGGAGCACCTTGTGCTCGACGAGATCGGCATTTACCTCAAAAAGATAAACGTCGCCGAGAGCAAGGAGACCGTATACGAAAGCCTTTATGATTACATGACCTACACCATTGCGGCCATACCGCCCGGAGCCGGCGGCGTTATATTCACCCCCTGGCTGCACGGAAACCGCTGCCCGTTTGAGGACCCCAAGGCGGCAGGTATGTTTTTCAACATAAAGCTCGACACCGGCAAAACCGAAATGCTGCGCGCGGTGCTCGAGGGCATATGCTATCACCTGCGCTGGATGCTCGAGTGCGAGGATAAAAAGGTCAAAACCGGCGATACGCTCCGCTTTGTCGGCGGCGGCGCACTGTCGAGAGTGACATGCCAGATCCTTGCCGACGTGACGGGCAGAACCGTTGAGACCGTGGCCTCGACAAAGGATGTCGGCGCCGTGGGCGCCGCGATGCTCGTCGCGGTCGGAAGCGGACTTATAAAGGATCTTTCCGAGGCCGGAAAGCTCATAAAGCCTGAGGGCAGATATGAGCCGAACGCCGAAAACAAAGCGCTTTATGACAAAAACTACGAGGTATTCAAAAATCTTTATGCGGCAAATAAGAAAAACTTTGCCGCGCTGAATTAAGGAGGGCATAAGCGTGGAAGAAAAAATCGCAAGAGAGCTTATCTGCGACACCGGACGCGAGCTTTTGAAAACCGGCCTTGTCGCAAGAACATGGGGCAACGTCAGCTGCCGGCTGGACAAAAGCAGCTTCCTCATAACCCCGAGCGGCCTTGACTATCTCAAAACTATGCCGGAGGACATAGTGTGCGTAGACTTGAGCACGATGGAATGGGAGGGCAAGCACAAGCCGTCGAGCGAAAAGGGCGTTCACGCGGCGGCATACGAGCTGTTTGGCGATGTCGGCTTCGTTATCCACACGCATCAAAACTGCGCCTCGGCGATCGGCCTTGCCGGATTTGACAGCATGGATGCAGCAGCTGAGGCTGGTACAGCATTCGTATTCATGGGACATGGAACATCCCATACAGCTAACGTTACATACGATCAGATGCAGACACAGATGGAAAACCTTGGATTGAAGAACGCATTCATCGGTACTGTAGAGGGTAAGCCGGAAGATACAGCCTGCGACAAGGTTATCGAGAAGGTAAAAGAAGCAGGATACAAGAACGTTGTTCTTCGTCCGCTGATGGTTGTTGCCGGAGACCATGCAAACAACGATATGGCCGGTGATGATGAGGATTCCTGGAAGAGCCAGTTTGTAGCATCCGGAAACTTCGATAAGGTTGACTGCCAGATCGAGGGTCTTGGAAGAGTCGAAGCAGTTGAGAAGCTTTATGTAGAGCATACAAAGGCAGCCATCGATTCTCTGGGAAGCACTGAGGAGTCCGCAGATTCTGATGCAGCAGCAGATACAGAGGCTGATTCTGCTGAGGAGTCCGCAGAATAATAAATATAAAAATATCTGAGTGAGTTCAGATACCTATAAGAAATCAATGTAACTGCCCGGAAAGATCAGGAAGACTGTTTTCCGGGCAGATTGCTGTATCTATGGAAGGGAGAAGATTATCATGAAAAAACGCTATGTAAACTTAATTCTTGCAATGGCAAGTGCATCAGTCCTGGTGCTGGGCTCTGTGCCTGCGATGGCAAAAACAGATGAAACAAAAACAGAGTCCGGTGAGGAAGCAGAAGCTTCCGAAGAAAAGGATACAGATGCAGCCAAAGCAGATACCCTGGAAGATGGCGTTTATACAGCAGAGTTTGATACAGACAGCAGCATGTTTCATGTAAATGAGGCCAATGACAATAAAGGAGAGCTCACGGTCAAAGATGGTAAAATGACCATCCACGTAAGTCTGGTTTCCAAGAAGATCGTTAACCTGTTTGCGGGAACTGCCGAGGATGCCCAGAAGGACGGAGCAGAGATCATTGAGCCGACCACAGATACAGTGAAGTACAGCGATGGTTATACAGAGGAGGTTTACGGATTTGATATCCCGGTACCGGCCATTGGTGAGGAATTTAACGTGGCGATCCTGGGAGAAAAAGGCAAATGGTACGACCATAAAGTCAGCGTAAAGAATCCTGTAAAAACCTCTGACGACAAAAAATCCGAAGGGAAAAAACCGGAAGAGCTGAAGCTGGAGGACGGAACCTATGAGACGGATGTAACCCTTACAGGCGGATCAGGAAGAGCATCTGTAGAATCTCCAGCTAAAGTAGAGATCAAGGACAAAGAAGCTACGGCAACCATCATCTGGAGCAGTCCGAATTATGATTACATGATCGTGGACGGCGAAAAATATGAGCCGGT
>ERZ824488.480-NODE-480-length-52465-cov-10.970845_pt1 | contig 52465 bp, 68 predicted proteins | sample MGYA00519936_ERZ824488 | MGnify/ENA primary metagenome ERZ824488 (study PRJEB31778, sample SAMEA3449153) | human gut metagenome | biome: human gut; feature: human-associated habitat; material: faeces | place: United Kingdom | collected 2010/2012 ... | reverse complement strand
CTATCAGCAAGCTTCATGCTTGTGTAATAGCTGCCTTTTTTGTTGGCACGAAAAACTTTAAACAGATTATCATTATACAATGAGCATTTAAATTTAAACACAAAAAAACTGATTGACTTCTGCAAGTTCAATCAGCATTTTCATTCTATATATTGTTCCAACATAATTTATGTTGGTGCCGCGGACTCGGATTGCAGTAAGCTCAGACACATGGAAAATATCAGCAAATCTTGCGGCTTAACTATAAGGGCAGGGTTTTGCCTGCCCTTATCTTATTATAGCATCTGCGCCAGCCAAGCGTCAAGAACTTTCCCCTCTGATGCGTCCGGGTCATTTATGTACGCCTTAGCCATACGCACGTAGTTGTTAGTGTCGCTTCCAAGAATTTCAGCAAAATCACTATGCAGCATATTCATAACATAGTACCAATCAGCTTTACAACGTATTCCCTGTTGGTCTGCGAATTGGCTAGTCTGCTCATACGTCCAATGTTCGCCACACGTACCGTCAATGTTCTTCATTTTGGAAACTGCCTTTTTTGCAAGCTCTTCGTCAAAATGTGGGCCATAAGCTACACAATGCAGTTTATATGCAGTATCCCAAAATAACCTTGGGCAGCGTCCGCGGATTTCCTCCAACGCTTCACAAACTATTTCTTCCATTTCCTTAATTTTTTCCGGGTTGGCACTCACTTGCTCCCAATATTTCTTTAGTTTGTGCATAACGTCGCCCCCTTACGCCATTTTTACAACGCTCAAAGATACATTGCTGATAGTACCTGCCGCCGTAGCCTGCACCTGCAATGCAGCATTGTTATCAATCACACAGCAACTAGGCAATACTCTAAGTAATGTAGCAAAAGAGATATTATATGTATCGCCTGTTGCACCTGTAACTGTTGCTTCTGCTCCCGGTACTGCTACACCATTACGAAGAAGCTTTAATCCAATATCACCTGCCGCAGTCGGGGTAATATCAGCGTTCAAAGTCACAAGGTAAAGTCCCTGGATAAGGTTAACGCTTGTGCTTCCTGCCGGATGCTTAATAGATACGCCAGTCAGAAGATTGTTAGTAGGGAAGCCAACAAAGCCGTTCGCTGCAACAGTTTGCGCCGCCGTTGCAACAGTTGTTAATGCAGATTTTTGGTTGCAAATCATTTGTTTTCACCTCTTTTATTAAAGCAATAGGGACGGTTTGCACCGTCCCTTGCAGTGCAGTTAATGCACATTTATAAAGCTGTTAAGCTAACTGCTGCTGATATGCACAGCCACAAGCGCCAGCTACATTAGCAGCGATGCTCTGATACGGGCTGTTGGTAATATAAGCGGGCTGCGGATAAGGTCTCAGCGTACCGATAAGGTTAGCACTCTGAGCCTGCTGAGACAGTTGGAAATTAGCAGTCTGCAAGTCGCGGTCGCGGTCTGCCAGTTTGTCGCGCAGGTCTTGGATTTGGTTAGCAATCAGAACTGCTCTGGTCTTTTCTCCGTCCTCTTTGACGGCGTTAACGATAGCGCAAGTGTTTTGAGCATTTTCATAGCGCACTGCGTCAATATTTCTGTTAGTTTCGCAGCAGCACTGCTGTTGAGCAAAACGATTTTCGGAAAGCTGGTTGCCTAACTGATAACCGGTCTGCATAATGTCACGCTGCATCCCATTAAAGCCATTCAGCATAGTAGTATTTTGAGCGTAGAAGCCGTCGCATAAGCCGTTCTGAACGCCGCGAATACCTTCTTTAATATCCTGCATAGAAAATTGGTCTGCGATTTGATCGCGTGTCATGCTGCCATTTGCAAAAATTTCAGCACCCATATTGCCGCGGTTATTCCAATTACCGCCCCAGCCGCCCATAAGAGCGAACAGGACAATAATCCACATAAACCACATACCGCCGCCCCAGCAGTCACCGTAATTGTTGTTTCGATTCATGTCCATTACCGGAACAATGTTTGCACCTTCCATGATAAAATTTCACCTCCAGGAATTATATGTAAAGCTCATTGCGCGCTATTAGAGCTTTAAACCGAATTGACTTAAAAACTGAGTAAACTGTTCGTCACTCATACCGCGTTGCCTTGCAAGGTTACGTACAGTTTCTTTTAACTGCACTTCATTCTTTCCTTGCCCCATTTGCATAGCACGGCTCATCATAGGATTTTGCTGTGCTAATTGTGTAAGCATCATCATAGGATTACCGCTGTTCTGTAACATTGCCATTATCTGCATCGGGTTCATGGTCCATTCCTCCAATCTGCTTTTCCAATCTGTCCACACGTTCTACTAATCTATCTACAATGTTTTGTTCAGCATACGCAGGTTGCTTCTGCGAATTGTTAATCTGATATACTCTGAAAATCGGCAGTCCATCCAAGCCTATAAGTTTTTCGTAAATCTTTCCTTCGGCAGGGCATGGAAAGAAAGTGCTCGTTCCGTCCAGGTCAATTTGAGCTGCCTTTGCTTCATCCATGCCGGTAACAATTCTGCCTTTCAATGTCATAGGCATAGGCTGCTGCATAGTTGGTTGATACATCTGCTGTTGCTGTTGCTGCAAATAATTCAGCCGTTGCTGCATCTGCGGTGTTGCTCCCATATAAGGGTTATATTGTCCGTACATACTTATCACCTCACTTATAGTGTAACTGATTTTTAGCAAAACAATCCCTATATATTCCCCATAAAAAAAGAACCGCCCTAAAAAGGACGGCTCCCCGCATTTAAAGGAATGATAATACATTTGTTATTCGTTTATACGCAGTATTAAGTTCCTTGTCTACCGTTTTAACAGATACATTCAGCTCCGCTGCTATCTGATAATTGGTCAAGCCTTTCACAAATTTCAGTTCGCAAATTTCTACCTGTCGTGGTGTTATCTTTGCCTCCACCAATACCGCGCTGAATGAACGCCGCGTTGAAGTTTGCAACCAATCCCGCGTGTTCTTCAGCAGTGTGTCCATTTTGTTGTCACCTACCTACATACAAATAAAAGCAATAGCTGTTGCCACCCAACCAATCAAAGCGGCACAGATGAGTTTCCTTTGAAAAGCAATAGTTTCTACATAACCTTTTAATAACATTGTAATAATGCCTGCCGGTAATTGTTCCTTTTCATCCATCGTAACACCATCCAATAATTTTATTTTGCTTTAATTCTTCATTGCAGCATACAGTGCACACGTTGCTATCACATAAGCAATGTTGCGCTGTTTTTTAATGCGCTTCTGTTTTAACTTGTACTCTTTTTCCAGCTCCGTCAAGGATGCGTTCGCATTCGTCAATAAGCTCTCCTGCTCTTTGACTTTGATTTTCAGCGTCAGACAAAGACTGCTCAGCTCGTCCGACTTCTTCTCTAGCTCCGCTAACTTCTTGTCTGATGCTCCCAGCTGTCCCTTCGATTGCGTCAGCAGTTTTCTGTAATTCTCGTTGATTGTTTTTAGCTCCGTCAAGTTGTTTTTGAGTCTGCTGTATTGTTGCTCCGTCAGAACGTACTCCATTGGTTCGTCCGAATACCGGGGAGAACCAGCCAAAGCAGTTAGCGGCATAAAAAATACCGCAAGCGACACACACGCCAGCGGCAAAAGCAATGACAATTTTAGTTTTTCTTGTTTTCTCATTCTCCATTATAACCTCTTAGCAATACTAATATTTGTAAAATATAATAAACCTCGTCAGACGCACAAATTTCGCCTACAAGCGATTTTAGATTTCACCACGATAAATCATAAGCGGCACTATTTTAAAAACGCTTATAGGCGATGCAATTTGTGTGTGATTTTCGTTCAAAATCGTTAACTTATAGCCTACTTGTAAGATAGAGATTCAGGATATTTTAAAGAGCAAAATAATGATGTAACGTGCCAAGAGTAAAGCCTATAATGAGGCCAACCAAAAACTTTTTGTCAAGCACAAACATTTTCAGTTCTTCCATTGTATCACCTCCAGTCATTGTAGAATGTGTCACCGGCTGTTACGCAAATAAAAATACCAGAAAATGCTACACGTATAGGAGAGGGAATAACTAAACCTCTTGTCGGTGACTGTATCTAAAGCATGAGCTTTAAATCATCTTCCGTTGCCAGCTTCACCATATGCAGGAACGCCGTATGGTGTTGTCAAATCAATGCCGGCAACATACTCATAAGTAATACGTGCTCTGTTGGCGTAACCTGCTCTGTATAACTCTCCAACATCTGCTGCAATCCAGTAGTAGTCCTTAAACAGTTTATAGAGTGCTTCCAAACTGCGCAAGTCGACGTGCATATATCTGTTAGCCAGGAATCGTTTAACTACCCAAGTAGATGTAGGGCACCACATACCGGCATAGATAATGCAACGTGTATCGTCCAATGTTGGCACCTGCTGAAGCACTTCGACGTATTGCAGGCAGTCACGGGATAACTGTTCAAGTGCAGCCTTTTTACCTGCGTCGCTTCTAAGCAGTTCTTTCAGCATCGGCAGCTCGCCGCTTGCCTTAATATCAATATATGTTCTGCCGACAAATTCTTCGCCGCCTGGAATGGCTCTTAAAAGCTCATCGGCTCTGTTCCCTTCCCACTGGCTAACGGAAATTGACGGATAAGCATAGGCTGTAGACTTCGACACGCTGTCAAAGCCGCCCTCAATGCCTGTCGCGATAATACCTTTAGCAATTTCTCTTGCAAGACTTTTGTTCCAGTCCATAGCTATCACCTCACTCACTTTTTAAGCAGCGGTTAGAAACTTTTTTGTATACGTCCTCATACATTTCTTGCTTGTCGCCGTTGTATGTATACTCAGCATAAATACCGTCACCGCTAACGGTCGTTGATAACAACGCCTTGTAGTTCTGTAACGTCTTGCATGCCCAAACCACAAACACATTCTCAAGCGTAATATGCTCTTTGCTATTATGGTTGTACCACTCTACTAATTTGTTTTTACACACGGATTCAAAATGTGCCATACCTGTAATAATCATTGTTTATTCCTCCTTTAATTTCACTTCTTGATTTCATATTTTAGTTGTTTTGTTAACTTCTTCACTTGAAATTTTAAAAGCTCTCGTCTCAATGGCCTTGTTGCCCAGCTGCACAAGCAGCAGCGCCACCATGCCAAGCGTGCAGCTCTCGTAGTTGCCCCAAGTTCTGCCCCAAAAAGCAAGCCATAAAGTAACCAGCACCCAAACGGCAAAGCCAACCACAGCGCAGATTCTGCCTACACTGTAAGCATTGTCGTCTTTCTTTAGCATATTAAGCAATTTTCTCATTATCTCACTTCCTTAAATAGAAAAGCCGTGCTGTTTTAGCACGGCTTTCATTATTTAGTTTCTACATTCCTTACAGTCTTTACATCTGTGTTCCAGCTCTTTCAGTCTTTCGTTCTGCTCGTCATTCTCGTTAAACAAGGTCTTTACTTGTTCTTCGACACGTGCGTGGCGTTGCTCCAATACTTGGATAGCCTGCCTGTTCAACTTCATCTCTACCTTTAAATCGTCGATGCTCAGTTTCAACTCGCCAATAGCGGTCTTCAGCGGCTCAACGATACAGTAGGTAACAATCAAAGCTAAAAGGCTGATGACTGTACTATCCCAGTTAAGGTCTAATTCCATTTATACACCTCAAGTTATTTATAAATATTTCCCCTGCATTTTATACTACTCGAAATATTTGCCATACCTTGCAGTGGCTTGTTTTGCAATTTGGTTCATCTTCTCCTTACGCTTGTCAATCAATTCACGCTTGCGCTCCGGTGTTAAGTTGCTGTGTGTGATTTTGTCAATGTCCTTGCGGATTTTACTAATCATAGCACCTGCGCTGCGGATGCCTTTTACTGCGGCTTCCGGCTTGCCTTTAACTCCATAGCCTGCGTGTTGTCTGTTCGCTTTATCTAGTATACCATAAAACTCATTCATCGGTCTACTCAGATTTGCATCCGTCACATTGAAGTCACGAATAAAAGGTAATTCGCCTGTACGCTTCTTCGGGAGATTATTTGCTTTTGCGAACGGCTCGCCTGCCATACTCCACAACAATGCGCCCATAGTTCCTGTATAACCACGCACAAGATTATCAATCTTCATAGGTGATACTTTCAACGCACTGCCGATGCCTTTACTCAGCTCGCTAGTGTAGTCATTATATTGTAACTCATCTGGCAGGCGTGAGTATTTATTGCCTACAAGCGGACGGCCTTTGAAGAATGAATAGTTTGCACTCCACTCAATCAGCGGCAGAATTAATGTAGGTAACACACTAGGCATCATATTGCTGCTGAACGCTTTCAAGAAGTTGCTTACTGCATCCTTATCTTTGTCTGCTGCCTGTTGGAACAGTGCTTCAATGCCGCTGCCAAACAGAACGCCTGCTTCCTGCGGTTTAGGGATACGGATATTCCTGCCTAAGCACCAATAGTTGTTCTTAATATCGGGGTCAAGGTCTTTATACCAGTCCTCATCCCAGTTCATAGCCATTATAAGCAGGCTAGGCAGTACGATGTATTTAAGCACCTTAAGCGACGTACCTACAAAATCTTCACGGAACAGTCTTACCATTTTATCGCCGCCTTGCAAGCAGGCATTGAAGAACGGTACTACTTGGTTTACTTGCTCGCCTATGCGTCCGCTACGTGAGAAGTCAAGTGTAACCTCTCTTGCGGCACGTGCAGCTTCTTCCATGCTCAGGCCTTTTTGACGTGCCTTCATGTACTCGCCCATACGTGTAGAGGATTCAAAGAAATCACTTGTTGCTTCAAGCCTGCTGAATACTGCTTTCATAACCTCCCACGCACTAGCCGGAGTTTCGCCTGCCATAGCATCAAGAGATTTGATTCTGCTTTTCTGTGAAGAATAGAAGTTGTATTCAGTAACGCCTGCCGCTTCAAACTCTGCTCTCATTGCCGGGTCTTTCGCTAAGGCTATTGCGCCGCGAATGGTGTCTACAATAGGGATAAAGCCGTTTTTACTTGCAATGCCTGCAAAGACAGTATCACGCAGGACGTTGCGCAGGATAAAGCTCGGTGACATTGTAGCACCTGTACGGAGCATACGTGCCGCAGTTCTTGCTACGCCAAAAGCTAGGTTTGCAGCTGGCAAGTTATATCCAACAATAGGACCGTACAAGTCTTGTGTAGTCTTGTAAGCTTTCTTCTTGCCGTTAATCAGTACAGTGAATACACAGTTCTTCGGGTCGGCGGTAGTGCCTGGTACTTCCTGTATCAGCTCATGCAGATCTGCGGTTCTTGAATTCTCCACAGCCATTAAAGCAACCTTGTTGCGCTCTGCTCTGTTAAGCATTACCGCATAAGACTTCAAGATTGTTTCCAACGGATTCAGCACGCCGCGTTCGCTGCCTTCAATGTTGATTCGTTTCAGCGGAACAGATACATTACCAATACCACGTCCGCCTTCTGTCAGTCCGCCGATAAAGCTGTCTGCTGCGGCAGTGTCGGAGAAGTCACGGAGTAACGGACAGTATTTTCTATACTTGGTACGCAAGGTTTTCGCCAGATCATGACTGAATACTTCTGCATCCTCCATGATAGAGATTACATTATCGTTTACTTTGTAGAAAATATCAGCGGCAGCCTTAAACTGTTGCGGAGCTTTATTCACGAAATCTTGGCACTCCTGCTCAGTCAAGCCTTTAGGGAATTTATAGGTCTTGCCCTCAGCTCTTGCCAACCGCGCCATTTCCAAACAACGCTCTGCACCTAAGTATGCGCCTAAAGCGTTTACCCAGTTATCAAAGCCGTTCTCTGCAAGATATTTCGGATAAGCCTTGTCCATTTGCTTCTTGTCGATTTTCTCTAACGCCATAGCAAGAGTGACATTGTATTTCATCTTAACATTCTTCAAGTGCTGATTAGCCATTTTGACGTGCTGTGCAGTGCCCTCTGTCAACGCTTTCAGCATACCCGCGGTAGTAGCCGGTAAGCTCTGCACTTGGTCATACACGCTTAAGCCGCCTGTTGCTTTCGTCAGTGCGTCAAAGCCTTTCAGCGGATTGTTCTTGTCGAACCAATCTTGGTAGAGAGATTTGCGGTGTTCTTTGAAGAAGTCTTTCGCACTGTCTACTACACCTTTACGCTCGGTATTGGTAAATGCGTTAGCTATTTTGTGCTGGGGAGAAGCAACGGAATAATGAGTTTCCTCGCTGCTGCTCTTAACTCTTGTGATTGTAACGCTCGACTTACCGAATGTCGGTCTGGTCTTTTCAACTACAAACTCGTCGCCTAACAGTTCTTGAATGTAATTCTTCAGCTCGTCGCCGTCAAAGCCTTTTTGGAATACATAGCCGTTCTTGCCTTTGTTTATCCATATTGCATGATGCTCGTCGGCAGGCTTGAAGTTTTTCGCTGCGTTTACATCGTTGCTCCAACCTCTTGTTGTTATCAACGCTTTGCCGCCCATAGTAAGGTGATCTGCAATGTCTTTAACAATCAAGTCGCGAATAGGCTTCTCAACAACGTTCAGCACGTTAGTGTTAAGGATTAAGTCATAGTCCTTGTTGATTTGAGTGTTGTTTGTGTAAGTCGGCGGTTGCTTTCCTGCCCATCTCTCCGGATTAGGCTCGTAGCAGTCTATGTTCAAGTCGGGATTGTTGGAACGCATATCGTCAGTGCCTAAGCCTAAGCCTGCGCCGTAGTCAAGCACTGTTTTAGCTTCCGGGGATTGATTGCGCAACCACTTCAGCGCCTTCACGTACATAGTACGCGTAGTCGCTACTTGTGTAGTGCCGCTGCCCTTTTGGCCTTGAATTTCCTCTTTGCTAAAGGAAATGCGCTTCGTCACGCTATGATTATTAGTGCCACGTTCGTACACTCTGCCGCTTTCAATATCCTGCATGATACGTTCTACTTCTGCGCCCTTGTCAAAGATTGCCTTGATTCTGGTGCAGAAGTCTTTGACTTTACGCCAAAGTTTGCCAAACATAGTGCCGCTCTTACGCTGTCTAGCAAGTACCCAGTCACGATAAGCGTCTGCAATTACTTCGTCAACATCACGATTTTGCTCTTTAGCTTTCTTTTCGTAGTAATTGTACAGTGCGTTCTTTTCTTTTTCGGTCAGTACAAGGTCAATAGCGGCGTGCATAGCTTCGTGAAAAGCCGTGCCACGTTCGCTGTTTTTAGATACTGCCAACATTCTTTGAACGCCATTACCTGTAAACTTCTTCCAAAAGCCTTGTACCCTAGCGCCGCTAGTGCCGTGCGCTGCGTCGGCTTTTCTCTGCTCTTTAGCATTTACAACGATGTTTTCACGAATACTGTATTGGAATTTAGAACCATTAGGCATTGTGATAGTCGGTACGCCGTTGACGTATTCTACTTTGCCGTTGGGGAACGCCGCTCTGATTTCCGCTTCTACTTCTTCTTTTGCACGTTGTACTGCTTCAGAAGATACGGAGTATTGAGTATTGTTTGCTCCGTTGACTTCCTCTACAAATTTATCTCTTCCGGTTTCGTTATCTTGGAATAAGAACGCTTTTGCATATCTGCTATAATAGCCGCCGTTCTTGCCTGCAATCGACTTAACTTTTCGATACTCCTCGTCGCTTAAATTTGCATTAAGTTTAGCGCTTGGAATAATTGCCCCAGTCTTAGTATGTTTGTAGCTGTCTGCGGTAACTACTTCGCTGTTGCCTTCTGCATCCCCTTTGCGCAAACTGTTAGCAAAGTTCGCTGGTCCTGCATCAACTTGTTTAGTTTGGCGGGCAGGCATCTCAACGCTTTCTAGGTTGTCGAACAATTCATTAATATTGTTTATTCTGCTCAGGTCTATACGCTTTACGCCTTGGCTTTCACCGCCCTTGTCGATAATAACAATGCGTGTAGCAACTTTTGTCCCTGCGCGTTCAAAGGTTACGCCTGGCAGGAGCACTTCGCCAACCATGTGTGCGTCTTTTGCATCGTCGCTTTCATACCATGCATCGAAACGCTTATCTGCCATTGCGCCGCGTGGGATAATAGCGATAACGCGTCCGCCGTTACGCAGATGTTTAAACGCTTTCGCAACGTGTTCAACAGCAGTCTTACCGCCAGTACCGAACGGCGGATTCATCGTAACAGCATCATACTTGTTGCCGATATGTAGGTCTTCAAAATAACCGTTGATAAGTTTTGCATTATCGGTATTCATTTGAGCTTGTGGTGCAAGTCTGCTGCTAGGTTCAATGATTGTATTATCAGTGTTCGGGCTGAAGAACCGGCTAATTGCGCCGTGGCCTGCGCTCGGTTCAAGTACTCTGTCGCCGTCTTTAAGCCCTGCCCACTCAACCATCTTGTAGCCTATCGGTTCAGGAGTTGCAAAATAGTCAACGCCTTCCGCAGCTTTATTCTTAGAAGTCTTCTTGCCTCTAGCATAATAGAACGCTTTCGCCCTATCATAATCAGAAGAATTCGACACGATCGCTCTATCATTCTCTTTACCGCCAACGTCTTCACCTTCTGCCCCTGGCATTCTGTCTTCCCATGAACCATCGAGCACTTCTTGATAAGCATTTTTGAAGCTGTCACGCAGTCCACGTGCTTTCCTGCCTAAAGCAAGATTTTCCGCTGTGCTAGCTCTGCCTGCAACGGTTTCTGCGAATAAGCCATTTTCAATATTAGTTGCTGTGGTCAGATAGCGAATGATAGCATTAGACTTATTGCCTAAGCGATAAATACGTCCTTCAATCTGAATAGCATAGCTTGGGCGGCGCGGGATACCGATGTTAATTAATACACGCTGGTGTTTACCAGTAGTGTCATGTAGACTAATACCGGCGTTGCCTGCATCCTGCTGCACAAAGATAAGATTCTTACCACTATCATCATTGTTGAATTCTTTAACATATTCAGCACGTTTCTTTTTAGACACTCTGCCATTAAAGAACATAGCGTCTTCTCCGAAGGCTTCTTGATAAATACTGATAGGCTCTTTTAAATCATTGAGATTTAAATTAACAAGGTCGGGACGTTCTTTAGCAAACATTTCCCACTCGCGTTTAAGTTGCTGCGCATATTCTTTGCTAGCATCAAGGACTGCTTGATTTTCAGGTGTAAAATTAAACGGGTTGAAGCTTTCACGTGCTACATTCGTTTCATAGAACACAACCACCTTTTTCCCTGTTTTTAGATATTCTTTGATGATCGGCAAAGATTCGCGGGCTTTAATACTTTCCAGCAAATAATTTCTGCGACGACTGTCGAATTGTCGTCTGAGCACGTCTGATAGTTGCCCATACTTTTGGTAGTTCTTTTGTAAGAAGTCAAAGCCTTCATCAATTTTTCGTCCTACACCCTGGTCCACCAACAAGAAGCCACGGTTATAGTCCTTGTCAATTTCAAGCTCATGTCCAGTAAGTGCGCCAGTCTTACGTAACCATTCATGGAACTCTACTTCCATCAACGAACTATCAACCTTGCTATCCGGCTTAGTCAATTTATTATATCTCATTCTATATCCGAAATGATCCATCATAAATTGAGCATATCCGCTGCCTGGCTGATTATATGTGCCGCCTTCGACTTTAGGATAATCAAACAAATAACCTTCTGCATAATCAATATCAGGCACATAAGCAAACGGAGTTGCACTCATAAACATTACTTTCGGCTTTTCAGTTTCATTTAATGCTTCCCAATCTTTGACTTGCGCATTAATTGCAGCAACTTCTTCTTTAGTAAGTTTATCAGCTTCTTCATTTTGAAGCTGGTCCGCTTTATCTACAATAGCTTGCTCTTCTGTTGTTAATTCATTTCTTTGATGTTTTAGCCTTGCCCCTTGTAATACAATCTGTCGTGCTTCCAACTTCTCTTTAGGAAGAATTAGTTGTTCTGCTCTATGATTTAACTCGGTAGGATGCAAAGTTAACTGACGCATTTTGGTTAAAGCAGCAGTTTTTTCGCCCTTCTCATTATTCATCAAGTTATGTGATTCATCGCAGATTACTAAATCCCAATTACGTTTAATCAGCGCTTCATTCGCTCCCAAATTAGCATATGTTGTAATTACAGCGCCTTTGCCTGCATCCTTAGTATCTTCTAATTTATTTAAATTGATACCAAAAAAATCTCCTGCTGCACTCACCCACTGATTATTAATGCTATCGCTTGGAGTAACAATCAAAATGTTGTCCTTGCCCTTTTCAATCAGTGCTTTAACAACTGATAAGCCGCTAAAAGTTTTACCAGTGCCAGTTCCGTCAGTAATCATAACGCCTTGCTTGCCATTATCGGTAAAACGGTCTGCAACAAAATCACTATTAGACAACTGAATTGTACTCAAAAAGGGCATAGTCTTTGCTGTTTTACGCAATCGACTTGCCCTTTTGCTGTTCAAACTATTCTCTTTTATTACCTTATCAACTTTTGCTGTTACTGTATCGGCTGCATTAACTCGTCCGTCTTTAGCAGATTCAACAACGTCTCCAGTTGTTTGTCCTTCAACATCTGGTTTTCCCTGTAAGCTATCGACAACGCTGTCTGATAATCCAGTACTTCCGGAAGCATCGCTGTCAGTTGCGGATGCTTCTTGACTGCCTGTGCGAACAGAAGTCTTTCCGCCAGCAGAAGACCTACTTCCAGATACAGAATTATTACTGTCGGGTCCGCCTTGCTCTCTAGTCGTTTCGCTTCTCTGTCCATTGCCTGCACTGGATTTTCCTCCTTCAACAGTTCCCCGAAATTCGTTGCCGGTTCCCCTGCTTCCAGTATCATCTTGAGATAATTGCTCGGTGCTGTTAGAATCATATTGACTGCCTCCTTTATCTTGTTTTGATTGTACCATATTATCCGCAGTATTAGAAGTAGGAAACGCCTTTACGCCTTCGTATGCAGCATCAACATAATCTGCAACTTCATCGCCAAATTCTTCTATAAGGTCTTTCTTTATCTGTTGCAAACTTTTTCCTTCGTCGAAGTCGTTGCCTACACGCTCCATAACGGCCTGCATTGCGTCAGCGTTAAACTCTTGCTCGGCGGGGAATTTATTTACTGAGTTCCATGCAGAAGTAAGAAAAGGACGTACAGACTCGCCTAACGCACCAACCATGAGTTTCGACCAATGAGCGAATTTGTTAACACCTTGTTGTAAATAAATTCCACCTAAATGGAAAATGTCAGACATGAGTTCCGGGTCAAATATTGGGTTAGCGTTTAATCTGTTAAGCTTATTTTTGATTCTTTCAATAAGCTCATCTGCTTTGCTTTCATCAAAAACATTAACAAACTTCTTGCCAACATCGTTTGGTTTAGGCTCTCTTGCTTTATTCTTTTGCCCGAAAATACTAGCAAGTGTTTTATTTGCACGTTCCTTGTCAAAACGCTTAGCAGGCTCTTTGGTTTCCTGTTTTTCGGTAGATTTATTATTCTCATTCGGCTTGTCGGCAGTTTCTTCGGATGTAGATTTTTCTCTCAGTTTCTCATATGTATTCTTAATTATAGACTCAGACTCAATAGCCTTGTCGATAATTACCGGGTCGTTCAGCAAGTCTGCATAAACCGGGTTTTCTTCGATATGGTCTGCAAGATAATTTTCAATATCATCATAATAAGCAAGTGTAAAATCTTCAAGCGAATTGTTCTTTGCTTGTGCCGCAACTTTTTCGGACTTCATCAGTTCGCGGCTGACTTGTTTGACAGCTTCTGTTTGCGTTTTCTCTTTAGCTGCATCAGCGTCTGATTTAAGTTCATACTGCTGCGCTTCCTTATCGCTCAACTGTCTGTCATAGTATATTGCGCCATAACGTCCGCCTTTATCCTCAGCGTCAACACGAATAAAGCCTTTAGGTACTGCACCAATATCAGCAGGCCTTGCGTTCAGATAATATTTATATTCCTGTTTGCCTTGCTGCTTTTTGGCTCTCTCAAATAAAGTCTGATGGTCTAATGCTTCGATACCTGCCTTTTGCAATACTTTTTCTATCAAAGGATATGCGTTCTCAAAGTGTTGGTCGGTCGCTTGCACGATCGTTGCTTCATCATTCTGCTGCTTGCGTACTTCTTTTGTACGCTCGTTGGGAGATTCTTCAATCCAATTTTCAATGCCTTCTCTAATTTTTGCTTTGAGTAGTTTGCTAATGCCAGCAAGCCTGTTGCCGTTTTGTGCAGCTCGCTGATATTCTTCAACTGTAAGGCTAAAATTATATTGGTTGCTTTGAGGATTGATTTTACTAGCGTCTTTTACTCGAATAACACCGTCAAGGATAGTTACACTAAAGAATTTATTTTTAACAGTGTATCTTTTCCCCGGTACAGACTCGTCTTTGTTTTGAGCAATAAGAGATTGCGTTGCCCTCTCGTTGCTTTCCTGCAAGCGTTGCTGTCTTGCAGTACGTTCAAGCTCATTGTCGCGCTCTTGCGGTTTTGCTTCCTCGGTATAGCCTAACTGCTCTGCAACATCCATTGCCTTTTCGGTCTTGCGTGCCTGCCATACTTGCTTATCGCTTTTCCATTTATAGCCTGCTCTGCCCATAATACCGCCAGTGCCTTCGCCCTGTGCGCCGTTAAACTTGACTTGAATGATGTTAGAGTTATCGCCTACGATTGATACATCAACGGTAGTGCCTTTAGGGAGATTTAGCTTTTCGCCTTGCTCAACTTCAGCTTTTTCAGCAGGCTTATAGCCTAACTCTTTCGCTATTTCCATGGAACGCTCGTTGGCTTTGCTTTTCCACGCTCCGTCACGCCATTTATAGCCTGCTTCTTTAACACTTTGTCTTACTTCGTCACTAGGCTTTTTGCTGAATTCTATTGTAATGCTCTGATTATCATCAACAGTAATGTCAGCGGTTATTCCTTCATCTTCCAGGATTTCACCTAAAGTACGGTCTGCCTTTCTTCTTTCTTCGGCTTCATGGTCAAGAAGTCCTTGCATATAGTCCCAACCGCCGGGCTGTCCACCCATAAGGTTATAGCCTACCGCTTTATTGGTTAAGCCTTTAGCAAAATTGTAGTTTTCTTCCGTAGCAGGTGCATAGTATTCGTCTAAAGCGACATTAGGAATAGTATTAGTTTCTGCTTTCTTCCAACCTGCATCAAGCATTTTTTTGATAGTTTGCTGATATTGAGGTTCTTTAGATTTCATAATACCAACAACTATAACATTATCTTCTTCTTTGCCGTTGCTCTTCACTGTAAATAAAAGGTCGCGCGGTTTGGGTTTCTCCTGCGGTTTAGCAGTTTCTTTTACTTCAGCTTGATTAGATTCGGCAGGCTGTTTCGCTTCAGTCTGGATACTTTCGGCACTTGCAGTTTCCCCAGCGTTGCGTTTTTCTGCTCTACGTTCTTCCTCAGCTTTGTTAATGCGTTCTGCTTGCTCTTTGCCATTTTTTACTTCCCCATTATCTTTCTGCGTAAGTTTATCAGCAACTGCTTTAGTAACGATATTTTCCTCTGCTACCCACGCTTTCCTGCCAGCATTCCAGTTAAAGCCGTGTGCTCTCAGTTTCTTTTTAAATTCATCGCTAATCTTTTCACCGCTGAATTTAAGCTCAACTTCTTTTTTACCGGTCTTTTTGTTCGTAACATATTCTGCTTTGGTGGTTACACCTTTAGGAAGTGTAATATCAATTCCTTTTTCGGATGATACATACTCTGTTTCTGCTTCATCCCACTTCTGAGCGGCTCTAGCGTTGACAATATCAGCAATAGTCTGTTGGCGTGTATGCTTTTCAGCCTTTTCTTTAGCTCTTGCCTTATACTCTGCTTCTGCTTTATCCCAACCTTTAGCGGTCTTAACAAGCATATCAGCAGGAGCATTTTTCTTTACTCTGCCGTTTTCCTGCAACAGACTAGGCTCTGTGCCGACTTCGCCTTGCTTACGTTTCGCACGCATTTTGTTTACAAGCTTGCGAATAGCGGCGTCCTGTCCTTGCATGATAACGCCGTTGTTCTGAATAGGCCCGATAACAGTATCGTACATATTAGCAAGGTTTTTGAGATATGCTCTGCCTACGTCTTGTGTAATGTCGCCACGTTGTACTGCCGCTTGAACAGACTCTACGCTTTCCTTAAACTTCCTGTTAAAAGCATCGGGATTTCCCTGATAGCGGTTAATAATAGCCTGTTCTTCATCAGTAAGGCCTTGTGCCCTGCCGTTCTGCAATGTCAGTTCGCCGTGTCCCATTCTGCTCATCTGCGGTGCGACGGCATTGTTTACCGGTACTAAAGCCTGTGCGCGTGCTTTGCGCTCAGCCTGTTCTTTTGCTCTATTAGCGTAAACCTGCTGTGCTGCGTCATACTGTCCTGCCGCTCTAGCATCAAGAAGTCTAGCTATGTTTTGCAGTTGAGCTTGCTTCTCTTGCTCTGCTTTTGCTTTTTGAGCGTTATCTGCTTCTTTAGCATCCCACTTTTGAGCGGCACGTGCGTTAATGACATTTGCAAGAGATTGCAGTTTGTCCTGCTTTCTGTCCTTATACTTCTGCTCTGCATTATCCCATTGCTGCGCTGCACGATTTCTAAGCACATTCAAGAAAGACTGTTGCTGTGCGTTAGCAATGTTTGCAATAGCCTGTGCGCGTGCTCTGCGTTCTGCCTGCTCTTTTGCTCTTGCTTTGTAAATGCGTTCCGCTGCATCCCAACTACGTAGAGAGTTCACAAATAAACTGTTGGGAGCTTTCTGTGCGTTGCTATTATCTAAACTTTGATTAAAAGAAGCGACTTCTTCGCTAGCCGGTGCCGGTTTTGCTTTCTTAACTCTTTCTCCATAAAGCAAACTGTTTCTGTCTTGCGCAGTTCCTTTATCTAAATGGCTTACGTCAAAGCCGCGAACGGGGTTCAGAGAGTCTGGAATAGTATCATCGGTATAATTACTCTCGTCAAAGTAATTCTCCTCTGTATCGTCAATTCTCACACTGTCAGCCACATTCCCCATTCTTCCAAGCACTTCATCTGCATACTCGTTAATAGAGGGATACTCGCCGTTGTCGCCTTGTTTGCGGTTCAATGCTTCGTCACTGTAATTCAGTGCGCCCTCGCCACCATACCATGCAATAGCTGCGCCACGTGCGCCGTACTTGTCATAGTATTGCCCAAGTTTAAAGCGTGCAACAATCTCTTGATTCTCCGGTGTTCTGGGAGCGTCTGCGCCTATTCCTGCTTCCTCGGCCCATTCGGGCCAGTTGCTCGGCATAATCTGATACTTGCCATAAGCGCCGGTATCGCCGTTTTCGGCGTTATAATTGCCGCCGCTTTCCTGTCCTGCGATAGCGTTAATAAAAGCTTCTCTGCCGCTTACAGTTGCTTCTGGAGCTTCTTCAATAGTGCCGCCGTCTTCACTTGCAATTTCTTCGGCTACGTCGCTATTCTTTTTGGAGAATGTAGCAGACAAGCCACTACCAACACCACCAAGAACGCCACCACCGATAGCACCCAGCTTAGCAGCTTCTAAAGCTTCGTCATAATTAAAATCAGCAGTATTGCCACGTTTAGAATAATCGCCGATAAGATTCTGTCCGTATTCCTCCGCACCTTCACCGATGCCGCTGGCAGCACCACCCATGAGCGCACGTCCTGCAATTCCTTTGTAGGTATCTTTAGCCATCTTGCCGCCAAGCGCACCTGTAATTTTACCCAAAGTGCCAGCTTCAAGCATATTCATACCAGTAAGCCAAGCAAGGTTCAGTGCTCCGCTACGTAATGCTGCATCCCTAATTTCATCATCTGTATATTTTGCCGTGCCTTGCTGGTTCTCCTTGCGCATATCAGAAATAAGATTACCCGCTTCAGAACCTGCTTCAAACGGTGAACCGGCAACATTGGCTACTAAATATTTGCCCACCGGGCTGCCCCATAAAGTTTTACCAGCCTGTACTGCCTTGCCTACGCCTGGAATAACTTTAGACGCTCCACCAAGCACCGTACCTGCTACACCGCCTGCGCCTAAAAGACTACCTAGTCCAGCGACTGCGCCAGCTTCTAATGCGCTTGCTGCGCCAGAACCAAGTGCGTTGCCTACTGCGCTAGCAACATAGTCTATACCTTCTAAGTTTTGTCCAGGTTGCGGACTGTTACGTCTGGCAACATCATCAAAATAATCTGCCCAGCTATTCAGCGTGTCATTGCCGAACGGCATAAACTCGCCAGCTAATCTTGCAGTACCACCAAACACACCAGCTACGCCAGCGTCAAAACTATCTTTCAGCCATCCAAATGCGCCATTGCCGGCGGTTTCACCCTGTTGCATTGCGCCTACAGACATATTGCTCAGTTCTGCTGCTCTTGCTTCCCAGCTATCGGCTGCCGGTTGATATTGATTTTGATTTCTTTTCACATAAAGGTCTTTTAATTTTCCAGACATGATATGCTCCTTTAAATAAAATATGTTATAATATACCCAACGATAAGGAGTGGTAATTATGAAGCGGTTCGCCAAATATATTTTCAACGTAATAAGATTGCTTGTGACTATAATTTTCTTGTATATCTTCGTTGGAATAGCTTTCCCCGCTATCGTTTACTACGTTGCACGGTTCATATATGGGTAAATTTTATTAAAAGAGGACAGTTTTAACACTGTCCTCTTTTTTATTTACCTGTGTGCAAGATTCCAGAGTGGTCTACCATTAGCAATGTCAGAACCAATTTCAGCTATTTTTGCTATAGTTTGGTCAACTGTATTAACGTCATTCGTCCCCGGGTAAAGCGTTTCATTAAGTCTCTTTTGTCTTGCTGCCGCTTCTTCTTCCTTTCTCCGTTTAGCTCCCTCGTGGTCAAAACTGGAAGCAATTATCTTATACCACGGATGGTCAGTGCCAAGGTGTTCAGCCGCTGTCTCTAAAACATCTTTAGCGGTGTATCCGTCTTTAAGCACCTGGTTAATACCTGCATTAATAGAGTTCCAATCATTCCAATCAATGCCTTGTTTATCGCTATCAGAAGCATCGGAATGATTATTAGTGTACTGCCCGCTGCCAGCTTTACCAATGCGTTCACGCCGGTATTGCTTTATCATGGCTCGTGATTCTTCCCATTCTTCTTGCATAGAAGGAGGAAGTTTGAAATTCGGATTTGCTTCCTTGTGTTCTTGATAATATGCTTCTATTTCGCCAGCACGTTTCTGTGCTTCCTTGTAATCAGCAGTGCTAATGCTATATTTGCCATTTTTAGACTTCAAGCCAGCGAAATATACTCGCTCTTTAAAATTCTGCGCCTTATCCTCTAAGTTCCATACACGATTCTGTACAGCATTTTCACGCGCAACCTTAACTTGCTTGTCATACCTCTTGTCATAAACTCTCTCGTTATACAACGCTTGCGGACCTACAATCTGACTTGCATAAGTCTTATAAGTATCGGGAGAATACTGTTTAAGAGTTTCAAGTTCTGCCATAGCCTGCATAAAAGAAACTGCGTCCGGATCATGGTGAACGGGATATAAATTGCCGTCCTCGCCTTTCTCCACGGTGTCATAGCCATAGAACATCTTCTTTTGGATAGACGGGAGAAGAACCTCTTCTGCTCTCTTTGCAATGTCGCTTTTGACTTCTCCGACTTTCTCGTCGATAACATCTTTAGCAAGTCCTGCTTTTCTCAACGCCTTACGCACATTATCTTCGGTATAATCTGGATTCCAATTATACGCCGCCTGTGCCGTTGGGTTGCTAGCAAGTAAAGCTTGAGCTTCTTTTTCTTTATTTAATGCGTTCTGATTTGCCTGTAAAGCCTTGTTAATTGAATATTCCTTGCCGCCTGCGCCCTTTAATTGGTCAAGCGGGGAGGGAACGCTAAGCTTATACGGGTCTTGCGGCTCTGCCATTTGTGCGCCCATTCCCATAAAATCAATGCCGGGCTGGTTAAGTTGTCCCATCCCTGTCGCCTGTGTTGCGCCCTGTGCGCCTGCCTGCTGTGCTATTTTGTTGGTTATAACCTGCACTGCATCCTCATCGCTTATGCCTGCTCTACGAGCGTCTGCGATACGCTGAATTGAACGTTGGTTCTGCATCTGCTCAATAATATCATCAGCTTTTGCGCCTTGCCGCTTTTTGGCATTTGCCGCCCACATATTGCCGTATGCGTCGCCTAGCATCATGCCAATTTGAAAAGCGGGGTCTATATAATTACTTGCCATATATATTCACCGCCTTATTTTTTACCGCCACCAAGATAATTCCAGAAGCCGGAATTGCCAGCTAAGCCAGTAGCAGCGCCGCCAAGGAACGAACCTAAGCCGCCACTATTGTTTTTAACCGTAGTTGTGCCATACTTGCCTGCGATACTACCAAGAGTACCGGAGTTTGCGCTGTCCAATCCCAAGGACAACTGCCACATCTGTTTAGGAATGTTGATAGCTGCATCCTGTGCGCCTGCCGCAGTAGTAATTCCCTGTCCGGCATTAGAAATCTGGTCATTGTACAAGCCGCCTAAGGTCTGAACATTGTTGGTAAACTGATTAGCCATAGTGTTGGCTACATTCTTACTAATATCGTTCATGCCTTGATTGGTTACACTGCTGTTGATAACGCCGTTGTTGCCCATAGTGTTAAGCAAGTTGCCTACACTGTTCTGAACGCCGCTCTGAATAGCCTGTGTCATATTGTCTGTGTATGCCTGCGGTAACTGTCCTTGAGTAAGGTTGCCAAGTCCTTGCTGTGCATTGCTGATTTGCTGCTGCGCGTTCTTGTTAGCAGTGTTGAAATCATATTGTGTATCAGCAAAACTGTTCCACAAAATGTCACCGGCGCGCTTGTTAAGCTGAATCATGTTAGGGTAAATCTCGTCAAGATACCCCATTTGCTTAACTAAAAGCTGGCGTTCTTCCGGGGACATTGTATAAGTAGTTGTGCTGCCACCCTTACCTTTGAACATTTGCAGGTCGAAATAAAACTTTTTCATTTGTTAACCTCGCTAACAACGTAATAAGCATTACATTGTTTATCCTCGTCCCACCATGCAGGCCAACAATAAAAGGGCTTCCCTAAATGGTTAAGCCCCTCAATCTTGTAACCGTTGTGCCGTTCCGGTTGGACAATTTTTGATTGTATTTTAAACTTCAGTAATCGTAAATAAGGCAAGATGTGTCTTGTACAAACAGTAACCATGCGCGGTATATTATATTCCCTGCAAACGCGCACTCCCATATCGTACCAATACTTGCCGTCCCCGCAACATTCATATACGTACATCACTGAATGGTCCGCCGCTACCCAATACTGTGCGAATCCTTTTTCTTCATCGAACAGTGTAGTGTAGAACGGAGGGCAGTAATGTTCGTCCCCTGTCTTTTCTTCGTATAGTTTTACCCATTCTTCAAACGTCATATCACTTCACCACGCTATACAAGATGATTGTAGTAATAGTGTGCTGACTGTTAGAAGTCAGTGTAAGCTGCAATTCACTAAGAGTGTCATACAAATATTTTATTCTGTGCGACTTCTTCAGCGGATGCTTCCAACTTTGTTTCCCTGCCGTCAGATTGACTACTCCGCCTGCATCGCCCTCAATGGTAATGTTGTATTTTCGTGTGTAAAATGCAACTTCCGTTGTGACTTTGCGCGTGATCAGTTTTGTTTCAATCGGTTTTCCGTTGTCTGTTGTCAAGTCAAAGCTCCAACGATACAAGGAGTTGCCACTCAGCAGGATAACGCCATTAGCAGTTTCCGCAACATCATCAACAGCAAACGGAAATTCAAGCTCAAAGCCTGCATCCATGTTGTATTGATAGATAAACACCTTCTGCCTGTTCCTTGCGTCTGGAATAATCACCAGCTGTCTTTTGCTTACGATGTTCCAACACATAGGCTTGTATACTACTTCTGTCAGCCGTTTGTTAAACTTATAGCCTATTTCGTTCATCGTGAAGTTGCCGTAGGTCTGCACTGTGTCAACGCTTCGTATGCCGTTGGCTGTGATAAACGCTACACTGTTGCCGACAATCTCAATAGAACGCTGCATATCCTGCGCATGGCTCTTTTCGCCTACTTGCGATACTGTCCAGCTAGGATATTCATTCGATACACTGTAAATTCTGCCGTTGGTCTTGAATACTAACAAGTCATTAGCCATTGGCTTACAAGTGATAATGTCCCCATCGTCCTTGTAGCCAACCTCTAGCCATTTACTCGATGAGTCTACGTTGCTGTCCTCTTTCCATGCGTTCTCGCTTTTTGCGTCACCTGTCGCAGAGTAGTATAAATTATCATCGCCCCTGTGCGTCACTACAAGCCTGCCAAAGCGTTCAAATACGTTGTCGCATAGTTTACTACTCTCGATTGTTTTAAGCCCCTCATAATCGTAATATTGGAGCTTATCGCCGCTTGCGATATATACGCAGTTATCGTACTTGCAACATATTGGTCTGTCTGCACCTGTCAGCACTCCTAAGAGTTTTGGTGTGTCATTCAAGTATGTTATGTAGACGTTGCCTTTCTTCTTCTCTGTTCCCTCACAGAAAAGGATATACGCTTCTGTTGCCGCGTCATAGAAGAAACTTTCGATAACGTCTTCGCCTTCCAACGTGACTAGCGGAGCAGACGTTCCGCCCCTCGTCCTCAGCCTGTTGTAATCGTACTCATAGTTAAGTATCAGCTCTGCTTCATTCTCTGCGATTTGTTCCGGCGGCTGTGCTACATTAACACCGCCTGAGTAGTCGCTGAAACTGAAAGCAGTCAGCTGTTCCTGTCTTTCTATCGGCATAATCTCACCTACATTGTAATCTTCTCAATATCAGCCTTGTTCTGTGCCGCTTCTACTTTTTCTTTTGCCGCACGGTAGGCAGTATGCAAAGCATTACTACGCACCGCAACAGCGGCGATAACCATGCGCAAGTCATTGGCTGTCACTTTAACATCTTGATTATCCGCCGTAGTCCAGTCAATGGACGCATCCTCGCCTTGTAACGATAAGGCAATGATAGCTGCATTGATGCGGTCTCTCGCTTTGTCGTCATAGTCGAAGCTATGACCGCCATATTCAATCGGTTCAACCTCGGCTGTGTCGCGTTGACGCTTTAACATCAAGATTTTACGCTGCTTTATATTTTCCAGCGGCTCTTCCTCGTGCGTAACAGTTACACCTAATTCTGTTAAAGCCTCGTCACCGATTGACAATGGGATAAATACACCGTCTTTGCCCAATACCTCGGAAAGCTCGTATAAGCTAGAGTAGGTCTGCTCTTTATATGTATAGGTAGTCATCTTATCACCTCTAATTAAAAATCAGCTCAACAGTGTATTTTTTGCCGACGTTAGCAGCGACAAAAAATCTTGATAAATCAGCTGGCACTTTATCGGGGCTAACGTAAAATCCGGGGATATGGCTTGCATATGGCACATCAAGAGTGATTGTACCCGTCCTGCCTGTATCAACCTCGGTCACGTTGACGGTAATGTTATATGAGCCGCTTGTCACGCCGTCAATATCAAATGCAAAGTCAAGATAGCCGCTATAATAGCATAGCATTTTCAATGTCACAGCCTTGCCGTCGTGCATAACTTCGCCCTCAATCTCGCCATAGTTAGCATAGTATCTGCTGTAGCCATATTGATAACCGCTACTACCCATTGTCATTGTTACTGTATTTTGTTTACTATCAGCTCTCATAAATAATCTGCTTAAGCCCATGCTGCCACCTCTAAGATAATTTGGATGCTTGCACGATGCAGGTTGTGGAGTTGTCCAAACGGCTTATAAAAACGTTAAGCAACAGTCCTGCGCTCGTGATAGCTACATCTGATGCCTTACCGATATAGCTGATAACGCCGTCGATATTGATGCTCAGCGTATAATCAGCAGTAGCGTTAATACGTGCCGTAAACACAGTTGTTTGACCGTTGGCAAGGTTGCCAGCAATGCTGTTGAGGTCAATGGTAAAATTACCTGTTGCGGTATAAACGGCTGTTGATGCTGTCGGTGTAGCCGATGTACCGCTGACGGACGATGCCGCATAACGCTCATATGTGATGTTGACGTTGTTTAAGCTCTGCTCCGCTGTCCACGTGTTAGCGTCGGATGTTTTGGCATAACCATCAAGCGATTGGTGTTGCGTAAGATAACCTGCATCGTTTTGCAGGTCTGACACCTTGGTGGGTATGGCTGGCCTATTACTCAAATCATTATAGCTACTGCTTGTTGCTACCGCCGATAATCCTGTAATCATGCTTGCCGGATGCGTTGCAGGATGCGTGTAGACTGTATCCGTAAATTTAGCGTTTTTAGGCACGGCCGTTTCCACGGTCAATCCGTTTACCTTAACAGCATTTGCTGCCGTGTCATTTTTGCCCAGTTTTTCGGCTAACATCGCCTTGATTTTGCCGTAAAAATACGCCAAGCCGTCTAAGTCTATTAGTTTAGCCACTAAATATCACCTCCGTAGGCAATCAAAGCAAAACCGGCTGTGCCACCGTTGCCGCCTGCACCGCCGACAGTAATCGTATAGCTTTGTCCTGCGGTAACGGCAACATATTGGCTATCGTAACCGCCCGAGCCGCCGTAGTTGCCACCCTTGCCGTAATCACCGCTCGCCTTATCAAACGATAACGCAAAGCCGTCTGTTATTCTGTTGCCGCTTGACGCATAGCCGTTAGGAGTGCCACCGTTACCATACGTCCACGCCGAGCCGCCCTCGCCGCCTGTCGCGAACAAATCAAACGCTCGTGTATCGCCGCCTGTGTTACCTGCGGCAAAAGCACCAGCACCAGCACCACCACCGCATAAAGCGACACGCATACGAGATACGCCGCTAGGGACAGTAAACGTATAATCGCCAGCATCAGTCCAATATTTTTCGGTGTACGGCACGCTGACAGCCGCTGTGTGCTGTGTAGCGATTGCATACGTCACGCCGTTTATGCTGACACGTCCTGCTGTAGCGTTTGCATCAGTAACGTCTTTTAAAGCAACATAGCCGTTACCGACTCTTAACGCTTTGTCACCTGCTTCCGCAGCCGTAGAGTAAATATTGCAGGCAGCCGTTGAGCTGCCTTTTTTTATGTATAATTTCTGAGATAAAATACTCATTTAAGCCACCCAAATTGTGCCACCGGGAATGTTCAATGTGTCGGTTACAGTAAGCGTTTTTACTGTAACGCTATCGCCGCTGGGGATTGTGCCTGTACCTGCTAACGCAAGCGCATTGTCAATCTCGCTGTTTGTCGCTACTTCTACATCAGCAGTGCTTCCTGCTCCCTGTTCGCCTTTGTCACCTTTCGCACCTTGCGGAATGGTGAAGTCAAGCACCGCCGCCGATGCAGTACCACTATTAACTACCTTTGCCGCTGTTCCTGCCGCACCCGTGGTAACAGTGCCGACTTTGATTGTAGCTGCCGTACCCGCTGCACCTGTTGCACCTTGGATACCCTGTGGGCCTTGGATGCCTTGCAGACCTTGTTCACCCTGTTGGCCTTGGTCGCCTTTATCGCCTTTAGGAATTACGAAATTCAAAATAACCTCTGATGCTGTGCCGCTATTGGTAACAGATACTGCCGAACCTGCATTGCCTGTGCTGACAGTGCCCACCTTGATTGTGGCGGCTGTGCCTACTGCGCCGTCATTACCTTTAGGGCCTTGTAAACCTTGCGGCCCTCTCTCGCCTGTATCGCCTTTAGGGCCAGTATCGCCCTTTGGGCCTTTCAGTGCGGCTAACTGCCCCTGCGTGAAATCGGCATAAGTGAAAGCATCGCCCTTATCGCCCTTAGCTCCCTGTGGGCCTGTTGCACCTCTTTCGCCTGTCGCACCCTTCTCACCTTGGATGCCACGTAAGCCTTGCGGGCCTGTGTCACCCTTGTCACCTTTAGGGCCTTGGATGTTGCCGCAGTCAATCCATTCTGTGCCAGACCACGCATAGAGGTTAACGCCTACCATATAAGCGTCACCCTCGTTTCCCTTAGGATGCGCAGCAATTAAAGCGGACAACGAATCATATCTGCCCTTAATGGTAACGCCTGTGCCTTGTTCGCCTTTGTCACCCTTCGGGCCTTGCGGGCCTGTTGCTCCCTGTGGGCCTCTCTCGCCTTGCGGGCCTCTCTCACCTGTTGCGCCTTGCAAGCCACGCAGACCGCGTTCGCCTTGTGGGCCTTGTAAACCTGTGTCACCTTTAGGGCCTTGCTCACCTCGCGGGCCTTGCAGACCTTGCGGCCCTTGCTCGCCACGCTCACCCTTAGCACCTGTTGCGCCCTGTAAGCCTTGCTCGCCACGCTCGCCCTTTTCGCCACGCTCGCCTTTTACGCTTACCGGAGCAGGATTATCCAGCCCAGCTTTATTCGTCCATGTCATTACGCCGTCAGCATCTACGGACGGAATAAAGACGTTGACGTTCTCGCTATATTCTTTAGCCTTATCAGCGTACCCTTTGGCGGCTTTCTCGCTTGTAGCGGCGTTCTGTGCGCTCTCAACAGCCTTGTCAATCTCAATGCCTACGCTTGCCGCCTTGTCTGCGTACTCTTTCGCTTTGTCGGCGTAATCCTTTGCGCTTGCCAACGTATCGACAAGAAATGTGTTAGTCAGTCTTGTTTCTGAGCCTGTTGGGTTTTCTTCAAACTCGTTGCTACTGACCCGCACCGCCTTGTCACTCGTGGTTGCAATAACATCTCCTGCCGTTTCCTTGCCTACTACTGTAAGCTGAAACTGTCCCGATGTTCTCGCACATTCGTAGGGAACGATACATTTGCCGTCTACGATAGCAACCTCATAGGTTTTGTTGTCCCTTGCAAACAGTGCATATTTGTCGATGCCGTCCCAATCATCGGAGAACGTGAACAGCAACTGCACGAAGTTCTTGCTACCCTCTGTCACATAAGCGTCTGACGTTCTTGTCAGCCGCATACCGTCAATTTCAAATTCTATCTGCATTGTTTCACCTCGCTTATTTATCGACAATGTTTGCAGTCATAGCGTTTATTGTTTTGCTCCACTCAAATTTGATGCCGTCAACAGTATCGTTGATTGTAGCACCTACGAATTTCAGCGTGTACTCTTTGCGCGGAGTTACTTCTACAACGCTACGCATATCGGTGTGTTCGGTTTCGCCGTCATCTTCTATGAAACTGTACGCCTCGCCATATCCCCATACTGTATTGTTAGCAGTATTGGTTACACTGCAACTGTACTGTACTTCTTCTCCCGGGGGAACGTCAGCATTATTCACTGTTGCTGTGAGCAGTAATTTAGTGATGCCAGCAGGAACAGCAAATGTTTCCGTGCCGTTGTCTTCAGTGGTAAACACCTTGCTGCCCTCGACGATGCTATACAATGCTACATTGGTTACGCCGTTAGCAACATAGGTTACAGTTACTTTAGTGCTATCATTGCCATAAGCTACAACGTAATCGCCTGTATGTTTATCAGTGCCGCCGATTGTAATTTTGCCATCAGCATCAGTTGTCTTTGCTTCGCCGTTGACTGTAACTGTATCGTTTGCCACCGATTTACCGTCATACAATATGCGCAGATAGCAAGTAATGCTGGCGGGTTGAATCTCAATCGTAGTTACGACACCGTCAGTATAGTTGACTACTGCTTTGGTAGTCGGAGCAGTGCCATAAGCGAATATGTGCTCTTTTGAGCCGTTGCCACTCATTTCGATTATTCCGTTTAAGTTGGTAGTGTGCTCAACGCCGTCAACTGTTATTGTCGTTGCTGTCAACGGCTTGCCGTCATAGTTAATCAGGACTTGTACAGTTACTTCCGCCGTGTAGGTGTTGGTACTGCCGTCGGTTACAAGGAACATTGCATATCCTCTAGCTATTTTTGATGTAGCAGCAGAATACTTGTGGTAAGCTTTTGTGACGCTTGCAGCGCAGCAAGCTCTAGCTATATCATTTCTGCCGTTATATAAAGTTTCCCACGAGCCATGTTCGCCAGTGTTCAGTTTCATATTCCATATAATTCTTATAAAAGCTCTCGTCTGTCCAGTTTCAAATCTACCAGACAACACAAAATTCTTTTTTTCGCTTGGCAAGGAACTCGTGACAGTAAATGTTGCTTCTGATAGTTTGGTTTCTCCGATATAAAGTTGTGCCGTAATCGTTCTTTTTGAGTTGTCATAGCTTGTGTGCCCACGATTTGCATTCGGATAATCAATATTAACACTGCCATTTACATATCCGCCGGAACTTCCGTTATCTTCATTTCCGTGCTCATAATGCGCTAACGGATTTTTTATATCTAAAACTAAACTTAGCTCAATATAATTAGCAGTTTCCGGGAATGTTACGTCCATTACGTCGCTCGATACTTTAAAATCATAAGAGTAACTATAGTGTCCATACCAATACTGTTCCATTTTCAGCACATTGTAAATGCTAGTATTATCTGTACGTTCATCGTTATTTACACCATATGAGCCTTCGTCTAATCGCAAGTAGTTGTTGACTTTAAAGCCGTTTTCAGTAATATCTGTTGCTTCACATACAAGGTAAAATGTAGCGGCAGGATAACTCTCATCGTTGATTTTAATTGTCATTGGTGACATTAAAACGCTCGGAGGTGTAGGCCACGGAGCAGCGAATCTAATGTACTGCCCATCATATGCCTTGCCGATAATCATCTTTTTAACCTGTGCATATGTAATGCCGTGAGCATCAATATAGTTAATGCCCTCTTGGTTAAACAAGGTAAACGAGCCGTCGTTACTGCTTAATCTCAATCCCTCTTGGCTCAGTTTGACGTTACCGCCTGTAATCGTCAAAGCTCCTGTCAAGTCGATGTTGGCTGCTGCAAAGTGTTTGCCTGTTATCGTGTTCGCCGCTATCTTATCACCGATAACACTTCCTGCCTGTATAGCGCCAGAAGTTACGCTGTCAGCGGCAAGCTTCTCTGCGGTAATAGCTCCTGCTTCGATTTTGTCAGCAGTCACCGCTCCTGCGGCAATTTTAGTCGACGTGATAGCATTAGCCTGTATCTTTGCAGACGATACGGAGTTAGCCTTTAAATGCTCCAGTGCGATACTGTCAGCGGCTATCATGCCGCCTACGATAACATTATTGTCAAACACTGTATCGCCTGTGATATGCACCTTTTTGCCGTCGATTACAATGCCTTCGGTAGATACGTTAATAGCATTGATAACGCCGTCTTTTTTTACGCAAAGCAGTATATCGTCTTGCAGTTGGTTGATAGATGAGTAATTGCAGTCGGCAGGTTTTTTGTTCAGCTCTGTAACCACGCTTGTAATACTGTTAGCGTTTTGTACGATTGCTGAGCCTTGGCTATTAATCTGAGAGCCTTGCTTATCAACCTTTGTGACGATGCTGGTAATGTTGTCAGCGTTGGCTTGGATAGATGCCTTGTTGCCTTTCACGTCCTCTACAATAGCGGTAATGCTCTTGGCGTTCTGCTCGATGGCAGAAGCGTTGCCCTTAACATCCATAGCGATTGTAGATATGCTGTTAGCGTTCTGTTGAATAGCTGTGCCGTGGGTTTTTAAAGTACCCTCTGCATCGTCTACACGCTTAACTACGCTTGTGATAGAGTCGGCGTTCTGCTGAATAGAAGAAGTGTTGGTACTGATTGTGCCCTCGTTGACTGTTACTCTTTTGGCTAGTGCCGTAATATCAGCAGCAGTCTGCACAATAGCAGTACCCTGTGTGGTTACTGTACCCTCTATGCCCTCTACTTTCTCATTCAAGCCATTTACTTTGGTCATAACGCTTGAAATGCTGTTAGCGTTTTGGTGTATGCCGTTGGCATTAGCGTCAATCAGCTTGTTAGCCTCATTGATAGCCGTGGTGTTATCAGTAATCAGCTTTTTGAGTGCATCGTTGATGCTAGGCTGATTGTTAGCCTTGTCGATAGCATCCTGCGTAAATTTATCAAACTTGGTATAGTCAATAGTCGGCACTTGCCCTATATCAATGCCAGCCTTGCAGTCCGCTTCGCTCGTATCGCTCCATTCGCCGTCACCCAATGGGTCGACAAAGCAATATTTGACTGTGATATGCCCGATGAAGAAGAAGTAGATATACTCGCTGTTGACGGTATAGAAATCATCCTCAACGGTTTCTTTGCTATCCTTAGTCTTAATATGAATCTTGTAGCCTGTTGCGCCCAGCGGTAAGCCTTGCATTTTGATGCGCACGCCGTCAATCGTACTTGTTAACTGCGGCGCAGTCGGCTTCTGCGGCAACGCCTTATTAAACTCATGCACGGCAGGTTCGCTATACTCACCGAAGATATTACGGATATACAAATATGCCGTGCCGCTTCTGACACCGGGATTGGCTCTGCTCCACGTTTCTCGCGTGCTGTCTAATCTCTTGTCATTCCAGACGCCGGGGTTCTGGTCTAAACGCAATTCAAAGAAGTCTATATATTCGTTTGGCTCAAACAGCCACTTCCACAGCGGGCCTTTCTCGTCCCATGTCAGCACGAATTGTGTCGGCGGGTTAGGTATATACTGACTGCCTTGGATTTTGATACTAGCTTGCGGAGCCGTGTCAAAGTCGGCAGCGTTACCCTTGGTGTTTACCGCTACTACCTTGATATAGTACGTCAAGCCTGTTGTAGCACCACTGTAAACAAACTGTGTGCCGCTACTCTCTCCTGCCTTCTCCCACGCCTTGTCCGTAGCCGTGCGAAACCATACCTCAGCTTTAGCATAGTTGGTTACAGTAGTCTTTACCCATGACACCTGTATAGAGTTGATGCGAACGCCGTCAGTTATCGAATGTAGCTCTAATAACTGTACGCTGCTGACGTGGCCCGGCTTTTCGCCTGCGCTTGATGTGTTGTCATCAATCTTTTTGTTTAGATCTTCTTTGTACTTTATTAACGCCTTTTTGAGTGCGGCAACAAACGGCTTGCCGTCACCGCTGACGTTGTTTGGTATATGTTGTATGAGCTTATCAACGTCCATCAGTAATACCCTCTTACAAAGTTGTCCTCACTGTTATTCGTACATCTGATAAGGTTCTCCACCTGCTCTGCTACGTTTGTCATTATCTGCATCTCCTGCGACATTTGGAACATATCGCCCATGCCTGCGCGGACTGCAGCATATTCAAAGATAGCTGTGTCAAAATCATTATTGTATGGCGTAGAGTCTGCCAACGTCAGCTCCGGCTGTTGTTTGATGCCTATAATCTCATATGTGCAAGGTTCTTCCGGCAAAGGAAAGAACAGTATCTTGCTTCTGTTTAACAGACAGTAGCAGTCTATGCACCCGATGTTGGTTGAATCGTCAATAGCGTTAATGTTTGTCATGCGCACCTTTTTCCCATTGACACGCACGTCGACTAGCTGTTGGATGCTGCCAGACAGTTTAACTTCATTCTGTCCCTTGTTTAACGTGCCACTAGCTAAAGTAGTAGCGATAAATTCGGGATTGACCGGCAGAATGATACGTCTGATAAACGCTACGCCGTCGCTGATGTAGTCCAATAACTCCTCATCAGTAAAGCTGTTCTCGTCCTCATCCTTCATTGTTCGCCGCAGTCTTGCGATTAATGATTTAATCTCAATCATAATAAAACTCCATAAAGAACAAAAAAGGGCAGGGAATGTATCCCCGCCCTTATGCGATTAGTCGTTTGCAGAAGAAGTGATAATTTGTACAACGCCAAAGTCTTTTTCGTTGAATTTAGACTTGCCAAAGCCCATAATACCGCCAACAGCAAAGCCAACCTTGTTTTCATAGTCGAAGGATTTCTCTTTCCAGAACGGCTCTTTACCGATAGCCTGCACACCAGCTTGACAGCCTAACAGCAAAGCATGGCCAACCATAGCTTTAGAAGCGCCGGTCTGAGTACGCTGCAAATTCTCGTACTCATGCAGTACAACGCCGTCCCATACGCCCAGCATACCGCTGAACAAAGGATTTTCAATGCCACGCTCAGCGCAGTTATACTGAGCTTGCAGCCATTTGGTATCCTTTTTCAAGTCGCGTGCTTGATACGGGTCAACCAGCAGAATGTAATATTCCTTGCCGTTAACCTTCGGACGGCGAATCTTAGGCGACATAGTTTTAGCTTTACGTGCTGCCGCAGAGATAAGGTCGGTGGTCAGCAGGTCGGTTGCAGTGATAGTGCCCTCCGCAGTGTTAGAACCTGCATACATAGCATGGCTAGTAGTCGGAGAAGCAGTCAGTGCTTTCACGATTTGGTTCTCGATGTACTCAGTCAGCCAGGTCTTCAAGCCGTCCTTTGCTGCGGTGCGCAGGTCAAGAATAGTTTTCTGCTCTTCCATAGCGCCCTCTAAACGTACAGCGTGACGGAATTGGTTAATGGTTACACTGTAATCGTAGAATTGCAGTGCTTCTTCGTTACCTTCCAACATTGCGTCGCCCATAATCGGGTCGCCGGTAAGACGCATCATCAACGGAATAGTGATTTGGTCGCCCTTCTCTTTTTGCAGTTGAGTAACCTTTTGAATGATAGAATCGGTAGAAGTACCGGTGAATTTAGCAAAGAAGTTGTCGCGCTGTGCTTCTTTCCAAAGTTGCGCTGCCCATACTTTCTTTACAAGGTTTGCCGGAACTTTAGTGTCGGCAAACATCTGCAAATAAAACTCGAATTTCATTTATTAGTCCTTTCCGCGGACTTTATTCCTCATAGTCACCGGGAGCGATTTGCTGTCCCATAATGCGCTTTAACACATTTGGTGGGATTTCGTCCATTCTGCCGCTATTGATGTAGTCGGTAATGGTTGGTGTATCCCATACAATATCGCCTTTAGTGCTGCCACCCACTTCGGGAGCAGTAGGAAGTTTTGCCGCTTCTTGAATTTTTTTGTTTGTTTTGCTCGGTTTGGCCGTTGTTGCAGACCAGTTACCGAGTACGCTGTCCATAAAGTCTTTGACAAAGAAGTAATCGCCTGACGTACCTTTACCAGAATTAAGACGGTCGATAGCTCCCTGTGCTGCTGCCATAAAGCGGTTGCCGCGCTGCTGTGCGGCTTTGCAGACTTTCTCCCATTTCGCTGCATACTCCGGGTCGGAATTGAATCTCTTAACCTCGCTTGTGTAGTCCGCGCTGGTCGTTTGAATATCGTCGATATAAGCCTGCTGCTTTTGCTGGTAGGCAACGACCTCTTTTCTAACGTCGTTCATGTGTTGTACAGTGAGCGCGTCATAAGAGGCCTTTACGTCTGGGTCGTCGCTGTATTCAATATTCTCAACATCTTCTTCGGTCAAATTGAGCTGCTTTGCGGCGCGGCGGCGTGCTTCGTTTGTCATAAGTTTAATCTGCTCAGCGGTAAAATCGCCAACATTCTGTGGAACGGCAGGTGCAGGGGATGCCTGCTGCTCTTGCTGCTGTGGCTGATTTTTATACTTAGCTAATTCAGCTTCTAACTCACGTTGACGCGCTTCTGCGGCCTTCATGCGCTCATTTACGCCTTTGAATCGGTTATACGGAACATTGGGCCCCTCGGGAACTTCCTCTTCTTCCTCAGTCTGTTGTTCGGTCGGCTCTACATCTTTGTTGTCGCTGTGATGGTCAGCGTGAGCTTCCTCTTGCTGTTCTTCTTGCTCCGCAGGCTCTTCCTGCGGCAGCTCGTCTTTGAATTGCTCCAAAACATCAGCATCAATACCGGGAATATCGTCATTAAACATCTGGAAGTTAAAGTTAAACATATGTGATTACTCCTTTACGTTTTACGCCCGTCGGCTAAATGCGCCCTTATCGTCGGCGGCACGATATAAGAAAAGCGATTGTGACTACAAAGCTTGTAATGCCTTGTAAATCTCAATCGCTGTTTCAATCTGTTTAATACTTAAATCTCCTGCGCCGTCGCGGCCAGCTTCAAGCAAGGTTAATGCTTTATTAATCATAGCCTGGTCGAGTTTCTTCATAGCCTTGTCTGCGGCTTGGGACCGCTCCAACATCATAGATGCATGACGTTCATAAGGGGATGCAGGCATATCGGCACCTTCATTCAATGCATCCAAAAGCTCCTGCTGTTCTTCATTTTTCTTTCTTACTGCTACCATTGTTTATACCTCCTATAATACCGGCTTATTCGCTTCAACCAAACCATTAACAGCGGCCTGCGTCAATGGTGACTGCGCCGCCTGTTGTGTAGGCTGTTGCGCTATTGGCTGCATCTGCGGGAATTGTTGTGGCATAACGCCTTGCTGTCCCATGTTAGGCATACCGCTCATACCCATGCTCTGCGCCATTTGCTGGATACTCCATTGCAGGAACGCGTCGGCGTACTGCTGCGGCAAAATACCTGCCTGCGCCGCAAGTTGCAGCTGCAAAGGTAATTGCAGGTCTTTGTAGGCAATGCTGCGAGATAGTCGCTTCTGCTTCTCCAGCTCCATTTGAGCCTGCATCTGCTGTTGCTGTGCCTGCGCCTGTTCTTCCTGCTGACTTTTCAGTCGGCGTTTGATTTCTGCTTTCTGCGGAATATCCGATAAATCAATCAGAATATCCATGATCATGTTGCCTTGAATACCCAACTTGCCGCAAGCATCGACTAAGCTCCAGAATTGAGCTGTGCGCTGTGTCGATGTAGCCGGTGTATCAGCAATGACAATATCAAATTCGCCCACGGATAAGTCATTGAGCGTCTTGGTAATCGTCTGAATCATGCCTGTTTGTGGGTTAACCTGCTGTTGTTGAACCTGTTGATTAACAGTAACAATCTGCGGTTCGCCGTTCTCGCCTACAATTCTAAACGTCTTTTGCTCTGTGTAAAACTGCGGAATGATACCAGGTGCGCCACGTTTGCCCCATAACATATCTACAATCAGCTCTTTAGCCATACGCAGGTTATCAAACAAGCCTGCTATATGAGTAATAGCCTGCTTCTGCTTAAGCTCAATAGCACGGCCAGACTGCGAATTGCTGATGTCTGTACCCATTAAAGCTTCGTTGATACCACTGATGCTAGGCATTTCGTTCATTGCTTCCTGCGACGCATTAATGATGTTAGACGGCGGTGCTTGCGGTTCAAGCCTTTGCAGCTTCTGCATGGATAACGCGCCGGGATTGACTTTAAGTAATGCGCCCGGTGTAGAAGCATTGCGCTTAAAGGATGCTTCCTGTTGCGGCGACATTGCGCCTTCCTCCGAAATCCAACCTCCGTTAGACTGCGTGTTAAGGATATGCAGCTCTTGACTGCGGCGCTTGTTTATCTCACGTTGCGGGTCTTTAAGGTCACGTACAACACCGGAAGGAATATCATCCTCGCCCTGATAGTAACAGATGAATGGAACGAATGGGATAAATCCATGCTTATAAGGCGATTGAATATCCTCTAAGACAACATTGTCAAAGAAGGCTAACATACGAATCTCGGTAGTAGTCACAGTCTGCTGACGCAGAATCATGCCTAAAGCTATCATATCTTCAGTAACCTGCTCCACCAATTCGCCGTTCTTTAGGATAAATAGCTGCTTCTGCACGGCTTTCTTATACCAGCACTCGGCAAAGCGAATCTTCTTCGTTTCGTGCGAATACCATAATTCATTGTATTTCTTATCATTCTCGGTTTCTTCCGTCATATATGCAGCGGTCTGAGCGTTGATTTCATCCGCCTGCTGCGGATATTTGGCGGCTAGCTCGTCCTTATCTACCCACCGGGCACGGATAACATATTTCATATCGCGCATATGCTTGTCCCGGCTCTCCGGGTCAGCGTAGATGTCAAAAGGCGATACACGTCTGATAAACGCGTCGCCGTCCTGCGCCAGCCAGTCGAATTTATAGCCTACTTCAAACCACCCGATACCGGTAACAACGCCGTCATTAAAGACGTCGCTCTCTTCGTAGTTATAATGGCTGCGGTCCATGATGTACTTCGTAACGCCTTTTCTAAGCTGCGCCTGCTCATCATCATCATTTGTACGGGGCAGGAAGTCGATATCATAGCGGTTAAGACGTTGATAGCCGCTTAACACATTGATTAGCGGCTTGATGCGGTTAATGGTAATCGCAGGGCGCTTAGCATCTTCAAGCGTTTTCTTATCGCCATCCGCCCATTGTTTGCCGGAGTAGAACTCTCTATCCTCTCTCGCCACGTTGCGCCACTTCTGTTGCGCCTCCACGGCTTCTTTGAACCACCGCTTATACCTCAGTAACTTGCTGTTCTCAGCGACAAAGGTTGTTGAGTTATCCTCTGACTGCGCGTATTGGAAATCATCTAACATATCTCTCACTCCTCAAAATCGCGTGGGAACTGCTGCTTAATGGCGTTAAGGCCTGCCAAACATGATAAGCATAGCGCTCTCGCCGTCGGCAGGTTCTTGACCTTGACCTTAATTCGTCCAGGCTCATACTCTGTCAGCTCGTAATCATCGCAGAAGTGTACAATGCCGTACACGCATGACTGCGACACAGCGCTCACCATGCCGCATACCGCGTGGAACTCCGTGCTGTGCTCTTCATCATGCCCTGTTACCTTTAACTCTATATCGTTTGGAGTCATGTTAAGCTCAAATCGAATCATTCTATACTCCCATAAAGCTTCTTCTGCTGTTGCTCTCGTTGTTATAATCAAACTTCCAGCCGTCACGCTTACCCTGCTTCTTCGGTGCGGTAGGCTTCCACGGTCTACTCATACAGCCATAGCCTATAGCGTCAATAGCATGGTCTTCGCCGTTCGTATCATATTTCTCCGGCTGATTCTTGTCGTGAGTTATCTCCGGCAGCGTGCGGATGAGATGAAAGCACGTGTTAAATATCTTTATACCTGGGTGACGCTTCCCTTCTTTATCTTCCCAGCCTTGCAGACGCAAGCGAATTTCCTCGCCCACCTGCTCTCTGCCTTTAACAGACGGGTTGAACATCATGCATCCGTTATCCATTAGCACTCTGTTTATCTCCTCGGCTATACTCGGCGCTCCTGTGTCCTGCTTTCCCCAGCAGGCATTATCTAACACGGCATACCTAATCAAACGCTTATCGGCGCTCTCAGAATCGGCTATGCGTTGAGCAACAAGCGTGCTAGGCTCTTTAGTACCCACGTTAGCCTTGCCGCCATAGCCGTAAAGCTCCCTATAAACGTACATAACGCCGTCATAGTCGACTGCTATCCAATAACACGCATACGGATGATAGCTGCCCCAGTCCATACACCTAAACCTCATCCAGCCGTCTGGAATCTTAAAAGGCTTGATAACGTGCAGGCTTTCGCTCCAATTGTTAAAATATTGGCCGCCAAGCAGGCCCCATTCGCCCAAAGCGTACACTCTATAGCCTTCTGGATCTCTTTCTCTGCGGCGCTCCATGCGCATTTTATATTGAGCGTCTACAAATAAGTTATCCTTGAACGTCGATGTATGCGCCAGAACATTAACGTCTGGCGTGTCGAAAAACTTACCTTTGAGCCAATGGGTGGATGATACCGGGTTAAACGTGGCAATCATCTGATAGTAGAGGTTGGGGTTATCCAGCTTGCCACGAAGTCGGTCATCAAGAATATCAAAATCTTCTTCCGTCAGCTCCGTTGCTTCCTCAGCCCATATCCACGTCAGCTTACCTTTATCGCTAGTAATTGACTTAACCTTCTCACGTTGTCTATCGTCCTTCATCCCTCTAAAGATAACGCTGTTGCCTGTGTCAAGGCACGTCAGCCTTAGCGGAGATTCTCTCACGCTCCAATGACGTTCCCATGCATCCCCGAAGATACGGAATATAGCCGTCTTAAGCTCTGCGAACGTGCTGTCCCTGTTGCTCTCGTCTATCTTGCGAACACATAGCAGGTTAGCTCCCTTAAATTCCTGGCTGCTTAGCTTTAAAATGAGCTGTTGAGCTATGTTGACGCTCTTTCCGCTACCAGCTGAGCCTTTTAAAACAACGTAGCGTTGGCGGCTCTCATTGACGCGTCGGAATATAGGATTGAAATATATCTTCCGTCTATTCTCCATCGTCCGCCTCCGGTGCTCCGTATATCGGCTCTATAACAAGCGTTTGGCTGCCGCCGTTGTTCTGCTCCGCAGGCTTAGCAACATCAAGAATACGCTGCAGCTCCTTCGCCGCCGCCAACCTGTCCTTTAACTGAGCGTCAAGCCCAAATTGGTCTTTAACCTCTCCACGCATTGTCGCTGAGAGGAAGCGTAGAACCTCATCTCCGTCTGCTACAAGCTTTCGTTCTGCTTCCGCTCTCTCTCTAGGCTCTGCGGCTGTCTTAATCCGCTCTTCAATATAAGCCTTAATCTTAAGGTTCTTTAAGAGTTGATTCGCCTGTACTCCCGCTGTCTTCTTGCTATAACCTGCTATTTCCGCGGCTTCCTTGGCGTTACTCCTGCCCAGCTTAATGACGTAGTCGGCGAATTTCTTCTGTCGCTCGTTTAACTCAGCAGGTGTTGCTCTTGACTCGTCTGCCATTCCTAGTCACCTGCTTCCATTTAGCCGCCAGCGCTAACACTATCTCAACCTCGCTAAACGTGATCAGCTCCACCACCTTAACTCGTTCATGCTGCGTAGATTTCGGCTTAGGATTATTCGCGTTATATTCTTCGGTCGGCACGCTCTTAGATAACGTCAGCGACTGCACTTTCTTATGCAATTTGTCCGACCACACCTGCCGACGATCTAACATATAAATTTCGCCTTGACTTTCCAAAGCCTGCATCAATTTGTTTATCTTAAGCCCAAATCTACCCATAATGACACGTCCTTTGCTGTTGGTGTCCTGCCAACGTAGGAGGGTTGGCGTCGGCAGGAGTATTAAGACGGCTGCCCTTCCGTCCACCAAATAAAAAAGCGCATACCTGCAATAGATATGCGCTCTAATATTGTTTTAAATGGCGGAGCAGGTAGGATTCGAACCCACGTGAGACTCTTTAGCCTCTCAGTCGTTTAGCAAACGCTGCCATTCAGCCGCTCTGGCACTGCTCCAAAAAGAAAAGCGCCAATCTTTCGATTAGCGCTTCTATATACTTTGTCATTTTCTATGATACTACGTATGGAAACTGCTGTCAATTCTAGAATTCCGCTCCATACACCCAATTTTTTGGATAAAAGTGCGGAAAATCTTCGTATTCCGCTTCAGTGATTTCAGCGATACGCGGCGCGTATAATCCCCCGTCGCTCTCTGTTTCGTCAAAGGCGTAAAGAACCTTTCCCAGATTCTCGGCCTTCTGGATGTAAAAGCCGTTCAAGCGCCCGTCCGGGGCGATTCGCTCAATATAGAAATATTTCATATTCTCCCCCCTTGATCTTCGTCGGCCTCTTCGCAGTCTTCAAGCCAGAAGAGTTCGCCGTCGTTGTCGCGATATGCACCTTCGTCGTCGCAGGTACTCAAATCAATACCTACCGCTTCCAGCGCTTCTTCGATGCTCATGCGATGGTTAGTAATAACCTCGCTCAAAATTTTTCCGTTTGCAGTGTTGATGATTTTCATGGTGTTTTCCTCCTAAAGTTCAAATTTTCTTTGTTGACTCTAGTATACACTATTGGTGTCCAATAGTCAAGCGATTTTTAAAAATTTTTTCCGCTATTATTTTTCAACGTATCCTTAATAGCGTCTACCCGCTCCTGTAATGGTTCAAAGTATTTTTCTTCCGCTGCCTTTCTGGCGGCGATAGCATCATTTATATCGGAATATAGTCCAAGCGCTATCTGCTTACGCTTAACAGTAATATACGCACGATACATTTCCTCGCCTGTCCGCTTGTTGCGATATACCCCGACGCCAGTTATACCTGTAGACGAGTTTTTATTGACTTTTTTCCCGAGATACATCACAGTAAGTCCCTCTGCGGTAAACGCTTCTTTATAAGCACGCCCGGCAGCCATAGCTTGTTCTGACTCCTGCTCATGTCCTGCGTTCCGCTTACATCCGCATGACTTTGAGCGCCCGGAGATAACAGTAGACAAGAACATCTTTTTTACAGTGCCGCAGCTGCACCGGCAAAGTGCTTCCCTCCCGGGGAAAACATCAATCACCGTCCATTCATTAAATTGCTTTCCGATATATTCTGCTCGCCTGCGTTTTAAGTTATTGAGCACCCTTGTGTGTCCGCAAGATACGCTCTTCCCGGTCAGCAGGGTATATTTACTTACCGGACGTTCTTTCCCGCAGCTGCATCGACATAATACATATATGTTGTCTGGCAGATTTCTGAGTACAGTCCACTCCCCGAATACATCGCCAACCTTTACGTTATTCCCGCACAAAATTTGCAGATTGTCGCGTGCTTCGTTGTATTCCTGCATGGTATACCGATGCACCTTATAACTTTTGGCAACGCGATCATCTGGTTTTTTTGGCAAAGGCATCTGCCGCTCACAATCAATGATTATATCTTGATAATAGATAGCCTGCGTTATAAGGTCAGCGTCGGTACGCTTTTGACAAGCGACTAGGAGTTCGCTCATCTCCTTAGCTGCTTTGTCATATGCTGCCGGAGCCGATTGGTAAGATTCTAGCATTGTGCGCCGTAGAGCGGCATATTTCCCGATAACATCGGCTCTCTTCTCGTACAGCCGCCCTCCTTTTTCGTAATCAGCGAAATTCGGTTCTGCCTTCAAACGCCCGATTTTATAATTGTATTTCGCATAAGCGTACCGCTCCGCTGCGTTTCGGCATTGATCTGAGCAAAACATCTTTTCCCCAAAGGGCACGATTCCGCCACACATCGGACATATGCGTTTATTTTCGGTATTCTTACGATAAATTTCTCTCTTTCGCTTCAAATGTTCTTCCAGGTATTCTTCGCCATGTGCATCAATCGCCCGTTTCAACCAACCGCGGCTCTGCTCTCGGTCGACTTCTCTGTAACGTTCCGGCGCACAATCAGGGCAGTACCTTTGACGTGCGGAATTAACGATATAATCTTTCCCGCACACCTCGCATTTGTCTATACTCCCAAGCCGACGTGTCTGTCCCTTCCGCTGGCGCTGTTTACACGTCCGCCCCTGCTCTCTCTGTCGCTCTATACGGCAAGTAGGGCAGTACCACGCACGCGGCCCGCCCATAAATTCGATGCCGCACTGCCGACACACTCGCATTCTCAGAGTTGATGTTCCTTTTTCCGGCATATCGGTCACACTTTCTTGATCACTATTTTCTCGCCGTCAAACGTCAGCGCCAATTCTCTATCTTCTTCGCTGACGCCTAACTCCTTCATCCACGTAGCAGGTAGCGTGGTTCTATACGTCTTGCTGCCTGCACCGGAGTTACCGCCTGCCTTGTTGATAAGGCAACGTAGGATTCTTGTTTCGTTCATAATCTTTCCTCCTTTTTTTCCATTATTGTACCATGTTGGTGTCCAATAAGCAACAAAAAAAGCGGGGATTTCTCCCCGCTATCTTCACCGCTTCGGCGGTATCAGCTTTAGCCCTGCCGCTAGGCCTTCAGCGTATGTAAATATATCACTCAACATCACATAATAGGTTGCCTGGCTGATGCCCATTATCTCTACAATGTCATTTCTGAGCAGGCTCTCACTGTATTTGAGCTTAATTAATTCGCCCTGCGGCTTATCGGCATAATGCTCTTTAGTCCAATGAGCGGCTTTAAGCCATTGTAACGGCCGCTTAATGGTCATAACATTACGCATATCATTGACATATGCGCCATACTCAACCTCTACACACGGAACGTCAGATACATTATGGATAGCCTTCTGAGCCGTAGGATCGCTGACTCGGCAGTGTCCTCCGCCGCCGGTGACTACTCCGCCGTTGTCTAAACGCTTCTCAGCTATCGCACGCCGAATATCTTCTTCGTGCTGCCAGCAGAATTCAATCATTCGCTTAACATTAATCATGTTCTATACCTCTTCAAAAATCATGCCCGGGTGCTTGTATAAAAGCATCTTCCGTTTAATGCGATATACGTCGGTCTTGTCACCTTTGACATCAACGACAACGGTACGGCCGTCCTTATAATGTACAACAAAATCCGCGATGTATTTAATCGCTCTCTCCGTCTTGCCGGAGTGTTTAAACTTAGGCTGAAGCTCAAACGTTACCTGCCGCTCAAAGTCTATAACTTCTCCCGCCATTCGCAGCATCTTCAGCTCGCAGTAATAGTCGCCTTCCCGCTGGCTGTCAAAGGTTATACCGTCGATAACCACTTTCCGATTATGATATTTTCCCCACGCCATTAGAATGGTATCTCCTCATTAAACGGAACCTGTTGTCCAAAGCTTTCCATGCCCTGCGGTTCTCCCTGGGTTCCGTGCTGTTCTCTGCGCTCGATGAATTCAAAACGTCCGCACACAACCTCTGCTGCCGTGCGCTTGTTGCCATTCTTGTCGGTGTATGGTCTAATCTGCAAACGGCCTTCCACCAACACACGCTGTCCCTTATGCACGCTATTACCTAAGGTTTCGGCGCTCTTCCCCCAGATCGTGCAGTTGATAAAATCTGCCTCGCGCTTGCCGTCCTCACCGGTGTAAGGTCTGTCTACAGCCAGCGAGAAACTCGCTACAACCTTACCGGTCGAAGTATATCTGACTTCTGCGTCCTTTGTCATTCTGCCCAACAAAACAATGCTATTCATGTTAATCCTCCATATTAATGCCGCTCGGTTCAGATGTTGCTGTCGCCTTGAGCAACTGCTCCTCCACACTATCACGTTGATAACGGCATAAAGCGGCAACGCTATCTCTATGTGCTTGCATCATTTCTTCTTTTGTTCTTGAAATTTCCACCATATACAAGCCAATCAGACTGTATACGGCAATGTCTTTCAGACTTTCGGTGATTTTATCACCGTGAATATCATGGGTATAAACAAAAGCGATATGCTTTGCCATATACGCTTTCAGCTCCTCAAACATTCCCTCTGCATCGTCGCCGTGTCCATTCAGAAGCGCGCCGCGGCGGAAATTGGCAAGCTCATCTGCGCCGGAAGAATACTGCTTATGTTTCTTCTTGAACAATTCCCCCAATTCGCCAAGCTGGATATACATAAATTTGCTTAAACCTTTACTCATGTTTTTGTACCTCCTTTACATAGTCAACATAATAGACTTCAAGAAAATCTTCCGACGCTTCTGCTTCTGCCTTAACCTGCGCTGCATCAGCGTTATCAGCCTCAACGCAGGTTTGCAAGTCCATATCGGGGAAAGCGATACTCTTCCAGGTTACAAGATACTTCATTTTCTCGCTTCCCTTTCCTGTTTAACTGCTTCCAAGAAAGGTCTCTGGAACTCGCAGTCATCATCAAGTCCGACTGTACCACGTTCTTCCTTGCGCATGGCCATTACCTCGAAGTTCCACTCAATATCCCGTTCCATCTGTTCCAGTATCCAATCTGGCAACCAGTGAAGATTAGTCACCAATTCGCTTTGGATAGCTGCCAATGCCTGTGTAGGGATTCTGTGCACGGCATACCGAAACGCAAACAGCAGGACGTTTAGTTTTTCATTATTCATTGCTGCACCTCAAACGCGATTGCTTTATTTGCCCACATAGCCACTTCTTCAAGCTTTCGCAAGGCTGTTTTTCTGTCGCGGCCTTTAGGGCAATTCTGTTTAATAACTTCTTCAAGATCTTCAGCAGCACGCACGATATTGTTTATGCGTTTCTGCTGCTCCATATTCACAAATGCGGGTTTAATTGAGCTCATGCTTTTCTGCCCCTTTCTTTGTTTCTTCGCAATACTGTTGTGCCGCTTCAGTCATCATACCCATCAATTCCTTCATGGCTGCTTCTTCGCCGTATTTGCTCTGTACGTTTACTACCGCCTGCACCATCATCGTCACGATAAACTCTTTAAGTGTCGGATAGTTACCGAACGCCCGGCAAATCATATGTTTAGCAGTATCATCGTAAGCAAGCATAAACGGGACGCCGCTTTCCAACAACAATTTATCCGCCTGCTCGGCTTTCTTATAATCAATCATTTTTCATTCCTCCTTTTATAAAAAGCGGCGGCGTGGGGATTCTTGACATCAGCTATACGGCTTCGCTACGAATATTCATCAATTCCTATTCGCAACTAACATCTACTGCCATTCGGCAACCCAGCCGCCGCACCCATGGGCTAGTTATTTATTTTTACTGTTTATAGTTAAAGCCAAGTAATCTAATTGCCGCAAGGCCTCCTCCTTGTTATCATGCGTGCTATGGTCAAATATACATGCGCCTGCATACACGCGAATCCCCCACGTTTCTCCGGTTTTTTTACATAGTTGCACGGCATTTATCTTCTTTGCTTTAATCCATTGCGTTTCGCCAATCTTAATCAGCATTTTCTCACCTCCTAAACAATAATCGGCACGTTAATATCCTTTGCGTACAGGTCTACGCCAGCAACATCAACGATAGCAACGTGCATCGGAGTACAATGTGTGCGCAGATATTTAACTAACGGCATAGCTGCTTCTTTAAGTTCTGCCTGTTGCTTTTCATGCCAAACACAATCCGCTTTCACTTCGTTAAAGACTTCTAGTTTTTCTTGATGGTTCATTTCCTCTGCCTCCTAAACTTTTTCAAGGGACTTTTTGTGTCACTCTGCAACTTTTTCAAGGGAGTTTACAAGAGATTTTTGCAACATGTTGCAGGTTTCTCTTTTAAAGCTCATACTTCACGCCTATTTCGGTAGCCACCTTAGGGAGTGCAGCTTCGGCTTCTTCCTTTGTGCGGTAAACCCAGCCCTTGTCAAACAAGGCATACTCATTCGGAAAGTCGCCACACCACAACGGGCGAACAACCCACGTGTCGCCCAAAAGCGCAAAGCTATAATAAACATCACCTTTTCTCGGCTTCCACGGAAGTTTAACGATTTCAATATCGCCTCTTACCAGACCAACAAGCGGCATGTGGGCAGTTGTGTATACTTTTTCTGCGTCATCGTCACTCACTAGCAGTCCGTCGACGATAAATTTATAAATCGCTCCTTCGCGTCCTTTAATTTTAAATTCTTCGTTCAACTCCACGCCGAGCATTTGGGCTATCTGCGGAATTAAGTTAGCCATGTTATCACTCCTTCTTGCTATCTTTGTAAATCAGTTGCAGTGCTTTCATTGTTATGTTGTGCAGCAGTTCAACAGCCGTTTTATCGCCATGTTTATCACGAATCAACTTGCCTACGGCTTGCATTGCCGCCACAATGCAGTTTGCAACCTTTAATGCGTTACCTTGCACCTGTCCTGCTGTGCAGCCGTTCTCTTTGGCATAAGCGAGCACATAATCTACACCGCTTTCATCAAGCAACTTTTTGGCCTGTTCTGCCTTTTTATAGTCAATCATTTTTATCACCTCTCCAATCACGTACTCGCTCCATAATCGCCACGATTAAACCCATCCATTGAATAATAGCCACCGGGATGAGCGCCATAATCAACACGACCGCTACAAATTCATCTAACGTCATTCGTCATTACACTTCCTCCTTTTCAATTTCTGCACGAATAACAGCCATAGCCTTATGCAGATAATCAACATCACCGCTAAGCAGCCATTCTTCCAGCTCTGCATTAACAGCCTTGATAAGCCGATTTTCTCTCAACTCGTCGACAGCTTCGTTCGTGCTGATGCACGCCATTTCCTCGTTATCGTACAACAGTTCGCTCACGGGGATATTTAATACGCTTGACATTTTGGCGCGCTTTTCAAAGGGAATATGCTTAATTTCGCCGGTTTCGTAGCGGAGAACATCAAGCGGCATAATACCCAGCACGGCGCTCAACGCTGTCTGCGTCGTTCCCTTTCTTTTTCTGGCTTCTTTGATAACCTCGCCGATTTGTTTAGCATCCATGTTCTTCAACCTCCTTTAGTTCATCTTTCTCTCCTTCTCGCCCCGCACTTCTGCGGCGTATTGCTGCACCGCTTGCAAGGTCTGTCGCATTCACAACAGCAGATGTGCAGCAGAGTGCTTATCGTGCAGTCCGGCGTGACTGCCCTGCAATAGTATTTAGGCTTTATGCGTTGCTCTAAAGCACTGACTCTCTCGCCTGCATACGGAGGAAAACTCTCCTGCGCTTCCGGTAACGTCAACACACCTCTTGTCTTGCGCTTACATTCCAGCTTTCCGCAGGTCTTTACTTTCCACCGTGTAAAGTCTGTTGCTTTGACAACCTTTTCATTGCCGCAGTCGCACTGACACAGCAAGTAGGTAAAGCCGTTTCTGTCAGATCCTGCGACCTGTTTTACAGTCAGCGTTCCATGCTTTTCGCCAACCAATAAGCTCCAATCTTTTTTCACTTCTTATCCCCCAACACTAGCCCCAGCAAGCACAAGCCGTCATTCTTTGCTTCGGTATATCCTAAAAAGCCTTGCGGTTTGTCTTTAAGGATATAGCGGTTTGTCGCTTCTTCACGCTGATATTTACAAGTCTGTTCGTACAGTTTGCTGAGCTGATGCCAAGCGTTGCTGATACTACTTTGACCTGCCATACAAAGATTAAGCCATCCATACGCCTTTACAGCCTGCTCAATCTCCTTGCAGCTAAATTCGGGTTTTTTGTAATTGCCAGCGATGTTCAACTGCCGTTCAATCTCATGCTGAGCTTCCGCCCATGACGGCAAGCGCTTGCCTGTATTCGTGGCGGTAAGGCTTCTTGCCGCTTCGATAATTTCACTGATCGTCGGCAGGAAGTGAGATTCGTAGCGCAGTTTTTTGCACGCTACACCGATAAGCTCCGCCGGAAAGTCCGCAAGGTCAGCGACGTAGATTTTCTGACGATCTATGTCGCCGCTTTGTCCAAAAGCACCAAACAGCACAGCCATATGCTTCGCTATATCAATACAGTTCTTTCTGTCCATGTCTACCACTCCATTCCCTCTAAGCCTGCGACAACAGCTTCCGCCGCCGCTGCAACATCATTCTTTTTCTTCGGCACGTCGGTAGGTATATCATCTTCCCACCGCTTGCCGTCAAGAAAGTTCTCCGGATACGGCACGTAGGTTTTGTCTGCCCATTGCCGTGTTTTACTGTACCGCTCAACGGCTTTGAGAATCTTCTCATACAGTTCAACGTCTACCGGAAGTGCGTTCCATGCAAGCTGTGCCTGGAATTGTTTCGCTTTTCTCGGATACATCAGCCAGAAGCGTTTGAAATACTCGTTCTGTAACTGAGCCGTTTCAAGCGGTAAAGGTTGGCTGTTAAGGCGAGAGAGTAATTTCGGTTCTTCTCTCTCTCTGTTCTTGATTAAGTCTGTTATTATTTATATCTTTATTTATTTGTGTCGACTCTGCCTGTGTAGGGATTTCCTGCATAGGCTCTACCACCGTAGACGTTTCCTCGGTTGGTGCTTCTGCTTTAGGCTTTTGAGGTTCTTCGTAGAGTATATACTCCATGTCCCCTAGCTTACCTTCTACGTTGCGTTTGCGTTGGCGTGACAGATAGCCTTGTTCCTCCAATTCATGTAAGCCGCTACGGATTGCGTCCAGCCCTTCACCTGCAATTTTGGATAAGCCTTTTACGCTAAATTCCCATCTCTCCGGCAGGCTCAACATGAGGATGAATAAGCCACGCGCTTTCAACGATAAATTTGTATCTCTAATGATCGCATTAGACACAATGCTGAAGTTGTTGTTCTTAACAATGCGCATAATAGCCATTTACCCACCTCCTAGACAACCACTTAACATACTTCTTAAACTGTTTTTTTCTTAACTTCATGCCAGTCCTCCAACAGCAACGCCCTGTCAGCGTCGCTGATAACGTCTATGCCGATGTTCTTAGCTTCATCAATGAGCCAGTCTATAAGCTGGCTCATCTCCTTTGTGTCGTATGCACTGCTCTCTGTATAGCGTTCAACAGCATCTGCCTTAATGGGAACCGGAGTATAAGCTCCGATGCTCTTAATAGCCTGCTGATACACTTCTTCTTTCGATGAGCGTATCGCCTTAGCTATCGCAGTACACAACGCCCAACAATAGCTATTAGCGTTGTGACTGCGCGTGTTTCGCTTTACCTTGACTTCAACAGTTAAGGTCTTGCCGCTATTGCAGGCCTGTTGCAATTTGCCTGCTTCAGCTATAGCTGATACCGGAATAGGAAGTTGCAAGCAGCCATTGAAGTAGTTGATACTCTTCGTTTCAAACTTCATAAGTAGTTCCTCCCGATTTTCTCGAACCACTCTTCCCGGCTATGTTTATCTTCATATTCTGACTGAAGAATGCTTTTACTCATTTTTTTCCACTTTCTGGTGTCTTAAACACCGCATTATTAGCAACAACATTAAGAGGCTTAGCATTGGCAGCTTCCTTAATTTCTGCTGCGCTAAAATCTTCTTGCTGTTCTTTCATCTCGGGAATTTCTGCCTGTGCTGCTTCTATTAACTCTAAGCGTTCACGAATAGCATTATGTGCTAAGCTATAATTTGGAGCTTGCAACAACTGCTCTAACTGATCGTATGTTAACTCTACAATATCTGTCATACCATTACGGGTGCGCACGTAAACTTTCCCGTGTTCAAGCTTGACAAATTTGTTTTCTGTAATCTCTACGCCGTTATCGCACCATTGGCGAATCTTTTTGCCGGTCTGCGGAGTAATTACTTCGCACCAATCAACAAATAATCCGGTTCTGTCTTTTGTAGTAGCGGCCATATGACGCTCAACACTAATGTCAAACATTACTGTAAATTCATATTCTAAGCCGTCTCGCTGAATAGGAGCTAATCCCATTTTTATCGGCATTTTTTTGCCTTTTTCATTCTCTACAATCTCATATGCCTGCTTGCTTCTCATGCATACAATTACGTCCATTTTTGCTTGGAGAATTGCGTCAACAAGCTTATTTTGCTTCGGGGTAGCGTCCTTCCATGCAGTAAAGCTATTACCGCTTCTTGTTGTCGCTGCTTTCTTGTCGACAAAATCCAGGACGCCGCCTTCACCTGCCCACGCATGAGACAAACTGTCAATAATCAACACGTTATATCCTGCTTGCTCGGCTTCATGGATATAATCAATGTACTTTTCCGGAGTAAACGGTGCGGTCATCGGAGCTACATCGTACTCGCACAGATTACTGTACAGCTCACCGCTGCCGTTTTCCGTATCGATCATTGCAATCTTATCGCCTAATCCTTGCGCCAACTGCAATGCACTGTAAGTTTTACCGCTGCCACTAACACCGGTAATAGCAATTTTCAAAAACGCTTTTTTGCGTTCAGCCTTTTTAAACAGTCCCATAATTCACTACTCCTTATTTGCTGTGGAATTCTTCATCGTTTTTGCCGGGGTTGGCAAAATCGGCAAAATTAGTTGTTTCAACGTCAAAGCATAAGCCGTATCTCGCATCTGTTACAGCATTCATGATACAACTTCTCCTCTCTCCTTCGCTTTTTCAAGCGATTTCATAAGGCTCATCGTCGTTTCGCCGTCCCATTTGCAGCAGGCGTTATATTGACCCGGTTGACCCGGGTTATGGTGGCAAGTTGCCTGGAATTTACAATGGCTGCAATCCATATACTGATTCAGCCATTGTTTGGTTGTCAGGTTCGGCTGTTTGGCGTTCTTTCTCGCCGTCAGGTCATCCATAAGCATTTTTGCTTCTTCAAGAGAAATTCTTCCTTCACACATTTTTCATTATCCTTTCTTACGAAGTGTGTTATAATGTGTGTAGGGTTTATGTGGCTGGCATTTTCCCCTACACGCTCTGCGGTTTCGTTGTGCCGCGGAGCTTATTTTTTTACCTCTTTTTCAAGAGGAATGATGATTGTTTGGCCTGCCTGCAATGTTTTGCCGTGCAAGCCGTTGTGCTTTCTGATGTCAAAGATAAGCTCACGCACATCACGTGTCTTGTCTTGCTCAGCCATATGTGCTGCTGCAATATCCCATACGGTTTCGCCTTCACTTACGTAATAGGTTTTGTAAGTGACAACTTTTGTTACGCCGTATCCGCTAACGAATACTGCCGCCGTAACCAGCAGCACAGCTAAGAAAAACAGTCTCTTCACTTTAAAACAACTCCCTTCAATTCGGGGATGTCCCCTTTATCAATGGCGATTTGCAACCACCATTTCGCCAGCATTGCCAGTGCAGCATCATTTTCAGCAACGGCACCGGGATTTTCTACAATCCCGATATATCCGTTCTCTAACTGATATGTTTCCGGCGATCTAATCACTGTTATCACTCTCTTTCTTCTCCGTGCTATAATGGTCTTACAGAACGGAGGTGATTACTTTGGATAAAGAACAACAGATTCATGAAATGACTATTGATTTTATGCGTACACAGCACGATAGACACGGCTCAGTTAAATCTTATGTCGAACATTATCTATCCGCTTACGCTGAAATTAAGAAGCTCATGGCTCAGTCAGAGAATTTAACGAAACAATAACTATAAGTTAATTCTTGCGCTATTTCAAAAACTTTATCAGTATCCGATGTGCTCAATCCTTCAACCTGTTCACAAATGGTTTTGATGGATTGAGCAATTTTTTCTTGCTGCTTCTTGTTCCAACGGCTATTGCAGTAAGCAAGTTTTTCTTTAATTGCAATGTCCAGTTCTTGCATCTTCCCACCCCCTTAATAACGATAACCGTCGATATAGCGCAGCTTACGTTTCAACGGGCAAGCACCAATAGGTAAGCCCCAGCTGTGCGTTTCGCCTGTACGCTGGCGCTCTTTATGCGCCACCAACTTTGTCAGCCGTTTGAGGGTTACAGATTTTCTTTTCATTTGTTTTCCTCTCTTTCTGCCTTCCTGTATGGAAGGCTTTATTTTTTTTGTTTTCAAACTCACTTATCTTTTTCAGCGAGATTTTAATAATATATCTGTTGTTTTTACACAACAGGTTTTGCAAAAAAAATACTATCAACTCTCGTCTTTAACGCTTTTGCTATCTTTTGAGCAACTAGTACAGACGGAATTGCGTTGCCGTTTTCTATTTCAGCAAGGTGAGTACGGCTAATATTAGCCTTTTTAGCAAGTTCTTCTTGCGTTAAGCAGGCTTTTTTCCGACGCTCTTTGATTGAGTTTTGCATTTTGACCACCTCTCTGTTGTTGTTTTTGATTTACATATCTATTGTAGTGTATTCTTTACGTTTTGTCAAGCATAAACAACGTAAATTTCTTTGCTTTTTTGTCAAGCATAGATTACAATATAGCCAAGGAGTGGTAATTATGATTGACAAACTTTCAGAATTTGTAAGGAAGAAACGCGGCGACTTGTCATTGCGCGAATTCGCCCAACAATGCGACGGTATTAGCCATACTCAGATTGATAGTATAGAGCGTGGTATAGATCCCAGAACCGGCAAACCTGTACGCCCGACAATAGAAACATTATCGAAAATCTCAAAAGGCACTGGAGCAAGTGTAGCTTATCTTGCTGCTTTAGCCAATGGTGACAATACCGATTGTCTTAGCTCATCTAAAGATACCGCTGAGCTACTTGATTTATTCAATAAGATGGACGATAAGCTTAAATTACGTCTGCTAGGCGCTGCTTACAGTATTCTGGCAGAAGATAAAGTGAAGGATAGAACAGACTTAGAAAAACTTCGCTCATCAGTACAGTGATGCTATGCTACCGACTATAAGTCGGCAACATAAATCTACATGAAAGGATGGTGGTTTGAATGGATAACGACGAAGAGCTAGACATTTTTGACTATGCTTGCAAGTTGTTCCATAGTCTACCTACCACTACTCACAAACTGATGGCGATAGAAGCTATGGAATATATTTATAGTCGTCATAAGGGTTCCCCTTTTGCGATGACGGCGACGCACTAATACGTCGAAACAATCTACGTTTTGTAGGCAGCGAAAAAGCCCAGCATGATGCAGGGCAGGATGAATAGAATAAGTACTGCTCGGTCGGGATATTTATTCTAATCATCAAATGCATCCGTCTCGACCTTGGGGAGGATGCTAAACTATATTATTTTTTGACGGGAAGTGTAAGGAATGAATATAGGAGAATTTGCTAGAAAAGCTGCTCCAGTAATTTATACAACCTCTGACGCAGGGGCGAAATACCTCTATAATTATCTCAACAAAACCGGTCAAACAGATTGGTTAGATAATGTTATGGCCGAATATTTGGCATTCAAGTATGTGATTGCAACAGAAGAAATTCGTAGCAATGTATCTGATAAAGAACAATTTAACGATATTTTTTACACATTATCTTTAGAGTTGAAAAATGGCATGGAAAGAATGCCTGCATCTATGAATTATGGTCTTACATTTGATTCCTTTGTAAGCACGTCCTATGAATATTCTTCGAAAAACAGTTTGGAGATGGCTTTTATGTTTCAAGTGCGAACATATGTCATTCCTGCCACGGTAGCACAAGAACTTTACAATATAACTCGTCAGGATGTTATTAACTCTTTTGCTCGTGTTTTGAATGGGCAAAGTGCTAATGCTGGTTGTGGCTGTGCTTCTGCTATTGCTTGCATGGCATTGTTGGCTGTTATGATTTTATGTATAGTCGTTTTATGAGAGGGATAATTTATGTGGTTGGTAATTGTATTTTCCGTAATGTATGGGTTTGCTAAAAATTCTAATGGAAGAATATTTTTTGAACATCCAGGAATAGCAACCGGATTAAATGTTGCTCGATTTATTGCACTGATTTCGGTTATTGGGAATGCTCATATGGCAATGCCCGTTATCATTAAAGGTATTGTTAGCTTATATATAGCACAGTTCCTCGGCAAAGGTATATACAAGGTTATTTCCGGGAATTAAATTAAAACAGCCGCTTCCAACATGGTCGAAATGATATGTACCCCCAATACTGGACACCCAGTATTGGGGGTATTTTAATGAAATAC
>ERZ824488.478-NODE-478-length-52506-cov-3.896685_pt1 | contig 52506 bp, 49 predicted proteins | sample MGYA00519936_ERZ824488 | MGnify/ENA primary metagenome ERZ824488 (study PRJEB31778, sample SAMEA3449153) | human gut metagenome | biome: human gut; feature: human-associated habitat; material: faeces | place: United Kingdom | collected 2010/2012 ... | reverse complement strand
ACAAATGCCTTCGACTCTGCAAACTCTTCTTCCGTCTCTCCCGGGAAACCGACGATCACGTCCGTTGTAAGTGCCGGGTTGTCGAAATATTTGCGGAGCAGCTGACATTTCTCATAATACTCTTCTGCTGTGTATCTGCGGTTCATGCGCTTCAATGTTGCGTTGCATCCGCTCTGCAATGACAGATGGAAATGCGGACACATCTTCGGAAGTTTTGCGATCGTCTGTGCAAATTCTTCCGTAATAATTCTCGGCTCCAGTGATCCAAGACGGATTCTTTCGATTCCTTCCACTTCATGGATCGCCAGAATCAGTGACAACAGGTTGTCGTCACAGTCGATTCCGTACGAACTCAGATGGATTCCGGTCAGTACCACTTCTTTATATCCATTGGCCGACAGTGTCTTCACTTCATCCAGCACACTGTCACGGCTTCTGCTTCTTACCCTTCCTCTTGCGAACGGAATGATGCAGTAAGAGCAGAACTGGTTGCATCCGTCCTGCACCTTGATATAAGCTCTTGTGTGTTCCGCCGCCGTACTTAAATGCAGATCTTCATACACTTTTTCATGATTGATATCCAGAATCTCCTGATAGGTCTCTGTTTCCTTTTCCTGTTCATCTGATGTTTCCCGCTGACCATCCTGATTCTTTTCTTTTTCATAATTTTCCAGGATTTCAACAATATTCTGCTTCTTATTATTACCAACGACAATATCAATACCTTCCGGGATATCATCTTTCTTAGCCTGTACATAGCAGCCGCAGGCAACAACAATAGAATCCGGGTTCATCTTTCTTGCTTTATGAAGCATCTGTCTGGACTTCCGGTCCGCCATATTCGTTACGGTACAGGTATTAATGATATAGACATCCGCACCTTCCTGGAACGGCACGATCTCATATCCATGCTTTTCCAGCAGTTCCTGCATGGCTTCCGTCTCATATGCATTTACTTTGCATCCGAGATTATGCAATGCTACTTTCTTCATATATCTGTTCCTTTCTTTTTAAAACGTTATTTTAACACATTGTTGTAACATCTAACGAAAATCTTCTGAATTCTTTGGCAATTTGTTCCTTGACTTTTCTTCGTCTGACTCTTAATATATCTATAGAACAAGAAATGAATCAAGGAGGGTATTCCAATGAAAACAGTAAAGATTTCTTTAAATTCAATCGACAAAGTAAAATCATTCGTAAACGACATCACAAAATTTGATTATGACTTTGATCTTGTATCTGGAAGATATGTCATTGATGCAAAATCAATCATGGGAATCTTCAGCTTAGATCTTTCTAAACCGATCGATCTGAACATCCACGCTGATGACAACGTAGAAGAGATCATGGAAATGTTAAAACCATATCTTTGTGACTAATCAGTAATAAAAGTAAATGATTTACTTAGAAAAAGGGCTGACCTGTTTAAGGGTTCAGCCCTCTTTTTTACTCCATTTATTTTACTTCAATGATCTCAACGGTCTCAATCGCCTGTTTCATCAGCTCATCGATCTTCTCATTCAGATTCTCTTCCGAACGGCGGATCACATCAATATTCGGCTTGGTTACCGGATGTTTTGCCACGAAGATCGTACAGCAGTCTTCGAACGGCTGGATCGAGGTCTCATAAGTATCGATTTTTTCTGATACATCCACGATCTCCTGCTTGTCGAATCCGATCAGTGGACGGTATACAGGCATCGTACATACATCGTTTGTTGCTGCAAGACTCTGCATGGTCTGGCTTGCCACCTGTCCGATACTTTCCCCTGTGATCATACCTAAGCAGCCATCCTCTTTTGCAAAATATTCTGCGATACGCATCATGTATCTTCTCATAATGATCGTCAGCTCATCATGCGGGCATTGATCGTAGATATAAAGCTGGATATCCGTAAAGTTGACGACATGCAGCTTGATCGGTCCGGAATATTTTGCCACTTTCTTTGCAAGATCCACAACTTTTTGTTTTGCACGTTCGCTTGTATACGGCGGCGCATGGAAGTAAGTAGCCTCAAGGCTTACTCCACGTTTGGATACCATGTATCCTGCAACCGGGCTGTCGATACCGCCGGATAACAGAAGCATCGCCGAACCATTGGTTCCGACCGGCATTCCGCCTGCTCCCGGAATGATCTGTGAATATACGTAGATCTCATTCCTGACTTCTACGTTCACCATAACATCCGGATGATGTACATCTACTTTGATCCCGCTTTCCGGGAATGCGTACAGGATCGCTTCTCCAAGGTCACGGCTGATCTCCATAGAGTTCAGCGGATAAGACTTTTTGGCACGTCTGGACTCTACTTTAAATGTAAAGTTCTTATCTGGATACATCTCATCCATATATGCGACAACATCTTTTTTCAGTTCCTCGAATCCTTTGTCCTCCATACGGACAACCGGACAGATTCCGACCAGACCGAATACTTTCTTCAGATGTTCCACAGTCTCATCGTAATCATAATCTCCTTCACAGTCTACATAGATTCTTGCCTGTGATTTGTGTACATCGAACTGTCCGTCTACATCTTTTAATGCATAACGCACCTGGCGCACCAGTGCGTCTTCGAACAGATGACGGTTCTTTCCCTTAATTCCAATCTCTCCATATTTTAATAAAAATGTATGAAATCTCATCTTCTGATTCCTTTCCTGATCTCTTTCTCTTTTATCTGTAACTTTCTAATGTCTGGTATATCTTCTAAGCATCGGTACTATATTATATAGTGCATCGAGCGTATAGTCAATCTCTTCCAGTGTAGTAAATTCTGACATACTAAACCGAAGCGTCGCATCCAGAAACTCCTGTTTTGCCCCGATTCCTTTTAACACACCGCTGATCTGCGGATGGTTGGACGCACATGCCGATCCGGATGACACATAGATTCCTTTATCTTCCAGCGCATGTAATAGCACTTCACTTCTGATCCCTGCGATTCCTACACTGATAATATGCGGTGCCGACGTCTCATCGTATAAACCATGGATCGTTGTATTCTCGATCTTTTCCACGCCTTCGATGAAATGCTGTTTTAACGCCCGCATCTTCTCCACTTTTTCATCGAGGTTATCGTAAATCGTCTTTGCCGCCAGGGAAAGTCCTGCGATTCCCGGTACATTTTCCGTTCCGGAACGCATGTCATGCTGCTGACCGCCGCCGTAGACGATCGGGCGGATCTTTACATTTTCACCGATGTATAATGCACCCACGCCCTTCGGTCCGTGGATCTTGTGACCGCTGATGGAGCACATATCTACCTTCAGTTTCTTCGGGTAGATCTTATATTTTCCAAATCCCTGTACCGCATCGACATGGAATAAAATGTCTTTATTATATGCCTTTACGATACTTGCCGCTTCCTGAATCGGCTGTACGGAACCCACTTCGTTGTTCACATACATGATCGATACCAGGATCGTATCTTCACACAGCGCTTCTTTCAACGCATCCAGACGGATTCTTCCGTACTGGTCTACCGGAAGATAGGTCACACGGAATCCTTCTTCTTCCTCAAGAAAACGCATGGTGTTGATGATTGCCGGGTGCTCGATGGATGATGTGATCAGGTGGTTGCCTGCACGCTTATTCGCTCTTGCCGCGCCGATCAGTGCCATATTGTCACTCTCCGTACCGCCGGAAGTAAAATACACTTCCTTTTCCTGTACCTTCCAGAGTCTGGCAAATGTTTCTTTTGCTTCTTTTATATATTTTTCTGCTTCCACACCTTTGTTATGCATAGAAGACGGATTGCCATAGTCTTCACACATGACCTTCTGCACCAGTTCCCCGACGCTTCGGTATGCCATGGTAGTCGCCGAATTATCCAGATATACTTCCTTCATTTCTTCACTTCCTGTACTCTTCATTCTTAGTATTAGATTATGTTTCTACCCTTCCAGATGGAACATCAGAACCGAAAGCATCGTAAGTCCTGCAGTCTCTGTCCGAAGGATTCTCTTGCCAAGTGTCACCGGATTTGCCCCGCTTTTCATGGCAAGTGCTACTTCTTCTTCCTCAAAGCCGCCTTCCGGTCCGATAAAGATGCCGACCGACTGCCCCGGTCTGATCCCTGCGATGATCTGCTTCGTCTCTTCCATCCCTTTTGCCAGCTCGTATGGGATCAGGACAACGTCCAGTTCTTCTGCCTGCTTCAATGCCTGCGCATAAGTGCATACTTCTCCCACCTCAGGAATAATACCTCGTCCTGCCTGCTTCGCCGCACTGACCGCGATCTGCTGCCAGCGTTCGACCTTCTTCTTCGCCTTCTTCGCATCCAGCTTGACCACGGCTCGCTTTGTCGCCACCGGGATTACCTGATATGCACCGAGTTCTACCGACTTCTGCACGATCAGTTCCATCTTGTCCTGCTTTGGAAGTCCTTGGAACAGATAGATCTTTGATGCAAGCTCGCTCTCGTCCTGCTTTTTCTCCAGTATCTTAAGCACTGCCATATCTGCTTCATAGAATTCCACTGCACACAGGTACTGACTGCCTTCTCCGTCATTTACCGTAAGTTCTTCACCGGTCTTCATGCGGAGTACATTCTTCATATGATTGACGTCGCCGCCCTCTACGTAGATCTTTTCTTCCTTCACCTGCTCCGGTGACACAAAAAAATGTTGCATATCGAATCCTCTAATTCTTTCTTGCCGTTACAGATACCCATTCGCCCTGGTGGTTCACTTCCAGAACTTCGAGTCCTGCTTTCTTCACAGCTTCTACGACCACTTCTTCTTTATCTTCGATGATTCCGCTTGTGATATAAATACCGCCCTTTTTCAACTGGTGGATGATCACAGGTGTCAGCGGTACCAGTACATCTGCCAGGATATTTGCTGCTACGATATCGTATTTCTCATAACCGACCTTATCCTGTACTTCTTTATCATCAATGATATTACCGATCATGACTTCATACTGGTCTCTGCTGATTCCGTTGTTGTCCATATTCTCGTAGGTTGCATCGATCGCACACGGATCCAGGTCTGTTCCTACCGAATGCTTTGCGCCGAACTTTAACGCCAGCATTCCAAGGATTCCGCTTCCACATCCAACGTCTAAGATCTCTGTATCTTCTGTCACATATTTCTTAAGCTGGCGGATGCAGAGCTGTGTGGTCTCATGCATACCGGTTCCGAATGCTGTGCCCGGATCGATATGGATCACCATCTTGTCGCTGTCTTTGGCCTCTACATTCTCCCATGAAGGAATGACAAGAATGTCATCAATATAGAACTGATGGAAATACTGCTTCCAGTTATTTACCCAGTCTACATCTTCTGTCTGGGACTCCTCGATCGTACAGTCTCCCACATTCAGATAACTTCTCATCTCTTCTAATTCCTGTCTGACCTTCAGTAACATCTCATGCTTGTCTACTTCTTCATCCAGATAGAATGTCAGGTATGCACATCCGTCATCTTCCGGCATATCCGGCAGGATGTCTACGAACATCTGCTCTTTGTCAGACTGTGTAAGCGGGATCTTATCTTCGATCTGCACTCCTTCGATTCCAAGATCAGCAAGCATGCTGCTGACGATATCTTCTGCCTCTGTTGTTGTCTTCAGACGAAACTGATTCCATTTCATATATATTTCTCCTTTATCTCATCTTGTTTAAGACCTCCCCGGGTCTTATATCATCTTCGTTTACATTCATTGCTTATTTTAACACCTGTTGTCTTTAAAGTAAATGTACTTCTTTCGCTAAAACAATGTTAAGAAAATAACGATTCTTGTTCATACCGTGTTAAGATCCATCCGTTTCTCTTTATCTTCTTACCAAAAGTCCATACAATGTACCCGGAAGCAAAATTCCACATCATATATAACATCAATATATAAAAACATTGACAAGGAGGACTTTGACTTATGAATATTGGCATTTTAATTCTTATGATCGTCGGTGGGGGTGTCGGAATTCTATCATCACTATATATTGCGCTCAGCTTTCCGGCCATGATTATCTGGAAAATTTATCGCAAAATCCGTCATGGATATAAACTTACATACTAATCATCTATTTTATGGCAGTGTTCAGATCCTGTTCTACTTCATTTAGTTCTGACAGGATCTCCTCCTGCTGTTTGTCAAATAACAGTTTCTTATTATACTGATAATACTTATCACAGTCATTTTCCTTTAAGAACTGAATACTATAATAGTTCGTGTTAAGTTCTGTAACAAAAGAAACCATCTCCTGACTGTCCCCAAATGCATCTTCCATAAATTCAAATGCATGTTCCAATGCGGAAAGTGTACGTTCTGTCAGTTCTTCTCTCTCTGCCACTTCATTTCCAAACACCTCTTTTATACGTTCAAATGCTGCCTCTCCTTCCAGATGTTCTTCTTTTACAAGCTGTTCGTAAGATTCCAGTTTATCCAGCACCTGTTTTCTTACATGCTCGTCCTGCTTTGTCATCTGTTCTTCTTTCCGTAATTTTTCATATTGCTCTCTGGCTTCACAGACGACAAGATCCATTTGCAGATTGGATTTATATAACTTCAGATATTCATATATCATTGTAACCAGTCTGTCTTTTAGGAAATATTCTTTGAAGCAGCTTCCCAGACGGCCGATCAACATATTTACAACACTGAACCTCTCATCAAATGCTGCATATCGAAGTCTCTCCAGCGTATCCCTGGTATAGACACCTTCAATAATCTTCTCAAGACCATAATCTTTTTTATACTTATGATACAGTTCCAGATAATTGGCGAAATCTTTTGCGATCTTCCAGTGCTGGATATACTGATGTACAACCTCTCTGTCCGCTTTCTTTCCAAGCTTTTCATAAGTCTTCAGAAGCTGTGACAGATCTTCCCAGCCTCTGGCTGTTGCAAAGACCTTTCCATCTACCGTCGTCTCCATCCGGTAAAAATAGTCTCTCCTGATCTCAAGATATGCCAAAATCGCCGGATGAATATCTGCCCGGTATGCATATTCTTTCCATACATCATAATTCACATCTACATCGATCTTCTTGATTCGATCCAATGTTACCACATCAAAATCCCGTACCGACTTATTGTACTCCGGCGGATTACCTGCCGCTACAATGATCCATCCTGTCGGAATCTTCTGATTACCAAATGTCTTACACTGTAAAAACTGTAACATTGTCGGAGCCAGAGTCTCAGACACGCAGTTGATCTCATCAATGAACAGAATTCCTTCTCTAAGTCCTGTCTCTTCCATCTTGTCATATACCGAAGCGATGATCTCACTCATCGTATATTCTGTAACCGAGTACTCTTTCCCATCGTACATCTTCTTTTCAATAAACGGAAGTCCGACCGCACTTTGTCTGGTATGATGTGTGATCGTATAAGATACCAGTGCGACTTTACACTCCTTTGCCACCTGTTCCATAACCTGTGTCTTACCGATTCCCGGAGGCCCCATCAGGAGAATTGGTCTTTGTCTTATTGATGGGATCATATAATCTCCATATTCATCTTTGGCAAGATATGCCTCTATCGAATCTTTGATTTCTTTTTTGGCTCTTTTTATATCCATTGTATTCCCTTCTTTTGCTGTTATTTATTTCATCTGATCAGAAATCCCGATCTTCTTCCAGGATGATCTTTATTGCCCAGGGCGGAACATCTACATCTTCATAGTCTTCCTCCATGAACACAAATGCCGTCTCATATACAGGCCTTTTCGCCGGATAGATTCCCCGGCCATCCGTAAAATAGATCATTCCCCGTAAATGTTCAAATGTATGCTGGCGGACCAGTTCATCCACATACGAGAATGCCGGCCTGAAATCCGTTCCGCCTTCGCCTTTTAATTCCAGTTTGTCCATGTATTCTTTCAGCTCTTCTTCGCACGTGATCTTCTGATCCGTCTGAACCTGATCATCACATTGAATGATATGAATGTTCACTTTTCGGAAAAAGCTGTCGTTTTCACTTAATACGCCGTAAGTCTCCTCCAGAAATTTTTTCACCAATTCTCCCGAACAGGACATCGATGTATCGATCACAATAACAAATTCTTCTACCTTCTGAACTTCTTTCCATTCCTGTGGCTCGATCAACGGCATATTCCCATACATAGTTAATCCATAACTGTAGAAAGTATAATCAAAAGAATCCGGATCCACCGTCATCTCTTCTTTTAACACCGAAAATTTTCTTAAAAATTCCCGGTAATCCATTCGCTCCCGATTTTCTACTTTCACCTGATCGATCAGATTTCCGGATGTCTGTGATGCTTCTTTGGAAAATGTCTCCATCTCTGTCTCCATACGCTCACTGATATCCTGCCAGCGGTTTTCAATCTGATTCTGTCTTTTTTTCTCCTCAGCTTTTTGCCAGTAACTGTGATCGTCTACCCGGAAATCCACCTCCAGTTGTTCAAGCTGCTTTTGTGTCAGCGCTTTTTTCCTCAGCACTTCATATATTCGTTCTGCCGTAAGCGTTTTCATTTCTTTTTTCAGTTCACGGTACATTTCTCTTCTTGGGAACGACCTGGCCTTCATAACACACCGATACTGTAATTCATCGATGATCGATTCCACAGCAATATCACATGACAGATGATAAAGCCGTTCCTCTCTTCCTTTTCTGCGGATCATATGGCGAAAAATCCCATGCAGCACCAGATGCAGGTAGATCCTGTTCACCATCACTTGGTCTTCCCTGAACAATCCCCCGAGAGATTGTGGATCATAATACAGATACAGTCCGTCTGTTCCCATACCTTCCGCACCCGTATCAAGTACAAACGGAAGACTGGATAATGCTACATCCAGGAACCGCATCTTCATATACAGTTCATTCCTTGCCATAACAAGAATCTTACGGCTTATATTTTCCAGGCGGTCCTTTTCTATGGTTTCTCTGTTATTTTCTATCTTTTCTCTGTCCATTGCTTTTCTTCTCTACTTATTTTATAAATACTCTATAGCTCAAATGTCTTTTTCTTCTTTGGAAACTGATCCTTTCTGATATCCATAAAAATACTCAGAATTTCTGTTTTACTACCTTCTGCCGCGAAATCCATTCCCGCCTGTAAAGATTGTTCTGTCCATAATTTTCTTCTTTGCAGGAACCGGATTCCTTCCACCTCTTCCTGCTTCACCGTCCATTTTGCCACCGCAGTCATGTGCTTTTTTAAGTATTCTTCATAACCTTGTCTGTTCTTATCTGAAAGTTCTGCCGGGAACCGCAGGCGGTTCAGTGCCAGTTCCACTGCCGTCTCCTCTGTGTCTTCCGCAACCGTATGATAAAACATCTCATCATATTTTCGATAGTCCAGTTCACGGTCATAAAAACACTGACGATAATATCCGCCTGCCCCGTGATGATGCGTTTCCAGTATTCTTGCAGGGGTGTTCTCCACCGCCTCTTCATAATGCTCCGGAAAGAGTAGTTTTGCTTCCTGTCCTCCTTCAGGCGTATGTAGATATATCCTCATCTGGTACCGCATCTCTTCTACAATCGACTTCAGACAGCTCTTTTTTCCGTCCTGAAGATATATCTCTACTTCTTCCAGATGGCAGCCTGTAAGTGCACCACCTCCCATATCCAGAAGTCTGTTGCCAAGTACTAATTTTCTCAGATTCCGGCACCTGTAAAATGCATATCTTCCAACTTCTTTAAGTTCCAACGGCATCCATATTTCCTCAACTGAAAGATTTCTGGAAAATGCATAATCTCCCAGTATCGTGACCGGCTCACCTTCTATCTCATCCGGCAGCACCACATAACTGTCATTTCCATAATATTCAGTGATCATCATACCCTTCTCTGTTTTTTTATAACGGATTTCTTTACTCAGCATATTATCTTTTTTCACATATTCTCTGGCCATGTTTTCATCCCGTTTCATTTATTCTTTCTTATATCTGTTCTTAATAATTCTACGTTCCTATACTACTATCATTCCCTATTCTTTGCAAGTTTGTGTCCTTTTCCGCACATCTTTTTCCTTAGGGCATCATATAACTGTATAAAAAGTTTTCCGGAGTTTCTATGTTCAGATTCCATATACCCAAAACTCATCTTTCTTTTTCCACCCTTTATTCCAGATATAAACCATTAATCCTCCTTTTCTTCTTTTCCTTCTGTTTTTTTGCCGGAGGATTGATTGCCCGAATTTTCCCCGCCAGTGAAACAACTTTGACTCCGGCCAGCCGCACTTTTGTATCTTCTTCTCATTCCTTTGTTCTCCCAACCACCGAAAACTGGGGGTTGAGTTTTCAGGAGGAAGGAAAAGCTCCCGTCGGAAATGCCTCATTCGATGAATTAAAAAAATATAATGCCTACTATGCCAGAAACACTGATCAGAAAGTGATTTATCTGACTTTTGACTGTGGTTACGAAAATGGCAATACCCCTTCTATCCTGGCGGCTCTGAAAAAGCATCATGTTCCTGCTACCTTTTTTGTCGTCGGCAATTTTCTGCAAGATAATCCAGATCTGATCAAACAAATGCAAAAAGAAGGTCACACCGTCGGCAATCATACGTATCATCATCCCGATATGTCACAGATTGCGACACAGGAAACCTTCTCAAAAGAGCTTTCAGATGTCGAAGATCTTTTCAAAAAGATCACCGGAAAGTCGATAACACGATTTTACCGGCCGCCTCAGGGAAAATACAATACCGAAAATCTACAGATGGCCAAAGATATGGGATATCATACCTTCTTCTGGAGTCTCGCCTATGTTGACTGGCTTACCGATGCCCAGCCATCCAAAGAAGAGGCTTTTGACAAATTACTCGGCCGTATTCATCCCGGTGCCATTGTACTACTTCACAACACTTCGAAAACCAACGGAGAAATCCTCGATGAACTTCTTAACAAATGGGAATCCATGGGATATCAGTTTTCTTCTTTGAAAGATCTTCTCAAAACTGAAGAGTAATCTTCATGTCTTACACGCTCAAGTATTAGCAAAACCGGCCGCCTGATATCAGATTTTCCGATATCAGGCGGCCGGTTTTATTTCTTATAAAATTTTAATTCAGTAATTAATCCAGATCAATAACATCCATCTTAAATGTGTCATCCATCTCCGCATGACTTCTCTTCTTTTCCGGGTGATTACTTAAGAGATCTGCCGTTGCATCAAATAACTCATCGTCGTCATAATCATAGTCATTTGAACCAAACATATCGTAATCATCATCCGAATAATATCCTTCAAAATTATCGAACTCTTCTTCATCTAAAGGAGTAAATTTTTCAAAATCATCTGTATCCTGAAGATTAATGTTCTTTACAGGTTTGCGGATAGCAGGACCTGTCTCATCTAAAGAACGTACACCCTTTGCAGCTGCTTTTTTTGCCGTTGCGTGTTTGACGCTCTTCTGCTTCTTTGGTTTTTCCATGGCTTTGGCTATGTTTTCTGTAACCCAAAGATCATCCTCATCGTATCCTTCAAATTCATCTTCATCATCATATCTCTTAGATGCTTTTTTCGAAACCTGTTTTGAAGCTTTCTGTGCTTTCTTTTCCTGTTTCTCTTCTTTTTTCTTAGCTTTTAATGCTTCCTCTTCTTCATCCAGATCAATTCCATATTCATCATACAGATCATCTAATTCCAGATCTCTGTGTCTAAGCTTGACTGCTGTGACAATAAGTACCAGAACAAGCAGTAAGATTAATGCAATTGCTATAATAACTACAATATCCAGGAAATTCTCTACAAAATTAAGGATTTTTCCCCATATTCCTTTTCCGTTACTTAACTTACTTTCTGAAGAAGAACTGCCGGTTGATTCCGGTGTGTATTTCTGATAGGTTCCATCTGTCGTATCATAACGATATGTTGTCTTTTCACCGTCAGAATTCAAAGCATAAATAATATAATATTCTGCGTCTTTTGTATCCTGCCAAGTGTCAAATTCTTTACCATTTAATGTCAGAGTTGTCTTCTGATACTGGCTTGGCAGATTCATCTTTCCATCATTCATCAATGGGATAATATATCTGTCTTTTGCAATCTCAACTTCTTCAAACGGTGCGAAAGATCCATCATCACTGTTATACATATAGAAATCTGCATCATCGCTGTCTTTTTCAGTCAGATACATTGCATTGATTCCACTTGCCTCCTGTGTGATCACAGAATACTTTGAACCTTCAAATGTCAGCTCGCCTTTTTTAAAACCTTCCGGAATGATCTCTTCCGAAAAATCGCTGGTCACAACATACTTCTTGCCGTTCACTTTCACAACGGCACCATCTGCTGTCGATGTTGTTGTATCTTCGGTACTGGTCTCTTCCTTAATCAGAGACGGATCGCCAGCTCCGATCGTAACTGCAGAACTTCCCTGTGTTACTTCCAGGTTCGTTCCGTCTTCCGCAGTACCCGTAGCACTTGACACTTCGATATTCGAAGTACCTTCTTTTAATGCCTGAAACTTCAGATTAAATTCTGCAGTTGTTCCACTTCCGGTCCAGGAAATCTTAATGGTTCCATCCTTTCCCGTCGCATTATCACCGCTGATAAATCTCAATTCACTTTTGTCATACGTTAAAGTCGCTTCCATAGACTGCATTGATGAAGCAGAAGTCAGCTTGGTCTTTACATCAACTTCCGCTCCTACTGTAGTGGACGGATCCGCAAAACGCAGTTCTGCTGTCGCTGCTTCTGTTATCACCGACAGACATGGACATATCATACATATCGCCAAGAATGTTACAAATATCTTTTTAATTCTTCTCATGTAACCTACCCCTTTATCTTTTATTACTATTTATTCCGTTCCTTCTGTCGATCCAGTGGTTCCCGAAGTGCTGCCTGTATTATCTCCGGTCGTTCCACCTCCTGTTGTTGTCCCTTCTGTTCCTCCGGTTGTTCCCGTAGTTCCTGAGGAAGTGCTGCCTGTACTTCCGGTCGTTCCGCTTCCCGTCGATGTTCCTCCGGAATATCCGTTTGACGTACCGTAAGATCCGGTTCCGTAAGTGCTTCCACCCGTTGTTCCGTAGGTACTTCTTGTTGTACCGGTTCCGGATGAATTATTGGAATAATTTCCCGAATACCCCTTACTTCCCGGTGTCTCATCATCCTCGATCGTTGTACCGCTTTTGGCCTTATCTGACGCTTTTGCAGTAATACCACTTTCAATGCCTTCAATCGTGCTGGATACAGAATACCCATCACTTCCAAACAGAAATTTATGCACCTCAAGTACATTCGAAGACAAGGTCTTCGGGATTACGACACTTCCTACTTCATTTAACATATCCGTTGTATTTTCAGCCGGAAAACCAATCGAATCTCCTAATTTATACTTTGTAAGATTCTTTGCATATCCGATCATTTCAGCCAGTGTAAAGTTTGTTGATATCTGCGGAAATACACTGTCTATGATCTTATTAACAGTGCCGACACTCATGTTCTGCGCTTTATCTGCAATTTTCTGTAATACCAGGCGCTGACGTTCTGCACGCTTAAAGTCTCCTCCTTCCGTATAACGGATTCGGGAATAAGACACTGCCTGCACACCATTCAAATGATATGTACCCTCTACTTCCGGCTCGATCTTCTCATAACTTTTTCCTGTTACTTTTGAAGTTTCGACACAATAGTTGTTCATATGCACAACTTCATCATGCGTCAGTTCCAGATCCAGTCCTCCTACCGCATCGATAACATCTACCAGTGCATTAAAGTTTACGGTTACATATTTTTCAATATTCATATCCAGATTACGGTTAATCAGCGATACTGCGCCTTCCGGTCCTCCAAAAGAATATGCAGAATTCGCTTTATTATAACTTCCGTCATCTAATTCTAATAATGTATCACGATAAATAGATACCAATTTAACTTCTTTCGTATCATTATTCAGACTTGCTATTATGATCGTATCACTTCGATTTCCTTTGCCCAGATCATTTTCTCTTGAATCCAGACCAAATAACGCTACATTCGTGTATCCTTTTTCATGTTTTACTTCATCAGAAATGTTTAATTTATCTGTATCGAGTTTCACCGAACTCAGTTTATTCATCTTACTTGCCAGAATGACTGATCCTATAACTACTACGCCCAGAAGAGTTCCGCCTAATACAGCACCTATTTTCTTCCCTATAGACCAGGTCGCAAAGCCTCTTTTTCTGCGACGCCCTCTTCGTCTGACCTTTTTCCCTGTATTTCTTGCCATACTTCATATCCTTTCCGCATTTATCCTAAATTAACACAAACCTTTTTACATATTACCCTATTTTTTTCTAAATTTCAATATTTTCAGTCCTGTTTTCCTGTTTATGTCCAATATCTCGGATTCATTGTGCATTTTAATACAATCTTTTTCGGCAGTTTTTGATATTTTCGTCCAAGAAGATATCCTGCATATTTCGCTACACAATCTGTGAAAAGTTTAAAAACAAGCCATGGCCTTCTCTGTTTTATCAAAAAAGCGACTGTATTCTTTATCAGTTTCATTCCTTCTTTTTCTGAGCTTACCTTCCGGAATATCTCAGGATGCTGTGCCTGGGAAACGGCCATATCAAAGTTTCGGTGAAACTGTTGTGCAAAATTGTAATTATGCGAATGGATTACCCTTGCTTTTGCATTATAATATACTTTCTGTTCATTCTCTATAACCTTCGCTGCGTATATCATATCTTCATTAAATATTGCTTTTTTCTCGAATCCACCGTTTTTCAAATACATATCCCGGTTATAGGCTGCACATACATCCGAACAGAAGAATGTTTTGATTCCCATTCTTTCCAGATCTTTCGAAGATTTCACTTTGCTTTCCGGCGGATAATTAAATTGTCTCGTATATCTTTCTAATAATGTACTTTCTTTTCTAGGAAGCTGTCTCGCATACGCAACTGCAACATTTGCTTCTTCCAAAGCCTGTACCAGTTCACTTACCAGATACTCGTTATCCGGGCAGGCATCCTGTGTCATACAGATCACAATATCTGCATCCGATTGCCGGATTCCTTTGTCTCTCGTTGCGGCATGATCAAATTCATCCGGAGTAATCTCTTCAACTGTCACATTTTTATAACGTTCCTTCATGCTTTCCAGACTCTGTCCGTCTGTTGTATGCATCAAAAAGATACTGTTTACTTCATAGGTCTGTCTTTCCAGACGCTCCATCAGCTTTTTAAATTCTGATCCCGGATGATATACCGGAATTACGACATCTACTTTCTTCTTATTCATTTTGTGATGTTCCGCTTTCTGTTGTATTTGGATATACATTGGTCATATCATTCAAAGTATTACTTATATCTGTAACCGTTGCCGTCGGTGTATAATCCTTATTCGGATATAAGAATTGATGCAGCTTTATTACATTTTCTTCCAGTCCTTTCGGGATGACATATGAACCACTGTATCCCGGTATCTGTTCCGGAGTTTCCAGATCAAACGGGAAACCTGTTGTTTCGCCCAGCTCATAATCAAAGGCACCTGTGGCAAGACTTAATATCTCCTTTGTAGTGAAGCTTGTTGATACCTCCGGCATTACCTTATCTATAATCTTATTAAGCGTTGCCAAATCCTGCTGTTTCAATTTATCTGCTGTTTTCTTAAGGACCAGTCTTTGTCTTTCTGTTCTCTTATAATCACCGCCTGCTGTATATCTTATTCTCGCATAAGATACCGCCTGCACGCCGTTTAATTTATACGTTCCGGCTACTGCCGGTTCGATCTTCTTATATTTCTTACCTGTTACTTTAGAAGTCTCTACACAATAGTTGTTCATATGCACAACTTCTTCATCCGTTAATTTTACCGTAATACCATCAACCATATCTATCACATCGGCTAATGCAAGGAAATTGACACTGACATAATCCTGAATATTAAGATCCAGATTCTCATTGAGCATATTGACTGCCGTCTCAGGTCCGCCTACTGAATAAGCCGCATTGGCTTTATCATAATGTTCTCCGTTCTGTTTTAACATCGTATCCCTGTACACAGACACAAGCTTTACTTTTTTGGTTTCATTATTGATGCTTGCGATCATAATCGTATCTGTCCGGTTTCCTTTTCCAAGATTCTTTTCTCTTGAATCCAGACCAAATAATGCAACATTGGTATATCCGGTCTGTTTCAGTCCGTTGTTCTTTATATTCGAAAGATTGGTGCGTTCCATTTTTCCCAGCTTAAATAAGCCAAACGCCGTTGTTCCCAGAATACACAGAATGATCAATTCCAAAATAATTACAAGTCTTCTGCGTCTTCTGCGTTTTTTCAGTCTTTTCCTTCGTATTTCCTGCTGTCTTCTGGTTAATCTTTTTTTATTACGTTTACTCATGACTTCTCCTTAAAGCTAATAGGCATTTTTATTAATAAATCCTTTGAAAAATGTTAAAAATATAATCTTAAAGTCAAATCCAAGTGTCCAGTTTTCAATATAATACAGATCATGCTCTATTCTCTTCTTAATAGACGTATCTCCTCTGTATCCATTTACCTGAGCCCATCCCGTAAGTCCCGGTCTTACCTGATGTTTGATCATATACCGAGGTATTTCTTCTTTAAACTTTTCTACAAACTGCGGTCTTTCCGGTCTCGGCCCTACAAGACTCATGTCCCCTCGAAGGACATTAAAAAGCTGAGGCAGTTCATCTATACTTGTTTTTCTTATAAACCTTCCGACCGTCGTAACACGCGGATCATCTTTGGTCGTCCAGCCTTTCTTTTCTTTTTTCTCATCCTGTACGATCATTGAACGGAATTTATACATTTTAAACGGACGATTCTGCAGCCCTACTCTTTCCTGAGAAAAGATCAAAGGCCCCGGCGAAGTCTTCTTGATCATAATTGCCGTTACGATCATAACCGGAGAAAAGAGAATAATTGCTACAATTGCTCCAAATATATCCACTCCGCGTTTCATCCATTTATTCAGCGGATCACTTAACGGAACTCTTCGGATATTGATCACCGGAAGTCCCTGCAGATCTTCGGTGTACGGCTTGGTCGGTATAACGTTATTATAATCCGGAATAAATTTCGTATGCACACCTGATTTTTCACACATTTTAACAATTCTTTCCAGCTTATGATATTCAGCCAGACCCAGTGTAATTACGATTTCATCCAGTTTATTTTCCGGCAGCACAATTTCCAGATTATCAATTCTTCCCAGTACCCTGACCTTCTTATATTCTGTTCCTCTAGGAACATTATCGGCAAGGATACCCCGGATATTATATCCCCAGTCCGGATTTGCCAGGATTCTGTCAATGTACTGTTCTGCCGCACGGCTGTATCCGATCAGTAAGATATGTTTCTGATTAAATCCCTGACTTCTGATCTTCCGAAGTCCCATTCTGATCACATTACGCTCTACTATTTCCAGAAAAATATTAATACAGTAAAAAACAAAGATCATCGTTCTGGAAAAATCTGTCTGATGTCTGAAATAAAGTACTAAAATAAATACCAGAAAGCCTATCGTGTTCGCCTGAAGGATATTCCATGCTTCCAGTCTTCTTCCTCTGACTCTTTTCGGAGTATATAACTGAAAAATATAATATAGCAACAGATATCCCGGTATAATGAATATCAGTACACTCATATATACTTGCAGAGAAAGATACCACGGATCCATCTCAAAAATGCCGCTCCTGAATCTCAGATACCATGAAAGCACATACGAAATTACAATCACTACCGCATCCAGTACCACATGTATTTTATTTAATAACCCTTGATTTTCCTTGATCAATTTTACTCACCAACTTTATCTATTATTTCGTTTTCCTATGCCAGACGCCGGAAAATATTTATCCATAGTTCTATCTGAATCTTTATATAATTCTTAAGATGGCCGGATTCATATTTTACTTTATCTGATTTTTCCCCCATATGCAGCCCTTCTTTAATACCATTGACATATAGCTTTCCGTATCCCTTGCGAAGGAAAAACAGGTACTTCACCAAAAATCCCACAAAAAGGAACGGACTGTTCAGTATCTTCTGTACAACCGGCATATTTTTATATATCAGATATACATTATTGCGTGAAGACATCTTGACTTTAAATTCATTATATCTTGCTCCGCTTGCCGCACTTCCCACATGGATCACTTCTGATTTGGGTTCATATAAATTATCGTATCCCGCTATCCTGGCACGATATCCCACATCTATGTCTTCCAGATATGCAAAATGCTTCTCATCAAACATTCCAATCTCTTCAAATACTTTTTTCCGATAGATTGAAGCCCCTCCGCATGCTGCAAAAATCTTTCTTATATTATTGTATTTCTTCACACTTTTGTCTTTTCCATATGCGTATGCCCATCCAAGTGCATTATAATAGGTTCCTGCGCTGTCAATTTTGGACGGATCATGATACTGGATCATCTTAGGCTCCACAGAAAATATGTTCGGATCTTTCTTAATCGAATCCAGCAGATACTTTACATAGTTATCTTTTATCACCGTATCATTATTTAACAAGATCACATATGGTGTATCTGTCTTTTCAATACCGATATTAACTGCTCTGCAAAAGCCATAGTTCTTATCCAGCATCACACATTCAACTTCCGGATATTCTTTTACAACTTCCTCTATACTTCCATCATTCGAGGCATTATCTATGATCAGGATTTTCTTTTCTGTCTGATCCTTTTCATACAAACTTTTCACACAGGAAAACAGATACTCTTTTCCTTTGTAATTAGGTATTACGATTGTTACTTCACACATAATTTCTCCGTTAGTTCACTTTCAGGGAATAGTCCCATTTTTTTAAGGAAAGATTCGGATTATACGCTGGATCTCCATTTTTCAATATGTCAATCCAATGGCTGCGCATATATTCTATCTCTCCCTGAAATCTGCGCACTTTTTCCTTCGTATCTTCAGCTCCTCTGGTCTTAGATTCATAATGATATAACTCTACATATGGATCATACACGATCAGATGTCCTTTTTCCCGTATTCTAAGACACAGATCCACATCATTAAACGCTACTTTCAGCTCTTCTTCCAGTCCGCCGACTTCTTCAAATACCGAACGTTTCATCATCATACAGGCCGCTGTCACAGCACTTAAATCCTGCTGGATAGCCGCTCTGTGCATATATCCTGTATAACCGCGTTTCATACCGACAAAGACACTGCCGGCAACTCCTCCGATTCCAATGATAATTCCCGCATGCTGCACAGTATCATCCGGATAATATAGTCTAGCACCTACTGCACCGACTTCTTTTCGCTGACATGTTGAAAGCAACTCTGTAAGCCAGTCACGACTTATCACTTCCATGTCATTATTTAACAGCAGTAAATAATCTCCCTTTGCCTGTTTTGCACCAAAATTATTAATTGCCGAATAATTAAATTCTTTTTTCCAGTATACGACACGGATCTTATCATTGCAAATCTGTTCATAGTATTCAAAAGTCTTCTCTTCCGTACTATTATTCTCAATAATGATAATTTCATAATTCTCATAATCCGTCAGTTTTTCTATTGACTTCAGGCATTTATCTAATGTCTCTGCCTGATCTTTATTCGGGATCAGAATAGACACCAGCGGATTTCCTGTCACAGGATATTTTACTCTGTAAAATCCAAGATTTTCCGTCTGAAGGACTTCTCCTTTTGTATGGCATCGTCTGAGATGATCTTCGATTGCCTTCTTTCCAGCTTCATATGCATACATTTTACTTAAAGGATTATCTGCTGTTGATTCCTTATGCACCCGCCAGTGATATAATATCTTTGCAACATGAGAGATTCTTTCCGCCTGTTCCGTACATCGTAAGATCAGATCATAATCCTGCGCCCCGTTATATTCCGCTCTGAACTTTCCTACCGATTCAATTAATGCTTTTTTTGCAACAAAAAAATGACAGATGTAATTATTTGCTCTCAACATATCCAGATTAAAGTCCGGCTTAAAATTCGGAGAAAAATATTCATCCAAATCTGTCGTCACTTTATCTTCGTCTGTATATAGCACATCTGTCTTGCGATCTTTGTTCAGGCAGCTTACAATTTCATACAGTGCATTTTCTTCCAGAAGATCATCATGATCCAGCAATCCTACAAATTCTCCCGTTGCGATCTCCAATGCTCTGTTCGTATTCTGTGCAATTCCTTCATTTTCCGGAACATCCACTACTTTGATCCTGTTGTCCTTCTTGCCTGCAACATTCAGAATACTACTTACTTCCTGATTAGAAGGATTAGCATTGGCAATACACAATTCCCAGTTCGTATAAGTCTGCTTTCTCACTGACTGGATCATCTGCTTTAAAAACACCTCCGGTGTATTGTATACCGGTACCAGGATGCTGATCTTAGGACTGTATTCAAATACCTGCTTCCGTTCTCTTTCTAATTCCTGTTCAGATGGTCTGTGATTTTCATACCATTCTTTATAATCAATATCGCTTTTCTGGAAACGTTCTGTTAATTTTATCCAGAATCCTTTCGGTCCATAATGGCGCAAATAAAGTATCCCCTTTTTCAAATTATAGGGAGATACTTTTTTTATCATATTTATATAATCTAATTTACCACTCATTAAGATATTCCTCGTACATATTATTACATATTTTCCCTTTTTATCCGATTTATTGTAACATATAGTTAATAATTGAGCAATATTTATATTCTTAATATTATATGAATAACAGTTTAAGATAACAAAAAAGCTTCGGATTCGTATGATCCGAAGCTTTTATTATCTTAAATCTACAGAACCTGCCACTGGCAGCTTCTTCCGAACACATGGCGATTTAAAAATGGAATGTATCTTTTAATCCAACCCAGAGCTGATCTTTTTCGCTTAAGTTCAGTGCAGTTCCATCTTCCAGTGCATATCCTTCACCGGAAGCTGTTCCTTTGTACTCTCCTGTCAGTGTCGGCCACTCGATACCGATCTCAGGATCGTTCCATGCAAGACCGCCTTCATCTCCCGGGTGATAGAAGTCTGTACATTTGTAGCAGAACTCAGCAATATCACTCAATACCAGGAATCCATGTGCGAATCCTTCCGGAATATAGAACTGTTTCTTATTTTCTTCTGTCAGCTCCACACCAAACCATTTTCCGTATGTCTCGCTGTCACTTCTTAAGTCTACAGCAACATCAAATACAGAACCTTTTACGACTCGTACCAGTTTGCCCTGTGGAAATTCTTTCTGGAAATGTAATCCTCTTAAAACTCCTTTTGTTGAGCATGACTGATTGTCCTGAACAAACTGCATTGTAAGTCCGGCTTCCTCCATGTCTTTCTGGTTGTATGTCTCCATAAAGTATCCTCTTGCGTCACCGTGTACCGTTGGTTCGATTACACAAAGTCCCTGAATACCGCCTACATTTTTTTCTACTTTAATCTGTCCCATTTTATTATCTCCTTAGAATTCAATTTCTTTCAGATATCTTCCAAGCGCATCCTGCCATGTCGGAAGTGGGGTAAATCCATTTTCTGCAAGCTTACTCTTATCCAGTCTGCTGTTAAAAGGTCTCGCAGCTTTTGACACTCCATATTCTTCTGTTGTTACAGGAAGAACGGTTACTTTCTCTTCACTATATTCTTCATGTCCAAGTGCTGTTGCCTGACGGAAGATTTCTTTCGTAAAGTCATACCAGCTGATATATCCGCCTTCGTTGGTTGCATGGTAGTAACCATATTTATCTGTCTCTATCATGTCAACAAGAAGTCTTGCAAGGTCAAATGTATAGGTCGGTGTTCCGATCTGGTCATTTACAACCTTTAATGTATCATGTGTCTTTGCCACATTTAACATTGTCTTGATAAAGTTCTTTCCATTCTTTCCAAATACCCATGCGATACGTACGATAAAATACTTATCCAGAGTCTCAGACACTGCAAGTTCTCCCGCCAGTTTACTTTCTCCGTATACGTTCAGAGGTTTGTAATCTTTGCAATCCGGTTCCCATGCTTTCGTTCCCTGTCCGTCGAATACATAGTCTGTGCTGATGTAAACCATCTTACAGTCCAGTTTCTTGCATACATCTGCAATATTCTTTGTTCCTGTTGCATTGACAGCTTTTACGATGTCTTTCTTATCTTCATCTTCCGCAAGATCAACGGCTGTCCATGCCGCACAATGTACCACTACATCCGGTGCAGCCTCTGTCAGGACTTTTTCTACTGAAGCTGCATCTGTGATATCCATCGGTACATACGGCATTGTTGTCACCGCTGTACCATCCTGAATTCCGCTGTATGTTTCTTTGATGTCCGAACCGATTCCCTCATATCCGCGGGATGCCAGTTCGTTCATCACATCATGACCAAGCTGTCCGCCAACACCCGTCACTAATACTTTCATTCTTAAATCTCCTCTCGGTGAGCATACATTTTCTCATAATAGTTCTGGTATTCTCCGGAAATGATTGTCTCCCACCATTCCTTGTTCTCAAGATACCATTTGATTGTCTTCTTAATACCATCTTCGAATTTAGTCTCTGGAAGCCATCCAAGTTCATTGTGGATCTTAGTCGGATCAATTGCATAACGCATGTCATGTCCCTTACGGTCTGCAACATGTGTAATCAGACTTTCCGGTTTTCCAAGTTCTTTGCAGATGATCTTAACGATCTCGATGTTTGTCTTTTCGTTGTGTCCACCTACGTTGTACACTTCTCCGACTCTTCCATTATGGATGATCAGGTCGATTGCTTTGCAGTGATCTTCTACATATAACCAGTCACGTACATTCAATCCTTCTCCATATACCGGAAGTGGTTTGTCATTCAGTGCATTGGCGATCATCAGAGGGATCAGCTTCTCCGGGAAGTGATATGGTCCATAGTTATTAGAGCATCTGCTGATCGTTACAGGCAGTCCGTATGTTCTGTGATAAGCAAGAACTAACAGGTCTGCTGCTGCCTTAGATGAGCTGTATGGGCTGCTTGTGTGGATTGGTGTCTCCTCTGTGAAGAACAGGTCTGGTCTGTCAAGCGGCAGATCTCCATATACTTCATCTGTAGATACCTGATGGTAACGTTTGATACCATATTTTCTGCAGGCATCCATCAGAACTGCAGTACCTTTAATGTTTGTATCCAGGAATACTTCCGGGTTCTCGATAGAACGGTCTACGTGGCTTTCTGCTGCAAAGTTTACAACCATATCTGGTTTCTCTTCTTCAAATAATTTGTAAACTGCTTCACGATCTGTAATACTTTCTTTTACAAAGCGGAAATTCGGATTGTCCATTACAGGCTCCAGTGTAGATAAGTTACCTGCATATGTCAGGCAGTCCAGACAAACGATACGATAGTCTGGGTATTTGTTTAACATGTGAAATACAAAGTTACTTCCGATAAATCCGGCTCCTCCGGTTACGATAATTGTCATTTTATGATTTCCTCTTTTCTAATTTTTATTGTATGCAGGATTTCCGTTGAGAAAATCCTGCTTTTAAGTTTATCTGTTGTTTCAAAATCCTAGTACAGGTTTTCTCTGTATTTTCCGTCCAGTACATCTTTTAGGTACTGTCCGTACTGGTTCTTTTTCAGGACTTCATATACTTCCATGATCTCGTCCTTGCTGATCCATCCGTTCAGGTATGCGATCTCTTCCAGGCATGCGATCTTACGATGCTGATGTGTCTCAACAGTCTTAACGAAGTTCGTTGCATCAACGAGACTTTCGTGTGTACCTGTATCCAGCCATGTAAATCCCTGTCCGAGAAGTTCTACATTCAGATTTCCCTGTTCCAGATATACACGGTTCAGATCTGTAATCTCCAGTTCTCCACGTGCACTTGGTTTTAACTCTTTTGCATATTTTACAACGTTGTTGTCATAGAAATACAGTCCTGTTACACAGTAGTTACTCTTTGGCTGTGCCGGTTTTTCTTCGATGGAAATAGCTTTTCCTTCGTGATCAAATTCTACGATACCGAAACGTTCCGGATCATCTACATAATATCCAAATACAGTAGCTCCCTTTCCGGTCTCTGCATTCTCAACAGCAGCTTTCAGACGTTTATTCAGTCCATGACCTGCAAAAATGTTATCTCCGAGAACCATTGCTACTGTATCATCACCGATGAATTCTTCTCCGATGATAAATGCCTGAGCAAGTCCGTCCGGGCTTGGCTGTACTGCATAAGACAGATTCACACCAAACTGATGTCCGTCTCCTAACAGTTCTTGGAATCTTGGTGTATCCTGTGGTGTTGAGATGATCAGGATATCACGAATGCCTGCGTTCATCAGCACTGACATTGGATAATAGATCATCGGTTTATCATAGATTGGCAGTAACTGCTTTGAAGTTACCATTGTTAATGGATACAGACGTGTGCCTGAACCACCTGCTAAAATAATTCCTTTCATTTCAGGAACCTCCTCGTTTTGTATATTAGGTTATCAAGTTCTAAGGTTTTCTAGTCTCTGTTTTTCGTGTTAATTGTATTATAAAAGGTGACCTTAGGTCACCTTCAAGTACTTTTTTTATTTTTTTGTAACTTTCTTGTAATATTTAAGGCGTTTTAGGAATTACACTGCATTTCAAAAACGAGATTATTAATTCAGACATTTATTTCATTATACATAACATTTCTATTATTCTCAACCAATATACCCAACAAAAATCCCGGCATCTTTCGTAATGTGGAACCCGCCTTCCGTCTTCTTACGCACATAAGACTGGAACTCCTTGTAATGATCCAGGATATACTGTCCCTGATTTCCATGGCACGACAAAATATAAGAAATCAATGGCTCCGGTTCTGGTACGATAAGCGAATCCTCATACCGCCTCCACTCTATCTTTTCAAAATCCTTCTGAAGAATCTCTTCTCCGTTCTCTTTTCCAAAACGCTCGTACAGATTCTTTGCTGCCAGTACGATCCGGTCATCGAACTTCTAGACCAGTTCACTCACTTCTCTCATATGATCATTGCCATATGTACTACAGATAAACCTGCCATGCGGCTTCAATACCCTTCTTACTTCCTGGCAGACTTTCGGAATATCCTCACAATAGAACAGTACATGATTCGCTATCACAAGATCAAATGAATCTGCATCATATGGTATTCTTCCCGCGTCAAATACACAGAACTTGAATCTGACATCATCTGCTCCAATCGTACGCCTTGCATCTCTTAACATTCCGTCCGATACATCCGATACTACAATCTCTGTCTGTTCCGGGATTTTATTCCTGTCCACATTCCAGAGTGTACCGTCTCCGCATCCCAACTCTAAAATCTTCATCCCCGGCGTCAATTCCAGTTGTTCAAAAATCCACGGAAACCACCCCTGTTTGTTCTGTGAATACAGGCTGTGAAGATTGATTCTTGCAGAAATATTCGACGCATCCTGATACTGATTCTTCATACTCTTCTCCATACCGGTCAAATGAATCAGATTCAGCATCTGGCTCCAATCGATGGAATGTTCTTTCTTTATCAGATCTGATGTGTCCTGAATTGCCTGTTCCACCAGCTGCATCTGCTCAATACGGTCACGGACTAATTTCAACTGGATATTAAGAGAATTGAGCATAAAGTGGTAGTCTGCATCGTCAATCGTCATATCACGGATATCATCCAGAGAAAAGCCCAGATATTTCAAAAGTAATATCTGCTGCAGTCTGGCGAAGTCTTCATCTGTGTAGAATCTTGCGCCCGCTTCTGTGACGTAAGATGGTTTTAATATATTCTGTTTGTCGTAATAGCGAATTGTCCGCAGGGTCACGTGGGCCATGCGGGCAAATTCACCGGATGAATAGTAGCCTGGTTTTTTTAGTACTTTTCACCTTCTTTAAATTTTGTCATACATTTTTATTAAGCAATATTTTTCTTTCGTGCTCTTCCTAAAGACATGATTGTTTTGCATACCTGTTTTAAAACAACAGCCGAAATACCGGTCGCCGCCAAAATTGCAATCAATAATATTACTCGCATCATCACCGTCGCATCTGCCGGTACAAACTTTATAAACAGGCAAATCGTAACATGATGTGTCAAAAAGGCCTCATATGAAATGCCGCCAATAAATTTCATCACCTTGTTTATAATATTTATTTTCATTAAATAAGTACCAATACCATATAATATATATGCCATAAGGAAACCTGCGATATGTCCTTTTATATTCATATTGCCCGGTTCAATGCATTTCAAAATCACTAATAAAATTCCTGCGATCCACCAGTATTTTTCAGCACTTTTTCTGTGTTCAACAAAAAGCATACCTGCATAAAAACTAATCAGACAGGATGGTAACATCCGAAAAGATACCATCCCTGTTAAATTAATTTTCAGGGAAAGTATGTAAAGAAGAATCACTAAACCAAATGTAACCCACTTATATTCTCTCTTCATCCACGTAAGTAATGGATATAAAATATAGAGGAGGATAATCGCACCTATAAACCATTCTCCTAGAATATAATAATCATTTATCTTAAATGCAAGGTATCCATCCATTCCAATCAAAGACAAAATAATGCTGGCCGGGTTTCCTCTGTAAAACAAACTTTTATATCTCAGCACATCCCTTATATACATTAATCCCCATGCAATATAAAATGCCGGGAAGATAGATAATGCTCTTTTTTTATAAAATAATTTTAAATCATCTATTTCACTATGATTATAAAATAGTAATGCACCTGAAATGAAGAAAAATACTGTAACGTAAATATCTCCATAGGTAACACCACCAACACAATTATTAAATATATCCGTCCAGCCATATTCTACTGCAAAATGAAACAATACAATTCCCAAACATGCTATTGCACGGATAAAATCAAATTAATCTAAAATAACTTTTTTCTTTTTCTTAACCCCTATTAAATTTTTAGATTCTTTCTAACATTTCTATCATATAGTGTATTTGCGGATTACAACTCCCATTTACATTAAAAAACTTTTTCAACTCTGTCACCTGCCGATCTTCACTAACGCTCTGTTCTTTTATACCTTCTTTTATTATGCACGATATTTCTGTTATTCTCAACCATTATACCCAACAAAAATCCCTGCATCTTTCGTAATATGAAATCCACCTTCCGTCTTCTTCCGCACATAAGACTGGAACTCCTTGTAATGATCCAGAATATACTGCCCCTGATTGCCATGACAGGACAGGATATAAGAAATCAATGGCTCCGGTTCTGGTACGATAAGCGAATCCTCATACCGCCTCCACTCTATCTTTTCAAAATCCTTCTGAAGAATCTCTTCTCCGTTCTCTTTTCCAAAACGCTCGTACAGATTCTTTGCTGCCAGTACGATCCGGTCATCGAACTTCTAGACCAGTTCACTCACTTCTCTCATATGATCATTGCCATATGTACTACAGATAAACCTGCCATGCGGCTTCAATACCCTTCTTACTTCCTGGCAGACTTTCGGAATATCCTCACAATAGAACAGTACATGATTCGCTATCACAAGATCAAATGAATCTGCATCATATGGTATTCTTCCCGCGTCAAATACACAGAACTTGAATCTGACATCATCTGCTCCAATCGTACGCCTTGCATCTCTTAACATTCCGTCCGATACATCCGATACTACAATCTCTGTCTGTTCCGGGATTTTATTCCTGTCCACATTCCAGAGTGTACCGTCTCCGCATCCCAACTCTAAAATCTTCATCCCCGGCGTCAATTCCAGTTGTTCAAAAATCCACGGAAACCACCCCTGTTTGTTCTGTGAATACAGGCTGTGAAGATTGATTCTTGCAGAAATATTCGACGCATCCTGATACTGATTCTTCATACTCTTCTCCATACCGGTCAAATGAATCAGATTCAGCATCTGGCTCCAATCGATGGAATGTTCTTTCTTTATCAGATCTGATGTGTCCTGAATTGCCTGTTCCACCAGCTGCATCTGCTCAATACGGTCACGGACTAATTTCAACTGGATATTAAGAGAATTGAGCATAAAGTGGTAGTCTGCATCGTCAATCGTCATATCACGGATATCATCCAGAGAAAAGCCCAGATATTTCAAAAGTAATATCTGCTGCAGTCTGGCGAAGTCTTCATCTGTGTAGAATCTTGCGCCCGCTTCTGTGACGTAAGATGGTTTTAATATATTCTGTTTGTCATAATAGCGAATTGTCCGTAGGGTCACATGGGCCATGCGGGCAAATTCACCGGATGAATAGTAGCCTGGTTTTTTCATTTTCTTCACCCTCATAATTTTATCGGCTATGTTTTATCATACAATTTAATCACTATTTCTTTGATTTTTTCTTTATAAACGAACCTGCAACTCTCAATGGTTTTGTAATCTTCCAAGAATTTGATAATTCGTACGAATCAATCAGCGTTTTCCATTTATTTTCAGACTCTGTCATCTCATTATTTTTCATTTCTATTTGCATTTCTAAATTATGTATAGTATTTCTACTATTCATAATTTCTTCCTCTAATCTTTTTATATACGCCTCTTTTTCTTCAACTTCTTTAGGTATTCCAAAATTTCGGACTCTTAAATTTTTATAAAAGTCTGGCAATGCGAAGTTCATGTTCTTTTCTAATATATCTAACATTTCAGGATTTCTCAATATCTGATCAAACCTTTGCAATCCCAAAAAATTCACTTCTTCTCCGGTACATTTTAATAAACACTGCGCTTTTTCGCACTCTATTTCCCGAGTAGTCTTTGAGTTTTCATTTATGAAATCTTCCTTAAAATATTTCACAAATTCTTCATCTGTCATATAATCAAAAATATAGCTTTTCAACATCATCTGAAGATTAATTGCAGCATAGACTTTTTCTTTAGTCAAACCGCTTATTTTGTTTTCTGAATCTTCTTCCCATCTGTATCTTACTAATCTCTCATCCAAAACATAAATCGGATATCGAATTACCGTTCTAACCCAAAGTTCATAATCTTCAGCTCCTACATATGCAAGATTAAAAAATCCGTCTATTTTTTCAAATATACATTTTCTTATTAACGACGAAGAATTACATAAACAATTCCCTTCTGACAGAAAAAATCTTAGCCACTCTTTTTGAGATTGATTTTTTGCTTTCTCAAACAAATCAAAAATCACCTTATATTTTATATTGGCATCTTCCGATTTTTCATCTATAATATTTACTTTTGTAAAACATCCCCCATATTCTTTATGATTTTCCATAAATTCTATTTGCTTTTCTAATTTTTGATTTTCCCATATATCATCACTGTCAATTTTAGCAATATACTCTCCACTTGCATATTTTATTCCAAGGTTTGAGGCATATGCCACGTGACGATTCACTTCCGATGTTATAACCTTTATTCTTTTATCGTCAAATGCCCTTATAATTTTCAACGATCCATCCGTTGATGCATCATCGACTATAATTAGCTCAAAATTTGTATATGTTTGGTTTAAAACACTTTCAATTGCTTCTTTCAAATATTTTTCATTATTGTAATTTGGTAAAATTATACTTATTTTGGGATTCATTATACGCCTTCCATATCTATACAAATTATCCGCAAGTTATTATAACTTGCGGATAATTACTACTTCCTGCCACTATTTATTTTATTCGTCAAATAACTATAATATTCTTTTACACCTGTTTCAAATGTTCTAATCTCACCTTTATAGATTTGTTTTATTTTCGAATTATCCAATACGATTTTTCTTACATCTACACTTCTGGCTGGTTTATATGCAACTTCAAATTCACCATCTATCTTTTTCAAAATATCTATTACCATATTTTGACTGATTCCTTCATTAGAACTCAAATTGAAGACTTCTTCTTCACCTTCATAATCAACAAGAGCCTCTAACATCTTACACACATCTTCAATATAGATATAGTCTCTGATGTTTTCGCCATCCCCCCATATTTCCAGAGTTTCCTTACAGATAGACTTCTTAATTGCAGCATCTACAAAGCCAACACCTTTATGATAATCCTGTCCTGGACCGAACGGATTTGAAATTCTGGCGATACGCATTTTTGTATGTCTCTGAGAGTTAAACGTACGAATAACATTTTCAATACATAATTTAACGCTTCCATAATGATTTATCGGAACAGGCAATGCATCTTCTTTGATTGGCTGTTCTTCCTGTACTCCGTAAACAGTTCCTCCTGAAGACAAGAAAATCATATTTGACCCCTGATCTATTAACATCTTGCACAGTTTGATAGTCTGTAAAAAGTCTCTTCCATATCCCTGCATATATTTTTCATTAGAATTTCCAGGATTCACCGTACTCAGGGAATGAATAATTAAATCCATTCCTTTAACAGCATTTTCAAGAACAAGATCATCAAAGAAATCACCTTCTATATATTGGACGCCCGTCATTTCTTCTTTGGGCAATGCCAAGTCAAATGAATAGACCTCTAAATCTTCTCTTTTCGATAACATTCTCGCAAGATTTCTGCCTATAAATCCATTTCCACCCACAATAAGAATTTTCTTATTTTTCATCTTCCTTTATTCCTTTCAGTAACGCATCACGTACTTTTTCAGCCTCTTTTTCCCAAGAAGTCGACTGCGCAAAATCCAGACCTTTTTTTCTAATTTCCGCAAGTTTATCGGTATTTTTCAAATAATACTCCATAGTTTCCGCAATATTTCTAGGTTCATATTCAACTAAAACAGAATTTTCTTCATTCACAAGCCAAGTACTATTTTCTCCCTTTGAGCAAACTGCCACAGAATTTGATGCCATAACTTCCAATGGGAGTAAGGATAAGTTTGTATTCGAAATAATCAAACATAAATCACATTGCGAATATACCTTCGATAACTTATCTATACTCATAATTCCCATATCTTTATGTTTGAACGGAATTTCAAAAGTACTTATATCCCATCCTGCAAAAACAACTTCGACTTCTGGCATTTTCTTACATAACAAATCAAGCGCAAATAATCCGATTTCGAAGTCTCGTCTCGGTGTAACAGGTCTTGCATAAAAGAATACTCTCTTCGTAGTTCCTTTTTTCTTCAATGGCACATACATATCTTTATCATACGAAAAGCCGAAACTATCAGCTTTCATTCCAAAATCAGAAATCAGTTTATCTTTTATCCAATCTCCTGCTGTAATTCCTCTAAACCCAAATTTATACGTATTTTTTGCTAATTCATAATACGAACCATGTGGGAAGAAAAACGGTTCATAATCTTGTACAAAATAAAATTTTGAAACTGTATTATCAAAATTTCTCACAAAATATGCAGTTTCCCATGAAGTAGCAATCGTTGCATGTGCAAATTTTGCATACTTCACATCCCAGTAAGCTTCTACTCTTTCATCTAAAATCGGGAAATTTTCTTTCAAAAAATCTCTTACCGATTTATTATCATGTAAAGATGGGGCCTTAAATAAATATATTCTGCTGTGAAATCCCATTTTTTCTAAGAAAGAAACAAATCTGAAAATATTTAAATGTCCCCCCGATCCTTTTCCCATTTCAGGTATAACCCAGTTCAATATTTTCACTTCATCATTTTTATGAATTTTATATTCATTTTCCTCAAATGGAATTTTCACATCATCAACCAAGAAATCAAAATCATATAAAAATTGATTTTTAGCAGGTACAACATTTGTTTTTTCCAAAAGCTTTCTATATACTCCTTTTACACCTTTTTTCCTTAAAAAAGGTATGATTTTTTTACAAAATTCCTGTACAGTCATTACTACGCCTTCCTTTGTTTATATTGTTGAGAAATTTTATGATCGAGCCACTTCTTTTTCTTTGATGAATAATTGTCGTATTTTCCTCCCAAATAGCCGCCACAATAACGACTAAAATTTCTTGACATTGAATACAACATCCAATGTATCTTTTCTTTTTTACTCATTTCCAGATGCCGGATATATCTCGCATCTGATATCGTATGCTTCGCAATCATCAATGGAAGTCTTGTCCATGATTTTGCGATCTGATAATTCTGGAGATAATAAAGTCCTTTATATTCATCATAGTATCTCATAAAATATGTAGACAGCTTATAATTGTGTGAATGATAAACCGGAGCGAATGGACAATACAATTTTTTATATCCCAACTCAATCATTTGTTTAGCCCAAATCTGGTCTTCGGCAAAAGAAACATCTTTATAAGGATACTTTTCAAATATGTCTCTTCGTATACACGAATTATTATCCGAAAAGAACGACAGTAAATGTCTATATCCTTCTTCTTCCTTATAGCGTTGCCTGTTTTCATCAGTTATTTGAAAAATTGTATTATCATCGCCGAAATTCTTAAAATGATAATATAAATCCCTTTTATCAATTACATTGCAATCCGGATATGGATAATGAATTCCGAAGCCACCGACAATTTCCGGATCCGATTTCATTGCATCAATAAAATTCTGAAGCCATTTTGATGATGCCGGCATTGCATCCTGTGTAATAAAAACAATATATTCTCCTGTTCCCTTGGAAGCCCCATAATTTCTGGTCTTCCCATGACCAAATTCCGAAGCCGGAATCTCGTACAATTTGCACGGGAACTTCTTGATTATTTCAATTGTATTATCACTGGAACCGGAATCAACACAAATCACTTCATATTCATACGTAGTTTCCTGTGCAAATACCTTTTTCAGTACTTTTTCAAATAATCTGCCCGCATTTTTTGTTGGAATTACAATTGTAACATCCACGATATATACTCCTCTCACTTATCGGAACAATTTATACATAAATTTGATAAATGCCCATAAATATACTGCAATTCCCAAGAAAACAATAAATGTTTCCACATTAAAGCGCTTATAATTCAGCTTAACAACGCTTGCCTTATCAGTCATTGCATTTTCATTTACCTTTAATTCACTTTCTGTCGAATTTTTTTCCGTAATATAAACCGCAACGGATTCTGTATCCTCCATTTCTTCTGCCTGTAAAGTCAGTCTATATTCCTTGTCCTTACTATTTTGCTGCTTAGGAAAATTTACATTTACCATTCCCTGTTTCTGCGGATTACTGCTTTCAAATAATCTTGTTTCTGTATCCGCCTCGGAAATAGTTCCTTTTCCAATTGTTTTTCCAGTTTTAACTTCTTCTACAGTCCATCTGTAATTACCGATGTTCTGTCCGTCCTGCTTTAACATTTTTATTGTAAACCCGGAAAATCCGTTATTCCCACAGACAAATTTTTGTTCCATTGTAGAATCTGTAGTGAGAAAATCCGTTTTTTCATAAGATAAACTTCCTATATCTGTATTATATATCGGCCTAGGCCACGTTCCATACGCATAAGCCCCACCTATTATAATTATAATAATTGCTATCCCTATTTTTTTAATCGTTTTCATTCTATTCAACCTTCTATTTATTCAGATAGTTCTCCTGCATAATAAGCTCGTTCAAACTCTGTTCCCACAATGTCACTAGGACCATCATCACGAATATGTCCCTTTTCGATCCAAATTGCTCTTTTGCAAATCTTTTTCACCTGATCAATGCTATGTGATACAAATAAAATTGTTGTATCTTCTTTCATCATTCCCTGGATTCGTTTTTCACATTTTTCCTGAAATCTGAAATCTCCAACAGACAAAACCTCATCTACAATTAAAATATCCGGTTTTCCTATTGTCGCAATCGAAAAAGCAAGTCTTGCTAACATTCCCGACGAAAAATTCTTAATAGGAACATCCATAAACTCTTCCAATTCGGAAAATTCCACAAGATCATCATAATATTCATTCATCTGAGCTCTGTTATATCCCAGAATTGCCCCATTTAAATATACATTTTCTCTTGCAGTTAAATCCATATCGAATCCCGCACCTAATTCAATCATAGGAGCAATTGTCCCACCAACTGAGACAGATCCTTTCGTCGGCTTCAATACACCGGCAATTACCTTTAACATTGTACTTTTCCCACAACCATTTAATCCGATCAGTGCAACTGACTCTCCTCTTTTTACTTCGAAGTTAACATCTGTCAGTGCCCAAAACTCATCGTATTTCAAATTGTTTTTTATTCTTTTAATCAAATATTCCTTAAAATTATCTACTTTTTCGCTCGATAAATTAAACTTCATCGAAACATGATCTACTTTTATGATCGTATCCTGATCCATAATAAAACTCCTATTATTTTACAAATTCAAAATAAACTTATCCTGCTGTTTATAGAACACCCATAATCCTAAGAAAAACGTTACTATCACTATAATAAGCGGAACTATAAATTCACCAACGGATGGAATTGTATTATAAATCACTACGTTTCTAAAAATTACCATTATCATAGTCAATGGATTTATAGAGACTATCTTATATACCCATCCAGGTAACATACTCATAGGATAAATTACCGGTGTTAAATACATAAGTCCAGTTAAAAATACCGTATACAAATGCATGATATCTCTAAACTTTACAGTAAGTGCGGCTAATATCAATCCCACACCCATTGAAAAAACTATCAGATACACCAACGGTATTACCACTAAAAACATTGTAAAGTGTAATTCTTGTCTTGTAAATAACATTACAAGAATCAATGCACAAAATGATGACAGAATATTAATCGAACTTGACGCTATTCTTGACACCACAAATAAATATTTAGGAATATATACCTTTTTTATTAACGGTGCATTCCCCAATATAGATGTCATCGCACCAGAAGTAGCTTCATTATAAAAGTTAAATAATATCTGTCCACAAAGTAAATATAACGAATAATTTTGCACATCAAATTTCATTAAATTTGAAAATACGATTGATAAAATAATCATCATCATTAATGGATTCAAAAGTGTCCACAAAACTCCCAGAACGGATTTTCGATATTTTATTTTCACATCTCTTGCAACCAATTCATATAACAGTGGTTGGAATTTTTTAAAATTTTCTATATAACGTTTCATCGTATCTCCTTATGATACCTTTCAAAATGTTTGTATATTATAGCATTTTTTCTTTTTTATAGCAAGTTTACATCTTAATTGCTATCTTGTAATCACAACTGATACTATTGACCAAATTGTATATAACTGCAATCCCGTAATAGCAAGTATCAATTCTGTCTCTATACTATCTTTTACAACAATATTCTTACTTCCTTGAATAATTAACAATATCAACGGTAAAACGGGAAGGAAATATCTTCCTTGTACCCCAAGAATAATATCTGATCCAACATAGGTATAACTAATTAACATCGCAGCCAAGACCAATCCGCTAACTAATATAACTATAACCCCTGACATTATCATTAGCTTTTTAGTCGTTTTTTTTGATATATGATTTGGAATTGCACTAAAAATCAAAACAATAGCGAACCCCATAACAATAATGTTCGGGACCTGTATATCTACCCAACCTAATGGATTGGCAATCATCGACTCAACAAAAAAAGAGAGCTTTTCAAAAATTGTTCGAACAACTACTACCAATGTATCACCCAAATTACTCATTATATATCCTATTGAATATTTGTATAATCCATCCGATCTAATTTGCATATTTTTTTCTGCTGCTTCTGTAATCAATGTCATTTTTGAAACTATTTCAACTATTGAAAGCATTCCAAACATATACAATGCTATTTTTTTTCTGTTAACTCTAAAATTAAACTTTTGTTTTGGGACAAATAAAAGCAGCCCTATTATTGGTATATATATATATTTAATCATTACAATTCCACTAATAGCACAAACTAATATTAGAACATCCTTTATCTCCACACTCTCCTTAGTATAAATTAACCATAAAATGTATGATATTAAGAAAAAGCATAAACCTAATAAAATCGAATCATAACTAAACGAACATACTTGTTGTATTGTCATTGGCAATAATCCTACTGCAAAAATAATCATTTTATTAAACGGAAATATTCGTATTGCAAAATACATAACAAAACAATACCACGAAAGAGCAAATAATCTTCCTATCAATAAAATTTGTTCTCCAGATCCTCCCAGTATTCTTGCAATACTCACTCCTATAATCTGAGGAATATAACCTATCGCTTTTACATTTAAAGGATTCGCCAATCCTTCTTTAGTAGTAATAGTATCTGAATTTTTTCCTAATGCTCCTTTTACAAATCTAATATAAGACTCTTTTGTAGGATACTCTTCTCTAATAAAATATAATCCCATATTAGAATCAGCAATTACTTTTCCCTCTTTATCAGCAACTTCTTTTCCTAGCAATTTATTACTTTTAGAATATACCGTAACAAAATGGGCACTTTCATCCGGTACAGCAAACGGTGGTAATACAAAAATATAAATGCATCCAATAAAAAATGTCATTACGACAAATGTACTTGCGATTTTTCCCTTTTTCATCATCAAAAAGCTTCCAAGCATTGCTACAAGTGCTGTAATAATAATTGCGACAATTAAATATTTTAATGCACTTCCGTCGCCATCGTACAACTTATACGCCAAAGACAACGATATATTTTTTTCACCTTTTACATTGGCATGACCTGTTATCACTGATGGTCTTGATAATTCAAGTGCTAATCCTTTTCCATCTTGTAATCTAGGTCTAATAATTAACTCATATTTTTCGCCGACTTTGACCTTTATATCTTTTTTCAATTGTACATTACAATATCCGTCTGTTTGAAGGATCGCACAATCCAACTTCCATCTTTCAACTAATTTACTATTCGGATCCAATAATTCAATCTCAATAATACCTGTTGCTTTTTTATCCACATTTGCGAATTTTATTGCTACACCAGTTAAGTTTTCACTAACCATTTGTATTTTTTGAGAAACATCTTTTCCATTTTGCAATTCAATAATGTCTTTACTCCCCAAATAATTCGGTGAATCCTCTACCTTCATAACAGCCCATGGCGATTGTACTTTATCTTTCCATATTTTATTATACGAAATAAGCATTGCTGTTAAAAATGCAAAAAAAATCACTATTGAAGTTATTATATATTTATTTCTTTTCCAATTATTCACCTTTATTTTCCTTCCACCTCATTTTGCTGTCTTCTTTCCTTTTCTTTTTTTTCATATATTGCTATTTGTTGAGCTAACTGTTTTATCTTTATCGATAATTTAGATACCGCAATTGTCAATACAAATATTATAATCAAAGAAAAACAAAAGCCAAAAAAGAATAACATATTAACAGGACTTACTATACCTATTTTTTCTGAAATAGTTTTTATGAGTTGAGGAAAAATGTCTAAAATCAACACACCTATTCCTACAAGGAGCCATGATAATGCATAACTTAATTCTAATCTTTTCTTCCTAATCATATCTATAATTACAATTAACGCACATATAATAAGCACTGCAATTATTATTTGAATTTTCACACTCATCACTAATACTTCCTAATCTTTTCTATTAAAATTGCCATTGTAACCTTCACCATATAATATATCGATTTTTTCATAGAGATTGAAGAGACACCCCCTTCTCTCTCTCTCATTATTACCGGAATTTCTATTATTCTATATTTTCTTTTTAACATCGCAACAATAGTTTCCGGTTCAGGATAATCTTTAGGATATTCTCTGGCAAATAATTGTATTCCTTTTCTTCCTACCATTCTCAATCCAGAAGTTGGATCAGTTATTTTTTCCCCAGTCAAGAATTTAATTAACGCTGAAAAGAATTTAATTCCAACACGCCTTATTGCCGATGACTGAAATCCACTTTTCTCTATAAAACGGGATCCTATAACCATATCTACATCTGAATTTTTAAAATAACTTGACATTTCTTCTAAAAACTCTGGATCATGCTGTCCATCTCCATCAACTTGTACCGCCAAGTCATATTCTTTTTCACAGGCATATAAGTATCCAGTCTGCACTGCCCCGCCAATTCCTAGATTAATCGGCAAGTTTATAACATTAAAATTATTTTCTTTACATATCTGCAACGTATTGTCAACAGAACAATCATTAATAATCACATAATCAAAATCTGGTGCCTTTTCAACTATTTGTGTAACTGTTTTCACTATATTTTCAGCCTCATTATATGCAGGTATAATTATTAATTTCTTCATACGTATTACTCCATCTGATTAGATTTTTCGCTGTTAGAATAGAATTTCACGAGTAATTTTGCAACAGAAGATGGCCAAAACTTGCAAAACATTTCATAATCTTCTTTTTTTCTAGCACCGTCATTTAATATAATACTGGTTTCAGATTCTTCATGAACACGGTGTCTCATTCCTATTTTTCGATTGTATACAAATGCACCTTTTCGTTTAGATATCTTCTCCCAAGCCTGCCAATCTTCATCTGAACGATATTTCACCTCAAATGGTGAATGCTTTATACTTCTCTTATTAAAAGTTACGGATGGACAACAAATAGCACACCCAAATGATAATATTCTTCTTCTAATCCAAATATTATTCCACAACTTTTTCCATTCCAGAGGCTTTAGCATTATTCTCTTAACTCTTAATAATTTATTTTCATCTACTTCTACAGAATTACGAATTTCTCCATAATTGCAGAAATAAATAAGTGGCTTTTGCACATTTTTAACCATCTTCAAAAAGTCTTCAAGATAATTCGGTAAATAAATATCATCTTGGTGTGCAATTGTAAGAAAATCGGTGTTTACTTGTTCATACGCAAAGTTCCAATCTTGAACAATTCCTTTTTCTCCATTATTAATCTTAACTGGTATTTGATATTTTTCCGCTAGCCGTTCTATATATACATTTGGAGTCGAAGTTGTAATTATAACATTACTTTTTATTCGCTGATTCATTAATGACTGTATACACTCTTCTAAGTACGGACTTTCTTTATATGCACAAATTACAAACGTATGATTTTTAAAGTGTTTATTTCCCATAATATTTTTCCTTTTGTTTTTCCTAATATCATTTTTTGAACAAAATATAATTTATCTTAGATAATATCCAATTATACAATTTCAAAAAAGTTGGAATTGCACATACCCAAATAAGTATTATACAATAAATCATCATTGTTATCAAATTTATCCAATTGTTTTTTGAAAATCCAAATATCTTATTTAATATCAGGTAACCATGTGGCGCTAAAAAAGTAGATCCCGCATACACTAAAATAGATGCTTCCCCAATATGCGTAAACACATTCCTTTTTCTACTTGTTATAGATATAACTGCATACCCCATTAATAGTGCTATTATATAAAATATTATTCTATAACCAATTCCAAAAATATCACTGAAACCTGCTGTCTGATATGATGATCTCACGCTATGTATGCTATACGGCAATTTTACCGCCGGTATAATACATAACCCTAATATTAAAATTGAAAATATCTTTTTACTATTTCTTATACGTAATAACAATTTTTCATCACAGAGTACTCCTGCAACAAAAAATGGTAATAATGCAAAAACTGCACCATATCCCATGTGAAATTCTTGCATCTTAGTAACACTTACCAACAAGCCTAATGCAACAGATATAATAAAAGGATGACGTAAGTTCATAAATTCTTTTGCCGTTAATTTCCACACAAAAACAGCTAACAAATAATAAAAAGCTGAGGAAGGAACCAGTAACGATCCATTAAACACACCACTATTAAAGTTAGCTAATCCCATATGGATCATCAATTTCCCCATTATTACATATAACGATTGCAATAATATATACGGAATCAAACATTTTTCAATTGCAAAGTTCCTTGCCTTTTCCGTATTTTTAGTAAAATAGCCTGTAATAAAAGCAAATAAAGGCATATGAAACAAATAAATATATTTCATCAAATACATATTAACATTCCATACATCTTTATATACATCTAAAGTATGCCCTAACGCTACTAAAAACAAAAGTATTGCTTTTATATTGTCCATCTGACTGTCTCTAACAGAAACAGTCACCTTTTTTTCTTCCATATATATCCTGCTTTCTTCTCTTACTTTATTCTAAATACTTCTCCATCCATAAATTTCTCCATAATCTTACCTATTGCACATGAAATTGTTTTTTCAACATTTGTCAATGAAGTTCCTAATTCTATAGCACGCACAAAAGCAACCAGTTCATATCTGATTCCTTCTCCATCAAGTTGGAAGAAATACCTTCTATTATTTTCTGGTTGTTCAAATCTGACTTCAAAATATTCCGTTTTCCACCAAGGTGCCGGAACATAAATATATCCCTTAGTTCCAGAAATCACAAGTTCTCCCTCCGATTTCACACCTTGTCCTACTTTTATCGATGCAACTGCTCCTTTATATCTAAAATCTATTTTCGAAAAAGAATCATAATGATATTCCTCTGACTCTATACAAGTTAAAATTTGTTTACTTTCATATTCTGTTCCAAACACCTGGAAAACTGGTAACATTGCTGTAGGTCCCCAAGCTGAAATACTATTCCATGCATATTTTGCTTTTCGAGGATCCTTTTGATCAAACTCTTTTATACTTGTACATGTTGCATCAATACACTTCGGTTTCCCTATCACTCCTGTTTTTACTAACAGAAGCATTCTATGATAAGCCGTAGAATATGCCGTCTTTATAGCATCCATCAAAATGCTTTTATTAGACTTGGCTAAGTCAAACAATTCCTGACACTGTACTTCTGATAATGCGATTGGTGATTCACATAAAACATGCTTTTTCATCTTCAGAGCCAGCTTTATATCTTCATAATGATGAGCTGGACTTGTAATAAGGTATATTGCATCTGATTTTTGTAATAAGTCTTCATATTTTTCAAAGACAGGTATTCCTTCCAGAATATTTTTTAATGCATCTTTTTCTTCCGAAAAGGCCCCTGAAATCACGAGTCCATTTACAAATGTACTTTCTTTTGCTATTTTTTTTAGAATCGTCGATTCGCCAACCAATCCTAATCTTAAGCTTCTTTTTTCCTGACGTAATTCGCTGCTTGATACACCTTTAGTACGTTCCAGATATACAACTTTACAATATTCTCCCAAATAGTCAAATTTACCTACCCAATCATCTCCAACGGTAAATATGTCAACATTATATTTTTGAATATCATCAATTTTCTGTCCTTCATACTCTTCAATAATAATTTCATCAGCTAATCCTGTATTTCGTACAGCCTCTACTCGCTCCATTAATGACTGCTGTACATTTATTTTACCGCGATTTTTATCAAAATCATCTGCTGTTACTCCAACTATCAAGTAATCCCCCAACGCCTTTGCACGTTCCAGCAATCTAATATGTCCATAATGTAACAAATCATATGTTCCATATGTAATTACTTTTTTCATTCAAAACCCCTCCACAAATGATTTTATATCATTTTTCTCTCTTGCATATCTTTTAACGCAGCTATAAGTTTATCATTATCTTCAATTGACAACTCTCCAATATGTCCGACTCTGAAAATTTTATCTTTTAACTCTCCTCCATTTGGACATACCCATATGCCATATTCATCTTTAAGAGTTAGAAAGATATCATTAGCCGACGCCGTCAAAGGGTGTAAAGGCGTGACCGCATTAGACATACTATCCGAAACAATTTCAAACGGCAAATCTTTTATTTTCTTTCTAAAATCTTCCGCCAATGCCGCTATCTTTTCTGTTTCTTTTTCTACCCCTCCATTTGATTCTATTTTCTTTAATCGTGCATTAATTTGTCTTAAGATTCCAACTGCCGGTGTAAAAGGAGTCTGTCCTCTTTCTCCATTTTTCAATGCTGATTTCAAATTCAAATACATACATTTCGGATGATTCTTCTCCACTCTTGAAATAGCATTTTTAGACAATACAATAATCGAAACCCCCGGCGGGCATGCTAAAGCCTTTTGTGAACCTGTAATCATCACATCCACATTCCACGATTGCATATTAAACTCATCTGCTAAAAATGAACTGATTGCATCAACGATCAAAAACATTTTGTTTTTCCTGCAAAAATCACTAATCATTTTCATATCATAATGAACACCTGTAGATGTTTCATGAACATTCACAACAAATGCAGAATATCCTTTTCCATTATACAATTCCAGAGTATCTTTTTGTAACGCTTTTCCTGTTTCTAATTTAATCTGCGAATATGGAATTTCATACATTTCACATAAATCAACAAATCTCTGCCCGAAACTTCCACCATTAACAATTAGCACTTTATCTTCAACCGTCAATGTATTCATGATCACTGCTTCCATTGATGCAGTTCCCGATCCTGTAATAAACACTGTTCGTGCATCGTCATCCGCTTTAGCAAATTTTAACATCAATCGTTCATTTTCAAACATAATATCTGAAAACTCTGATGTTCTAAAATATGGTACTTGCTCATATCCGATTTTTCTTACTTCTTCACTCGATTGAACCGGGCCAACTGTAAAATTAATCATTCTCTTTCATCTCCTTAAAAAACTCTAATTCATATGGATAATGATTTTTCCGTTTTTCTTCTGGCGGTAGTTGCATATAATCTCCATACATTCCTGTTAAATTGTTATGAAGATTATGTGGAAAGTTTAATTCAATATCTTCAAACGGTAATTTTCTTAATGGATAAATATCCTTCACCGCATACAAATTCATGTATGGAGTCGTGTCACAAAAGAAATCCAGATTTTTTGTTTTTGTATAATGATTGCTTCTTGTTTCCGCTTCATATGCCTTTTTATATATCCAAGTTTTTGGGACATGTAATATACTTAATACCAAATGAGCCAATCCACAAATTGTATGTATAATTTTTGCTTTCCATCCCGAAAATCCCAGCATCGGAAACGGAATACTACGCAATATTAAAATTTTACTCCAAAACCAGGCATCTCGTGCTTGTCTTCTGGCCTCTTTAGGATTATCACTTACTTTATCTAATGGGTATAAATCTAAAAAGATTCCTAATGGTGCATCTATATTTTTTAAAGCCTCTTCTTTAAATTTCGTTCCCCGCATCGTCATTCTGGTCGTCATAAGTGGATAATTCGGATATCTTTCCGCATTCATAATCAAATACTTATCACCCATCTCTTTTTCAACTAACGGCAACAATTTTTCAAAATCATCTCTGGGCATTGCAACATCAATGTCATCATCCCAAGGAATAAATCCTTGATGGCGTAATGCTCCAATCCCAGTGCCTGCAATACCAAAATAATCCAATCCGTGTCGATCGCAAATATCCATAAAATCTTTTAATATTTCCAATTCAACTTCTTGAATTCTTTTTAATGTAAAATCATCATATTCTTTGAATTGTTTCTTCTTTTTCATATCTATTCTCCAAAGTCTAATTCTACCGGACAATGATTAGTTCTTTTTTCAACCGGTGGAACCTCCATATAATTTCCCATATGTTTTCTTAACTGCTCATCATAGTTCTTAACCAAGCGAATTTCCGTATCTTCAAATGGCACTTTAATCGTAGGATATGATTTGCTTTTACTGATATCCATAATTGACGCTCCTGGATCAAAAAGACAAGTATACTTATCCGTCTGATTTTTATACATCGTTGCATACATCATAAATCTTCTAAATAGAATTTCATCACTCTTTGGGAACAATTTTAAAAAGATTCGTAAAAATCCGCAGATTATATTTTTGACTTTCTGTACTGGTTCTTTCCCTTTAAGTAATTTAAAATGATTAACGTTTCTTACAATATATAAGATTTTGTACCGTTGACATTTTTTTATAATCAACTCTGCTTTCTTCTTATCTTCTGGAAGATTATCATATATAAATATATCCATCAAAATGCCTGGTTTGTAATTTCCTGCATACGCATTCTCATTAACAAAAACAGTATTTTTCAGCATTAATGTTGGTTGCAGATTGTAATATTTATGTTCCAAATCTGGTCCCCATAAATCATATTTTTCACAAAATTGCTTATTTTTTTTCATTACTTTTACAAAACGCTCATAATCTTTTCGCAATAACGCGACATCAATATCATCATCCCAAGGAATAAATCCCTGATGCCTGACGGCTCCAATCGCTGTTCCCGATATTGCAAAATATTCTATATTATTATCATCGCATAATTTCATAAAATCCTTAAGCATTGATAATTCTACGCTATGTAATTTTTCTAAAACTTGTGGCTCATATTCTCCGTACATAATTTTTACACTTTCTAATATTTGTTATAATACTATTATTTCAATTTGATATTCGCATTATAATGCATCCTGTCATTTAACACAAGTTTTTGCAGCTTATCTCAAATGGCAAGTAACTATTTTTTTATTCTTTCATTTATTTTCCACAATATTATATATATTTCTACCCAATTCCATTTCAGCAGTTTTTTCTGAAGTACTTGAGTCCACAGCAAACCATTACTAATTGGATTTTTCAATACTGTACATATCGGTTCTTGTCGAATCATTTTTCTAATTCTTATTGTCTTGTTTCTAAATGATTCATTATTTTTTTCATGCACAAAATCTGTATTCATACATATTCCAATAGTATTCATAACGCCTTTCGTAAATACTTCATAAAATATTTCTGGTTTATGATTTTCAAGAATAAATTTATATTGTTTGTTTAATACTTTTAAAAATATTTTGTATGCATCTTTACGATATCTTCTAGAAACAGAATTTTCATCATATCTATAATAGTATAATTGTCGATTATAATATGATATATCATCAGCTTTTTCAAATAAGTTCAAGTAAAAAATAATATCTTGTGATCTTAATAATTCCGGTTCAAATTTAACACCGGATTTTTCCAAGAAATTCCTATTAATTAATTTGCACCATGTTCCCCCCATCATATTAATAGGCGGTTGAAACGAAAAGCTTGGATGTGTTCTCAACATTGTTTTTAGTTCCGCTTCTTCTTTCATTTTTTCGTCAAATTTCTTTATATCCTTAGCAAAAAATTGATTCTTTTTAACTGTCTTTTCACTTTGAACTGAATAATTTGTAAAAATCAATATTTCCGAACTATTCTCTACTGCTTTTCTTAATATTTCTTCACACATGGTATTTTCACACCAATCATCTGCATCTACAAACGTTATCCATTCGCCTTCTGCAATATCAAGTCCATTATTTCTAGCTACTGCAACCCCTTGATTTTTTTGATGCAAAACCTTTACCCTATTATCAACGCCAGCATATTCATCACATATTTTTCCTGCTTGATTTGTTGAACCATCATCAATTAATATTACTTCTATTTCTTTCATTGTTTGATTCAGCAAACTATCCACGCATTTTTTTAGATATTCTTTTTTCGTATTATACACCGGTACTATTATTGATATTTTCATATTATACTTCCTATCGTTCTTTACTCTTATCACATTTTTCATATATTTCCATTAAAGCAGTTAATGATTTTATATATTCAGTTCGTATAAAAATCATTTTTTTTCTTGCTTTTTTTATACACGCATTTGTCGAAGCATCTTCCAAATGATACACCTTTATTTCTGGTGTATAAACCATCTTTTTCCTATCATATTGCATATGCTTATACAACAGTTCTTCTTCCCAATATAAAAATGTACTTTCATCCAATCCATCATATTCTTTAATATAGTTATTCGAAAACACCCAAAAACAACCGTGTAATTTTACATCTTCTGCTCTGTTTATAAAATCTTTTTTTATATTTCGTCTTGTATTCTTAGAAAATATTATATTTTTTATCCGAACAATTTTATATAAAATCTCTGCATATCCTAATTCATATCTTCTTAAATCTTTTTTATAAAACTCAATACGTTTTTTTACATCTTCAACATTTTTGAATTCTGACTTTTGTGGATTGATATCGCAACGTCCATCTCCAGTCATAATCATCGGTCCTAATACATCAAATCTGCTTTTACTGTATTCTATTTCTAACTTATACATCAATTTTTTTTCAATTAGATAAACATCATTATTCATTAGAACAATATATTTGGGATTCCAACATTTCTTTGCATATCTAAATCCAAGGTTATTTCCTCTGGCAAATCCAAGATTAGTTCTAGCTTTAATAATCTTTATGTCTATATCCTGTCCATATTCTTTTATAAGCATATCTCCACTATTATCCGGCGAAGCATTATCAACTACTATTATCTTATACTTTTCTGTATCAACATTCTTTCTTATATAATCTATACTAATTTTTGTTTCCTCGATTGCCATATAATGCAACATAACAAAAACTATATCCATATATTATTCTCCTTTATTTTTAGCTCGTAATTTCATTTCAATCTTTGCATCCAAAAAAAGCAAATGGTTCATATGTAATTTCAAAAGTATTAATCTTATTTTTGTCAATGAAAACTTCATATCAGCTACATTCAGTTTCTTTATTGACTCTGAATACGGACTACTTTTTAACATATTTTCAAATTCTTTTAAAGGCTTTTTTACCGTACTATTTTCATGAAGATAATACTTACGAATTAACCACCATGCCAAATACGCCGTTCTAATATTATAAGTATCTTTATATTTTTTATTACTTTGTATCAAAGGTTCTATTTCATAATACTTCTTCAAAATTCTAGTAGTATTTTCTTCATGCTCTTTATAAAATTTGTGGCTTACAGATAAAGAATGTTGTCTATAATGATATAATGGTTTATTTATATAGAGTATTGAATTAATTTTAGTAAAATATTGATAATTAAAAAGTTTATCTTCTCCTTGTTTAAATTCCGAATCAAAACGTACATTCCATTGTTGAATAATCTTCTTTTGATATAAATGACAAAATGGATAATTTATAGTTGTAATATTTTTTTCGTTATTATAAATTGATATTGTCCTCAACAGTCGGAGCCTTATCTCCTCAATTTCTATTTTCGAATCCGTGTAGAATGTCTCTTTATAATTTTGAGCGACTTTTTCGACATTTGAATAGTTCATATACATATTCCAAACAACCAGATCCGTTTTTTTCTCTTTTATCTGTCCCATTACCTCTGAAAAAATATTTTTTTCCAACCAATCGTCAACATCCACAAACGCAATCCATTCCCCTGTCGCCTGATCAATTCCAGTATTTCTCGCCACTGAAACTCCTTGATTTTTTTGATGAATCACTTGAATTCTCTCATCTTTATCAGCATATCCATCACACACTTCACCTGATGAATTAGTCGACCCATCATCTACAAGTATAACTTCAATATTTTTATAATCTTGTCCTATTATACTATCAACACATTCTGTTAAATATTTTTTTTCAGCATTATATATCGGTACTATAACACTTATTTTCTCCATTACGACTCTCCCATCACTATATCTGCAATCATTCTTTCATACATTTCCGGGAGATCAACCTCCGGTTTCCATCCCAATGCACGCATTTTTTCTCCATTTAATTTCATCTTTACCGAAGGCGCATATCCATATTTTAAAGCCGACTCAGGAATATCAAATACTACATTAATTTCTTTATTTGCAATTTTCTCCGCAACCATAGCTGCCATTTTTCGGATTTGCATATGTGTATTCTCATTTACAATATTATACGCCTCACCCGATTCACCCGCATATCCTAAAAGTAACAGTGCTTTTATCACGTCTCTTGTATAGCAATAATTTCCTTCTGAAGTTCCCTCTGTATGTAATACAATATTCTTTTTTTCTATTGCGCTTTTTGCAAATTGAACATACACTCTATTATCACTATCTAGAACTCCTGCTCCAAACGTCTGTGCCAATCTTGCTATTTTAACTGGTGTTTTATATTCCGAAGCATATGCATTACACAAACACTCACAAATTCTCTTTCCTTCCGGGTAACAGCTTCTTACATTTGTCAAATCAACATATCCAAGATCCTTTTCTTTAATATAAGTTATTTTTTCAGGTTTCCCATATACCTCCATCGACGAAACGTATACTACACCGTCAACTTCTTTTTTTCTTGCCAGTTCTAATATATTATGTGTTCCCTGATAAGAGGTTTCTATCGTCATAACAGGATGCTCAACCATCACTTTCGACGCTGTAATGCTTGCCGTATGAAAAATATAATCAATATTTTTTTCTATTTCTATTGGATTTACTATATCACCGATGTACAATTCCAATTCTTTTCTTTTCAGCAAATCTCCATACAAGATTTCTGCTTTTTTTTCGTTTCGAACGGCCGCAACAATATTAATTTCAAGTCCTTTCAAACGATTCACACACAAAAACGCTTTTACCAAACCAGAACCTACAAGTCCTGTCGCTCCTGTTATAAAAACCGTTTTCCGGTTATATTTTTCAAAATCAATGTTACTGTTTGCTATTATCTCTAAGTCTTCCTGTTGTTTAGATTTTTCTTTACATTCTAATTTTTTTTCAACATTTCCCATTATTATTTTCCTCCGTAAAAAGCACTCTATTTTCGTATGATTTTTTTTACTATAGTTCCAATTTTTTTTGAATATTCTTTAATATATTTATCACCTATAATTAACAATATCACTACATAGAGCACAATACATATACTCATTGTTCCTCCAAGGCAAAGTATACTGCTTTCAAACAGCTTATTCATTATCATTCTGACAAAAACAAATAAAATACTAATTGCTCCGTAAATCCAAAGTCTATCATAAAGTTTTCTTGTGTCTAATACTTCTTTTGCATATTTACTTAATACAAGAAATACAATTACCTCTGATAATAATGTTGCAACCGATGCTCCGGTTACTCCCGCAACTGGTATTAAAATTGCATTTGCAAATAAATTAAAAATTGCTCCACTTGCCGTAGAAATCAATACTTCTTTATCCATCTTTCTGCTCCTAATATTTCTCAATATCAATCTTCTTCGTCATTTCCACATCATAGGGAAGTATGGAATTGGCAAATTCCTTAAACTCATCTGCCAGATCACTTACATAGAAACGATATGGAAATTCCTTCTGTTCTGTTCCGGTACTGGACAGCCCCTGTTCTTCCAGAAGCTTACCCAGCTCCAGGGCTGTTTCATATGCCGGATTTACGAGACATACCTCTTCCCCCATCACCTGACGTATTGTAGAACGGATCAGTGGGTAATGGGTACATCCCAGGATCAGCGTGTCAACATCTTTATCCTGCAGTTCTTTCAGGTACCTGGATGCCACTTCCACAGTTACCGGGTCATGAAGCCATCCTTCTTCCACAAGCGGTACAAACAGCGGGCAGGCTTTTCCGAAAACCGTAATCCCCGGATCCAGCTTCTTCAGGTACTGGGCATGAATGCCACTGCCCACCGTCCCCACTGTCCCAATAATTCCCACACGCTTATTCCGTGTCCGAGCAGCTGCCACTTTCGCTCCTGATTCGATCACACCGATGATCGGAATATCGAATTCGTCCCTCACTGTATCCAGTGCAAAGGCGCTGGCTGTATTGCACGCAACCACAATAGCCTTCACCTGCTGTTCCTGCAGAAACCGTATGATCTGGCGGGAATACCGGATGACTGTCTCCTTCGACTTACTTCCGTATGGAACTCTCGCCGTATCACCGAAATATACAATTTTCTCGGAAGGAAGATTGCGCATGATCTCACGGGCAACCGTCAGTCCTCCCACACCGGAGTCGAATACACCTACCGGTGCATCTCTGTCTATCTTCATCGATTTCTCTCCATCTCTTTTTTGATTGTTTGATTATTTTATCACCAATCAAGAGCCTGTGCAAGCCACAAGGAAATCTTTACACTGCCTTTTCCATCTTTTTTCGCATCAGCAAAGCAGAATTTCGGGTAAATGGTTCCCCACCATGCAGATACTGCCGCCTGTTCTCTGTGCTGTACTACCAGATTTCTTATCTGTCCGGGAAAAGTGTTCGCCAGAACAGCGCCTGCCAGTCCTGCAAGCAATGCAGCTTTTATTCTGGTTCCCTGCTGTTTTTTTCTGCAGTCTGCTCTGTGGCCTTTCTCCTGAATATGTTTGTCATTTATTCTGTCCATGATATTGACGCGCTCCTTTTCAGTCCAGGCAAATCTTTTCTATTTCTTTTACGCATGCCTGGATCTCCTGTTATTCTCTTACTACTGTTCTTTTCTATCATGGACAGATTTTCCTGTTTTTATTCAGTTTTTACCAGTTTATCCAAGACCTGTGATCTCCAGAGAAGAATCTGTCACCGTGATCCGCGGCAGCACAGGCAGCGAATCCTCTTTATACCACCTGTAAAATACATCCCGCAGCGTCACCGCCTGATTTCTCTGCTCTGACATCCGGTTCTCCATCAGACCTGTAATATATTCCCCTGCACTGGAATTATTTTCTCCCTGCCATTTCAGGACTTCCTGTGCCTGAGATGTGACGAAAACATAAATATCCTCCCCTGTAAAAGGTTCCTGTTTCAGATATTCCAGCACCATCCTCCATCTTCCGTCCTCCAGGATCGTCTGTCCCAGAACAAACACCTGAACATGTCCCATATCCAGAAATTTCTCCTGGGAACGGTCATAGATCTGTTCAATTTCACGGAAATCGCTGCCGCTGATCTGCAGCACCCGGGTACTGCCATCCTCTTCCTCTTTCCCCTGTCCTGTACTCTGGGAAAGATCCGGCATTCCATAGCTGACCAGAATGCCTTCTGCAGAAGCGTCCACTCCCACTGCCAGAGGATACATCCTTTTCTCCGGTTCCACAGCCGAGCCACAGCCACCCAGAAACAGACTGAAGACCAGAAACAGAGATAACGCTGCTGTCTTTTTCCTGTAACTCCCCCTGCCTCTCAGATACACATAAACCTGGCAGATCAGAAGTCCCGGCAGGAAAATGTAGCTGAGATACCATAGGAAATACTGTCGGATCTCCAGCCCTCCAATGGATATCTGTGAAAGCAGCCACATCACAGCCGCCATCCATACCCGCCCGGTTCCCAGATGTGCCCTGCGGATGATCTGGTGTCCGTAATGCATCAGGCTTCCCAGGGCGAAAAGCAGGCTGTACAGCAGAAATCCCATCCACAGCACATCGAATCTGGCCAGCACATTTCCCGGAAGATCTGCTCCATCCAACAGGGGCAGAACCGGATACTCCTCTGCCCGCACTCTGTCCATTCCCAGAACTGCCGGCATGAGGATCTTCATCCCTGCCAGGATCCCCCCTGCAGTAACAATCCCGCCCGTTACTGCCTTACCCGCGCTTCCATATTTCTCCACATCCCCCAGCGCAAATGGCAGCAATCCGATCACAGAAAAAGCGCACAAGGTACCATACATCTTTTCTATAACAGACCCTGCCGAAAGGTTCCAGGTTTCTGTCATTTCTTCCAGATACACAGCCTTGCCCTGAGGGATACACAGAGCCATCATAAGCAGGATGCCTCCCAGGAGAAATTCCCCTGACACCTCTGCCATCCTGCCTCTGCGCTGCATTCCCCTGCAGGTACCTGCCCCACATGCAAGCACCGCCCAGAAAGCAATCCAGTTCCCGGAAATCCCTGTAACCAGGCTTACGGGAACCAGATCAGCGATCACTGTCAGAAGATAACCTCCTGCCAGCAGCACGAACACCAGGAAAAAAGCCCCGATCACTCGGCCCGGAAATCCTCCTGCTGCCTTCGTCAGATCCCCGAAATACGGCTCAAGCCTGATGAGAAAAACGACATAAAATCCAAGCACCACCAGGGCAAGCACCAGCCCCAGCAGTCCATTCCCGTCATCCAGACCGCCGCTGGCATAAGGCCAGTCTTTCCCCGACATACACAGCAGAAAAGGTGCAGCCAGACTCAGAATGATCTGTCTGTACAGCTGTCTGTGGGAAATCCTGTTATTCTCAGCGAATTTCATTGGCTTTTCTCCTTTCTGTTCCGTTCTTTCAGCCGGATACGCTGTTCTTTCCGGGCATACAGCGGACGCATTTTCCTCATACGGAAAGGAAGCCGCCAAACACCGTCCCCATTGGCCACCCCCAGGTAAGGTACTCCAAAGCTCAACAACCCCGCCAAATGCCCAACAGTAACATACGCCCCCAACGCCATCCCATAAATTCCCAAATAACCACCCAAAATCAGAAACCCATACTTCAACAACCGAAACGCCGAAGCAAACTCCTCACTGGGTACTACCAGCGATCCCAGCTCCGTAAGCGCCACGATCATCACCACGATGGGACTCACAAGATTCGCTTCCACCGCAGCCTGGCCGATCACCAGGCCGCCTACGATCCCTATAGCGTTTCCCAGAGAGCCCGGTATTCGCACTCCTGCCTCCCGGATCAGTTCAAATGACAGTTCCAGGAAGATCAGTTCCACAACGCTGGAGAACGGCACTCCTTCCCTGGCTTCTGCGAAGGACAAGATCAGATTGGTGGGCAGGACCTGTGTATGGAAACGGATCACCGCCAGATAAAGCCCGGGCAGTACCGTGGTCATGAGCACTGCCAGATACCGCAGGAGCAGAAGAAACGATGCCATCTCAAACCTGTGATACCAGTCTTCGCTGCTTTCCATAAAACTGTTAAAATTTCCCGGCAGGATCAATGCTTCCGGGGAATTGTCACACAGTACTGCTACCTTTCCGTTGAGGATCTCCTGCACAGTCCGGTCAGGTCTCTCTGTAGTCTGATACTGTGGAAACGGCGAATACCAGGTATCTTCTGTAAGCTGTTCCAGCATACCGCTGTCCAGGATCCCGTCGATCTCGAATTTTTCCAGCCGCTCTTTTACTT